>Ga0126369_10003052_pt1 | contig 12063 bp, 8 predicted proteins | sample PanSoiMetaPlot_1_FD_109646 | JGI IMG/M metagenome (GOLD analysis project Ga0126369, IMG submission 109646) | Tropical forest soil microbial communities from Panama - MetaG Plot_1 | ecosystem: Environmental > Terrestrial > Soil > Tropical forest > Bulk soil | place: Panama | collected 2016-02-17 | reverse complement strand
GTCTGATGGACCGCGGGGTTGATCACGTCAATCACCGGCTTGGGGTAGACGCCGAGCACGACTATCAGCGCGATCAGCGGCCCGACCGCCCATAGCTCGCGGGCGCGCAGGTCTGGCATGTCGGCGACCTCCTCGCGCACCGGCCCGGTCATCGTCCGCTGGTACATCCACAAGATGTAAATCGCCGCGAGGATGATGCCCGCCGTCGCCAGCACAGCCGCCACGCGGTACCTGGTGAAGGTGCCGAGCAAGACGAGGAACTCGCTGACGAACGTGGACAGGCCCGGCAGCGACAGGCCGGCCAGGCCCGCCACCAGGAACAGGCCCGCGAGCACCGGCGCGACCTTCTGCACGCCGCCGTAGTCGGTGATCTGCTGCGAGCGCCGCCGGGTGATCATGAAGCCCGCGATCAGGAACAGCGCGCCCGTCGCGAAGCCGTGGTTGACCATGTAGAAGGTGGCGCCGACCTGCGCCTGGCTGGTCATCGCGAAAATGCCGAGCGTGATCAGGCCCATGTGGGAAACCGAGGTGTACGCGATCAGCCGCTTGAGGTCAGCCTGCCCGATCGCGACGACCGCGCCGTACAAGGTGCCGATCACCGCGAGCGCGATCACGAGCGGCGCGAAGTAATGCGCGGCCGACGGGAACAGGTCCAGGCAGTACCTGATCATGCCGAAGGTGCCGACCTTGTCGAGCACGCCGACGAGCACCACGGCGGCGCCCGGCTGCGCCGAGCTCGCGGCGTCGGGCAGCCAGGTGTGGAACGGCCACAGCGGCGCCTTGATCGCGAAGGCGATGAAGAAGCCTCCGAACAGCCACCTGCTCACCGTCGGGGACAGCGCGACGTGCTCAAGCTCGCTGAACAGGAACGAGCCGTGGTGGCCGGTCGCCGCACTGTGCGTGGAGTACACGTACAGGGCGATGACCGCGACCAGCATGAGCAGCCCGCCGAGGAGGCTGTAGAGCAGGAACTTGACGGCAGCGTACTGGCGCTGGCCCACGCCATAGCTTCCGATCATGAAGTACATCGGGACCAGCATGGCCTCGAAGAACACGTAGAACAGGAACACGTCGGTCGCCGCGAAGACGCCGATCATCATGGTCTCGAGCACGAGCAGGAGCATGAAGTAGGTCCGCACGCTGCGCCGGGCCGAGGGGGCGTCCGCGTCGTTCCACGAAGCGAGCACCACGACCGGCATCAAGATCGTGGTCATCAGGATCAGGACCAGGGCGATGCCGTCCACGCCGACCGCGTAGTGCACGCCGAACTGCGGAATCCACTGGTACACCTGGGTGAACTGGAACGCCGGGCCACCGGTCTTGAACTGCGCGGCCATCGCGACTGTCACGGCAAGCGTGAGCACCGTGACGGCCAGGGCGACCCGCTTGACCAGGCGGTCGCGCGTGGCCTGCTCCTCGTCACTAGATCCGGACGGGATCAGCCCCACGGCCAGCGCCCCAACCAGCGGGACGAGGCCCGCTACCGTGAGCCATGGAAAGTTGGTCATCGTCTACAGCCTCACCAGCAGCAGGGCGCCGGTCAGCAGCACGGCGCCGATGAGCATGGACAGGGCATACGAGCGGACGTAGCCGGTCTGGATCCTGCGCGCCCGGCCGGAACCGCCCCCCAGGGCCGCCGCGATGGTGTTGACCAGGCCGTCGATGCCCCGGTTGTCGAAGAAGACCGAAAGCCTGGTCAGCCACTGGCCGGGCCGCATCAGCACCGACTCGTTGAACGCGTCGCCGTACAGTTCCTTGCGCGCGGCGACCGTGGCGAAGCCGCCGCTTGGCGCAGTGACCGGCACCTCGCGCCTGCCGTACATCGCCCACGCGCCCGCCGCGCTGACCACCACCAAGGCCAGCGTGATCAGGCTGATCGGGGTGAAGAACGCGGCCCAGCTGCCGCCGTCGGGCAACGGCGGGGTGCCGACGACGGGCCGCAGGAAGTCGATGAACCGGTTGTAGAGCATGAGGACGCCGCCCGCCGCGAGCGAGCCGGCGGCCAGGATGATCATCGGCGATGTCATCACGGGCGGCGACTCGTGCGGGTGCGCATCGTCTTCCCACCGCCGCTGGCCGGTGAACGTCATCAGCATCACCCGGGTCATGTAGAACGCGGTGATGGCAGCCCCGAGCAGGGCCGCCGTGCCGAGCAGCGCGCCGGACGTGCCGCCCTTGTGGTACGCGGTCTCGATGATCGGGTCCTTGGTGAAGAAGCCGGAGAACGGCGGCACGCCGATGATCGCCAGGTAGCCAAAGCCGAACGTCACGAAGGTGATCTTCATGACCGTGGCCAGGCCGCCGAACTTGCGCATGTTGACCTCGTCGTTCATGGCGTGCTTGACCGACCCAGCGCCGAGGAACAGCCCGGCCTTGAAGAACCCGTGCGAGAGCAGGTGCGCGATCGCCAGCGCGTAGCCCGCCGGACCCAGCCCGGCCGCCAGCATCATGTAGCCGATCTGGCTCATCGTGGACCCGGCCAGGGCTTCCTTGATGTCGTCCTTGGCGCACCCGATGATCGCCCCAAACAGCAGCGTGGCCGCGCCGACGATGGCCACTACCAGCCTGGCATCGCTGGACAGGTTGAAGATCGGGGCCGACCGCACGATCAGGTACACCCCGGCGGTCACCATCGTCGCCGCGTGGATCAGGGCCGACACCGGGGTCGGCCCCTCCATCGCGTCCAGTAGCCAGGATTGCAGCGGCAGCTGCGCGGACTTGCCGCATGCACCGAGCAACAGCAGCAGGCCGAGCGCGGTGACCGTGGTTGCGCTCGCCCCGCCGACCGCGCCGAAGACCCCAGTGAAGCTCACCGAGCCGAACTGCGCGAACATCAGGAATATGGCCAGTGTCAGCCCGGCATCGCCGACCCGGTTGGCCACGAACGCCTTCTTGGCCCCGACCGCCGCGGCGGGCTTGAACTGCCAGAACCCGATCAGCAGGTAGGAGGCGAGGCCGACGCCCTCCCAGCCGATGTACAGCGCCACGTAGTTGTCGGCCAGCACCAGCAGCAGCATCGCGGCGATGAACAGGTTCAGGTAGCCGAAGAACCTGCGCCGCTCCGCGTCGTGGGCCATGTAGCCGACCGCGTAGATGAGGATGAGCGAGCCGACGCCGGTGATCAGCAGGGCGAACGAGATCGATAGCGGGTCGAGCAGCATGCCGATCGGAACGTGGAGCCGGCCGATATTGGGGATCCAGGTATAGACAGTCAGGTCCCGGCTCCGGCTGGCCGCCGGGTAGCTGAGCATCTGGGCGAAGCAGACGACGGCGTAGGCGAAGGCGGCGAGCGAGGCCGTCACGCCGAGCCAGTGCCCCCATGCGTTCGTGCGCTTGCCGCCGAGCAGCAAGATCAGCGCCCCGGCCACCGGGAAGGCCAGCATGAGCCAGGCGAAGCGCTGCGCGCCCGCCGCGTGTTGCACGACGAGCATCGCTTTCCCGCTCAGCGGGGAATACGCCCAGTTCATGCGGGTCCTAGGTCAGTACTTGAGCAGGCTGGCATCGTCGACCGACGCGGACCTGCGAGTCCGGAAGATGGAAGTCAGAATGGCCAGGCCGACCACGACCTCGGCCGCGGCGACGACCATCACGAAGAACGCGATCACCTGGCCGTCCAGGCCGCCGTGCAGCCTGGCGAACGCGATGAACGCGAGGTTCACCGCGTTCAGCATCAGCTCCACGCACATGAACACCACGAGGGCGTTCCTTCGAATGAGGACGCCGACCCCGCCGATCACGAACAGGATCGTGGCGAGCAGGACATAGTCCGCCGGGCTGATCAACGTTCCTCCTCTGGGGAGATCTCCGGTCCGGGTTCGGGCCCGGCCTGCTCATCGGTGCCCGGCTCGAGCTTGAGCCCGCCCGGGTGCCGCTCGCCCGCCCGGTCGGCCGCCTCGAGCGCGCGGTTCGCCAGCACGCCGCTGACCGAGAGCCGCGACGGCGTGCCGTCGGGCAGCAGGGCCGGGGTGTCGACCGCGTTGCTCAGTGCGAAGCTGCCGGGCCCGGGTAGCGGCGTGGGATGCCCGCTCGCCACCCGGCGCCGGGACAGCTCCCGCTGCGTCGGCTTCGGGGCGGTCCGCTCCCGGTGCGCCAGCACCATCGCGCCGAGCGCGGCTGTGATCAGCAGGGCGCTCGTCACCTCGAACGGGAACACGTAGGTGGTGAAGATCAGCGCGGCCAGCGAGGTTACGTTGAGCGCGCCATTGCGCGGGCCCGCGGCCGCGGCGGGCCCGATGGTCGCGTGGCCGACGATCAGGACCAGCAGCACGAGCATCCCGATCCCGGCGAGCGCGGCCCAGAGCCGCTGTCCGCGGATCGTCTCGATAAGCGAGTCTGCGGCGCTGACCCCGACGATCATCATCACGAACAGGAACAGCATGAGCACCGCGCCGGTGTACACGATCACTTGGACGAACGCCAGGAACGGCGCTCCTTGCATCGCGTACATCGCGGCGAGCACCAGCATCACGACCGCAAGCAGCACCGCGCAGTGCACGGCCCGCCTGGTCAGGATCATCCCGAGGGCTGCGGCGACCGCGATGATCGCCAGCACCCAGAAGGTGACGACCTCGGTGGTGGCGCTTGCGCTTCCGGCGGCGGCCGCGATGGCGTGGCTCATGGCGCGTCGCCCTGTTCGCCCGCCGTCGGACTCCCTGGCTCGCTCGCGGCGAACGTGGGACCCATCCGGTAGTAATCCTGCTCGGTGTCACCGAGCCGCATCGGATGCGGCGGGGCCTCCATGTCTTCCCGCAGCGGCGCCAGTAGCTCCTCCTTGGTCCAGATCAGGCTCTCCCGGTTGTCGTCTGCGAGCTCGTAGTCGTTCGTCATGGTCAGCGCCCGGGTCGGGCACGCCTCGACGCACAGCCCGCACAAAATGCAGCGCAGGTAGTTGATCTGGTAAACGGCGCCGTAGCGCTCCCCCGGCGAGTACCGCTCGTCCTGCGTGTTATCCCGGCCCTCGACGTAGATCGCGTCGGCCGGGCACGCCCACGCGCACAGCTCGCAGCCGATGCACTTCTCCAGCCCGTCCGGCCAGCGGTTGAGCTGGTGCCTGCCGTGGAAGCGGGGTGCTGTCGGGCGCTTCTCCTCCGGGTACTGCACGGTGTCGACCTTGCGGAACATCTGCCGGAAGGTGACCGCGAAGCCTTTGATCGGCTCAAGCACCGGTGACCTCCTTCACCTCTGCGGCCTCGGCGCCCGGCACGCCCGCGCCGGCCAGCACGCCGTGGTAGTGCGGCAGGTCGAGCGGCGGGACCGGGAAGGCCGCGGGCCGGTGCTCACCGTCCCCGGCCCGAGCTCCGGGCTCGGCCGCCGCCGCGTGCTCCGCGTCCGCCGCTGCTTCCTCCTCCGCGGCCCTGAGCTGAGCCCGCCGCTCGGCGGCGAAGTCGGCCGCGAGCAGCCAGGCGAGCACGACGGCCAGGATGCCCCCGCCGATGAGGTAAACCAGCGGGCTGCCCCCATGGCGCCGGTACACCCGGAGCGTGGCGATCGCCAGGGCCCACGCGAGCGCCCCCGGGATCAGGATCTTCCAGCCGATGCGCATCAGCTGGTCGTACCTGACCCGCGGCAGCGAGCCGCGCAGCCAGATGAACAAGAACAGGAACCCGGCCACCTTGGCGAACCACCACAGCACCGGCCACCAGCCGGAATTCGCGCCCGACCAGATCGTGATCGGCCACGCAGCGTGCCACCCACCCAGGAACAGCGTGGTAGCCAGCGCCGAGACGGTGATCATGCTCACATACTCGGCCACGTAGAACAGGCCGAACTTCAGCGACGAGTACTCCGTGTGGAAGCCGCCGACGATCTCTCCCTCGCCCTCCGGCAGGTCGAACGGCAGCCGGTTCGTCTCGCCGACCATCGTGGTCAGGTAGATCAGGAACGAGATGGGCAGCAGGACAGCGAACCACGACGGGTAGTGCAGCGTCAGCCCGAACAGGTGGAACTTCGCGCCGTTGGCCTGCGCGGCGACGATCTGGGCGGTATTCAGCGATCCCGCGTACAGGAACACGGGCACGAACGACAGCCCCATCGCGATCTCGTAGCTGATCACCTGGGCCGACGAGCGCAGCCCGCCGAGCAGTGAGTACGGCGAGGTCGACGACCAGCCTGCAAGCACGATGCCATAGACGCCCATCGAGCTCATCGCTAGCACCAGCAGCACGGCGACCGGCAGGTTGGCCAGCTGGAGCGGCGTGTGGTGGCCGAAGATCGACACCACGGGGCCGAACGGGATGATCGCGAAACTGATGAAGGCCGGGATCGCGGCGATCGCGGGCGCGAGCACGAAGAGCAGCTTGTCTACCCCGCGCGGGACGATGTCCTCTTTCAGCGGCAGCTTGATGCCGTCCATCAGGGACTGGAGCAGGCCGAACTTGCCAGCCCGGTTGGGGCCAGGCCGCTGCTGCATCCGGCCGATGATGCGCCGTTCCGCCCAGATCATCATCAGCGTCGTCAGCATCAGGAAGGCGAAGACCATCAGCACCTTCAGCCCCGTGAGCCACCAGGGATCGCTGTCGATCAGGTAGCTGGTGACCGCCGGGCCAGGAGCGTGGGCCGCAAGGGCTGTCATCGCGCGCTCCGTTCCGTGCCGGCCGATACCGTGACCACTGTGCCGTGGCCTGCGCCGAGTTCACGCCGCACGGCGCAGCCGACCGAGTTCGTCGGCAGCCAGACCACCCGGTCGGCCATCGCCGTGACCTCGACGGGCACGGTGAGCGACCCGTGGCCAGTCGCCACGGTGACCTTGCCGCCATCGGCGACGCCAGCCGCGGCGGCGGTCGCTGCGGACATCTTCGCGACGGCGGGCCGGGCCGTCGCTGCCAGGTTCGGCTCGCCGTCTTGCATGCGGCCAGCGTCGAGCAGATTATGCCAGGTGGCCAGCTGCGTCACCGCGACGCCCGGGCCGGGTGCGGCCGACACCGAGGCCACGGCCGAGGCGGCGGCCCGGCCCTGCCCGTCTAGCGGGGAGGTTTCCGGGGTTCGATGCAGCGCAGCCAGCTCGGCGCGGGCGGCGGCCGCGTCCGGCAGCCCGAGGTGCACGTCCATGGCGTCCGCGATCGAGGCGAGCACCTGAAGGTCGCTGCGGGCCGCGGGAACCGAAAGGGCGGCCGGGAACGAGCCCCAGCGGCCTTCCCAGTTCACGAACGTGCCCGCCTTCTCCGCCACCGCCGCGACCGGCAGCACCACGTCGGCCCGGTCGGTGACTGTGCTGGCGCGCAACTCCAGGCTCACGACGAACGCTGCGTGCTCCAGTGCCGCCAGGGCGGCGTGGGGATCGGGCAGGTCATGCGGATCGACGCCGGCCACGACGAGCGCCTCGATCTCCCCGGCCGCTGCTCCGGCCAAGATTGCCGCGGTGTCCCGGCCGGGCGTGGCTGGCAGCGACGCGACCCCCCAGGCACGCGCGACCTCAGCCCTGGCTGCCGGGTCGCTCTCTGGCCGGCCGCCGGGCAGCAGGCCAGGCAGCGCGCCCGCCTCGACCGCGCCGCGCTCGCCGGCCCTCCGGGGCACCCAGGCCAGCGCCGCTCCGGTTCGGGCGGCGAGTCGGGCTACGGCCGTCAGCGCTCCGGGTACCTCGGCCAGCCGCTCGCCGGCCAGGATCACCGCTCCCGGCGTGGACAGCGGCACGTCGCCGTTGACCAGGCCGTCGAGCCTGGCCGCCTCGCCGCCAGGCAGCGTTTCGATCAGCGTCCCGCTGAGCCTGGCCAGGCCAGGGCTGGTCAGCGCTGCGATCGAGTAGACCCCGGTCCGGCCCGACCGCGCCGCCTTGCGCAGCCTGAGGAACACGATGGGCGATTCGTCCTGCGGCTCGAAGCCGGCCAGCAGCACCACCGGCGCGCGCTCCAGGCTGCCGTAGGTGACGTCAAGTTGGCGGCCGGCCACGTGATCGGCGAGGAACCGTACCTCCTCCGCGCTGTGCGGCCTGGCCCGCATGTCGATGTCATTGCTCGCCAGCGCGACCCGGGCGAACTTCGCATAGGCGTAGGCGTCCTCGACGGTCAGCCTGCCGCCAGCGAGCACCCCCGCCCGGCCACGCGCGCGGAGCAGGCCGCGGGCGGCGGCCTCGATCGCCTCCGGCCACGACGCCGTGCGCAGCACTCCGGCGTCGTCGCGCACCAGGGGATGCGTCAGTCGGTCCGGCTCGGTGGCGTAGGCGAACGCCCACCGCCCCTTGTCGCAGTTCCACTCCTCGTTGACCTCAGGGTCGTCGCCGGCCAGTCGGCGGGTGACTACGCCGCGCCGGTGATCGGTCCGCTGCCTGCACCCGCTGGCGCAGTGCTCGCAGACGCCCGGCGTCGAGACCGTGTCGAAAGGCCGGGCCCGGAACCGGTACGAGGCCCCGGTGAGCGCGCCCACCGGGCAGATCTGCACGGTGTTGCCGGAGAAGTAGGAGTCGAAGGGCACCCCGTCGGCGATCCCGACCTGCTCCTGCGGACCGCGCTCGATGAGGTCGATGAGCGGGTCGCCGGCGATCTCGTCGGCGAACCTCGTGCACCGCGCGCATTGGACGCAGCGCTCGCGGTCGAGCAGCACCTGCGCGGACAGCGCGATCGGCTTGGCGAAGGTGCGCTTGGCGCCCGTGAACCGGGTCTCGCCCGCCCCGGTGGACATCGCCTGATTCTGCAGCGGGCACTCCCCGCCCTTATCGCACATCGGGCAGTCCAGCGGGTGGTTGACCAGGAGCATCTCCATCACCCCGCGCTGCGCCTTCTCCGCAACCGGCGAGGTGAACTGGGTCCTGATCACCATCCCGTCGGCGCAGACGGTCGTGCACGATGCGGGCGGCTTGGGCTGGCCCTCGACGTGCACGAGGCACTGCCGGCAGGCGCCGATCGGCTCGAGCAGCGGATGGTCGCAGAACCGGGGGATCTGGATGCCGAGCTGCTCGGCGGCCCTGATGATCAGTGTGCCCCTGGGCACGGTGATTTCGTTGCCGTCGATGGTGACCCGGACCGAGTCCGGCGCGTGCTCGACGGTCACCGGGCCCCCCCGAAGGCGGTGGCGGCGGCGGGGTCAAACGGGCAGCCGCCGCGGGCCAGGTGGTCGAGGTACTCGTCCCTGAAGTACTTGATCGACGAGACCACCGGGCTGATCGCGCCGTCGCCGAACGGGCAGAACGCCCGGCCCAGGATGTTGTCGCAGATGTCGAGCAGCTTGTCGAGGTCTGACTCGCTGCCGAGCCCGTCCTCGAGCGAGGCGAGCACCTGGACGATCCAGTACGTGCCTTCCCGGCACGGCGTGCACTTGCCGCAGGACTCGTGCTTGTAGAACTCCATCCACCGCAGCACAGCCCGGACCACGCAGGTCGTGTCGTCGAAGATCTGCAGCGCCCTGGTGCCGAGCATCGATCCGGCCGCGCCGACCGCCTCGAAGTCGAGCGGCACGTCCAGGTGCTCGCTGGTGAAGATCGGTGTCGACGAGCCGCCGGGAGTCCAGAACTTCAGCCTGTGGCCTGCCCGGACGCCGCCTGCCAGGGACAGCAGCTCGCGCAGGGTGACCCCGAGCGGCGCCTCGTACTGGCCCGGCGTGGTCACGTGCCCGGACAGCGAGAAGATGCCGAAGCCCTTGGACTTCTCGGTGCCGAGCGCCGCGAAGGCGTCGGATCCCCGGGCCACGATGTACGGCACGCTCGCGATCGACTCCACGTTGTTCACCACTGTGGGGCACGCGTACAGTCCCTCGATCGCCGGGAACGGCGGCTTGAGCCGCGGCTGGCCGCGGTATCCCTCGAGCGAGTCGAGCAGCGCCGTCTCCTCGCCGCACTCGTAGGCGCCCGCGCCAGCGTGCACGACGATGTCGAGGTCGAAGCCCGACCCGAGGATGTTCGTGCCCAGGTAGCCGGCCTGGCGGGCCTCGGCGACGGCGTGGTGCACGCGGCGCAGCACGTGCAGCACTTCGCCTCGCACGTAGATGAAGGCCCGGTTGGCCCGTATCGCGTAGGAAGCGATGATCGCCCCCTCCACCATCGCGTGCGGGTTCGCGAGCATGATCGGGATGTCCTTGCAGGTGCCCGGCTCCGACTCGTCCGCGTTGACTACCAGGTAGTGCGGCTTGCCATCGCCCTGCGGGATGAAACCCCACTTCATGCCGGTCGGGAACCCCGCGCCGCCGCGCCCGCGCAGGCCGGATTGCTTGACCGTCGCGATGACTTCGTCCGGCTGCATGCCCAGCGCCTTCGGCAGCGCCTGGTAGCCGCCGGATCGGCGGTAACCGGCCAGCGTGAACGAGTCGGGCTCGTCCCAGTGCGCTGTCAGTTCGGGCGTGAGAACCGTGGTCACGGCTGCCCCCCGGCGGCCGGCTCCCAGCCGTTCTGCTTGGCGATCCGCAGGCCCGCAAGCGTGGGCTCGCCGGCCGTGTCACCGGCCGTGGCCTGGTCGTCGGGGTAGCCGGCCAGGATCATCGACGCTTCCTGCCAGGTGGCCAGCCGCGGCGCGCCCCTGGTCGGCGACACGTCGCTGCCGTCCCGGAGCCGGTCCGCGAGATCCTTCGCCGACTCTGGCGTCATGTTGTCGAAGAACTCCCAGTTCACCATCACCACCGGGGCGTAGTCGCAGGCGGCGTTGCACTCGACCCGCTCCATGCTCACCGCGCCGTCAGGCGTGCATTCGTCCCCTTGCGTTCCCAGGTGCGCGCGCAGCTCGGAATAGATGGCGTCGCCGCCCAGGACCGCACACAGGGTGTTCGTGCACACGCCCATGTGGTACCGCCCCACTGGACGCCTCTTGTACATCGTGTAGAACGACACCACGGCGGTCACGTCGGCCTCGGAGAGACCGAGCCGCTCGGCGCAGAACGCCATGCCCTCGGCCGACACGAACCCCTCACGCGCCTGCACCAGGTGCAGCAGCGGCAAGAGCGCTGAGCGTGGCTTGGGGTACCTGGCGACGATCTCGTCGGCCCGCGCCGCCAGCTCCGTATTCGCGGCCATCGGTCCCCGCTCCGTGGCCCCCGGCCGGTCCTGCGTCACCGGTCCACCCCTCCCATCACCGGGTCGATGCTGGCGACGGCCGAGATCACGTCGGCCACCAGCCCGCCCTCGCACATCGCCGAGACGGACTGCAGGTTGGTGAACGAAGGATCGCGGAAGTGCGCGCGGTAGGGCCGCGTGCCGCCGTCGCTGACCGCGTGACAGCCGAGCTCGCCGCGCGGTGACTCGACCGCCGCGTAGACCTGGCCGGCAGGCACCCGGAATCCCTCGGTGACCAGCTTGAAGTGGTGGATCAGGGCTTCCATCGACTGGCTCATGATGTGCGCGATGTGCTCGGCCGAGTTGCCCATTCCGTCGGCGCCCACCGACAGCTGGGCCGGCCAGCCGACCTTGGCGTTGCCGACCATCACCGGTGACTCGCCTGGCCGCTGGGCGGCGAGGCGCTCAACGCACTGCCCGATAATCCGCAGCGACTGGTCGATCTCGTCCATCCTGACGATGTAGCGGCCGTAAGCGTCGCAGCTCGTCCTGGTGATCACGTCGAAGTCGTAGGTTTCGTAGCCGCAGTAGGGCTGGCTCTTGCGCAGGTCCCAGGGCAGGCCGGCGGCGCGCAGGATCGGCCCGGTGACGCCCAGGGACATGCAGCCGGCCAGGTCCAGATAGGCGATATCGCGGGTGCGGCCAATGTAGACCGGGCTGGCATCGAGCAGCGCCCGCAGCTCGCCGAGCAGCGGCGGCATCACGACGAGGAACTCGCGCAGTTTCTCGATCGCCCCAGGCGGAAGGTCCTGGACGACCCCGCCGGGCCGCACGTACGCGTGGTTCATCCGCAGGCCGCTGATCAGCTCGAAAAGGTCGAGTATCTTCTCACGCTCGCGGAGGCCATACAGGAACACGGTGGTGGCGCCGAGCTCCATGCCGAACGTGGCGACGGCGAACAGGTGCGAAGCGATCCGGTTCAGCTCCATCATCAGCACCCGCAGGATGGTGGCCCGCTCGGGTATCTCGTCGGTGATCCCGAGCAGCTTCTCCACCGCCAGGCAGTAGGCGGTCTCGTTGAAGAACGGCGTCAGGTAGTCCATCCGGGTGCAGAACGTGACGCCCTGCGTCCAGGTGCGGAACTCCATGTTCTT
>Ga0126369_10003051_pt1 | contig 12063 bp, 9 predicted proteins | sample PanSoiMetaPlot_1_FD_109646 | JGI IMG/M metagenome (GOLD analysis project Ga0126369, IMG submission 109646) | Tropical forest soil microbial communities from Panama - MetaG Plot_1 | ecosystem: Environmental > Terrestrial > Soil > Tropical forest > Bulk soil | place: Panama | collected 2016-02-17 | reverse complement strand
TCCACCGATCCATCGGATCCCAAGCTCGCGCACATCGATGGACTCAATTTGAGCCGTGCCTGCATGTTAGACGGAATCGCCTCGGGGCTCCCCAAGGGAGATGCGCGGGTGCGCCTTCTGTCGAGAAATGTCGACGCCCATCGGACGGCGGGCCTGGCGGCGGTGACGGGAGAGCACTACGAGGGAGGCCACTGGTTGGCGAGCTTCGCGGTCTATCTGGTGACCCGCCGCGGGATTGGCGCACCGGCTCCGGGCTCGCTCGCACAGTCGGCCGGCCGCTGATCCAGCCAGGCGATTTTAGGCCTCCCCCAGGTACCAGGGCACTTCCGCGACAGCTCACTGACGCTGCTAGAACGTCCAGGTAAGCCCGAGGTAGGGCCCGGTGAATACCTCTTCGTGCGCAACGCCGTCGACCAATCCGCGATCGTTCAGCCAGATACGGCGCCAGCCGGTACGTACCCCAATCGGACCCAGGGCGAGGTTTAAGCCGGCACTGACATCGAGCTCGTCATACGGATACGCGGCGCCGTGTCCGGCACCCTCAATGCCCAGCGGACCCACGACTCGTGCAAATCCGGTGAAACCGATGCCCGGAGCGATGGTGCGAAGATCGCGCGCAAACGCGGACATCGCTCCGCCGTCGATGGTCAAGCGTGCCCTCGATGTGGATACCAGAGCATAGGACAGATATGCGTTGAGCAGCGTGATCGGATGGGTATCGCCCGACGTTTCATCCCACGGAATGCGTATTCCTGAGACCTCGAGATTCAGCCCGAGTCGTTCCCAGTCGATTCTCAGATTGCCGGTTCCAATGAAAGTGCTGTCGAGGCGGTTGAAGGTGCTTTCAACACCCAGAACGAACGAAGGCCTGTCTTGCGGCGCGGCGACAGAAATCACCGGGGCATAGGCGACCGGCTCGACCTCGTGAACCACAACAACCCGCTCATCGTTATCATCGGTCTCAACTCGGGATGCAGCGTGCGGGGAGGAAGAGGTTGGCTGCACCGCATCGGACTCACCGAAATGGCCGCTGCCGGCGGCTGCGGAGAAGGAGAGAAGAAGCGGAAGGGAACAAATCCAAGCGATACAGCTCGACCGGCAACTGCTCATGGTCGCCTCCATTGCGATCACTCGAGCTGACGATCGCCCGGCAGCGGAAATTCAATCAGTCGACAGGACTGCGAGCACCCCATGCCAGGGCCCGGCCTGGAACGGGTGGAAGAAATCCGAGCGCGACCCCGAAACTGGTTCTCGACTTCCTAGCGAAACAGTGATTGCACGGTGGCTTAGTTGGCCGGAAGGTTCATCTTCCGGAGAAACGCAGCGTATCGCTGGTCGCCGCGAATCGCCTGGAGTAGCCGATCGTACTTGACTATGCGCAGGCCGGTATCGTGCCTCGTGCGAGCGCGCTCCAGCCACTCGAAGGCGTGGTCCGGATCGGCGCGCCAGGCGAACACCTCGGCGACCTGGTACGCCCAGTCCTCTCCGTTTTCGGCGATGAGGTCGTCGAGAGCCTGTTGTGACTCTTTTATTTGGCCGAGCGAGTAGAGCGCCATGGCTCTCCCATACTTGCGAACCGCCGGCTGTGGATGCTGTACAAACCGCTCTAGTGCCGCGGCCGGTTTGCCTTCGTACAGCTCGGTAAAGGCAAGTTCGCGGGCGACGAAGCCGGCTCCAGGCGCAGCGACCAGGGCTTTCTGAAGAACCGCGCGGGCGAGCGCGTGTTGGCCCGCGGCGTTGTAAAAGCTCCCAAGGAAGAAGGCACCCAGGGTTGAAAGAGGGTCGCGCTCCAGCGCCGTGCGGGCGAGCGCGATTGCCTCCGGCAGGCGCCCCAGCGCGGCGAGGAGAAGGGAGTTGCGCAAGAGCACGTCAGGATCGCCTGGGCTAATCTCTCGCGCGCGATCCAGGTCCGTCTTGGCTCCAGCCCACTCCCAGGCGAACGTCAAACGCAGCCAACCGCGCGAGAGGTGGCCGTCCGCCAAGTCGGGGGCCAGCGCGATCGCCTTGTCGGCCTCAGGGCGCGCCTCGCGCTCGTACTCCTCGAAGGCAGCGACCGAAGGAACGCCGGCAAGGCTCCAGTACCCAGCCTGCGCCAGCCCAAGCCAGGCGCGCGGCGGCGCATACCCCGGATCGCGTTCGATCGCCCTCCGGTAGGCCGCGATCGCATCCCGATGCCCTTCCAGGGTGCCCGACCTCTGGAACTGCCGTCCCTTGAGGTATTCCGCGTACGCCTCGGGGTTGCTGCTGCGCCTCTCCTTGGTTACCCCGCCCTGTCCCGCCAGCAGCTTGACCTTGAGCGCCCCGACCACGGCGCGGGCGATCTCGTCTTGCACGGCGAAGATGTCGGTGACGTCGCGATCAAAGGTTTGGGACCAGAGGTGGAAGCCGTCCGCCACCTTGACCAGCTGCGCAGTAACGCGCACCCGCGTACCCGACGTCCGAACGCTGCCCTCGAGAACATTGGCGACCGAGAGCTTGCGGCCGATCTCGCGGAGGTCGTCCTTACTGCCCTTGAACGAGAAAGAAGAGGTGCGCCCTGCAATCTGCAGTCCGTCGAGCTGGGCGAGCGCGTTGAGAATCTCCTCGGCGATGCCGTCCGAGAAGTATTCCTGATCGTGCTGTGCGCTCATATCGGTGAAGGGGAGCACCGCGATCGACGGCAGCTGCGCAGGTACCGCGGGCGCGGTGTCCGTCGAAACGCCAGGTGACGCGCGCGCCCGCAGGAAGTACCAGGCCAGCCCTGGCGCCGCGGCGAGCAATCCCAAGGCGACCAGTATCGCTCGGAGCCGCAGGCCGCGAAGGTTTTTGGGAGCCCCCGGCGCGGGCGGGGTGCGCTTGATTCCTCGTGACGTCACGTCGAAGGCCCAGGCCAACATCACGGAGACAGGAAAGCCCGCCCCGAGCGCGACGACGAGGTACGTGAGTAGAGCGTCGGGGAGGTGCAGGCCATGCTGGATCGGCTCGATGACTTGCAGCAACGCGAATGCGACCAGTCCGTAGCCGACCACGACTCGAAAGACGCGTCGGCGCTTCAGCTCGGCGATCAGATCTTCGACGGCCAAGCGAGACCTTGTGGAGCGAGGCTCATCCAGCACATTCTGACCGGGCCGTTGGTCGCGAACGCTGCGGCTGGACTCTTCCAGGCCGGATGCCTTCACCGTCTTTTCAGAAACTTCGGGCTGCCGGTTTTCACTCTTGGGTCGCCGGATGACTCTTACGGCTCAATGGCTACGCCTTTTGCCTCCAGCAATTTGGCCGCTTTGGGCTTATCCTTGGGATCAAGTTGGTTGTACATCAGCATCAGATCCGCGCGCTCGTTTTGGGTGATCTGAATCGCTCCCATGAGTGCAGAAACGTTGTTCGTCGCGTATTCCTCTAATTTTTGTTTGAACTTCCTGAGTGTCACCATTGCGGCCCCGGCTTCGCGCGGCGCTCCAGTGCGACGCGTCCACCGGCATTCATATCTTGGCGGCCGCTCCCAAGTCGAATCCTTTACTCTGGGTAACTCACCGACGGCGAGTCGGCCTTTGGTGGCTTACTCGTCGGGCTGATGTATCGTGCCTGCGGACGAAAGAGCGTTGCATGCCTACGCTCGACCTAAACGGCGCGCGGATTTACTACGAGGACAGCGGGGGTCCGGGTGCGCCAGTGCTCTTTGCCCACGGGCTGCTCTGGAGCTGTCGGCTCTTCGACGCCCAGGTGAGGGCGTTGCAGAACCGCTTCCGATGCCTGGCTTTCGACTTCCGCGGGCAGGGCCAAAGCGAGGTGACCGAGTCTGGCTATGACTTCGAGACGCTCACCGGAGACGCGATCGCGCTCATCGAAAAACTTCGGCTTGCGCCGGTGCACTTCGTTGGGCTCTCGATGGGCGGGATGATCGGCATGCGCTTGGCGGCACGACGCCCCGAGTTGGTGCGTTCGCTCGCGCTGCTCGAAACCTCGGCGGATCCCGAACCTGAGGAGAACGTGCCGCGGTACCAGCGTTTGAACCTCGTCGCCCGCTGGCTTGGGCTGTCTCTGGTGGCCGACAAGGTGATGCCGATCATGTTCGGTCGGAAATTTCTCGAAGACCCGTCGCGCGCCGATGAGCGGCGGCTGTGGCGCTCGCGGATGGTTGGGAACGATCGAAAGGGTATTAGCCGCGCGGTGACTGGGGTGATTACCCGCGGGAGTGCGATCGACGAGCTGGCCAAGATTCGCGCTCCGACGTTGATCATGGTTGGAGAGCAGGACGTGGCGACGGTGCCGGCGAAGGCCCAGCGGATCCACGAGCGGATTCCAGGCTCGAAGCTGATCTCGATTCCGGGCGCTGGCCACACCTCCGCGGTCGAAGAACCTGCCTTTGTCAATGCACAGCTCTCGGCGTTCCTCACCAACCATTCGAGTTAGCGCGATCGACGTCGGGGAGGAACTTGGTTATTAAACCAAGTATGGCCCACCAAGGCCGCATCAGAATCTCGGGCATGAGCCTCGTACTGGCATCCGCATTTTTTGCGGCTTGCAGCACGATGTCTGAACGCCCCCCCGGAGCGGTACTTCCGCCTTCGTCAGGAGAGATGGCATTTCGCGAGGCACCCCCGCGCGGGCCTTCGTCAGGAGAGATGGCGTATCACGAGGCCGTCGATCTCGGGTCGAAGTACGTGAGCGATAAAGGGTATTCCGACGTTGAATTCCGAGGAGCTGAGCAGCCATACCCCAACCTCTGGGAAGTGCACTACGGTTTGTCGTCAAATGGAAAGCTCGACCTTTATTTTGACGGTGCAAACAAGACGCTGGTCAAGGCTGAGAAGCACGAAGGCATCAGTGGTGCATTGGTTCCAGTTCCCAGCGGCCCATAGCAAGCCCTATGGATGGGATCCCGGGGATGTGCCCTGGCGCTGGGCCCGTCGCAGCTCGCGGTCCTGGAACTCCTGCGCCACTGCGAAAAACACGCTGGTAGACCAGGCGAAGGTCATGAGCCCCGCGATGGCTATCATTCCCTCGAGGAGCCGCCAGTTCGAGGGCAGGTCGTACTGACAGCCGAGCGTCGTGTAGTCGAGGAGGGCTAAGTAATACGCAGTGCTCGTGTTCGGCATCGCGCCCTTCCAGACAAAGAACCTGGCCCACACGAACACCTCGACGAGGTGGGAGACCGTGATGAGCCAGGCCCCGACGACGAGGAGAAGCACGGACGCGCCGAGGTTCAGTTCTGGACCGAGGCGCGCCTTAAGCCTCGTCATCGCCTTGAGGGTCCAAACCATTCCGACGCCGTGGATCACCATCGTGATGGCGACGAGAACGACGCCCCATAAAATCTCCTCGATTCCCGCGACGTAAGGCGTCAAACCGGCCTCATGCGAGAGGCAAAGGTTGCCTCGAACGATCAATCTTGCCCGGTCCTCGGGACTGATGTGCGCGTAATATAAAAGCGGCCAAGCAAGCAGTGACATCTTTTGGGAGTCATCGAAACTGATCGGCCGTGACATCTTAAAGCAAGCAAGCGAGCCAAAGACACACACGCATCGAGTTCCCAACCTCGCGGCCTCATGGTGATTGACACCCCCCGATCGCAGGAATAGGCAGCTCAAAGATCGTTAGCCGCGCATCGAGCAGCGGAGAACTTACCTTCGATGCGGGTATGCCGCGATCGGGGGGAGCGCACGTGAAAAGAATTTCGTTGCTGGCTTCGGCAGTGATCTCGCTGCTGGCTCCGCTGGCGGAAGCTCGCATCACCAGATTTGTCGTCACCACCCACGAGTCACCAACGTTCGGGGGCTACTCATGGCCGGGCGTTGGCCAATACGAAAAACTCGCTGGCAAGGCGTACGCGGAGGTGAACCCCTTCGATCCCAAGAATGCGGGGATCGTAGACATTCAGCTGGCGCAGCGGAATGCCAACGGCAACGTCGAGTTCTCGTTCGATTTCTACATTCTCAAACCGATCCACTTGAGCCGAGGTGCCCATAAAGTCATGTACGAGCCACCAAACCGAGGAAACAAGTTGTGGGGCGCATTGGGCCCGGCGCGTTTCCCGGGCGGGAACGATCCCGGATCGGTCACCGACCCAACGGTGCTCGCGAACGCGTTCTTCATGCCGCGCGGTTACACGATGGTTTGGAGCGGCTGGGACAAGGCCGCCGGCACCAACTCGGATAACTTCAACGCGACGATCGCGCTGCCGGTCGCCGCTAATCCGGATGGGTCGTCGATTACCGGCCCATCATTCGAGTACATCGTGACGGGCGCCGCTACGTATGCGCTGACCTATCCGGCGATGACGCTCGACCAGAACGACGCCATGCTGACTCATCGAATTCATCTGAACGACACGCCCGAAGTGCTTCCGCCGTCGGCTTGGGCGTACACCGACGGGACGGGGACGGGGATCAGGCTCACCGACGGCAACTTCGTCGCCAACGACATCTACGAGCTCTCGTACACAGCGAAGGACCCGACGGTAAACATGCTGGGCTACGCCGCAATCCGTGATTTCAACGCTTGGCTTCGCTACGAGCGCAGAGATCAGGACGGCACCGTCAATCCGCTCGCTGGGGACGTGAGACGGATCTACACCGTGACCATCTCTCAGCCGGCCCGCACCCTCAACGACTTCAGGCATCTAGGTTTCAACCAGGCCGAAAACGGCCGCATTGTTTTCGACGGAATGCTGCAGTGGATTGGTGCCGGCGATGGCCTCAGCATGAACTATCGCTTTTCGCAACCGGGTCGTACCGAGCGCAATCGCCAGGACCATCTTTTCAGCGAGGCCGTCTTCCCGTTCGCCAATGTGATGACAACCGATCCCTTCACTGGCATCAGGGACAGTCGCTACGCCAGCTGCGAGCGGACGCGCACCTGTCCGCTGGCGATGGAGATCTACTCGTCCAACGAGTACTGGGTGAAAGCCGCGTCGCTCCTGCACACCGATCCCGCGGGCACCCGGGATCTTCGCGATTCGCCATTCGCGCGCAATTACCTCATTTCAAGCCATATGCACGGCGTCGGCGATCCGACGACCACAGGGCCGTGCCAGCAGTTGCTCAATCCTTTGGATTCGGCGCCAGTGCAGCGCGCGCTATTCATCGCGCTCGACGAGTGGGCCACACGGCATAGGCAGCCGCCGCGCAGCCGCGTGCCGAGGTTCTCCAACGGCACGCTGGTTCCTCCGCTTCCGCAATCGGAGATGGGATTCCCCGACATCCCCTGGGTTACCTATACGGGCCTTAAGACCACCCGCTATCGATTCGATTTTGGTCCGGACTTCTACGAGACCGGCATTGCGACCATCAACCCGCCGATGATTACGCCTCCCTATGAGGACAATCCGGCGAACGGGTACATTTATCCCAGCTTCATTCCCAAGACCGACAGCGACGGCAACGACATTGCCGGCATCCGACTCGCCGACGTGACCGTGCCTCTCGCCACGTATACCGGTTGGGGCCTGCGATCTGGTCCTTGGGCCGATGACGGCTGCGAACACATGGGGCAATACATTCCGTTTGCCCAGACTCTGGACGAGCGGAGAATGTCCGGCGACCCGCGCCCCTCGCTCGAAGAGCGCTATGACTCGCTCAGCGACTACACAACAAAAGTCATCCATGCGCTCAACAGGATGGTCCGGCAGCGGTTGTTCCTGTGCGAAGACTTCGATCACGAATTACAGCGCCTGATTGCGGCAGGAGAGGCGGCAGGTCTGCGTGGCTCGCCAGGCGGAGGCGACGGCTCGCCAAGCTCGTGCGATGAGGGCATCGCGGACGACGAGAACGACGACTAAACGAGTTTCGGGTTTTGCGCCGCAGGTTCAGACGAGTGCGGTGCCCTGATCGGAATTGTTGTCGCCGCTGAGCGACTCAGCTTCGCGGAACAAAGCAAAGGCGCTGGTGTAGCCATGCAGGAAGGTCATCCTTCCCACGGGTCCGATCTCGCCGTTGCAAAAGAATCCACCCAGCGGCACGGGCCCGAGGCTTTCTTGGAACAAGCCGGTGTCGTGATCGGCTTGACCAAAAAGGTGCACTCCTCGGCCGAGGCAAGAGAACAAGAGCGCACCTCGCGGCTTTTCGCCGACACGTTCCCCCCGGTATCGCGCCAGAAGTCGCTGCAAATCCTCGGTCGCGGTCTGCGAGTCTCGGAGCAGGAATTGGAGGACCTGCCACTGTTTCGGCAGGCCGCCAATTGCGATCGCGCCCTTCTGGGCATCGAGCCCCACAATGTTGCGGACCAGAAAATCGCCAGGATGAAACTCCACCTCGTCTGACTTCATCTCGAGACCGGCAAACAGAGAGGTGCGGAAAAGCTCCTGGTCGCGTTCCGGCAACGTCTCATGCAGTTCCTGAAGAATCGCCAATGGCGGACGACCGTCGAGCTCTTGGACGAGGTTGTTTTGGCACTGGGTGATGATCATCGGCACGCCGATCGGCCGGCAACCCTGCGCGACGATCGTATCGACGGCAATGTTGCCGCTGAGCCCAACGCCCACGGTGCCGTCGCGATGGATGTGCGATCCAACGAACAACACGTTTGAGCCGGGACCGGAACCGCCGCTCGCCAGCCCTCCAATCTTTCTCGAATTCGGGAACGCGGCATCGAGCCCGCTGAGTAGGAGACTCGGATCGAAGGTGAACGGGTCCGCCAGTAGAAGAAAATGAACGTTCGGTGACTGGGGCGTTCCGACGAGGGCTCGCCACCGCTCGAGGTTGGTTGTGTCCTCGGGCAATTGCGTCAGCCTCAAGGTGAATGGATGAATCGCGACACCGCGTAACGAGGCAGCCGTGAGTGACAACCCGGGACGCTGCTCTACCTCGTGGCCACCCCCAATCACTCCGTTTGCTGAGCAGCCGATGAGCACCGACCTGGGAAAGCGAGCCGATATCAGCCTAGGTATTTCATTGTAGTGCTGAGCGTGGTGAGGAGAGACGAATGCGACCGCGAGATGTGGCTCCCCCTCACCGAGCTCGCGTGCGACGAGATCCGAGACTTCGCGTACGGCCAGCTCGAAAACGGGACTCGACGAATAGGCGGAAGCCCACCGCATTCACACTCGATGCCACATCGGACGCGGAGTCGCAACCGGCGAGGCACGGCTCGCTAGCTACCTGAGCACGTCGCCGTCTTCTGCTTGCTGGATCAGTCGATCGGCGTCCACCGGTAGAAGCAGTCGCTCCGAGCGAAGCCGGTGCGCAGCTGCTCGCACCGCGTTCACGTATCCGTCGTGGTCCGTATACCGCTCTTCTAAAGAACGTCGCGGATCGCCCGCCGCCTCTCGTTCAGCTTGGGTTCGAGCAAATGGGATGAACAACCCGGTGAGGCCGCACTGCTCATCAGCGGCGAAGCCGGGGCGGCGACGACTCCAGCCAGTGTACGTGCCAAGCGGCGCCTGGATCTCTGTCGATCGGACTCCTGCGACGTCGTTGCCGTCGCTGTCCACCGCGGGGATCAGTACCCCGTAGTCTCTTCCGAGGTCGACCGGTGGATTCAGGCTGACGATGCCCGACTCATTTTGAGCGTCGAACTCAGGACCGTAGTCGAGCAGGGTCAGTCGATTGTAGAGGCCGTTGAAATCGACCGCCTCGGTCGGGAAGTTCGGCACGTACGTGGTTGCGGGAATATTCGGAAATCTCAGCGTTGCCGGATCCGGCGAGACCAGGGTGCGCTGGGCAATCCTTGGTATTCGGCTCGCAGGGGGAGGGACGTGATCGTTCACCCAGCGATCCAGGGCGACCCAGAGCGCGCGCATCGTCTCGGCCTGCGGCGCGTAGTTCGCTGGCCAGCGGCAGATCCCGGGATCGGGCAAGGTTCCGGAGGCGGGGTGCGGTGCAGGGCCATGCTGAGTGCTCGACATCAAGTACATGTGCACATTGCGTGGGAGCTCGAGATCTTGCCTTCCCAGCGGATCCGTTTGATCGAGTGACTGGCGCCCTTGCCAAAATTCGAGCGCGCTCATGGCGTGCACAACCTTCGGACACGTGTCCGTTTCCTGGCAGCGGAACAAAATGCCATCTGTTCGACCGGTGTGCGGATCGAAGACCGGCGAATAGCTGAATGATGCCTCGTAAGCCTCGAAGACGTGGTCTTCATGCTGAAGGTAGACCCGGCCGGGCGGCCCAAAGCGTACGTTGAGAGGGATGCGACCGGGGGCGATGTGTGGGAAGGCACCTTCAAAAACAATCCGGCCTTCCTCGTCGGCATTGAAACCAAGATGGATCAAGGTTCGAACGTAGCGTCCAGATTGCGAAGAACCCATGATCAGCGCGTGACGAATTCCCGTTCGATGTCGCTCGATTGCCAACGGATTCGGGGTCCCCCAATCATCCCGCATCGCGTGCCGGAAGAAGGAGATCAGATCGCGGGTCGCCGCAAACCCGAGTCCAAGGACCAACGGATTCCTGGCTGTGTAGATGAGCTCGTAGATATAGTTAGGATCGAACCCATCGCGGAGGCAGATCTGGGTAATGCTCGGGGTACCAGGAAAGGGCACTTGCGTACAGTCGGCAAAAGCCCAGGCGTCGCTTGACACTGGGTCGCGGGGATCCATTTCACGGATTCGCCTGGTGAGGGTGGCCGTCGAGGTATCCAGGCTGACCGTCTCGTAGCTGTAATGCGTGGACCCGGTAAATGAACCGCCTCCGAGGTTTTGCGTGCTGGTCGGCGCGTTCACGATGTATTCGGCTCGCAGCTCTCCGGTGATCTCAGAGCCGTCGGGGTTTACCGCGATAGGGACGCTCATCGTCATCCGATCGGCTCCGGGCAAGACGTCGGGCTGCCACCCACTCCATAGAATGGCGTAGCCCTGCCGCATCAACAGCCCATCTCCGGCATCGGCGGCGGTGGTCGGGTTATTCGACGAGGGTGCAAGGTTGAAAGTGCTTAGCCCACCCTTATTGCCGCGATTGACCACGTTGTAGAAGATGTTCCTGTTCCCCCGGCGCATGTCGATCGGCTTGAGAAGGAAAAAGTCGGTCTCGTACTCCACCAACCCGTCCGGATTGGGAGGCGCCAAGCCAACATCGGTGATGATCGAATTCGAGGGGTCCGCGGGATCGACGACACCTCGGGCACGGCCGACGAGCTTTTCGTACACCCCCGTATGGCCGAACGACAGCCCGTCGAAGGTGGGAGATTCCACTCGGTCGATTAAGAGTTCTGTAATTCGTCCGTGCGCGGGTGAAGTGAAAAGACCAGCGCTGGCAACGAAGGTAACGAGCGCAAGGCGCTCCACGCCTGCGCGGCGGATGCATTGCTTGATGTCCATGGCTCCTCCCGATTCGCGAGCTTTTTCAGCTTGCGCTAGCACTTCTGGAACCACCGAGATCGAAGGCAGTCAAGGGGCAAAAAGAGCCTTTGTCTAGCCGGCACCATGCGCCATCTTGTAAGAGCGATTGCAGCCGAGTCAGAGGAGGGGATGGCGTGGAAGCTCGATACGGAATCGCAGTGTGCGGAACCTGCGTTCTGGGTGCGCTCATATTGTTCGGCGTTGCAGGACCTTCGCAGGCACTCGCCGATTGCATCGACTCCGGCACCGAGGCTGACATCAACTCAGCGCTTGTGGGCGACGGGGCCGAGGCCGCGCTGTGTCCGAATTCGACATTCGCTCTCATGAACCCGGTCGTGTTCACCGCACCCAACCAACGAATCTACACGCAAGATGCACAGACTGGCGCCTCGCGCGCCGTCCTTCGAATCGCCGGAGGCGCGTTGACCAAGGCAATCGACGGCAACAATCAATCCGGGATTGTCATTCAAGGTATCGAGGTGGACGGGAATCGGACCGAGCTTGGATACCAGGCTGGCGAAGCCATGATCGAAATCGGCCACGCAGCATCGGATCAAACCGTGCAGAACATCTTCGCGCACGACACCCGAAGCTGGTCGAGCCTACATGTCCACGAAGGCAGAGTCACCGACGGCACCCCTCAGTGCCAGAACGCGACCATTGTTGACAACGTCATCGGACCGGCTGGAACTCCCGATGGGAGGTGGGCGGACGGTATCTCGCACGCTTGCGGCAATAGCCTGGTGATGAACAATCTGGTCGTCGATGCAACCGACGGCGCGATCGTGGTTTTCGGCGCACCCGGGTCGATC
>Ga0126369_10003050_pt1 | contig 12065 bp, 10 predicted proteins | sample PanSoiMetaPlot_1_FD_109646 | JGI IMG/M metagenome (GOLD analysis project Ga0126369, IMG submission 109646) | Tropical forest soil microbial communities from Panama - MetaG Plot_1 | ecosystem: Environmental > Terrestrial > Soil > Tropical forest > Bulk soil | place: Panama | collected 2016-02-17 | reverse complement strand
GTGCTGAAGTCTCGAAACTGAGAGATGTCGGTTCCGGAGACGAACGATTTGCCACCCGCTCCCCGCAGGATCATCACCCTGATCGAGTCGTCCTGGTTTGCCTGTTCGCATACCTCCTGAAGACGTTGATACATCGAGAAGGTCATTGCGTTGCGGGCTTCGGGGCGATTGAAGGTCAACCAGGCAATACCCGCGGTGACCTCGAATAAGATCTCTTCAGGAGCGTTCATTTGGCTTGCCGAACGATACCGTCTTCCTCCAGGCGGCGAATTTCGGCCTGAGAATACCCAATCTCCCGCAGCACCTGGCCGGTATGCTCGCCCAGCAGCGGGCCCGCCGACACCATCAGGGTCGGGTTGTTCGAAAGGCGCATCGGTGAGCCAATCTGAGTCACCGGCCCAACAGTGGAGTGGGGTACCTGCGGGAAGAAACCTCGCGAGCGCAAATGCGGATCGTTGAACACTTGGTCGTACGTTTGGATCAGCGCGCACGGCACCCCGGCGGCGATCAACGCTTGGACCCAGTGATTCGCTCTTTGGGTCTGCGTCACCGCCTCGATCAAAGGAATCAGCTCCCTCCGGTTCTGGTGGCGCGAGTGGTTGTCCTTGAAACGCGGGTCCTCTTTCAAGTGTGACAACCCAAAGACGTCGCAGCACGCGTGCCAATTGGGAGTCGAGGTGGCACCGATGGTAAAGAATCCGTCCTCCGCCCGCAAGGCTTGATACGGTGCCGAAGTCTGGTGAGCGGACCCCAGCGCTTTCGGCACTTCTCCGGTGGCGAAATAGCGACCGGCCTCCCAGATGGCCAGAGACACGCCGGATTCGAAGAGGCAAACATCGATGAACTGTCCCCGACCGGTCAGGTCCCTCACTCGCAGCGCGGCCAGGGCGGCAATGGCGCCGTAGAGCGCGCAGGACAGATCGGTGAGCGGGACCCCAACTTTGACCGGGCTCCGGCCGCCCTCCTCGCCAGTGATGGACATGAGTCCACTCATCGCCTGCGCCATGATGTCCAGTCCGGGCCGCTGCGAATAGGGGCCGTCCTGTCCCCAACCCGAGGCTGCAACGTAGACCAGCCGCGGGTTCTCGTGCTCGAGCACGGTCCAGTCCAATTGCAAATCCTTCATCGTCCCTGGGCGCAGGTTCTCTACCAAGACATCGGCACCCCGAACCAGGCGCCGAAATACTTCCTTGCCCGCCGCCTTCTTGAGATCCAGTGCCAGCGAGCGCTTGTTACGATTGAGGCGAACGAAAGGGGAGGACTCGGCCCCCAGGAAGGGACCGCTGGCGCGGGTTTGATCTCCGCCGATCGGGTTTTCCACTTTGATGACATCGGCACCCAGATCCGCGAGCTGAAGGGTGCAGAACGGAGCGGCCATGAAGTTGCCTACCTCGATGACTCGAACTCCGTTGAGCGCTGCTGGGGACATCCGCACCACGCTATCCCGAATTCTTGCTCTCCGCGCAACTCCGTTCACTGGGAAGCTGGATTAAGGTGACGGCGATGCTGCGAAGGGAATTCGGTCGCACCGGTTTGCAGGTTCCGGTGATCGGGCAGGGGACCTGGAATCTGGAACAGGTGGAAAAGAAAAGAGCGATTGCCGCGTTGCGCGCGGGGCTCGACGCTGGCATGAGCCACATCGATACCGCCGAGATGTACGGGTCCGGTGTCGTCGAAGAGTGGGTCGGCGAAGCGATCAGCCGCAGGCGGGACGAGGTGTTTCTGGTTTCGAAGGTTCTTCCCGCGCACGCCTCGTACCCGCAAACGAAGGCCGCGTGCGAGAAGAGTCTACGGCGACTGCGGACCCAGTTTTTGGATCTTTACCTATTGCATTGGATTGGATCGATCCCACTCGAGGAGACCTTCCGTGCTTTCGAAGACTTGCGGGCATCCGGCAAGATTCGGCACTTCGGGATCAGTAATTTTGACGTCCAAGAGCTTGGGCAGGCAGAGGCGATCGCCGGCCCGGACCGGATTGGCTGCGACCAGGTGCTGTACCACTTGCTGCAACGGACGATCGAGCATGCGGTGCTGCCCTGGTGTCGAGCCCACCGGTTGGCGGTGGTCGCCTACAGCCCTTTTGGCTCCGGCAGATTCCCAGACGAATCCAGCCCAGGAGGGCGTGCGCTCGCGGCAATCGCCAGATCGCACCACGCCACGCCGCGCCAAGTGGCGCTTCGCTTTTTGGTGCGCGACCCGAACGTCTTCGCGATTCCGATGACCTCTGACCCCAAGCACGCGAGAGAAAACGCAGCTGCCGCGGAGCTGAATCTCAACGATGAGGAGATAAACAGGATCGACGGGGCGTTTCCACCTGGCCCCAAGTCTAAGACTTTGCCGATGTTGTGATCATCGCCCAGTCAAGCCCAATCAAATCTTGACGCGGACACCAACGCCGGCGTCGAAGAGGGGCGCCGGAATGTTGATTACCGTCGGAGGTCCGCCAGGCTGTGATGGCGGGAGAGTCTGATTGATCTCCAGGCGAAATTCACCGCCGTGTCTGCCATAGTGCACGTCGGCGTACGCCTCGAGATACAAATACGAGAGGACACGGGTCAAAAAATCGACGCGCGTGATCAGGGATCGGTCCGACAAATTGCTCAAAGTGGAGAATATGAAGGACGCATTCTCCCCCAGAATGCTGGGGCTGGTGAAGGTCGCGTATACCGAGCCGTAGTGCTTGCCGAGGTAAAACGGCTGAAAGCTCGGCGGTGCGCCCGCGGGCCGCTGATAAAGGTCGTAGTAAATGAGATAGGGATAAATTTGGTCGCTGTTGTAGCCGACCGAGTTGTAGAAGTATTCGACCCCAAGCACCAAGTTATCGTTCTCGCGAAACACTATGGTGCCGTTGAAGCCGCCGCTCACCGCCACCTGGAGCCCGGTGGGTGTGTAGGGTTCGAATAAGCCCAGATAACCTAGGGCCGGATCGGGGTTCGGATTGTTTTGAAACAGCTGGGCACCGGTTCCATTGCTCAGCGCAGCTTCCCCGTAGACATCGAGTGGACCAATGGCCGAGGACGCGTCGATACCATACCGGGGTTTTCGACTCGGCACGAAAACTCCCTCGGCTCCTATTTCGCTGCGTCCGAAAGCAAATTCGCCTCGAATTGCTCCTCCGAGCTGGCCCAGAGTGCTGGCCGGTCCGGCGTTGTCGATGAGGCCGATTGCGTAGAGGTTCCAGCCGTGTTCGGAGGGCAGTTCGATCTTGACCATCGAAGCGCCCAGGCGCGGATCAAAAACGGCGAGCGGGTCCCTTCGTTGCGGCGTCAGGAAGTCGGTGGGATTCCAGAAGCGCGACACGCCCCATTTAACGTGCTGCCTGCCCGCGGTGATGAATAGGGTGCGAGCGATATCGAAGTTGACCCAAAGCTGATCCAGGAAGACCGCCGGGTTGCTGGTCGTGGGTAAGGTGAAGCCACTGCCAGCGGTGTTACTGCCCGAGCCAAAGGCAGGACCTCTGGCGTTGAGGTTGGGATTGCCCGAGGCGTCGAGCGTCGGATCGTACGTGAGCCGGCCGAGGATCATCCCCCGGACCCGATCGCTGGGCCGAGCATCGAAGTACCCATCGACGATCGCGGGCATCAGAAAGCGGGCCTTGTCCAAAGACTGACCCTCGCTCTGCTGTACAATCGAGCGCAGGTAAATCTGGCCGCCGATGGTGAGCGGATTGTCCCGATTTGGTTCCGAAGAAAACAAATTCGGTGTCGCAGGTGAGGAAAGCTCACGTTCGTCGCGCGAACGCTCCTGTCCCTTTGCTGTCTTTTCCACCGGAGCGCTTGCCGGCGTCTCGGTAGGGCGCTCCGGCGATGGGGCAGGGGGTTCTCGAGGAAGGGGGGTGCCTCCATCCGGCGCCGGTCCGAACAACTCTTCCTCGCTCGGCCGAGGTTGAGCGCTCACCGGCAAGGAGATCGCTGCCAGCGAAGCCAGGACCGCCCAGCCGCGCGGCCATGCGATCATCGACTCTTGCTCTCGAACCAGGCTTTGGTGAAGATGTTGGTCTCGAGGGGCCGCAGGTCGACGGTTTTGATCAGGACGATCGTGGAATTTGCCTTCTCCACCTCGTCATAGATCCGGATTTCCGGCGGATACCAGAAATCGCCGTTCTTCGACTCGCTGAACTGCTTTTGCCAGCGTGGATAGTAGAGGGTGCGCATCAGTCGACCTGAGAGCGCGAACTCTTGCCGCTTCAGCACGTTGGAGGTGGCGGTGTCGATCCACAGCTTGACGATCGGAAACGCGACGTCGACGTCGGGCTTCACCTTGAGGGTCAGTCGATGGACGTTATAGGCGCCGAGCTTGTCATCGCCGTCGTCGCTGGGTTCGTATTCTTCGCTCAAGCGCGACTCGTCAAAATCGGCGCGCCTCGAATCCGTCCCGGCGATTCGTTCCCGCTCGGTTCGGCGCTCCCACTTGCCCACGTTGGGATCATACGACCAGAGATTCTTGTCGACCCGAAGGTAGCCTTTGCCTTGTTCGCTCTTGGGCTTGGAAAAGAGGATCATCAACCGCTGGTCGGCGCTGCGTCGATAAACGATTCCTTCGCGGACGACATCGGTCTTATCCTTTTCCTTCTGCTCGAGATAAATCAGGGCCCGATAGTCGCCGTTGTTCTGCTGCCGGTCGTCCACCACCCTGAGCAGTTGCATCAGCTGCTCGTGACCCATCAGCGCCTGAGCGGGGGTGACGAGCAGCAAAATCAGGATCGCGAACAACCAGCCGGTGGCTTCGATCAACCGGTGCATAGCGGCTCAACCGATGTAGTGCATCGCCGAGATTGGCTTGAGCCGGGCGGCGAGAAACGACGGAAAGAGCGCGATCGCGGTGGTGCAAAAAGTGATGAACAAGACCGCGCCCGCGATCTTGGCCGGGTCGGCGAGCAGGATCAGGGTGTCGTTCATCAGGAACAGCTGAACCCCAATAGGGACGGCGATATGCGCGGCATTCAACAAGCCGCAGATCGCCACCCCCAGCAGCGCCCCAACGCTGGTGGAGGCCAATCCGAGCACCAGCGCTTCGAGCACGAACATCCAGAGCACTCTGCGCCGCTGCATCCCGATTGCCCTCAGAGTGCCGATCTCGCGGGTGCGCTCCCGAATCGAAATCCACATCGTATTCATCACCCCGATGGCGATGATGATCAGCAAGACGAAGGTGAGCACTCCGGTCAGCATATCCAGCGCGGTCACGGTGTAGGTCACGAACGAAACCTCTTCGTCCCAATTGGTGATGTCCAGTTTTTGCCCAGTCCAATCTTCCCGATTCACCGAATCGAACTTCATCCAGAACGCCTTGGGATTGTCCTCCATCAGAGCGTAGCCGGCACCCTGCAACGCCTCGCGCAGTCGGGCGTGCACGACCGGGACGGCCTTGATGTTCTTTAGATAGAGCATCAACGCCCCGGTGGTGTCGTTGCGAAGCTGGTAGAGCGCTTGGAGCGAGACCATCGGGATGAACACGTTGAAGGTGCTCAACAGGCCCAAGTCGCGAGCGATCGCCACCACTCGCACGTCCAAGGTATTGCTGGTCCCCCGAGGGGTCGGAGCCGAGATGGTCAGCAGGTCCCCAACCTTGACCTCCAGCTTCTTCGCCTGCTCGTCGAATAGGAGAATGGTGTTCGGCTCCGCGAGATCGTCGATGCTGCCTTCGCGGATCCGCAGCACCTTGTGCAATCCAGGCTCCTTTTTAATGTCCACTCCACCAATTCCAACCTGGACTGCTCCACTCTCGCTGATCACCTTTGCCCAACCGCGGCCTCGGACGATCAGATAGTCCAGTTCCGGGACCGACTTTCGGATCACCTCGACCACTTTCGGATACTGCGTCACCACCGGCGCGCTCTGTCCGGCGGTCACTTTGTAAAAGCCAGCGACGTTCACATGGCCGGTCATCAGCGTGGTGGCAGAGCGCAGGATGGTCGCGCGCAGCCCGGTGGACAGCTCGAGCAGAACCACCAGCAGGGCGGTGACCACCGCGATTGCCCCACCCAACAAAAGGGTTCGGCGATTGTGTTGGGCGAGGCTGCGAGTCGCGATCAGAAGAAGTCGCAGCATTTCATTCCTCCGTCTGCATCGCGCGCACCGGCGCCACTCGCGTCGCTACAAAAGCGGGGTAGAGGGTGGAAATCGAGCTGATGCCGAGAACGATGAGCAGCGCCGCGATCAGGTTTCCAGGGGTCAGCCACGGATGCAGCCGCGGGCCTGAGAAGAAGAAGTAGAACCAATCGTTCGGCGCTGGGATGCCCACGTGGTTGAGCCACCTCACGATTCCAATCGCGATCAATGCTCCACCGGCGCCGAACGCCAGGCCCAGGACGACGATCTCGGTCAACACCAGCCCGAGGACGAAAGTGCGTTGCGCGCCAATCGCGCGCATGGTGCCGATTTCATGAACCCGTTGCATCGCCGCCATCATCATCGCGTTGTTGATGATCACCAGCGCCACAATGAAAATGATGAACACCGCCACATAGAGAGCGTATTTGGCGAGCTGTACGAATTGTCCAATCAGCCCGGCGGCCGTCTGCCAGGAGATGGGTTTGAGGTCCAGGTGCTCCCTGTCGGAAAGCGCCTGAATGTCCCGGATCGTCTGCTTGAGCTTTCTTGGGTCCTTGAGGATGACCGCGGCGCTGAGCGCCACTCCGTTGTCCATTTCCCCCTTGGAGTAGACGCGCCGGATCAACTCCTCTCGCCGCAGCGCACGGGCCCCACTGGCAAATCCCGGGTTGTCGTCGATGATCCCGGGAGTCGCCTCCGCCACAATCGTCCTGCTGTTACCGAAGAGCTGCTCCTCAGCCTGGGAGCGATCGATCGATTCGGCGCCCGCCACCTGCTTCAGCTTCTTGATCTCCTCGGCCTTCTCGGTTGTCAAGTATCCATAGAGATCTCGAAACGAGACCAGATCCATCAAGTTCAAATTGCCCGCAAGGGATGCGTCCTCCATTCCCTTGAACTGGAAGGTTCCGTAAACCGGGACATTGACCGACTCGACGTAGCCAGTCCGGGTGAACGCTTTGATCGTCAAAATGTCTCCGACCCGGATCCGGTAAAGCTCGACCAACGGCGCGATTTGTTCATAAAAAATCCGGTAGCGCTCGTTGAAGTTGGCATCGTTCATGTCGAACAGATGCTGCAGCAGTGTCTCCAGGTCGATTTCTGAGGAACCCAGCGCACGTTGCAGGCGTTTGACGGCTTGATCCGTTTTGATTCGATCGAGCTGCAGGATGATCTCCCGCGTCTGAGCCTGATTTTCCTTGATCCACTGCTTGGGTTCGGGGTTGGCGGCGATCGTTTTCCCCAGCTCGACGTATCGCTTTTTTATCTTGTCTAAGCGCTGAGCAGTTTTGAGCTTGAGCTGATTCTCGTAGAAGTACTTTGCGAAAAGAAATCCCCTGCGACCGGGCGGAATTGCCTGGCCATCGACGATCGCCATCCGGTCAAACGACTTCTGAAAATCCTCGAGGTCAGTTCCGACGTAGCGCAGATAGAACAGATCCGCGTCGGAGGCCTGCGGAGCGATTCGATTCTCCAGAAACTCAAGGCTATTGAGCGGGTCGCGATCGAAGTTCTGCCAGAACTCCTCCGAAGACGCTCGCTGCAGCGCGGCGACGTTTTCCGGCTCGATCGCCTTTTCGGTGACGATCAATTCACGCTTTTTGGTGTCGCTTTGTAGGACCCGCAGAATTTGGCGGAGGTACTCTTTCTGGCTCTGGATCTGCCCTTCCAGCTGAGCGCTAGCGCCGTCGCGCTGCTTTTGGCGGATCAGCGCACGCATTTTCTCCAGGGCCACGTCGATGGTGTTTCCGGAAGTAACCAGCGCCCCGCTGATCCCCATCGGTACCACGGTTTTAACATTGGGCAGGGTCTCCAAGGCGGTCTTAACCTTCGAGAAGTCAGGAATCGCGTTGAGGTCCGGTTCGCCGCCCATCTGACCATAGATGGCGAGCTCCTCCTTTGATTTCGCCGAATACACCTGAATGTGTCCGGCGGCGCTGCCAATGATGCTTTTGCTCATCGATGTGTCCATGCTGTCGAGCAGCGCCCCACCGACAACCACCAACATCGTGCCCACGAAAATGATGCTCCCGATAATGATGTTCAGCTTGGTGGCGAACAGGTTCCGCAGGGCCAGGCGGAGCAGAACAAGAAAATGGCCACCCATCACCGAACCTCGGCTACCTGCTTAAGAACGGCTTCGTTCGGGCTGCTCTTGTCGATGATCTTCCCGTCGGCCAGCCGAATCACCGCGTTGGCATGGGACATCACCTTGGCGTCATGGGTGGAGAAGATGAAGGTGGTCCCGCTCTTTTCGTTCAACGACTTCATCAGATCGATGATGTTGTTTCCGGTGACCGAGTCCAAGTTCGCGGTGGGCTCGTCGGCCAGGACAATCTTAGGTTGAGTAACGAGTGCGCGCGCGACTGCGACCCGCTGGCGCTGCCCACCGGAAAGCTCGTTGGGGCGATGATTGGCATGGGAGGCGAGCCCCACCTGCTCGAGCAAGATCATCACTCGAGCTTGGCGCTCGCGCCGGGGCAGCTTGCGCTGCAACAACAATGGAAACTCCACATTTTGAAAGACGCTGAGTACCGAGACGAGGTTAAAGCTCTGGAAGATGAACCCCAGGGTATTCAAACGCAGATTGGTGAGCTCGCGATCGGACAGATTCATCGTGTCCTGCCCCTCGACTTGAACGGTACCGGAGGTGGCGGTATCGACGCAGCCAATCAGGTTGAGCAGAGTGGTTTTGCCACTTCCCGAAGGACCGGCAATGGAGAGAAAGTCTCGAGGGTAGACCTCTAGGGAAACTCCCCTCAAAGCCGGGACCGAAACGTTCCCTAGGCGGTATTCCTTCACCACGTTGCTGAGCGACACGATCGGCTGCATCCGGCGCCCTCGACGTAGAACTTGACTCGATTGATTACCCTGAGACTGACCCGGATGCACGAAAAAGCCCTCGAGCTACACCTATCTGGGTCTGCAAGTCCTCTAACAACTCGTCGTAGTTCGAGCGATCGATAATTCCGTTCACAAAGTCGTGGCCAATCATCGCCCAAATTTTTTTGAATGCCGTTGGACTCGCACTCACGCAGTAATCATCCAGTGTCTTGTAGATGGTCATCCGGTCTCCTATCAGCGGCGCTCCCTGAGCAAAATGCGAGCCAAAGGCGATGCGATCGGGTTCGCTCTTGGCTTCTTGCAAACGACCGATCGCAGAAAATCCATGGCGTGACGATTTGTCCCAAGCGGTATCCAGGGGTGCTGTCAATAAGTCAGCCGTTGGGGGCTCCTTGGGTTCCTCCCTTTTCGAGTTTGTTCTCATACCTAAGACGGACGTGCCCCCTGCGATGTGACAAGAGCCAGGCGAACTAATCAGGGGGCGCCGAAGTGAACTACGGCAGGCGTCCAGTTTTCCTTGCGTCGCGCGATTCTACGCTCGGCATTTTCTCCCTCGTAGTCGACCGCGAGCGGAGGCTGGGTGAAGCGGCGGTGAGCCTCGAGCGAATTGACGTTCACCGTCGCGTAACAATTTCCCTCGGGCGTGGTGAGCACCGCCGCGAGGTAGACACCGCAGCGCTTGCAGACCAGGAACTCGGAAGTCCTCAGTCCAAACTGGTACCGATTCAGCTCCGACGGCGAGCCGACCTGTATCTGGAGCCGCCCTTTGCGATCCGTCGTGGTGCGCGCGCCGTGTCGGGTACAAAAGGAGCACTGGCAGGCTCGGATCGGAAGCTCCTCGGGAGGCTGATCCGTCGCGAAAGTCAGCTCCACGTTGCCGCAGTGGCATCCGCCTTTAAAGAAGTGGCTCATCAGTTCGACTGTATCCGTGCTTCGAGATCATCCAGGCTCGCTCGCAATGCAAGTCGCATTTGTTGCGCGTATGGATTGTACCGTTGCATGTCGAAGAACAATTGCCAGCTGTCATTGTTCACAAAGGAGCTGATGTTCAGGAGCGACTCGTAGTCCGGAGTGCTAATCTCCTGGGCACCGAGGCTCAGTTTGGTGAGCGCTCGACCGAGCAGATGCACCAACGCTTGGGAGTGCGCCATCTGCTGGTCGTGCTCATCGGGCGTGGTTTCGATGATCTGAAGTTTGAGGCGCTCGAAGATCGCTCGTACCACCTGGGTTTGTTTCGAAGACGCGCGCAGACGACAGAGCACGATTTTCCTTCCCGGGAGCCCAAGGCGAGCGACCGAGTCCGGTCCAAAGAGCGGGTGCGTCCCGACCAATGGCTGGTCGGGTTTGAACGTATCCCGCATCACCTTGGCGGGATGAACCTTGACCGAGCAGACATCCACCACAATGGTGTGGGCGGAGAGCAGCGGGGAGAGACGGCGGCAGCAAGCTTCAAGCTGTGAAATCGGCACCGAAAGGAAGAGCAGGTCAGAACCCGCGACTTGCTCGAGGCCGGCTGCTTCAAGTGGCTTGGGCAGCGTTGGGGCAGACTCGGCTCGTTCCCACTTTTGATCGTACACAAGGGTGGGACTCATCGCCGCGAGCGCCTGCGCCCACATTTCGCCGAATCGTCCGTAGCCGATCACCCCGATGTTTCCGGCGCTGCTCATGGCCGCTTGGACGTTACCATCCCAGCCGAATTTCGCGGAAACACCGAAAGTGATCGAGCAGGAAGGTTGACACGGTTTGTACCGTCGCATAATCATGGTGGCCGGATGTCACGTCAGACCGCGAGCGCCATGGTCTCACCGGCCCCTGCCTCGAAGCTGGATCTGAGCCTCTCCCTCGTACTTAGCCTCATTACCGCCGGGTGCGGCCCGCCGTTCTGACGGAAAGCGTCTTCGTTGAACGAGCCCCCGCACCCGAGATGGTCGCGGGGGCTTTTTTTTACCCCTACCGCGGAGGATGGACGTTGCACCAAGGACCCAGCGATGGCGGAAACGGACAGAGTGCAAGAGCTCCCGCGGCGAGCTCCGGCAAGCGAACCGGCGCTCAGGTGATCTGGGAGGCACTGCTCCGAGAAGGCGTGGATACCGTGTTCGGCTATCCGGGCGGGGCGATCATGCCGACGTACGACGCGCTCCCCGCCTACCCGGTCCGTCACGTTTTGGTCCGTCACGAGCAGGGCGCGGCCCACATGGCTGATGGCTATGCGCGAGCTTCCGGCAAGGTCGGCGTCGCGATCGCAACTTCCGGTCCGGGAGCGACCAATCTGGTCACAGGCATCGCCACCGCGATGATGGATTCCTCCCCTATCGTTTGCATCACCGGCCAGGTCTCATCGAGCGTCATCGGCAGCGACGCCTTCCAGGAGACGGACATCACCGGCGTCACCCTTCCGATCACCAAGCACAACTATCTGGTGACTCAGCCGGAGGAGATTGCTTCATCGATTCGAGAGGCCTTCGCGATCGCGCGCTCCGGTCGCCCCGGTCCGGTGTTGGTGGACATCAGCAAGGACGCCCAGCAGGCGACGATCCAACCCCAGTGGGATCTTCCTCCATGCCGGGTGCCCAGGAATGGCAGAAACGGCCAGGTCCGGATCGACGAGATCAACCGAGCTGTCGACCTGATCAACGCCTCCGAACGGCCGGTGATCCTCGCCGGGCAGGGCATTCTCAAAGCGGATTGCGCTCCGCTGTTGCTCGAGTTGGCCGAGAAGACCGGCATTCCAGTGGCGTGCACCCTCTTGGGTTTGGGAGGATTTCCGGCCACCCACCCATTGAGCCTCGGAATGATGGGGATGCACGGCGAGGCCTGGGTGAACTCGTCGATTCAGGAAGCAGATCTCTTGATTGCGCTTGGAATGCGATTCGACGATCGCGTGACTGGGAAGACGTCTACGTTCGCGGTCAAAGCCAAGAAGATCCATGTCGAGATCGACCCCTCTGAGGTGAACAAGAACGTCAAGGTGGACGTCGCGCTGATCAGCGATCTGCGGCCAGCCCTCGAGAAGATCCTCGATCGAGTCCAGTGGCGAGACCGCCAGGACTGGCATCAGCGGATCAGTACCTTGAAGGGCGATTCCGCGGTGCGCGACATCCTCGCGCTCCCCGACAACGGCCGGCTCTTCGCCGCGCACGTGGTGAACGACCTTTGGCGGATCACCGAGGG
>Ga0126369_10003049_pt1 | contig 12071 bp, 11 predicted proteins | sample PanSoiMetaPlot_1_FD_109646 | JGI IMG/M metagenome (GOLD analysis project Ga0126369, IMG submission 109646) | Tropical forest soil microbial communities from Panama - MetaG Plot_1 | ecosystem: Environmental > Terrestrial > Soil > Tropical forest > Bulk soil | place: Panama | collected 2016-02-17 | reverse complement strand
GAGGGTACGATCGTGCTCGATCCCGAGGATCACACCGGCAGCGTCGATCTGGTAGTTGACGCAACGACGATCGATACCGGGTGGAAGCTGCGCGATGCCTGGTTGCGCAGCGAGTACATGTTCGATGTCGCTCGTTTTCCGGTAGTGCGTTTTCGGGCGACTCAGTTCGTCTTCAATCAGAAGCGACTGATCGGCATCTCGGGGATGCTTACCGTGCGCGACGTCACGCGACCGGTCGTGCTCAAGATCGAGCACATTCGATGCGCGCCAGAAACCGACGGTGCGCACGAGAGTTGCGGCGCGGGCGTGGCTTCGACGATCAAGCGCTCGGACTTCGGAATGACCTCCGCGCTCGGCCTGGTAGGAGACGAGGTCGACCTGAGCTTCCATGTGACCGCGTACCGGGCGCAACCGCAGGCGCAGCTCGTCCAGCCGGGCTCAAACGAGCTCCCTCCGGCGAAATAACGGATCGTCCTCGTCTGGATACGGTCTAGCGCAGTCGCGCTCGGAAGCGGTCGGTTGCGGACACCAGCTCGCGAGCGATGCCTGGCTCCCGTGCCGAATGCCCGGCATCGGGCACGATGACATACTCGGCCTCTGGCCATGCGCGGTGCAGCTCGTCGGCGGTCAGCATCGGACACACCGCATCGTAACGTCCCTGGACGATGACACAGGGGATGCGACGGATTCTGGACACACCGGAGAGCAGTGCACCGTCGGAGACGAACACGCGGTTCACGAAGTAGTGCGCTTCGATGCGCGCGATCGCGAGGGCGACCGCGTCCTCGTCGAAGTGGGCGATCAACTCGGCGTCGGGCAGCAGTGTCGAGCACGAGCTCTCGTATCGGCTCCAGGCGTGGGCCGCCGGCATGTGCACGGCCGGATCTCGATGGACCAGGCGCCGGTAGTAGCTCGCGAGCGCATCGGCTCGTTCCGCCTCGGGAAGGAAACCTACGAAGGCGCGCCACGCTTCCGGAAACACGAAGCGGATTCCATGCATGAACCAGTCGATCTCCTGTGGACGCCCGAGAAAGATGCCACGCAGGACGAGTCCGAGAACGCGGCCCGGGTGCGCCTCGGCGTACGCAAGCGCGAGGGTGGACCCCCACGAGCCGCCGAACACGAGCCAGCGATCGACCCCGAGGTGCGCGCGCAGCACCTCGAGATCGGCGACGAGGTGCTGCGTGGTGTTGTCGGTGAGCTCGCCCAGCGGCGTGGACTGTCCCGCGCCGCGCTGGTCGTAGAGGACGATGCGATAGAACGCGGGATCGAAGTGGCGGCGGTGGTCGGGCGCGCTGCCGCCGCCCGGCCCGCCATGGAGGAACACGACTGGCACGCCGCGCGTGTTGCCGCATTCTTCCCAGTACATCGTGTGCAGGCGGTCGAGCGCGAGCCTCCCGCTCCGGTTCGGCACGAGCGGCGCATAGAGATAGTCGTCGCGCGAGAGCTCGCGCGTGGCCGCGATTGCACCGGCGCTCAGCGATGTTCGCATGGCAATCCCGATCGGCGATCGCAGAAGGCGAAGTCGGCTACTTCCTGAAGGCGACGACTTTCTGCTGCTGCTCGCCGAGCCCCTTGATGCCCAGCGTAACGACGTCGCCCGGCTTCAGGTATTGCGGCTCGGGTTTCATCCCCATGCCAACGCCCGGCGGCGTGCCGGTGGTGACGATGTCGCCGGGCAGCAGGGTCATGCACTTCGACAGATCGGCGACCAGTGCGGCTACGCCGAAAATCATCGTGCGCGTGTTGCCCCTCTGCCGTCGCGTGCCGTTGACGTTCAGCCACATGTCGAGATTCTGCGGATCCTTGATCTCGTCGGTGGTGACGAGCCACGGCCCGATCGGCCCGAAGGTGTCGCAGCCCTTGCCCTTGCTCCACTGCGAGCCGCCCTTCTTGAGCTGGTAGTCGCGCTCGGAGACGTCGTTGATCACGCAGTATCCGGCGACGTACTTGAGCGCGTCATCCGTGCTGACGTAGCGCGCCTTGCGACCGATGACAACGCCCAGCTCGACCTCCCAGTCGGTGTGGGTCGAATCCGGAGGAAGCATGATGTTGTCGTTGGCGCCGACGATGCAGGTCTCGGCCTTGTAGAACACGACGGGGTACTCCGGAATCGGGTTCCCCGACTCTTTAGCGTGGTCGATGTAATTGAGCCCGATCGCGATGAACTTCGGCGGCGTCGCGACGCACGGACCAAGGCGCGGTCGGCCTTTGACCGCCGGGAGCTTTTTGGCATCGAGCTTGCGCAGCTTCGCGAGCTCGCCCGGGGCGAGCGTCGTCGCGTCGATGTCCTTCACCTTGCGCGACAGATCGCGGAGCTTGCCCTCGGCGTCGATCAGACCGGGCTTTTCCCGGCCGGGCGGGCCATAGCGTACGAGTTTCATTTGTGCTTTCTCCTGGCTAAGGTTGGCTTGCGGGTTGCGGTCAAATCGTCATTCCGCCATCGACCGCGTAGACATTCCCGGTTGCGAAGGCGGACTCGTTCGAAGCGAGGAAGACCACGATCGGCGCGATCTCCTCCGCCGTGGCGAGTCGTCCCATCGGCTGGCGGGCGATGAACGCTTTGCGAGCTTCGACCGGATCGGCGAAGGCATTGATGCGCTCTGCGAGCGAGGGCGTGTCGACCGTTCCCGGCGCGACGGCATTGCAGCGGATGCCCTTGCCGACGAAATCGGCCGCGACGGCCTTGGTCAGTCCGATGACTGCGGCCTTCGACGCGCCATAAACAAAGCGGTTGGGCAAACCCTTGATCGACCCGGCGACGGAAGCCATGTTGATGATGCTGCCTCCCCCATGCTCCAGCATTTTGGGTAACACCGCCTTGATCATCACGTACATCGCCCGAACGTTGAGGTTGAAGCTGAACTCCCAGTCCTTCGGTGAGCAATCGAGGATGGTGCCGTTGTGGACGTATCCAGCGCAATTGAACAGCACGTCGAGCGGCGGCAGCTCGCCGATCGCGCGTTCGATGGCCTTGTCGTCGAGGACGTCCAGCAGGCGGGTCGTCACGTTGGCCACACCATCGAGCGAAGCCAGCGCCTTCGGGTTCACGTCGGTGGCGAAGACGCGCGCCCCTTCGGCGGCCATGGCCATGGCGCTTGCCTTGCCGATGCCCTGACCGGCCGCGGTGATCAGCGCCGTCTTTCCTGCGAGTCGTCCAGTCACGGGCTTGTCCGTCGAAAAAACAGAATCATAGTGTAGCAGCCGGCTCCCGAAATTGGTAAGACCACTTGACCAGAGCAGCGGATTTTGCTTTGCTACGCCATGCCGATCCACAGCATCGAGCCCCGCCGTCTTTACCGCCAGATCGCCGACCAGATCCGCACCTTGATCCGGTCGCGAGAGTTTCCGGCCGGATCGCGCCTGCCCCCGGAGCGGGATCTCGCGCGCCAGCTCGGCGTGTCGCGGCCCTCGGTGCGGGAAGCGCTGATCGCGCTCGAGGTGGAGGGTCTGGTCGATGTGCGCATCGGCTCGGGCATTTACGTCCTCGGCCCGCGCGCCGACGGCGAGACGGCGACCGAGGTCGAGGCGACATCCGGCCCTTTCGAGCTGTTGCGCGCGCGCTGGATCATCGAGGGGGAGTGCGCGGCGCTGGCCGCGAAGGCCGCGCGCAAGCCGCAACTTGCTGCAATGTCGGAGGCGCTCGAGCAGATGCAGCGCATCAAGGATGTGGAGCAGCGATCGCCGCTGGCGGCCGATCGGCTGTTCCATCTCCGCGTGGCCGAGGCGACCGGAAACGGCGCGCTGGTCACGGTCGTGAAGACGCTTTGGGACGAACGGATGGGACCGCTGTTCACGCGACTCGAGCATCACTACGACACGCCCAGGGCGTGGGATAGCGCACTCATCGAGCACCGCGTGGTGCTCGATGCGATCGGGCGTCGCGACGCCGAAGACGCGCGAACGGCGATGCAGCGGCATCTCGACCGGGCTTATAAGCGCTTCAGCAAGAGCTGGGATACGCAGCATTGAAGCATTCTTCAAGGAGCACAAGATCATGCTGACCTGCCGCATCCATGCCAAGGAAGATCTCCGCGTCGAGCCCGAGCCGGAACCGAAGGTCGAGGCGGGCCAGGTGCTGATCCGCCTCGGTGCGGGCGGCATTTGCGGCTCGGACTTGCACTACTACTTCGAGGGCAGGAACGGCAGCTTCGTCATCCGCGAACCGCTGGTTCCGGGCCACGAGGCATCCGGGGTCGTCGCCAAGGTCGGAGCAGGCGTCACGCGGGTCAAGCCCGGCGACAAGATCGCCGTCAGCCCCTCCCAGGCATGCGGCTACTGCGACTATTGTCGCGAAGGGCGTGAGCATCTTTGCCGCAACATGCGCTTTCTCGGCAGCGCTAGCCTGTTTCCGCACGTGCAGGGAATGTTCGCCGAGTGCTTCGTACTCGGCGAACGGCAGTGCTACCCCGTCGCGGGTGACGTGAGTCTGGCGGAGCTCGCCCTTGCCGAACCGCTCGCGGTCGGGTTGCACGCGGTCAATCGGGCTGGGGAACTGCTCGGGAAGCGCGTGCTGGTCACCGGCGGCGGTACGATCGGTTGCCTCACGGTCATCGCGGCGAGGCTTGCCGGCGCATCGTCGGTGACGGTCTCCGATGTGCTGGACCGTCCTCTCGCGACGGCTCGTGCGGTCGGCGCCGCGCGCACGATTCGCGGAGATCGCGAAGGCGACGCGCTCGCCTCACCCCAATTCGACGTCGCCTTCGAGGCCTCGGGCAGTTTCGCCGCGCTGAAAGCGTGCGTCGCAGCTGCGAAGCGCGGCGGGACGATCGTGCAAGTCGGCACGCTGCCGCACGAGCCGTTGCCGTTCGTGGTCAATGAAATAATGGTCAAGGAGCTCGATCTCAAGGGCGCGTTTCGCTGGGGCATCGAATTCGACTGGGCAGTCGAATACATCGCATCGAGGCGCGTCGACGTGAAGCCGCTGCTTTCGGGGCAGTTCCCGCTTACCGAGGCGGTGAAGGCCTTCGAGCTGGCCCGTGACAAGACCAAGAGCACGAAGGTGCAGCTGATCGCGGCCTGAACCCTTGTTTCACGGCTGCCGCCCACAGATGAATCCCGCAGGAAAGGTCCCGCCATGCTGACCAAGACCTCTCTCACGATCCGCTTGCATGCCAACGATGACGTGGTGATCGCGCGACAGCAGCTCGTCTCCGGCACCGCGCTGCTCGACGAGAAAGTCACCGTCTCGGGGCTGGTTCCGCCCGGGCACAAGGTCGCGACGCGCGCGATCCGCGCCGGCGAGCCGGTCAAGCGCTACAACCAGATCATCGGCTTCGCCAAACGCGCGATCGCTGCCGGCGAGCACGTTCACCTTCACAACCTCGCGATGGGTGAGTTCGCGCGCGACTACGCGTACGGCGCCGATGCGAAGCCGACGCGCTTTGTGGAATCTCCCGCCACCTTCAACGGTATCGTACGCGCGGATGGCCGTGTGGCCACGCGTAACTACATCGGCGTGCTGTCGACGGTGAACTGCTCGGCGACCGTCGCGCACGGTATCGCCGATGCGTTCAAGGCCGGCGCTCTCGCCAAGTTTCCTCATGTCGATGGGGTCGTAGCGCTCACGCATGGGAGCGGCTGCGGGATGGACGTGAACGGCGAAAGCATGCATGTGCTGCGCCGAACGCTCGGCGGCTACGCTCGGCACGCGAACTTTGCCGGTGTCCTCATCGTTGGCTTGGGCTGCGAAGCGAATCAGATCAGTGCGCTGCTCGGCGCCGAGCAGTTGCAGGAAGGTCCATTGCTGCGCACGTTCAGCATTCAGGATACGGGTGGCACCGCGAAGACGATCGCCAGAGGTGTGGGGATGGTCGAGGAGATGCTCTCGCACGCCGATCGCGTCGAGCGCAAGCCCGTGCCCGCGAAGCACCTGATGCTCGGCCTGCAATGCGGAGGGTCCGACGGCTATTCCGGCATCACCGCCAACCCGGCGCTCGGTGCTGCGGTCGACCTTCTGGTTCGTCACGGCGGCACCGCGATCCTCTCCGAAACTCCGGAGATCTACGGCGCCGAGCATCTGCTCACGCGTCGAGCGGTGTCGCGCGAGGTCGGCGAGAAACTGATCGAGCGCATCAAATGGTGGGAAGACTACACGACACGCAACAAGGGCGAGATGAACAACAACCCGTCGCCCGGCAACAAGGCGGGAGGACTCACCACGATTCTCGAGAAGTCGCTCGGGGCTGTCGCGAAGGGTGGGACGACCAACCTCGTGGCGGTGTACGAATACGCAGAGCCGGTCACCGCCAGAGGATTCGTGTACATGGACACACCTGGCTACGATCCAGTGTCGGCGACCGGTCAGGTCGCGGGCGGAGCCAACATGATCTGCTTTACCACCGGCCGCGGCTCGGCGTACGGCTGTGCGCCATCGCCCTCGCTCAAGCTCGCGACCAACACCGCGCTGTGGAGCCGGCAGGAAGAGGACATCGACATCAACTGCGGCGAGATCGTCGACGGCACGGCCACGGTCGAGCAGATGGGCGAGCGGTTCTTCCGCATGATTCTGGACACCGCGTCGGGAAAGAAGACCAAGAGCGAACTGCACGGCTACGGCCAGAACGAGTTCGTGCCCTGGTATCTCGGTGCTGTGATGTGAGTTTTTTTGCGTTGACAGGGGCGGGGCTTGCACTTACGCTGCGGGCGAGCCCCTTCAAGAGGGCAAGCTCAGCGTTATTGATCATTCACCACTAAGGAGGGATCGATGAAGAGGTTCGTTGCCGCGATCGTTGGCGGCTGTGTGCTCGCGTTCGCGGGACAAGCGTTGGCGCAAGAGACGCTGACGGTGTGGTGGGTGAAGGGTTTCTACAAGTCCGAGGACGACGCGCTGCTCGCCGCGATCAAGAAGTTCGAGGACAAGACCAAGGTCAAGGTCGAGCTGTCGCAATATCCCGTGCAGGACATGATTCCGAAGACCGTGTCGGCGCTCGATGCCGGCACGCCGCCCGACGTCGCCTACGCCGACGTGTACGATTTTCAGGTGACCGGGAAGTGGGCTTACGACGGCAAACTCGAGGATCTCACTGACGTTCTGACCCCGTTCAAAGCCGACTTCCTGCCGAACACTCTCGAAACGGTCTACCTCTACAACGACAAGACCAAGAAGCGCGCGTACTACGCATTCCCGCTCAAGCAACAGACGATGCACATCCAGTACTGGATCGACATGCTTGGCACCGCCGGCTTCAAGGAGTCCGACATCCCGACGGGCTGGAAAGACTACTGGTCGTTCTGGTGCGACAAGGTGCAGCCAGCGTACCGGCAGAAGACGGGGACGCGCATCTACGCGACCGGCTTCCCGATGGGCGTGGATTCGAGCGATTCCTTCTATTCCTTCCTCACCTTCATGGATGCGTACGACGTTAAGCTCGTCGACGACAACGGGAAACTCCTGGTCGACGATCCCAAGGTGCGGCAGGGTCTGATCAACGCGCTCACCGACTATACGATGCCGTACACCAAGCAGTGCACGCCGCCGTCCTCGACCTCGTGGAAGGATCCGGACAACAACGTCGCCTTCCACAACAAGACGACGATCATGACCCACAACGCGACGATTTCGATCGCCGCCAAGTGGCTCGATGACGCCAACAACGCGACGCTCTCGCCCGAGCAGCGAGCCCAGGCCAAGAAAAACTACGACGAGTTGATCGCCACCGCGGGCTTCCCCAACAAGCCGGACGGATCGAAGATGGTCTATCGCGCTGCGGTGAAGACGGGCGTGATCTTCGAGGGGGCGAAGAACAAGAAGCGGGCGAAGGAGTTCGTCGCATTCCTGCTGCAGGACGAGAACCTGACGCCTTACGTCGAAGGCGCGCTCGGGCGCTGGTACCCGGTGAAGAAGGCGGCTGCCGAGCTTCCCTTCTGGAAAGCCGATCGCCACCGCACCGCCGTCTATAACCAGTTCCACGCGGGAACGGTCACCTTCGAGTTCACGAAGAACTACAAATTCACGATCGTCAACAACGAAAACGTCTGGGCGAAGGCGATGAACCGAGTCGTTAACGAGAAGGTTCCCGTCGACAAGGCGGTCGACGAGATGATCGCGCGCATCAAGCAGGTCGCCGGCTGAGGTCCTCGTGTCCACGCTGGCGCTGCCACGCACCGAGCCGGCACGACCCGCCGGCCCGGTGCGCAAGCGCCTTTCTCCGTGGCAGACATGGGGGCTCATCCTTCTCGCCCCATACGTCCTCATCCTGCTGACCTTCGTGCTGTACCCGGTGGGGTACGGGCTATGGCTCGCGCGTCATCCGGCAAGCTACGAGAGGCTCGTCGAGGATCCGATCTTCGCGCGATCGGTCGTCAACACCCTCATCTTTCTCGTCGTCGGCATCAACCTGAAGATGCTGATCGCGCTCGTTCTCTCCGGGTTCTTCATTCAGGCGCGGACCTGGATCAAGTGGCTTTCGCTGCTGTTCATCCTGCCGTGGGCCGTGCCGTCGATTCCCACGATTCTGTCGATCCGGTTCATGCTCAACCCGGAATGGGGAATCATCAATTCGCTGATCTTTCGCCTCACCGGGGCTGATGGCCCGAACTGGCTGAACGAGCCCGCTGTCGCGCTGGCGATGGCGATCACGGTCCACATCTGGAAGTCGCTGCCGTTCTGGACGCTGATCCTGATCGCCGGCCGGCTCGCGATCCCGAGTGAGCTCTATGAGGCGGCTTCGGTCGATGGCGCGACGAGTTGGCAGAAGTTCAGGTTCATCACCTGGCCGTCGCTGCAGACGCTCTACCTCACCTCGACGATCCTCTCGATGATCTGGACGCTGGGAGACTTCAACAGCGTTTACCTGCTGACCGGTGGAGGTCCCGCCGACCTCACCCACGTTCTGGCCACCCTCGGCATCCGCTACCTGCGCCTCGATGAAGTCGACCTGTCGATGGCGGCGATTGTCTGCGCCTTGCCTCTGGTGCTCCCGCTCGTTTATTTCATGATGAAGCGGCTTTCGAAATGAAGCTCTCCTGGCGCCGCATAAGCAAGGAAGCCAAGCTGCTGCTGATCGGCATTCCCGTGCTGATCTGGACGATGTTGCCGATCTATCACTTGTTCCTGTTCTCGATCTCGCCGAAGGAGGCAGCGTTCGCCGGGCATCTCTGGCCCGATCATCCTACGTTGCGCAACTTCGAGATCGTGTTCGGCGAGCATCATTACTACCTGAGTCACTTCTGGCTGCAGATGTGGAACTCGTTCATCATCGCGGTCGCGGTCGGTCTCCTGACGCTCTTCGTCGCCACCGGCGCTGCATTCGCTATCAGCAGGCTCAAGGTGAAGGGCGGGCGCGCCATCATGAATCTCGCGCTTTTCACGTATTTCATTCCCGCCGCGTTCCTCGCCGTCCCCATGTACAAGACGATGGGCGTCTACGGTTTGCTCAACAATCAGTGGGCCCTGATTCTCGCCATGCTGACGATCGCGGCCCCATATTCGATCTGGGTACTCAAGCAGGCCTCGGACAAGCTGCCGTATGAGCTCGACGAGGCGGCGAAGATCGACGGCGCGTCGCCTCTGCAGCTCTTTCGCCTCGTGTACTTGGCGCTGATGATGCCCTCGCTGGTCGCGATCGGAACCTACGCGCTGCTGCTTGCCTGGAACGAATACCTGTACGCGTTCCTGCTCCTTTCGAACGAGCGCCAGATCACCCTGGGCGTCGCGCTGGGTAATTTCCTCGCCGCCGACGATTCGCCGTGGGAGCTGTTGATGACGACCGGCTTGATCTATGCACTGCCGCCTGCCGCAATCTATTACGCGTTCAAACGCTACATGGTCGGCGGGCTGACCGCCGGCGCGGTAAAGACCTGAGGGAGCGCTATGGCATCGGTATCGTTCCAGAGCGTGGAGAAGGCTTTCGGCAGCACGAAGGTCATCCACGGCATCGGCTTCGACATCAAGGATGGCGAGTTCATGGTGCTGGTCGGCCCATCGGGCTGCGGCAAGTCGACGCTGCTGCGCATGCTCGCCGGGCTGGAGGAGATCAGCGGCGGCACGATCGCCATCGACGGCAAGGTGGTCAACGACGTCGAGTCGAAGGACCGCGACATCGCGATGGTCTTCCAGAGTTACGCGCTGTATCCGCACATGACCGTCGCCGACAACATGGCGTTCAGCCTGAAACTCAGGAAGGCCGAACCGAAAACGATCGAAGAGCGCGTGGCGAAGGCCGCCAAGATCCTCAACCTCGACCCGTATCTGAAGCGCTACCCCCGCGAGCTCTCCGGCGGGCAGCGTCAGCGCGTCGCGATGGGACGCGCAATCGTGCGCGACCCGAAGGTGTTCCTGTTCGACGAGCCCCTTTCGAACCTGGATGCCAAGCTGCGGGTGGCGATGCGCGGCGAGATCAAGGCATTGCACCAGCGGCTGAAGACGACGACCGTGTACGTGACCCACGACCAGGTCGAAGCGATGACCATGGCCGACCGGATCGTGGTTATGCACGATGGACGAGTCGAGCAGATCGGAACGCCGCTGGATTTATACGATCACCCTGGGAACCTGTTCGTGGCGCAATTCATCGGCTCACCTGCGATGAACGTGATCGAGGGGACCGTGCGCCGCGTGAACGGCACGCGCCATGTCGAAGCCGCGGGGGGCGTCCTGTGGCCGCTCGGCAATGAAACGGGGAGCGAGGGACAGGCCGTCTCCTACGGCGTCCGGCCGGAACATCTGCGGGTGACGGGAGCGAACGACGGCGTGCCCGCGGAGATCATCGTGGTCGAGCCGACAGGCGCCGAAACCGAGCTTCTGGTGCAAGCGGGGACGGCGCAGGTCACGCTCGTCACTCACGGCCGCCCGCAGGTCAGTCCCGGTGACAGGATCGGGCTCGGCATTGAGCAGGGCGCAGTGCACCTGTTCGATCAGAAGACCGGGCAGCGCATCGGAGCTTGACTCTCGCTCGCGCAAAGAGACGATGCACTCGCTTGCATTTTCCAGGAGGCTGTTCGTGAGGGGGTTAGGTGCGAAATTGGGTTGCGTCGTGCTCGCAAGCCTGCTTGTCGCTTCGCTTGCCGCAAGCGCGCAGCAGACCAAGCAAGCGCCTCGCGTCGCTTATGTGTGGCTCTACCGCCTCGGCCCGTCCGCGCCCTTCGTCGAGGCGTTTGCCGATCGGATCAAGGAGCTGGGCTGGGTGGACGGAAAGACGATCCGGATCTCGTATCGTGACGCAGAAGGCGATCCCGAGAAGCTCGCCGCGATCATGCGCGAGCTGGTCGAAGCCAAGGTCGACTTGATCGTCGCCGCGTGCACGCCCGAGGCGAAGGCGGCGCAAAAGGCGACCTCGACGATTCCCGTAGTCGTCGCGGCGACAGGTGACCCCGTGATGTCGGGGCTGGTCGCGAGCTTTGCGCGCCCCGGGGGAAACATCACCGGAGTCTCCGCCTCGTGGCTCGACCTGAGCGCGAAGCGGATGCAGGTGCTGAACGATCTCGCGCCGAAGGTCAAGCACGCCGGAGTCCTCTGGAACCCGATCCGCGGAGACAACGCGGTCGAGGTAAAGGTGATGCAGGACGCAGCGCGTGGACTGGGAATCGACCTTCAATCGCACCAGGTCCGGGACCGGGAGGAGCTTGACCTCACGCTCGACGTGATGACAAAGAACGGGACTCAAGCGTTGACGCAGGCGGGCGATCCAGTCATGTATAACTACGCGCGCCACCTGATCGAGTTTGCCGACAGCCGCCGCATCCCGGCGATCTACGACAACCGCTTCTTCGTCGACAACGGCGGGTTGATATCGTACGGTCCGAACCTGCCTGAACTGCACCGCCGCGCCGCGGACTACGTCGACAAGATCCTCAAGGGCGCGAAGCCCGCCGACCTCCCGTTCCAGCAGCCCTCCCGGTTCGAGCTGGTCGTCAACCTGAAAGCGGCCAAGGCGCTCGGAATCGAGATTCCGAAGTCGCTGCTATTGCGCGCCGACGACGTCATTCGCTGATGGCCAAGACCACGCGCAAGCTCCGCTCTACCGAATGGTTCGGCCGCACCGACCGCGACGCAATCACGCATCGCTCCTGGATGAAGAACCAGGGCATTCCGCACGATCAGTTCGACGGACGTCCGGTGATCGGCATCT
>Ga0126369_10003046_pt1 | contig 12073 bp, 7 predicted proteins | sample PanSoiMetaPlot_1_FD_109646 | JGI IMG/M metagenome (GOLD analysis project Ga0126369, IMG submission 109646) | Tropical forest soil microbial communities from Panama - MetaG Plot_1 | ecosystem: Environmental > Terrestrial > Soil > Tropical forest > Bulk soil | place: Panama | collected 2016-02-17 | reverse complement strand
TGGCACTTGGCCTGCCGGTGCAATGATGTGGGTCACACGCGGCTCCACCCGATGTAACAACGAACTCTGAGCGCTGAACGTTCCAACAAAAAAGAGAGGCGACCGCGTGAAATACCAGTTCGGCGTCGAGAGCAAGGCATTTCGTCTTGAGGAAGCCACGATTGATGAGCTGCACGACGCGATCAAAGCGGGGCGAACGACCTGCGTTGAAGTTGTGCAGTGCTACATCGATCGCGTGCGCGCATACAACGGCGTCAGCAGCAAGCTCGTGACCAAAGACGGCGCCGCGGTAGCAGAGGCGGTCGGGGTGGTCCGCGCCGGGGCGCCGCTGCGCTTCCCGATCGAGACCGTCAATGCTGCGGAGGTCTTGCCGGACATCGACAAGTACAAGGGCCCGCCGCTCGAATTCGGCCGCATGGAGCCGACAGCGTCTGATCCGAGCGTGCACCAGCAATTTGGAATGATCGTCGGCGTTCCCAATGCGGGTCAGGTCAATGCGCTCGCCACCCTCAACATCCGGGGCGAGCGCTCCGTCACCTGCCGCGGCGACTTCGACCGGCACCCCTCGCTCGGCCCACTTCCGCCCGGCGCGCCGCCGGTGTGCGAATATTTCCGCCACTTTCCCGACGCGCTGGAACGCGCGGCCGAGCTTGACGCCGCCTACGGACGCGATCCCGACCTTGCGGCGATGCCAATGTATGGCGTCGTTTTCTCTTTCAAGGATCCGTTTGACACCAAGGACATGCGGTCGACGGGCGGCGGCGACGCCGCCTACGACATCGATTTTTCCGCACGCGATCACGTGCTGGTCGAACAGTTGCGCAACAAGGGTGCGATTATTTTCGCCAAGGCGGTGAACACTGAATACAATGGGCGCGCAGGCGATCCGGGCGGACGTCACACGCCGGAGCAAGTACTGCCCTCGACGCTCGGCTATCAACGCAGCAGCTGGGGCGGCAACCCATCAAATCCCTATGACACCACGCGTTCGGCTTCGCTCGGCTCTAGCTCCGGCTCGGCGCTGTCGGTGAGTGCGAACCTGGTGATGGCAAGCCTTGGTGAGGAGACACGTGCGTCATGCCGCGGTCCATCCAATCATAACGCCGTCGCACTGATCCTGCCGCACAAGGCGATGCTGGGCTTCGACGGCGGCGCGATCGGGGCGGACATCTATTGTGACCGCAGCGGAATTCACTGCCGCACCATCGGCGATTGCGCGAAGGTGCTTGATGCGCTCAAGGATCCGATCGCGGGCTATTACGATCCGCGCGATCCCTTTACCACCGTGCCGCGTTCCTCGGTGTTGCCGACGCCTTATGCCAGCCACGCAAAGATGCCCGGCACGCCCGGCTCGCTCAAGGGCCTGCGCCTCGGCGTCATTCGAGAGTCCATGGTCTACCCGCGCGGTTCGAAGACCGAAGAGCCGATCGTCACCGCCGCGGCGAGGGAGATCAAGACGGTCCTCGGCGAGAAGCTCGGGGCGACGCTCGTCGAATCCTCCGATCCGCTGTGGACGCGTGATCCCGATCTCGAACTGATGCAACCCGATTTTCGGCGTGCACTGGCACGGCTGTTACCGGTGTTCATGCCGGAATTGTTGTTCCGGCTCGGAGCCGACGGGCAGCCCGTGTTCAAGGAATTCGCCGCGGCAATCATGCCGACGGAGTTCATGCCGCGAAAGATCTTCGGCACCGGCACGATGCATCCCATCGATTACTGCGTCGAGCTGGCGGAAGGGCGGATTACGCCGCCGATCAACCTCGACATCGCAACCATCCAGAACCAGGAGCTTGCGATGGCGTTCCGCTTCCATATTCCGCAATACCTCAGCCGGCGCGCAGCCGATTGGAAGGCAAAGGGGTTTATCGAGACGCTCACGGATTTTGCCGCGCTCAATGCGCGCTCGAAATTCTGGGGTGATGATCAGCGCGCCGCCTTCAAGAACTGGGAAGAAGTGCGTGATCTGCGCAATCCGTTCGCCGGACGCCAGGGCGTGAACGAGCGCATCATGTTGCGAGAAATGCTGCGCCGGATCGACATGATGGTGATTTTAGAAAATCACCTTGACGCGCTGGTGCGCCTGCACACGCCGTTCCCACCGGGAAAGATCGGTGGCGCCGCCCAGCCCGGCTATCCCGGCAATTTGCGGCCAGAAACTTTCTACGGTCCGAACGCGGGATTGACGGAGGTATTGGTTCCCGCGGGCTACGTGACCACGGTCTATGATCCGGTTTTCAAGCTCAACGCCGATTGCACGCGTTACCAGTCTGCGCCGTCGGATATTCCAACGACGATCCCCGCGCCCGGCTTGCCGTTCTCGCTGGTGTTTCGCGCGGAGCCGGGCAGGGAAGATGTGCTGCTGAATATCGCGTCGGCCTATGAGGCCGCCTCGAAGCGGCGCATTCCGCCGCCGGCGTTTGGGCCATTGCCTCGCAGGTGACCAGCACGCTTGCCAAGCGGCAGCCGGACAACCGGCTGAAGCATTTGCCAACGCGGCGCTTTCTCCATTCCTGCAAATCTTTGAGAGGCAAACGAACCAGATTGTTCCACGGTCGTTGACTTCCCGACGTGTCCAACATTGGGAGAGCGACCATGAAATCGATTTTTGTTGCTTGCCTAGGATTAGCCGCTCTGGCCGCAAGTCCGACAGCGAGCCAAGCAGCCGGCGGATGCGGCAGAGGTTTGTACTATGACGGTTATCGTTGTGTCCCGATGGGTTATGGAGGTTACGACCGCGGTCACCCTTACGGATACAATTACGACTACGGTGATCCGAGGTGCGGTGAACCCAACTACACCATCCAGAACGGTGTCTGTAAGCCGTATACGGGACGCTAAAATCTAAGGGATCTGTGAGGCTGCCTCGGTTGGCGGCCTCATTCGTCTCCGGAATCATTGGTCGATTTGCAGTCGCGGATTGCTCCGGCGTTCGCTTTGCTTGGCGCAAAACTCGATATGGATGTCCCCTGCAGCATGGAATCCGAGTGCGTAAATTACAGTTGTCGCGGGTATTGCAGTTTGGCTTGTTTGGGTTTGCCCTCGCGGTTGGGGCGGGCCTGTATTGCCGACACTATTGGGATGACGCGCCCGGCGTGACCTTATACGTCGAGGCCGCGCGCTGCATGCTCGACGGCAAGGCGCTGCAGACTTGCAATCCGTTCTTCACGTATCCGCCAATTTTCGCGCTGGTCACCATACCGCTGATTCCGCTGCCTTTGGTGCTGCAGAACTTGACCTGGTACGCGCTGACGCTCGGTGGTCTCGGCGGGTGCTTGGTGTTGAGCGCTCGGCTGGCGCAGCGGCTCGCGGTCACCGCTTGGGCGCCGGATGAGCGGTACTGGCTTTACGCAATCGGCATCCTTCTGAGCGCAAAGTTCATTGTCGCGGCGATGGCCAGCCAGAGTTACGACATGGGCGTGGTGCTGCTCATCCTGCTTGGGCTCCTACGCCTCGGCGAGGATCAGCCGAGTTCATCGATCTGGGCAGGTATCGCCTTTGGTTGCGCGGCGGCGCTCAAGGCAACTCCGCTCGTGTTCCTGCCCTACCTGCTCTTGAAGCGGCACTATCGCGCCGCCGCCGCGATGGCGATCGCGCTCGCCGTTGGGTCTGCTCTGCCGGATCTCGTCTTCAAGGTGGGCGGAGCGGGCGAGCAAAGTTACGTCCTCGCTTGGCTGCACCAAGTGGCCGCGCCGGCGCTCACGGAAAACATCCAGAACAGTCCGCACTTTTTTTGGTCGGCGACGAACACGAACAACAATTCCCTGCGCGGTCTTGTCGGGATGTTCATGCCTGACGGCGCTTCGTCCTTTAAGGTGACGCTCTATACGGTGTACGCCGCTTACCTGGCGATCATCGCCATTCTCATCGGAGGGTCCGGCCGTTCTCGGTCGGCGCTGACCATCGACGGGGTGCTGCTCCTCATCAGCATGCTGATGCTGTCTCCGATGTCGAGCGAGTCGCATTACGTCGCCTTGATGCCCGCGATCTTCGCGCTGGCCGCGGTGTGGCTCAAAGGAGAGGCGGCGCTACGCAAGCCCGCGGGATATCTCCTGATCATCAGTTTTTTTCTGATCAACGTCGCTGCGCGCGACATCGTCGGGGCCGCGATCACCGCCTGGGCCAAGGATCACCGGTTGTTGGTGATCGATGTGCTGCTTTTGCTGCTGCCGTTCGCCCTGTTGGTGCTGAGATCTCAGCCCGGAACGCAATTGCGCACGGGGGCTCGGCTCCGTGACGGCGCGACGACCGACCGATCCCGGTTCTTTCCTTCCGGGTTCGGCGGCCTAGACAAGGCCATCGGCGCGGCGTGCGATTTCATCGGGATTAGCAACGTCAAAGATTTGTCGCCATCCAACACGTCGCGCAATCTTGCTCGCGCGGCTCGTCGCAGCAACGGAGCGTCAACCCGGCCTTTTTCTGATGATGCGGGCACCGCGTTTTCGAGAAACTGGCTCCCCGGGCCGGGGCGCCAGAAATGAATAACATCAGTGATTTACGAAGAAGTGGGATGCCGGAAGTGCCCACGAAATCTCTATGCTTTCCGGGACGAGTGTCCCACCTCTCCACGGCGGCCGGGGGCGCCGACAAATGGCAGCGGATCGCACTGCACGCGAGCATCCATGGTTTGCTCTCGCTCCGTTCAGAGTTAGATGTTGGAAGCTGAAATCATCGCTCCAACTTCTCAGGTCGGAACTTCGAATGTATGAACTTGGAGTTAGCCACTACGCGGCAAGGGCGCCACATCGTTGCGCAGCTTGCTCTAGGTCGCGAGCCAGGCGGCGCATACCCTTCGCTAGATATGCTGCCGCGCTCGAGTTGATGAAAGGCTCCGCCCACGCCTCCATATGGCCAAGGATCGCGTGCGCCCTGACTTCATCGGCCTGCTCTAGCGCGAAGCCGGCGGCTGTGATGGCCGCATCCGAAGCCGCGTGCCCCTCTCTCGCAACCTCCCATTTCGCGTTCCATTGCTGGGCGATCGCGTGCGCCTCAGGTCCGTCCGGGCCGCAGGGCACCGAATAGAAACCGAGCGCGCGCATCGGTGCGGTTGGTTGCCAGTAGCCGCGTCCGCGCTTGACCACGTAGTATCGAGGTCGGTCGTGCATCATTGCGTCAGCTTAAGGCCTGCCGAGCAGTGAAGTGAGGTATGCGCGCACTTGTTCAGTGACGAGCGCGGCCCGATCGATGTGACGAACACGATCCGGCCCGGCAGGTGTTAGGGCACCAAACAATCAAAGGATATTCAGACGGAGCATTGAAGTTTCAGGGAAATCCTCCCGACGTTAATCAAACGAAAATCAGGCGCGCGGCGGCAAGGCTGGGGCGCTTAAGACACCAATTTAATCACCGGAAATCAAACAAGAAGCACAGAAACAGCTGCAAGGCCTGCAACAGCCGAACAAAAATGACGCGGGACAGCGCGGCCGATTTGAAAACAATCAACGGAATCAAAATGTGCCAAGACGACCCGATGTAGGCCGCTCGGCTGAAGCCGAACTCGGTGCAGCGCGCCCGAAAGCGCAACCGAACTGAGCGGCAGGCGATCGGCGACGCGGGTAGCCACATACGAAACGCGAGTCCGTGCAAGCAGTTGCGCGATTTTGCACATGAAACCGGAGCAGTAGTGGACTGGCCGGTTCCTCCGCTGTTCCTTCCCTCAACCTTTGGTATGATTGAGCCGCAAGCGTAGGACGCTGCGCTCGGCAAGCGCGGGTTGGCGGGGGCCATGACGATCGCTTTGCTCATTACCTTAGGGAAGGCGTTGCTTTACCTGCTCGCTTTGTTCGCGGTCGGTGTCGTTTCTGATTGAACGAGCGTGCCAAGGGCGTGGCCAGTCTTGTTCGCGATCGCCGCCCTCTTCGTTCCGGTAACTTTCATCGCACTGTTGATGCGAGATCTAATGGCGCAAGGGTACTTGTCGCCCGGTGAACAAGTGCTATTTGGTGTGGTTGTCTTTCTGCTTTTGCTCAAATCGCTGTTCGTCATCTACATTCTCTACCGTAGGAAGCCGGCGGAAACTGATCCAGTTCCGCGGGATCCGGCCGAACTCACGATCAGCGGCCGTGAGCTTTTCTTTGATCTCATCATCGTCGTATGCGTCCTAACTATGTTGTTTGCGTACAAGGACGGGCTCATCCACGTTCCGACTCGTTGGCTGGCGACGGACAACGAGCTTGTCCGCAACGTCTTGCTGGCCGTGATGTCATCGCTGGCCAAGGTCGAGACAGAGAAAATCAGCGATCGCGTGAAGGCTGGGCTTCAGCGCGCCGTCGCCAAAGGCAAGCGGCTTGGTCGTCCTCGGATAGATGCCGCGACCGAGCAAAAGGCGCGCAAGATGCTGGCGAAAGGCGTCGGCATGCTCAAGGTAGCCTCAGCGCTGGGTGTCGGATCCGGGACCGTGCAGCGGATTGCGCACGAAATGCGAGAGTGATGTTGCGGCACGTGTGTTTGCTGGCAAGCGTGCCTGGCAGCAGCAGGCATACTCCAACCCAATGCTCCCGGTAACGGATGAAGACCTAGCGCGCGGCGAGCCGTTCCATTAGCGGTGCGCCGTCGAAGGTCACAGGCTTGTCGATGACCTTTGTCGCAATCCCGGTGAAATAGCGGTCAAGCACGGTGGCGCGTTCGTGCTGGAGCGGCGTCGGGCAATAGCAGGTCTCTGTCCAGCGCACCATGCCATCCGGCGCGACACGTGCACGCTGCATGGCGGCGACGATCTCGGCGCCGTCGGGGCGCTGCGCGGCGATGCTGCCGTCAGTAAGGCGCGTGTGGAATTCAGGCGCGCGATCGGGAATGAGCTTGGCGGACACGGCGTAGAGCATCACGTGCCTCCACTCGTCATGCCCGCGCTTGTCGCGGGCATCCACATCTTGGCATGTATTCCTCAGATGGCCCCCAATTTGAGCATGACTCTTCGCGCTTTTTCGGCCTTCCCGCAAGACCGGTGTGCGGTGCCGACTGCTCCCACCATTCCACGCGCATACCAGACAAAGTTCTACATGCGCCAATCGCCGGGAAGAACCTATGGCAACCCTAATGACCGGTGGGCCGCGTCGCTAGTCGGCGTCGGCGTGCCGCCAAGCGATGCAACGTCGCGCAGCCATCGCTCAGCACCGCCATTCGAAGACTGGAAAAGCGGACCGACGCCGCAGGTCATCGGCGCCGAGCGTTACCAACGTGATCCTCGGTTGCATCGCTAGATCCTTCGCCGCGTCTCAGACGAAAAAAAGCGCGCGGCCGAACGACCGCTCCGCGATATGGTAAATCGTTTCTTCACCTGGCGATTTAATGAATGCGACAATGAAGCATTGTCGATCTAGGCAAGAAAGTTATTGAATTCAAATAATCCCCTGGCGGCTCCTACAGCGTTTGCTACAGCAGCACATGTTGCGTTGGTTTCGTTCATTGGCCCACGCGACCACGGTCCTCGCGCTGGTGGTCGTGATCGGCATCTGGTGCGGCGCCATCCTGCTCGCCAGGGTGGAGCATCAGCACGCCTACGACGAAGGCCTTCGGCAAGGGGCCAATCTGGCGCGCGTTTTCAAGGAGTACATTGCGCGCGTCGTCGGCGGCGCCGACAGCGTTCTGCTGACGCTGCGCGATGCCTACGAGCGCGATCCGAACAACTTCAACATCGAGCTTCCCTTCCGCCACAATGAGCGGGGAAGATCGGAGGTCGTCAATTACGGCATCGTCGGCGCGGACGGAGACGTCAAGGTCAGCACCGTTGGGCCGATCAGGGCGCCCGTCAACGTGCGCGACCGGGACTATTTCCAGTTCCACGCCAATTCCGATGGCGACGAGCTGTTCATCAGCGCCCCGATGCAGGGACGCCTGACGGCCCAGACCTCGGTTCAACTGGCGCGCCGATTGAGGGCCGCCGACGGATCGTTTGGCGGCGTGATCGTCGCCGCGCTCGATATTCCCCGTATTGAGAGTTTCTATTCCTCGATCGATCTGGGCGCGGGAGGGATGATTTCGCTGGTGGGCACCGACGGAATCATTCGCGCTCGCAGCGGCAGGGATCCTAAGGCCGAAAGCTTCGTCGGTCATTCGGTCCGCGACACCCCGCTGCTTTCGCTGTTTCGCCAATCCGCGAGCGGAAGCTACTGGAACGCCAAAAACGCCGCAGGCCCCATCGACGGTGTCAGTCGGTTGATCTCTTACCACGTCGTCGATGACCTCCCGCTCATCGCCGTGGTCGGTCTGACCGAAGACGATATCTTCAGGCAAGCGAATGCGGCGGCACGCAGATACTACGCGATCGGGTCCTTGCTCACCCTCGCGGTCATGGCTGCGACGATCATCGGCGCGATCCGCCGACGCAAGCTCGCGCTCACGGTGATCGCGCTCGAGCAATCGAAATCGTCGCTCGAAGAGACCAATGAGCGCTTCGATACGGCGCTCGAGAACATCGCCCAAGGCCTGGCCATGTTCGACGCGGCAGGACGGCTTGTCGTCTGCAACCAGCGATATCGTGAGATGTACCGCTTGCCGCCGGATCTCGCGCAGCCCGGCCGCCCGGTGCTCGAGCTTCTCCAGCATCGCGCCGCCACCGACACTTACCTCGGAAATCCGGAGGAGTATGTCCGCGAGCTCCTCACCGTCATGGCCTGCGGCAAGTCGCTGACCAAGGAGGTGACGACCGGCGATGGCCGCATCGTCCTGGTGCGAAGTCAGCCGATGCCGGGCGGCGGCTGGGTCGCCACCCACGAGGACATCACCGAAGCGAAGCAGAAGGAGGCGTCGTTCCGCCTGCTGTTCGAAAGCAGCCCGGTGGCGATGTGGGTATTCGACCGCGACAGCCTGCAGTTCCTGGCCGTCAATCAGGCCGCCATCGTACAGTACGGCTATAGCCACGAGCAGTTCATGGCGATGCGGGTGCTCGAGGTCCGTCCGCTGGAAGACCGTGCAAAGTTCGAGCAGTTCTTGCGCGCGCTACCGGAGGTCCAACGCGATCAGAAGGTCAGCCGCCACGTGAAGGCCGACGGCACGATCATGATCGTGACGGTTTTTTCGCGGACACTGACGTACCAGAAACACCGCGCGCGGCTGGTGGCGATTTACGACGTCACCAAGGAGCAGCTCACGGAAGACGAGTTGCGCCGCACCCGCAAATTTCTCGATACGGTCATCGATAGCGTTCCCCTGCCGATCTCGGTGAAGGACGTGCGCGCCGCCCCCACCGATGCCTCTCAGAGCCGCTACACGCTGGTCAATTGCGCCTTCGAGGAACAGATCGGCAATCCCCGATCGCAGCTGGTCGGCAAGACCTTGCACGAGGCTTATCCCAAGGAGCAGGCCGACAGAATCATTGCCTCCGATAACGCGACCCTGCAGTCCGACCAGGCGGTGATGATTCGCGAGTATGTGGTCGACACGGCCCGAGGCCCGCGCACCATGACGGCGATGAAGGTGGCGGTTCGCGATGACGACGGGCACCCACAATACCTGCTGACCGTGCTCGAAGACGTGACCGACCGCCGACGCGTCGAGGAGCGTATCGCGCGCATGGCGCATCACGATCCGCTGACCGACCTGCCGAATCGCGCCACTTTCAACGACCGCCTGTCGGCGATGCTCGCCAAAGCCGCGGCCAACAATTTGCAATTCGCGATCCTCAGCGTCGATTTCGACCGTTTCAAAGAGGTCAACGACGTGTTCGGACACGCCGTCGGCGATGCGCTGCTGTGTCAAATCGCCAGGCGCCTGCAAGCGGCCGCCGGTGAAGCCTTCATCGCGCGCCTCGGCGGCGACGAGTTCTCGTTCATCGTCGAGGGCGCGCAGCCGGCAGCAGCAACTCGCCTTGCGAAAAAACTGCTCGCGACGACGGCGGAGGATTTCGAGGTCGGCGGCCTGAAGCTGAGGGTCGGCCTCAGCATCGGCGCCGCCGTCTACCCGACCGACAGCACCGACCTCGGCCGGCTGATGAACAACGCGGATGCGGCCCTTTATCGGGCGAAGTCAGAAGCGCGCGGAACGTTGCGGTTCTTCGAAGCGGACATGGACACGAGACTGCGCGAGCGGCTAGCGCTGCAGAACGATTTGCGCATGGCCATTGACCGCAACGAGTTGCGCCTGCACTTCCAGCCGCAGAAGCGCATGTTCGGAGCGACCGTCGGTTTCGAAGCGCTGGTGCGCTGGCAATGCCCAAAGCGCGGGTTGGTCCCGCCGAAAACCTTCATCCCGATTGCGGAGGACAGCAGCCTCATCATTTCCGTAGGCGAGTGGGTGCTGCGGCAAGCGTGTCGCGAAGCGGCCACCTGGCCGGAGCCCTTGCGCGTCGCCGTCAACGTCTCGCCGATCCAATTCCGCTACGGCGATCTGCCGCGGCTCGTGCATGCTGTGCTCTTGGAGACCGGACTGTCGCCCGATCGTCTCGAGCTTGAAATCACCGAAAGCGTCATGATCAGCGACTTCGCGCGCGCCGTCTCCCTGCTCCGGCGCCTGAAGACGCTCGGGGTACGCATCGCCATGGACGACTTTGGCACCGGCTATTCCTCGCTGTCGTTCCTGCAATCCTTCCCCTGCGACCGGATCAAGATCGATGCCAGCTTTGTCCGGGATTTGGAGGCGAGCCAGCACTCGCAGGCGATCGTGCGTGCCGTCATCGGTCTCGGCCGCAGTCTCAATACGCCGACGCTCGCCGAGGGCGTCGAGACCGAACGCCAGCGCGCGTGGCTAGCGGAGGAAGGCTGCGACGAAGTGCAGGGCTATTTGACCGGACGACCATTGCCGATCGAGCAATATGCGGAGATCACGGGGAAGCAGGTGCCGACGGCGAAGCAGAAGGCGTCGTAGCGCGCGGCGCTCGAGAAGCGGGCGATTGATCAACTGCTCGACGCGGCTCGGAAAAAGATACTCTCAATGGACAGTTTGGTGGCGGGGTTCAACATTGGTATAAATAGCGGCGAAGTCGCCGGACAAACGATTGGCCACGCGCATGTCCATTTGATCCCTCGGCGTAGTGGTGACGTGCAAAATCCGAGGGGTGGCGTGAGAGCAGTAATTCCGGGTAAGGCCGCCTACTAGTTGGCGGTGCAAGCCTGCAGTACCGTGTCTGCCGCTGGTCAGCTCGGGGGCAAGGCTCAGGTGAAGTCCAAGCGCGAATATTTTTTCTGCAGCCCAAAACTCCTGTCCAGCTCAACGATGGAGGCGCAAGCTACGGAAGGCGTGGCGGCGTCGCTGGCGTACGAGCCAAACAATCAAGTTAGGCCAATCGATTTCGTAAAATCGGGCGAGAACACCGGAAATGGGCGGCCACGGCAGCGGACGATATGGCGGGTGACCAACAGTAGAAGCCTCCCATCGCTTGGTCATCGAGAGCCTGCTTCGATCGAACCGGGGCATCCGCAAGGTATTCGGACGGATCGTTTTCCCGGATGGTTTCGCTGTTGATCTTGAGTGGAGCGTAAGCGATCCACTGAATGCTTGGGTTTGTCTGCGCTTTTCCGCTGAAAGTAGCGCCGGCCAGCTGCACAAGGTCGAACAGCGCGTTCGCCTGTGTCGTACACAACCGCACTTCGACGGCGAGCGATGGTGGTTCATGTGCCCGCGGCGGCATTGGCAGCGCGTGCGCATGCTGTACCTTCCACCAGGGGCCAGACATTTTGCGTCGAAGGGCGCGCATAGACTTGCCTATGCCTCACAGCGCGAGACGGCCACTCATAGGGCGATGCGGCGGGCGCGCAAGATCAATGCAAGGCTCGGAGGATCTAACACTAGTGCTTTCCCGTGGCAGGCGCCGGGCAAACCCAAACGAATGCGCTGGAGCACCTACGGCAAATTAACCCAAAGGATCGCGGCTGCCGAGCAGGAGGTAAATGAGCGGATCAGGAGGATGATCGGTATTCAAGTGTTCGAGGGGCCTACTCCCAAGGGTGAGTAGGGCGCTCTTTCTTCCACACCAAGTAAGTAAGGAGCACGAAGAGGATCGCTGTCATTCCGACAGCCACCCTTCCAGTCCCGTGCTTGTCTGGCAACCACCCAAGATACCCAATCGGGATCAGCGCAAACGCCAAGACGGCTTTAACCACAAAAGCAGAGCGCTGAGCTAATTGCTTTGGTTTCCAATCGT
>Ga0126369_10003045_pt1 | contig 12073 bp, 11 predicted proteins | sample PanSoiMetaPlot_1_FD_109646 | JGI IMG/M metagenome (GOLD analysis project Ga0126369, IMG submission 109646) | Tropical forest soil microbial communities from Panama - MetaG Plot_1 | ecosystem: Environmental > Terrestrial > Soil > Tropical forest > Bulk soil | place: Panama | collected 2016-02-17 | reverse complement strand
TAGGCGATCTGCGTCACCGAGGCCACGATCGCTACGCCCGTCGCAACGTAGATGCCCCAGAGCTTGAAAGCGACGAAAAACAGGAGCAGCGGGAAGTAGTCGGCGAGAAGCTGCATAACCCGTTATTTTACCTTGGAATTCGCCTGCATCCAAGGCATCCGGCCGCGGCCTCGCCCGGCGGCGAGGCGCCGGTAGTAAGCCCAGTCGAAAGACGGTCCGGGATCGGTCTTGCGGCCAGGGGCGACGTCCTGGTGACCGACGATCGCGGCGATGGGGTAACGGCGCAGCAATGCCCGGGTGAGTCGCGCGAGGGTCGCATACTGAGCGAAGTCGTAGGGCTCGGTGTCGGTTCCTTCGAGCTCGACGCCGATCGCGAAATCGTTACAGCGCTCACGGCCGCGCCACCGCGAGTCGCCGGCGTGCCAGGCTCGACGAGCGCAGGGCACGAACTGGATCAGCGATCCATTGCGTCGGACCAGGAAGTGCGCTGAGACACGCGAGCCGGCGATCGTCGCGTAATAGGGATGTTCGGCAGGGTCGAGCCGATTGGTGAAAAGCTCGACGATCCCCGGCCCTCCGAAATGTCCCGGAGGCAGCGAGATGTTGTGAACGACGAGAAGACTGATCTCGGCGCCGGCAGGCCGCTCGTCGCAGTTGGACGAGGCTATCTGCCGGGCCGAGCGGGCTATCCCGGCGCGGTCGATGGCGATCCGCGCCGGCGGTCCGCTGTGCTTAGGGCTTGCTTCCGGCAATTTCCTTCGATGCTTCGCGGCATCGATCGCCCGCGAAGCACGGTCGAGATCGAGCCGGCGTCACGGTAGCACAACTCGCTCAGTTGTTGAGCACCGCGGCGAAGTGGACCGAAGCGGTGCAGCTATCGATAGCGGTGATATGACCCTCGATCCCGTGACCCGTCGGATGAAAGGCGTCGATCGTCACCGCCTGCGGCTGACCTGCCGGGACGCCGTTGGCCGTGCACGACGACTGCCCGATGAGTTGGTAGAGGCGGCCGAGGTGCGTGAGCGGTCCCGTCAAGGTGCAAACGAGGCCGTTGTGCGCGGGATCGACAAAGGTGAACACGAGTGTCGCGGACTGGTCGCCGTTCTGGGTCACCGTCGCGTCGAATCTCGAGCGGTAGACGGGTTCGTTCTGACCCGGGTTGGAGCAGTTGTTGATGCTGCCGGACCCCGCGCCGGAGTAGTTGCCCGAAAGAACGTAAGCGGTGAGCGTCTGCCGCTGCACCGGCTTGGTGACGGTCCCAACGCCGTTGATGGTGTACGAAAGCGTGGCGTGGTAAGCGTCGCTCGGCGTGAACGTCGCCGTCCCCGCAGCCACGACGTTGTCGCCCTGCCACGGGTTCAGAAAATAGGTGCCGGTAGTCGCGTAGAGAGAGCCGGTGAACTTGCCAGTCCCATCGTCCGCGATGATGGCGACGTACCAGGTGGGTTTCCCGTCCGCGCCGTAGATGAAGAACGCCAGGAATTGGGTCGTGTTGCTCTGAACCAGGAACACGCCCCACCCGTTCTCCGCCGGGTCGTAGTACACATCGGTGTATTCAGCCGCCTGCACGCGAACCGCGAGCAACAGCAACAGCACGAAAACAAATCGCCTGAGCATGTGGACCTCCCTTCCGATAGACGGACACCATTCTGCGAATGTGGCGCCGCTTGAGAAGGGGTCGCGGGGTATCCGAAGGGTTGCAACCCCGCGATTCCGACAAACCTTACTTGATGCCGAGCCGCTCCATCCGATACCGCATCGCCCGGAAGGTGATGCCCAGCAGCTTTGCCGCCGCGGTGCGGTTGTAGCGCGTCTTCTCGAGCGCCTCGTTGATCGCGGCGCGCTCGACCCGGTCGAGATAGTCCTGCAGTGGCCACTTGTCGCCTGCGGGCAGGGCGGTGTCCGTTTCTTCCGGCGGTGGTGTCAGGTGCAGATCTTCCGCCGTGATCCTCTGGGAGTCCGCTGCAAGCGAGAGGCCGCGCTCGAGAATGTTCTCCAACTCGCGCACATTGCCGGGAAATGGATAGGACTCGAGCGCGGTGACCGCCTCGGGGTCGAGCTTTGCGCCCGTGCGCGAGAGCTTGCGCAGGATCGCGTCGGCGATACCGGGGATATCCTCTCGCATCTCCCGCAGGGAAGGCATCCCGAGCTCGATCACGTGCAGGCGGTAGAACAGGTCCTGGCGGAATTCTCCGGCGTCGACCAAGGCCGGCAGGCGCTTGTGCGTGGCGCTGATGATGCGCACGTCGACTGCATCTTCCTGAGTCGAGCCGACTTTGCGCACCTTCTTCTCCTGGATGGCGCGCAGCAGCTTCACCTGCATCGGGAGAGGCAGGTCCGCGACCTCGTCGAGAAACAGCGTGCCTCCGTTCGCTGCCTGGAAGAATCCGTCGCGATCGCTTTCGGCGCCCGTGAACGCCCCCTTCTTGTAGCCGAAGAACTCGCTCTCCATCAGGTTCTCGGGAATCGCACCGCAGTTCACGGGCACGAAGGGTTGCTCCGCGCGCGGGCCACCCAGATGGATCATGCGCGCCGCCAGCTCCTTGCCGCTGCCGGATTCGCCGGTGATGAACACGGGCGCCTGGCTCTTCGAGAGGCGGTCGATCATCTGCCGCACCTGCATGATCGCAGGCGACTCGCCCAGGAGCTGATACGAAGAGGGAGCGGCCGGTTTCTCCGGCACCTTCAACGCCTGCTTAACCAGGGCGCGCAACTGCTCCAGCGCGACCGGCTTCGCCAGGTAGTCGAAAGCACCGGCCTTGAGCGCTGCAACCGCATTCTCGGCGCTGCCGTAGGCCGTCATCACCGCCACCGGCACATCGAGACCCTTCTCGGTGATGTGTTCGACCACGCGCAGCCCTTCGCCGTCCGGAAGGCGCATGTCGGTGAGGCAGAGATCGAACCCCTGTCCGTCGAGGAGTCGGATCGCCTCGGCCACCGACTGCGCACGCGTGGTATCGAGCCCCATGCGCGACAGCGTCAGCTCCAGCAGCTCCAGCAGGTCCGGCTCGTCGTCGATAACCAGTACTCTTGGCTGTCCGCGTTCACGCGCGCGCCGCGCCATGTTCGCCCCCCTTCGCTTGCGCTCTGAGCTGGATGGCGGCCTCGCTCAGCGCGCGCTTCATGGTCATTCGGAAATGAGCTCCCGGGCCCTTTGACAGCAGCTCCAGCGCCGCGCCGTTCGCGTCGGCGAGCTCCCTTGCGATATACAAGCCCAGTCCCGTACCGCCGGGACGCGTGGTGAAGAACGGCTCGAAGATCTGTCCCCTTAACTCGGCCGGTATGCCCGGCCCGTCGTCGCTGAGTTCGAATATTACGGCATCGCCCATGTAGCCGGGGCGCGTGACGATCCGGATGCTGCCTTCCTTCTTCTGGCAGTGCTGCCACGCGTTGCGCACCAGGTTCCACACGATCTGGTTCAAGTGCCCGCGATCGAAGACGACCAGCAGATCGTCAGGAAGCAGCATCGCGACTCCGCCGTGCGGAATACCTTCCGCCTGGACGATCTCCTCGACCAGTGAGGTCATGAAGTCCGCCAGCTTCACCGCTTCGGGCTGCTGGCGGTCGCGCCGATTGAGCTGGAGCACCTCCCCGACAATGCGATCGATTCGCTTGGCATTGTTGCGGATCATTCCCAACAGGCGCTGCCCGTCTTCGGCGACCGAGCCATCCTCCTCCAGCAGTTGCGCGGCCTGGTTGATCGCCGAGAGTGGATTTCGCACCTCGTGCGCGATGCTCGCGGTGAGCCGCCCCATAGCCGCCAGCTTCATCTGTTGGGCCTCGCTCTGCGCGCGCCCCAGGTCCTCGAGGTAGATCAGCGTGCCGCCGTTGAGTCCCGTGCCAATGCGCACCAGCCGCACGCGAAGGAGACGCTGCGTCTGCTCGACCCGGAATGGCGGCAGCGGCTCGGCGAAGTCCTCCTGCCAGCGCCGCCAGTAGTCGTGCAGCGTCGAGCTAAACTCCGCGAGGCGCATGCCGCCGCGCATGCGCCCGAAGCCGCCGAGCAGGCGCGTGACCTGGGCATTGTGACCGCGGACGACACCGTTCAGATCGACGACCAGAACGCCGTCCTGCATGTCCTGGATGATGAGGCGGTTGACCTGTTCCAGATTGGCGACGTCGATGCTGCGCTGAGCCGCAAGATCCTCGCTCGCCTTGGTGTAGCGGCCAAGCGCGAGCGCGATGCCGACGGTCGCGAAGTAGCCGAAGCCGACCAGCCCGGTCTGAAACAACTGGGTGCCCGGGATCTGCCCTTGCAGCATGCGCGAGACATCGAGCCCGATCAGCACCATGCTCGTGAGCGCAGCGTGAAAGAACGCCACCTGGGTGCGCATCAACCATCCGCTGGCGGCAAGCTGCGGGAAGAGCAGAATCGACAGCGGAGCGCCGGCGCTGCCCCCGGAGTAGATCAGCAGCGCGATGAAGAAGAGGTCGCCCACCAGCAGCGAAAGCAGCAGCGCCGGCAGGGGCAGGAGATCCGAATCACGCTGCACCCACAGGAAACTCAGCAGGCCGTAGAGGAAATACAGGCCCGCGGCAGTAACAAAGGCGTTGGGGGTGCTGATGGCCAGCACTCGGAGGTCGACGAACAGTGCTGCGGCGAGCAGCAGCGCGCCGCACACCGCCCGATACAGACCGACGATCCACAGGATCCGCCGGCTCGACTCGCTCACCATTACGGCGGGTGCCGGCGCCTCGAAGGTCGGGACGGCGGGACGCGGATGTATCGCCACGAAAGTTCCTTCAGGCTTTCGACGCGCAATTTCCACTTGCGCACGCGAAGTCGCCATTGACGGCGCGAGCTTCGCTGCGCGGCAGAAACACGCCGCAGCGCACGCAACGCACCATGGGCTCGGCGAGCTTCGCGTTCGAACGCGCCGACGCGCGGGCCTGCTTGCGGGCATTGCGCAGATTGATCATGCGCAGCGCGAGCAGAACCACAAAGATCAGGATCAGCCAGGCAATGATCTTCGCCATCAGAGAACCTTGCCGGGGTTGAGTAGACCGTGCGGATCGAGCGCGCGCTTGATCTGGCGCATCAACTCGATCTCGATGGCGGACCTGTAGCGCGTAAGCTCGTCGCGCTTGAGCTGGCCGATGCCATGCTCGGCGCTGAAGCTGCCACCCAAGCGCGCGACGATGTCGTAAACGAGGCGGTTCGCGCGGGCCGCTTGATCGAGAAAGGCACCGGACGGGACGCCCACGGGCGGCGCGAGGTTGTAGTGCAGGTTGCCGTCGCCGAGATGCCCGAAAGTCACGTAGCGCACGCCGGGGAACGCGGCATCGAGCTGCGCCTTTGCCTGGTCGAGAAACGAAGGAATCGACGACACGGGCAGACTGATGTCGTGCTTGATGTTGGGTCCCTCGCGCCGCTGCGCCTCCGGGATGCTCTCTCGCAGCGCCCACAGCTCGGCGGCTTGAGCCTCCGACTGCGCGATCGTGGCGTCTCGCGCCACACCGCTTTCGATCGCATCGCCAAGCGAAGACTCGAGCAGAGCGCCGAGCTGCGATTGAGCCGCCGGATCGTCCGCCTGTGCGAGCGCGTACCACGCGTGCCCCGGCAGCGGGTCGCGCATGCTCGGGAATTCCTTGCGCGTGAGCGCGATGCACTCGGCGGAGATCAACTCGAATCCGGTGAGCCGGTCGCCGAGCGATTGGCGCAGGCGGCGGAGCAACGAAATCGCCGCGCCGACGTCGGGGAGGGCGACAAGAGCAGTCACCGAGGTGCGCGCCTTCGGAAAAAGCTTTAGGACCGCTGCGGTGATGATGCCGAGCGTCCCCTCGCTCCCGAGGAAAAGCTGCTTCAAGTCGTAGCCGGTGTTGTCTTTGCGCAGGCCCCGCAGACCGTTCCACACGCGCCCGTCCGCCAGCACGACTTCCAACCCGAGCACGAGATCGCGCGCGTTGCCGAAGCGGAGCACTGCAGTGCCGCCGGCGTTCGTCGACAGGTTGCCACCGATTGCGCAGCTGCCCTCGGCCGCAAGCGAGAGCGGAAACAGCAGGCCCGCATCGGTGGCCGCTTGCTGTACGCTCGCAAGTGTTGCACCTGCTTCGACGGTCAGCGTGGCGTTGTCGGGATCGACCGTGCGCACGCGGTTCATCCGCGTGAGCGACACGACGATTTCGCGGCCGTCGTCGTGCGGCGTCGCCCCGCCGCAGAGGCTCGTGTTACCGCCTTGGGGCACGACGGGCACCGCATGCTCGGCACAGCAGCACACGCTGGCGGCGAGCTCCGCGGTCGTTCCCGGACGGATGACGGCGCGCGGACGCCCGCGGTACCGATCGCGCCAGTCGGTGCTGAAGGGAGCGACATCGGCATCGGCGGTGAGCAAGTTTGCTTCGCCGACGATGGCGCTGAGCGTGGCGAGCAAGGGAGCGGCAGATTCCGCCATGGTGCGTTATATTAGCTGAAAAGGCCGAGCCGCCGGGCTTGCGCCGCGAGGAGAAGCCGTGTCGAAGACCCCATCGACGCCGTTCACGCCGGAGCAGGCGTTCGAGTTCATGCAGAAGATGTGGAATCCGTTCGGTCTCGCGATGCCGGGCGCGGTTGCGCCGCCCGCGCCAGGACTGCAGCCGGCGCCGTTTCCGAATCCGCTGGCAATGTTCGCCACGCTCGATCCGGCCGAGATCGAGAAAAAGATCGGCGAGCTGCGCGTCATCGAGGGTTGGCTCGCGATGAGCCTCAACTTCATGCAGATGAGCATCAAGACGCTCGAGTTGCAAAAAGCTTCGTTGGAGGCGCTGCGTGCCGGCGCGGCCGCAGCGTCGGAATCTCCAGCCGCCAAACGTTCGAAAACTACGAAGGACGAGAAATGAGCATCACGTTTTATTACGGATCGGGATCACCCTATGCCTGGCGCGTCCAACTCGCGTTGGAGCACAAGGCCTTGCCGTACGAGCGCAAAGTGCTGTCGTTCGCCGCCGGAGACACGCGCAAGCCAGAGTTCGTGGCGCTCAACCCGCGGCACGAGGTACCGACCATCGTCGACGGCGACTTTGTGCTCTACGAGTCCAACGCGATCGCCGAGTACCTCGAGGAAGCGTATCCGGGGCGTGGCGCACCGCTGTTTTCCGGCGACGTGCGAACGCGCGCCGTCATCAGGCGGCTGATGCGCGAGGTCGACAACCACACGATGAAGGCGACCGAAGGCGTCACCGATTACGCGTTCTACACCAAACCCGAGGAGCGCGTGCCGCAGAAGCTTGCCGACGCGCGAAAAACCGTGACGGAGGAATTCGCGCAGATGGCTCGCTACATGAAGGGCGACTATTTCGTCGGCGCGCTGTCGGCAGCCGATTTCTGGTTCTATCCGTCGGTTGCCTTCATGTATCGCTGCCGCGCCAAGCTGCCGGACTTCGACGCCGACGGGCTGCTCACCCCGGCGCTCATGCGTTGGAAAGCGCGGATCGAATCGCTTCCGTATTTCGACAAGACGATACCGCCGCATTGGAAGCAATCGTAAGCACGCGCCTCGGGAGCCGAGATGAAACTCACCAGCACCGCGTTTGCCGACGGCGGGCGGATTCCAGGCGATCTCGCGTTCTGTGTGATCGATCCCGCCGCCCACGTCAAGCTGTCGGCAAACATGAATCCCGACTTGCGCTGGACCGCGCTGCCTGCTGGAACGAAGTCGCTCGCACTGATCTGCCACGATCCGGATGTGCCCTCGCGCGGCGACGACGTGAACAAGGAAGGACGCATCGTTCCTGCCACGCTGGCCCGCGTGGAATTCTTCCACTGGACCCTCGTCAACCTGCCCGCGGGCACCGGGCCGATCGCACGCGGCGAGTTCTCGCGCGGCGTCACGCCTCGAGGCAAGCCCGGCCCGGGCGCGCCGCGCGGTGCGCTGCAGGGAGTCAACGACTACACAGGATGGTTCTCAGGCGACAAGGATATGGCAGGTAACTACTTCGGCTACGACGGTCCGTGTCCACCCTGGAATGACGAACGTCTTCACCACTACGTGTTTACACTGTACGCGCTGGACGTTGCGAAGCTCTCGCTCGGCTCCGCCTTCTCCGGGCCTGACGCGCGCAAGTCGATGGCGGGGCACATTCTCGCGCAGGCGACGTTGACGGGGGTCTATTCGCTCAACCCCGCGGTGAAGTTCTAGGGGCAATGACCAGCCTTGTCTGCGCAGTCGGCGAGAAGGAGCTCGTTGGGCCGATGACGCAGGGTGGCTAGCGAGCGAGCCAGTCGAGCGATGGTCATTCCGCGGCTGTCGATCGTTACCTGCTGCAAGGGACGCCTGAAGTACTTGAAGCAGGCGCTGCCGACCTTCGTCGCGCAGCCGGAATCCGAGGTGGTCGTGGTCGACTATGACTGCCCCGAGGGAACGAAGGACTGGGTCGCGGCAAATTACCCGGAGGTTCGCTTGGTCGTAGTCTCCGGGGAGCCGGTCTTCAACGCGAGTCGCGCCCGCAACCTTGGAGCCAAGGATGCTCGGGCATCATGGCTCGTCTTCTGCGACGCGGATGATCTGTTGAGCTCGTCGTTTTCCTCGGACGTGTTGAGGTTGGCGGAGCCGGGCACGTACCAACGAGGGTTACGCCGCAACAAGCCGGCGCCCATTCCTCTCGCCTGCGAGGCAATAACATTCAGTGTTCTAGGGGGCTACGACGATGCAATGCAGGGCTGGGGCATGGAGGATGTCGAGTTCATGATCCGGCTCGGACAGAGCGGTGTGCGGGAGGTCATCGGATCGGCTGCAGTGGTCGAGAATCTTTGGCACACCAGAGCGGAAGTTATCCGCTACTACGAGCACAAGGTTGAAATAAGCCTCGTCATAAATCACTACTATTGTTTTATCAAGGGACGTTATTTCCAAGCCGCAGGCCGGTGGTTCACGGACAAGCAGCGCTACTCCACGTATGCCAGCGTGCGAGAGGCGGTCCTTGCCTTGCTTGCCGACACCAAACGCGATGCGCGCGTCGATATTCCCGTTGTTGGCTCCATGCCCCCATGGACGGCGCGTGTCACGGCATCGGATGTTCGTGGCTTCTTCGAGATCCAGTCCGAACGCATGCGCGAAAAGCCCCGCCCAGCTTAGACAAGGGAAGCCGCGTTTCGATTGGTCGCCGCCGCGCGTGCTCGCTGCGCGTGAAGAGCCCGAGGCTGCGCCGTCGGACGCGCAGAGTTCCGCTACCCCAGCCGTTTCGAACCTGCGGGCACGTTCCATGCAACCTTGAGCCTGTGGGCATTGGTTCGAGGGGGAACGATGCGGTATTGGGGCGATTGCCGCACCCAGAATTGCAAACCGACCATTCGTTGCCGCGGCGACGAAGGGTGGCGTTTGTATTTCTTACAACGCGGCTGCGCCAAGGATCGACGGGCCCGGCATGGCTGACCTAGTAACTTCGACCGCGGTGCGCGAGCTTCCAACCAGCGGCGCACTCACCGACCACGACATCTACCTCTTTCGCGAGGGCACGCACACTCGCCTCTACGAGAAGCTTGGCGCGCATCTCGGGGTGGTCGACGATGAGCCGGGAACTGGCTTCGCCGTCTGGGCGCCTAACGCCGAATCGGTGTCCGTCGTCGGCGACTTCAATGGCTGGGACACCGCGCGCCATTCGCTCGTGCCTCGCGTCGACGGTTCCGGGATCTGGGAAGGCTTCGTTGCCGGAGTCGGCGCGGGCGCGCGCTACAAGTATCACGTCGCGTCGCGCTACCGTGCCTATCGCGCGGACAAGGGCGATCCGTTTGCTTTTGCTTGGGAGGCGCCGCCGAAGACTGCTTCTCGCGTGTGGGAGCTCGGCTACGCTTGGGGGGACGGGCGCTGGATGATGGAGCGCGGTGCACGCAACGCGCTCGGCGCACCGATCTCTGTCTACGAGGTGCATCTGGGTTCGTGGCGTCGCCGCGAAGCGAATTCGTTCCTGGGGTATCGCGAGCTCGGGGAAGTGCTCGCATCCTACGCGTCCGATCTGGGTTTCACTCACGTCGAGCTGATGCCCGTGAGTGAGCACCCTTTCTACGGCTCCTGGGGTTACCAGACAACCGGCTACTTCGCGCCAACTGCGCGTTATGGGACGCCGCAGGACTTCATGGCGCTCGTCGACGCGCTGCATCGCAACGGCATCGGCGTGATCCTCGACTGGGTGCCGTCTCATTTTCCGGGCGACGAGCACGGCCTCGCCTACTTCGACGGCACGCACCTCTACGAGCATTCGGATCCACGCCAGGGTTATCACCCGGAATGGAACAGCTACATCTTCAACTACGGCCGCAACGAGGTGCGATCGATGCTGGCGAGTAGCGCGCGGTTCTGGCTCGACCGATACCACGTCGACGGACTGCGCGTGGATGCCGTCGCCTCGATGCTCTATCTGGACTACGCACGGCGCGAGGGCGAGTGGGTGCCGAATCGCTACGGCGGACGCGAGAACCTGGAGGCGATCGGCTTTCTGAGACATCTCAACGAATCGGTCTATCGGGACTTCCCCGATGTGCAGACCATCGCCGAGGAGTCGACGGCTTGGCCGATGGTCTCCCGGCCGACCGACGGCGGCGGCCTCGGCTTCGGAATGAAGTGGAACATGGGTTGGATGCACGACACGCTCGCGTACATGTCTCGCGACCCCGTGTATCGGCGCCACCACGAGAACGAGATCACCTTCTCGATCTGGTACGCGTTCAACGAGAACTTCGTGCTGCCGCTATCTCACGACGAAGTCGTCTACGGCAAGCGCTCGCTGCTTTCGAAAATGCCCGGTGACGACTGGCAGCGCCTCGCCAACTTGCGGCTGCTGCTCGGCTGGCAGTGGCTGCACCCAGGGAAGAAGCTGCTGTTCATGGGGGGCGAGTTCGGACAGTGGCACGAATGGGACCACGATCGCAGCCTTGATTGGCACCTGCTCGAGCTGCCTTCGCATCGCGGTGTGCAGAGCTGGGTGCGCGATCTCAACCGCGTCTATCGCAGCGAGCCATCACTGCACGCCTCCGACTTCAGCCCCGAGGGCTTCGAGTGGATCGGCGAGGGCGATCCGGGCTTGAGCGTGCTCGCCTTCGCGCGCCGCGCCCCAGCGGGAGGGAGCGATGCGCCGGTGGTGGTGGTCTGCAACTTCACCCCGGTGCCGCGTCACAACTACCGGGTCGGGGTACCACGCGGCGGGCATTGGGGCGAGCTCTTGAACAGCGATGCGCTGATCTACGGCGGGAGCGGGCAGGGCAATCTCGGCGGCATCGAGGCGGCGCCGATACCGTCTTCGGGGCGCTTTCACTCACTCAACACAACGCTGCCCCCGCTGGGCATGGTGGTGTTCAAGGCGCTGTGAATGAAGCTCGCCGCAATGAATGACACCGCTCCATCGGCGCCGGCGCTGTCCCGCAAACGGGCGAAGGCAGATCCGGACGCCGCAATGCGCGGCGGCCCGGCGAACGAAGTCGGATTGCGTCGCGTAGTCATCGAAAACCTCAAGCCGCGGGTCGACGGCGGTCGCTTCGCCATCAAGCGCACCCCAGGCGCCTCAATCGTGGTCGAGGCCGACATCTTCGCCGACGGCCACGACACGCTGCGCTGCCTGCTGCGCTACCGCCGCGCGGGGCAGGGCGAGTGGCTGGAAGTGCCAATGGCTGCACTCGGCAACGATCGATGGCGCGCCGAGTTCGTCGTCAAGGAGGTCGGTCGCTATGAGTATCAGGTAACGGCCTGGATCGACGCGTTTCTCTCGTGGCGCCACGATTTTGCCCGGCGCAACCGGGCCGACGAGAACGACATCGCGCTTGCCCTGCAGACGGGCGCGACGCTGGTCCGCGACGCGGTCAAGCGCGTCTCGGCGGGCGACGCGAAGCGATTGCGCGAGATCGCCCGCACTCTAACGGTGGAATCAGAACTCGATGCCCGGCGCGAGTTGGCGCTTGGCGATGAATTGCTGGAGCTGATGAATACCGGCCCCGAGCGGCGTTTTGCGACAACCTACGAACCTGCGCTCGGGGTGATTGTCGAGCCGGAGCGAGCGCGCTACAGCACTTGGTACGAGCTCTTCCCGCGCTCGTGCGGATCGACGGGCCACGGGACCTTCAACGACTGCGCGGCGGAGTTGCCGCGCATCGCCGCGATGGGCTTCGACG
>Ga0126369_10003042_pt1 | contig 12077 bp, 13 predicted proteins | sample PanSoiMetaPlot_1_FD_109646 | JGI IMG/M metagenome (GOLD analysis project Ga0126369, IMG submission 109646) | Tropical forest soil microbial communities from Panama - MetaG Plot_1 | ecosystem: Environmental > Terrestrial > Soil > Tropical forest > Bulk soil | place: Panama | collected 2016-02-17 | reverse complement strand
GACTCTTGGGGCGTAAACTCGACTCCGATTACGGCGGGGATTTCAACCGCTCAAGCAGTTTGTCGAAGCGCTTATCGGAGCGCAGGGGGTCGAACCACGGATCGAAAGCAAGATAGGGGACCCACGCTGCCCGTTCCTGAAACGCGCGTTCCAGCCACGTGAAGGCTTCTTCGACCTCACCAAGGGCCACATAAATTTGAGCTATGAGGCAGGAATCTACATACCTGCGTCTACTAAGCTCTTGCAACTCGTCCAAAATTCGGCACGCGTCCCCTGTCCGTCCGGCGCGAGCATATGCATATCCCAAGTCCGCAATGAAGAACAGCTGTGTACCCCGTGAAAGCTTAACGGCCTCTTGGGCGTACATGATGGCCGTGTCAGCCATCTCCTTGCCGACATAGCACCTTGCGCGGCCCCACAGCCCAGCGACGAAATTAGGATCGAGATCGAGAGTTTTATCGGTTTGCTCGATCCCCTGGTCCCACTGTCGGCCGAGCCATGAGATTCCGACGAAACTTGTACCGATAATCAGCCCCAGAGGTTCAAGTTGAATACCGCACCTGAGCTCCTGAAAAGCCTCATCGAATCGACCCATACATCCCAGACAGTGGCCATACCATTGGCGGGCTGTGGCATAGCGTGGATTCAGTTCGATAGACCGCTGGAACTCCCGCTCAGCGGCGGACAAGTCCCAGTCATAATGCAGGATCGCCCAACCCAGGAACGCATGCGCCTCTGCGGTCTCCTCAATCTCCAATGACTTCTGAGCCGCAGCTTTTGCCCTGCCACACCCGGCGGTGGGCTCTGCGAAGCTCCAGAATCCAGCTACGCCAGCGCAGTCAGCCAGTCCTGTATGGGCTGCCGCATAGCTAGGGTCCTTATCTATCGCATCCTGAAAATACGCGATTGCCTTCTTGAGATCATCCGAACTGCGCCGATTCCAGTGATGACGACCTTTTAAGTAGGCTTCGTAAGCATCCGGATGGAGTGAACGAGCGCGGCCGAGCTGCGACTGCTCGTGGGGAGTTACAGTAACCTGGATTTGATCGGCAATCGCCCGCGCTACTTCAGACTGGAGACTCAGTATGTCTCGCATGTTGCGTTCATAGCCTTCAGCCCAAATGTGACTATCAGTTCGCGCATCGATGAGCTGCACCGAGATACGCACGCGCTCGGCGGAACGCAAGACCGTCCCTTCTACGATGGCTTCGGCGTGAAGTTCGCGCGCAATTTCGGGTAACGAACGATGGACCCTTTTGTACTGCATTACAGTGGTACGCGAGACCACGCGCAAAGCGCCGATCTTGGCAAGCCTTGTGATCAGAGCTTCGGTCAAGCCATCGGCAAAATACTCCTGTTCTGGATCGCCAGATAGATTTTCGAGTGGCAGTACAGCAATGGACCGAATCTTTTCCAGGCTCGGTTCGGGAGGCTCACTAAGACTTCCAACGAATCGGTAGCCGCGTCGCGGCAGGGTCTCAATATATCGCGGTGTCTCCGCGGTATCGCCTAGAGCTTCCCGCAGACGCTTAATGGCATTGTTGATTCCGTGGTCGAAATCAACGAAAGTGTCGGAGGGCCAGATCTTCTGCCGTAACTCTTCGCGGGTGATGATCTTACCGGGTTGATGGAGTAAAAGAAGCAGTATCTGCAGAGGCTGTTCTTGCAGACGAATCCTGAGGCCATCCTTGTGCAGTTCTCGAGCCTGCTGATCAAGTGCGTATGCCCCAAACCGCACGACACTATCCGAGGACCGGGATTCCCCCATGCAGCCCCCCAAGTGGCGCAAAGAGTGTAGCACCAGGCGCTTACGGACAACAGTCTGCAAGTTGATCAGATCGCGTCGAAGCCGTTGAAGTTCATCCGTCGCAGCAGATCCTGGAACCGCGGATCAGGGCGTAACCTGTCGAAGCGCCGATCAATGTTCAGGTATGCCATCTGGGCTCCGCGCTCCAAATAGGCCTTCTCCAACCAACAAAATGCCTCTTCGCTATCCAAATTCGCGTAAATCATCGCCATCCAGTAGGCGGTTTGGTAGGGGTTGTCAGAGAACTCGTGCAGTTCCTTTGCGATCGCTAGCGCCTCCTTCGACTTGCCGACAGTGGCATAGCCAAATCCAAGTGATCCCAAGAAGTTGGGGATTCTGCCGAACCGTCGCGCTTCAATCAATTCCGAGATCGCTTGATCATGCACCCCTTTCACTGCCCAACTGATTCCAAGCAATTGCCGCCCAAACCCAGAATTAGGATGGAGGGCGAGAACCTTCCTACCTTCTACGATTGCGTCGTCGTACCTGCCTGCAAAGAAGAGGAAGTGTGCGTAGGTCCATCCGAATATGAGGGAGAGCGGGTCGAGCCGTATTGCGCGCCTCAGTTCCGTCAACCCTTCTTCGTAGCGACCTGTGCAACAAAGCAGGATTCCGCACCACTGCGCAGCGGTGGCATATCGCGGGTCGATTTCGACCGCTTTCCGGAGCGACCTTTCCGCACCGGCGAAGTCGAAGTCGTAATGCATCAGACTGAACCCAAGACTGGCGTGAGCTTCGGCGAGCGTAGGGTCGATGGACAAAGCTCGCTTCGCCGCTTCCTTGGCTCTCACGAAGCTCTGTTCCGCGGTGGCGAAGTTCCACCATCCCAGAACCGCGGCCGAATCGGCCAAGCCCGCGTGCGCGGCGGCGTAAGTTGGGTCAATTTCGATCGCTTTCTGAAAGCACACTAGCCCCTGCTTCATGCCTTCGCCGGTGCGCATGTTCCAGTAGTGGCGACCCTTCAGGTAGGCTTCGTAGGCTTCGGGATCGACCGAACGAGTCCGTGTCAGCTGCGTTTGCTCCAGCGGGCTGACCTTGACTTGGACTTCGCTCGCTATGGTACGCGCTACTTCGGACTGCAATTCCAGCACATCGCGCAAATCCCGATCGTAGATTTCTGCCCACAAGTGGGCATCCGTGCGCGCATCAATTAGTTGGGCGGAGATCCGAACTCGCTGTCCAGAACGCGTGACCGTACCTTCTACGATTCCGTCCACCTGCAGTTCTCTGGCGATCTCGCGCAACGGCCGGTGCACCCCCTTGTAGTACATAGCCGAGGTTCTTGAGACCACATGCAAGGCGCTGATCTTAGCCAGGTTCGTGATCAGTGCTTCGGTCATGCCGTCGGCGAAGAACTCCTGGTCGGGATCCCGTGACAGATTCTCCAGGGGTAGCACCGCCAGTGATTGAATGCGGTTCGTGGGCGCCGGTATCTCGACTTTTGGCTGGCCCACAAAACGGTATCCACGCCGTGGCAGGGTCTCGATGTAGCGCGGCGTCTCAGCGGTATCGCCGAGCGCTTCCCGCAAGCGTTTGATGGCATTGTTAATGCCGTGGTCGAAATCAACGAAGGTGTCCGCGGGCCAGATCTTGTGCCGCAACTCATCCCGCGTGATGATTTCGCCCGGGCGCTCCAGGAGAATTCGGAGAATCTGAAGTGGTTGGTCTTGCAGACGGATGCACTTTCCGCCTTCTTTGCGCAATTCTCCCGCTTCCTGGTCGAGTTCGAAACATGCGAAGCGAACAACGGGATGCGGAGATCGGGACTTCTCCCCCATGCAAGCCCCCAGACGCCATGAGAGTTTAGCATCAGCCGCTTACCGCCCATAGCACAGAAATCTCCTGCTTCGATGGCGGTGGAGAGATATAAGAGCACTGCCGGAGAGAGCCCCGGGATTTACTCGCCGTCCGCTATTTGCGATAACACCACGCAACCTGGGGTGAAGTCCGGGGGTGGACTTCAAGGCGCAAATCTCAGGCAGGCGCGTTCCGGACTTCGAGGGACGTCTGTCAGCAGTTTCCCAAACCGCGCGACAAATCTCGCAGGAGCATGGTTATGAAGACCAACTTGTTACGCAGTCTGCTGGTGTTGGGAGTGGTTCTGGCAGCCACTCTATTGCCCTTTCAGGCGAATGCTGCTCAATGTTCCACCGCCTCCACGGCAGGAAATTGGGCCTACACCTATACAGGAACCATCTTCACCGCCAGTGGACCACTTCCATTGGCGTCCGTAGGTCACTTTCACCAAGACTTATCGGGGAATATCACCGGCAGTCAGAACCGCAGCGTGGCTGGCCAATCCGGGCTCGAGGATGTTTCGGGAACGAATTCGGTCTTGAGTGATTGCACCGCGTCCTTCACCATCAATGTGTTCGTAAGCGGGCAACTTCAGCGCACAGCTGTACTGGCTGCGGTCTACGACAGCAGCGGCAACCACGTGCGGGCGATTTTTCAATCGCTGAGTTTGCCAGATGGCACGAACGTCCCAGTGGTAATCACTATCGACGGAAACAGGGTGACATCGAAAGAGTAATTGTGTGGGCAGGGCGCTAGTCCTGCCCGCGTTTTCCTGCCCAAGAAGCGTAGCGGAGGAAGATGATTCATCAGTTCTAAAAAGAAGTATGATGTGCGGCCATTACCCGGCAAGTGACCCAGATGTCGTATCGGCATAAATACTCGCAAGGAGGGGTTTATGAAGCTAAGCAGCCTCGCCGGGCCCATTTTGTGCTTGTTTGCTTTGTCCTTTGCCGCGAGTGGCCAGAGCGGCAGTGTCTCTGGCGATATTCGGGGAACGATCACTGATTCCTCTGGTGCGGTCCTCGCCAAAGTTACTGTCAAGGCCGCCGATCCGCAGACTGGACTTCAGCGCACGGTAGCCAGTGATACAAGCGGTCAGTTTCGCCTGACCGGCCTTCCACCAGGATCCTATGAACTGACCGTCCAGCTTACTGGCTTCGCGACCGGGGTTCGAAAAGGGGTCGCTGTGGTCCTAGGGCAAACGATCATTTCAGACTTTCAGCTGAAGGTGTCCTCTGTCGCCGTGCAAGTCGACGTAACGGATATGCAGTCACTAATGGAAACGGACCGCGGAAGTCAGGCCGACAGCGTACCCGAACTGTATATCAGCGGCCTGCCGATTGATCGTCGTGACTATCTTACGTTCAGTCTCCTGATGCCAGGGGTTAGTAATTCCAACGCGCTGGCCAACAATGCGGATTTTCGCGTGAAGCAAACGCCGCAGAGTGGCATGTCGTTTTATGGAAGCAATGGCCGTGGCAATAGCATCACCGTAGATGGTGGCGAGGCCAATGACGATTCGGGCGGCGTGCGTCTGACTGTCAGCCAGGATTCAGTGCGGGAGTTTCAGATCAACCGCAGCAACTATCCCGCTGAGTTGGGTGGCGCGAGCGGTGCCTCCATCAACATCGTGACTAAGTCCGGAACTAACACTACACATGGCAGCCTATACGGCTTTTTCCGAAACGACGCGCTGGATGCCCGCGACCCATTCGCCTTCCAGCCAGCGCTCGCATTTGATCCGACCTTCGCGAATTTCAATCTCACTTCCAACGGAACACCTGTAAAGAATTCGCTGAACCGGCAACAGTTCGGCGGCACTCTGGGATTCCCCATCCGAAAAGACAAGACATTTCTGTTTGTGGGGTATGAGGGGCTGCGCTCGGACGCCGAGGATTCTGTACCGATACTGACTCAAAGCAGCATTTTCGCGCCGACCGCTCCGCAGCAAAAGATTGGGGCTGGGCTCACAGCACTAGGCGGCAGCCCAGTGCCGTGTCTTAGCGGTCCCGTCGGCGAGGCAGTGGCGGCGAAATTGCCGCCTCCATTTACGAACATGACGACACTGCCTGCCGCTGCTTGCGCTTCCGTCCTCGGCAATGTGTTAACGATAAACCCGGCAAGCGGCCCCCTGGATGCCTTCGTCGTCAGCCAACTTGAGAAAAATGGCGGGCTGTTCCCGTTTCCGATTCGGCAACATTCCGTGTCGGCTCGCTTGGATCATCACTTCGGCGATCGCGATCAGGCCGCGCTTCGCTACAGTTTCTCGCACCTGGAAGAATCAGACCCAGACGTGCAGGCGCTGATAGGCTTCTCACGAGGTTCATCCGTTCTGAACTGGGATAGCACTTTGCAAGGATCCTGGTTCCATCAGTTCAATGCGAGCCTGGTCAATGAAGCACGAGCGCAATGGAACTGGTACCAGTTCAACGTGGACACGAACGATCCGGGTGGACCGGGCCTGGACGTGCAAGGCTACGGATTTTTCGGACGTGGCATATTTCTGCCCAGCGATACCACAGCCCGACGCTATGAACTGACGGACAACGTGACGCTGAATCACGGCCGCCATTCCATGCGGGCAGGATTCTATGAACTGATCCGCGGCAACAATACTATTTCCGACACGTTCTTCGCGGGCCGATTCGAGTTTCTTGAACTGCCCGGATTTCTGCTTAGTCCTTGTCTGGAGGCACCGGCAGCGTGCGGGCTTAACGCGGCGACTCGGCCAAGTCCCATCAGCACGCTGCAATCATGGGGCTTCGGGTTACCGGCTTTCTATGAGCAGGGTTTCGGCGATCCGCGGTACGCGCGGACAAGGCCGCTTACTTCGGTCTATTGGCAGGATACCTGGCAAGTGCGGCACGGCTTGACCCTTAACTACGGTCTCCGTTACGAACTCGATTCCCAACCTGAGCCCCTCAATACTTACACGAAGAATTTCGCGCCGCGTGTATCGTTCGCATGGGACCCGTCCAACGATCACCATACAGTCGTCCGCGGTGGCTATGGAATCTTTTATTCGCCGATTTACTTTCAGATTCCTGACGTCGTGAAGACGCTGGGAAATATCAACGACAACCGGCAGATTGCTAATACCTTAGTCAATATCCTTGGAGTGCCGGGAAGTTCAAATCCGTACTTGAACTCGCCTGCCATCTACCAGGTGATGTTCGCCCAGGGAAAGATCCTGTGCGGTACACCGGCTGCAGGAAAGAACTCGTGCATTACTGCGGACGACCTCGCGGCTCCGCCAATCGGCTTGCAAATCAACAACAGCGGCCCACTACCCCCTGGGACCGTATTGTTCTATGGCCAGCCAAGTTACCGGAATCCGCAATCGCAGCAGGCCTCGCTCGGAATCGAGCGTCAGATTGGAAGAGACTTGACGATCTCGGCGAATTACATTTACGTACATACAACGCACTTGCCGTGGGCGATCGACAAGAACCTTCTGCCTGGCGCACCCTTCACGACAGATCCAACCACAGGAGCTTCGTTCCAGAACTGGGGCGCACCCGAATGCAGCATGACTCCCAGGCTCTGCTTCGCCGATCCCACACACACGATTCTTCAAAACAACGAATACGCCTCCGTAGCAAACGCCGTGTACCACGGTGGCATCTTTGAAATCAAGAAACGCTTCTCCGATCGCTTCATGCTCCTTGCCAACTATACCTACAGCAAAGCAATCGACGACTCCACGGATTTCAATAGCGACTACGCTGCTTTCAATGAAGTGGACCTGCGAGCGGAACGCTCACTTTCCGATTTCGATCAGCGGCACAAGGTGGTTGTGGCGGCCGTCGTCCAGAGCCCGTGGCAGCGCTCACCGATCCTCTCGGGCTTTGAATTGTCGCCCGTCATTAGCTACAACAGCGGCCATCCTTTCAACCTCCTGGCGGGAGCAGACGTTAACGGTGATAACCACTTCACCAACGATCGTCCTCCCGGTGCTCCCCGCAACAGTGGACTCGGTCCCGATTACTTTTCTTTCGACATGAGGTTGAGGCACACCCTTAAGCTCGGCGAGGGTCGTTCCCTGCGATTTGTTGCCGAATCATTCAATCTCACGAACCGAACGAACTATGCAAGGGTCAACAACATCGTGGGTAGTCCGTCTGATATCGGTCCTCCGTTCCAAGTTCATGGCACCGCGAGTCTAACGCCCAGCCAGCCGTTAGGTTTCACTTCAGCGATGCCCAAGCGCGAGATCCAGCTTGGTGTTCGCTTCGATTTCTGACTTCTCAAGGGAGGGCATTTCGATCGGATCGTTGTTCGGGGGAAGGATGGATACAGGGGCTTTCGCGGAATCGAACTACGCCTTGGGTCATTCCGCTCAGGAACTTGCGCGCCTCAGTCAACAGGGGGAGATATCCTCGCCTTTCACGCGTCAGCTCTTCGAGCAAGCCGGCATTCGATTGGGAATGAGCATTCTCGATAGAAGCAAAGGTGAAGGCGGCCGAGGAAGTCGGCGTGCGGGCCAATCTGTAAGGCAAGTCGGAGCCTGCGTATGAGATTCGATTTCGAAGGTCACGCTATGCAATACGGGTGGAGGGTCTGCGCCGTACGCCGTGAAGCATTTCTTTGGCGGCTGCGACAGCTTCTTCCACGGAGCCGAAGGGACCACCCAGACTCCAATCGCTGTGATATACCATGCGGTTGAAATCGAGCTCGTGTTCGATGAGGTAAATGTGCCGGATCCACCACTTCTGTCCCTCGAAAACAATGAGAATTCGCTCAGGGCCGGCTGATGGATCAGTCTTGCTTTTCATCTCAACCTCCAAAATGTTGCGGCGCGGGGCAGATCACTCAGGCGCGAAGATGCCAAGCTGGCGATCGGTCGCATGAGCATAGCGACCTCCTTAGATTGCTTTGGACTTGCCCCAGAATCGGCCGCGAACGAGTCGAGAATGTCGTGAAAGCGCACTTCACGTGAGGGAATGGTTGAAATTGTGATCCCGCCGAACTTCTCGTCAATCGAAATCTTCAGTCCAGAATCCGTGTCTGCGGACGCGACTGGTGCAGGGAGCGCAACATATTGTGGGTGGCTCTGATTCGAAGGTTGTACCATGCGAAACGAACACTCTCGACAGCGACGCGGATGAAGATTGCAGCGACGCAGATGGCGAGTTGGGCGAGATGAGGTTATGCAAGTAGATGGCGTTAGACATCACGAGATCGCGCCAACGACTTCTTTTTGTCAGCGAGATAGTTCCTCTCTTCATTGACTTGCCATCGGACCAGCCCTAAGATTCCCCTTTGCTCCTCGGACGCTTCACGCCGTGGGGCTCCAGCATTTTTCTGAGGTTTCCACAACGGAAGTCGGAGAAGGAGCGTCAGTCATGGCGTGGAAGGACGTATGCGTTCGCGGCAAGTTTGCCGGTGGCAAAGTACGTCAGGATGACGTGAACAAGGGAGATCCCCCAAGTGCACACAACGCCGGCGCACCCTCGCCCGGCGTTCTCATCTTTATTGAAGAAGTTATCCGCAACCCTCCTCCCTGGCAATGGCCACAGAAGCCGAGCGATTTCCCCAGTGCCAGCTGCCGCATCGACACCTGGCCAGGCAAGGGGAAGGCGGACGTGCATTTTGAAGGGCGGGCTGCCGACGTATTCTTTGACTACACCGATCCCGACGGCAAGAGATGGGGCGACTGGCCTTTCGATTGGTGCGTGGACAATTGCAAAATTTATCAGATCCAGGGAGTGATCTTCGGGGACCGACAATGGTTCAGCGAAACCAGGCGGGGCGTCGTGTTCAGTCGGGATGTAAAGGATCACTACGACCACGTTCATGTCGAATTGAATGGTGATGGTGCAGCGACAGGACAACCCGCGTAGTCGTTGTCGAGGACGGTAGCACTCGCTTTCCTCGATCTTTCCAGAATTTATCTCAGGCTCCAGTAGCGCGCACTTCTTCCAAGGTAGACATAAACCACTCCGCGAGAGTACGGGAAGTGATCGAAAGGAACTCTCGACACCTGCGCGGAGGAAGATTCCAGCGGCGCAGAGGGCGAGATGGGAAGAGGCATAGCGATGAAGAAGAGCGCTTAAACTGCTCCGAGGATCGTCACCCATTTGGTCAAACGATATCCGGATGACAGCCACGAGCTTTCATCTGACGGAAAGAGACTGAGCGAGGCTGGGGGCGCGGCTCATTCTTTCCAGACTGCGAAGATGGTCGGCGAAGTCCGAGGCTAGATCTAAGACTTACTTCGAGCTGTCTACCAAAACAATGGTGTAGCTGTTGGGAAGCAACGAAGGCCGTCACACAGCTCATCTGGGAGACGAACAGCTCGTCCATGAGACGAACCGCAGAAAGCATCAAGGTGGCGGCCCCCGATCGTTCTTTGATCGTTTTACCTCCGCGAAGAGTGTCGCTCGCCTGCGTTGCGTTGGGAACTATCAAGACTGATAGAATCTACGGATTTATGTGAGCGATGTTAGCTGCAAAAGATGCAGCTCGCGCCCATGTGCCACAGTGGAGATATATATTGCGGCCAATCGAGCCTAACTGACATCTTAGCTAAGGTGCCATTTAGCTACGTCGTCTATAAGGAACACCGGTTGGTAGTAAGCAGCGGATCGGGTCTTGTAACTTGGGAAGAGATCAAAGCGCGGCAGGAAGAAACTAAGACTGATCCCAGCTTCGACCCAACATTCAATCAGGTTGTAGACTTGAGATCGGCGACTGGAATCCAGATGTCAGGGGATCAGGCCAGGATGCTCGCGAGCCGGCAGATCTTTTCTCCCGAGTCAAGACGGGCCTTCGTCGCAACAAACCCGAGTATCTTCGGTATGGGACGAATGTGGGAGATCTACACTGAATTTTCGAAGACGCCGTCGCAAATCCGTGTATTTGCCGACCTTCCTTCGGCCCTAAAGTGGCTTGGTCTTGAGAGCCTTCCCCAGTAGTTTCTCTCATCTGAGGGATGAGACTTGTCACCTGTAAAAAAGCGGACCGAAGCTGGCGCAAAGTCGGAAGGGTCAGACTCAAAAGCTGCGCGCGGATGATGCCCCTCCCCCAAAGGATCACCCGCGCCGCGCAGACGCCTGCGACGGGGAACTCGAAGCCCGCGGAGTATGTGACTCGGAGGCTGCTTTGTCAATGCTACGGGAGTGGGAGCGTGGCGACTGTCGTATCGTTCTGAGTTACTGATCTCTTTTGCGGAGCTGCTGAACGCTGTGATATAGAGCTTCAGCCTGAAGCCTCGCCTCTTGCTGCTCATCTCCCTGGTGCTCCCGACAAGGTCGGAACGTGTTCGCGCCGGCCTCGCATCCGCATCTCTCGAACGCGATAACATTTCCGTCGCGGTCCTTTCGGAACCTAACGCGGCCGTATTTCACAGTCTGATGAGCGAGACTGAAGGCTTGCGGATGACTACCATCCTTTCGAATAAGCATCATTCCCCCTGAGCTGCTCCGGCTGGATCGGGGAGAGCTAGATCGGGAGTATGAGAGTAAGGCAACGCCTTGTCTTTGCTCTGGGACAAAGACTTGCGCGCTACTTGTCCCACGATCCCGCGCCTGAACCAAGTCCCTACTTCCGCCGAGTCACTTCAGTCATTCAATGTCGGTAACCTTCGATTGCTGCGGCCTCCACAGGCGTGCCATGCGGAGCCGCATTCACGATCGATAGACTAATGAGAGCCGTTCACGTGTCAGCTTACATCGTCATCGGAGGGAGATTTCCATTACGAACACAGTCCCAGACACGGCCCGCCTAATACTTGCGCGCACGTGCGAGAAGATCACACTTCGCGCGAACTCAAACGGCGAATGTTCCGGTGGGGAGATCATGGATTCGCTGCGAGAAGCCGGTGTTGAAATCGGAGCCCGTCACTTCGAGATTCTCCAGATCAGAAGCTTGGTCGTGAGCAGCATGGAATCACTTGGTGAGGAATATCCGACTGAGTTCCTCCAAAATTACGAGTACCGAATTCCGCTATCAATAGCTCTGAGGTTCTTGAATCAGGCAATGAATCGGCCTGAGGGCCAAAGGGATTGATACCGATGCGAGAGACGAACAGGAAGTCACGCTGTCCGTATTGCGTATCAGGAAGTCAGTTCAAACCTATGAAGGTGTTGGACAATGACCGTCAGATGTGTGAGGGTTGCGGACACATAGTGTACCCGCGCGACGATGCATTTTTGTGTCTCTGTCAAAGATGCATCACTGCTCGCTTTTCGCCCGCGCGAAAACTCTAAGTGAACAGCTGAGCCTGTGATATCGATTCCAGGTTCACGGGCTTAGAACAATCCTCATCGTCATTCTGCACCTGGTTGATGCGCGTGCTCACCGCGTATCGTCGCATCGCCCCGGCATACGGTACAAGCCATCCCAAAGCGGTGCGGCTGTTACGCATCGCCGGATTCTCACCCTAGCCTCGATCCGCCTCGATGCTGGCAGAAATATCGTTCCCTCACGGTTTCGATACCCGTCTTGCGACGGTGGGATACATTGTCCGAGG
>Ga0126369_10003041_pt1 | contig 12077 bp, 10 predicted proteins | sample PanSoiMetaPlot_1_FD_109646 | JGI IMG/M metagenome (GOLD analysis project Ga0126369, IMG submission 109646) | Tropical forest soil microbial communities from Panama - MetaG Plot_1 | ecosystem: Environmental > Terrestrial > Soil > Tropical forest > Bulk soil | place: Panama | collected 2016-02-17 | reverse complement strand
GACGCTCGCCGGCGAGCCGGCGCGTTGCCGGGAGCGCCTCGCCGCCTACCGGGCGGCTGGTGCGACGCTTCCCATCGTGTTCCCGAACCCCGTCGGGGAGTCGCGGGCCGCTGCAGTCGAAAGGGCGCTGGTCGCGTTCAGCTGATCCGGCGCCTTTGAAAGCGTGGGATCGCGCTGGTAGCGTGGCGCGCTTCCGAGATGGACTACAAGCCGACGCTCAACCTTCCGCGGACCGACTTCCCGATGCGGGCGAATCTCGCGGCGCGGGAGCCGGAGATCCTTGCGCGCTGGAAGGCGATCAGCCTCTACGAACGTCTACTGGCGCACAACGCGGAACGCCCCCGCTTCATCCTCCACGATGGTCCACCGTACGCCAATGGGCACATCCACCTCGGCACGACGCTCAACAAGGTGCTGAAGGACATCATCGTCAAGCACCGGGCGATGTCGGGGCGCTACGCGCCCTACGTCCCGGGCTGGGACTGCCACGGGCTCCCGATCGAGCTCGAGGTGGAACGCGAGCTGGGGCGGGCACGGAAGGAAACGCTTCCCAAGAACGAGGTGCGGCAGCGCTGTCGAGAGTACGCGGCTCGCTTCGTGGCCGTGCAGCGAGCGGAGTTCGAGCGGCTGGGTGTGCTCGGGGACTGGGACCATCCCTACCTCACCATGGACCCGGCCTACGTTGCCGAGGAGGTGCGGGTTCTCGGGAAATGCGTCGCCGCCGGTCTCGTCTACCGAGGGAAGAAGCCCGTCCTCTGGTGCCCCTCGTGTGCCACCGCGCTCGCCGAGGCGGAGGTGGAGTACGTTGAGGAGGGGTCGCCGGCGATCTACGTCGCCTACCCCTTCGAGGCCCCCCTGCCGGCCCGCATGGCCCGCGTGCCGGCTCCGGCGGCCGCCATCTGGACCACCACCCCGTGGACGTTGCCGGCCAGCCTCGCGATCGCCGTCCATCCGGACCACGAGTACGTCGCGGCCGAGCTCGCGGGGCGGGTGCTGGTCGTCGCCGCCGCGCTGGTGCCGAGCGTCGCTGCCGCCGTGGGCCAGAAGGGCCCTCCCCGCGAGCTCGCCCGCGTGCGCGGGCGAGACCTCGAAGGCGCGCGCTGCCGGCATCCGTGGCTCGATCGCGTCGTGCCGATCGTCCTGGCCGACTACGTCACGCTCGACAGCGGAACGGGGCTCGTCCACACGGCGCCCGGTCATGGCCAGGAGGACTTCGAGACCGGCCTCCGCTACGGCCTCGACGTCCTGACGCCCGTCGACGCGCGCGGCCGCTTCACCGCCGAGGTGCCGGAGTGGGCCGGCACGCTCGTCTTCGAGGCGAACCCGCACATCGTCGAACACCTGCGCGCCCGTGGAGTGCTGCTCGCCGCTGCGCCCTTCAAGCACAGCTATCCGCACTGCTGGCGCTGCAAGAACCCGGTCGTCTTCCGGGCCACCGAGCAGTGGTTCATCGGCATCGACCGCGCGAAGCTCCGGGCGCGCTCGCTCGCGGAGATCGAGCGCGTGCGCTGGCTTCCGGAATGGGGTCGCGAGCGCATTGCCAACATGATCGCGACGCGACCCGACTGGTGCCTCTCCCGGCAGAAGGACTGGGGTGTTCCGCTGGTCGCCGTCTACTGCGAGGGATGTCAGCAGCCCTTCACCAGCGAGGCCCTCTGTGAGCACGTCGCGGCGATCTTCGCGCGGGAAGGGGGAGACGCCTGGTTCGCCCGGCCCGCGGCCGAGCTCGTGCCGCCCGGGACGCGCTGCCCCGCGTGCGGTGGCACGAAATTCCGCCCCGAGACCGACATGCTCGACGTGTGGTTCGACTCGGGGAGCAGCTGGAAGGCGGTGCTCGAACAGCGCCCCGAGCTGGGCAGCCATGCCGACGTCTACCTCGAGGGCAGCGATCAGCATCGCGGTTGGTTCCACAGCGCCCTCCTGACCGGCGTCGCGGTGGCGGGACGGGCGCCCTACGAGACCGTCGTCACCCACGGGTTCGTCCTCGACGGCATGGGCCGCAAGATGTCGAAGTCGCTCGGCAACGTGATCGCCCCCGAGGAGGTGATCGCCCGTCACGGGGCGGAGCTTCTCCGGCTCTGGGTGGCCGCCGAGGACTACCGCGAGGACGTGCGCATCTCCGAGGAGATTCTCGGGCAGCTGGTGGAAGCGTACCGCCGCATCCGCAACACGGCCCGCTTCCTCCTCGGCAACCTCTACGACTTCGACCCGGCCCGCGACGCGCTGCCGCTCGCCCGCCTGCCCGAGCTGGAGCGCTGGGCGCTCCATCGAACGCATGCGCTCTCCGAGCGGTGCCGGAGCGCCTACGACGCCTTCGAGTTCCACGTCATCTACCACGCGCTCAACAACTTCTGCAGCGTCGACCTGTCCTCCATGTATCTCGACGTGCGCAAGGACCGGCTGTACTGCGAGCGGCCGGACGGTCCCGAGCGGCGCAGCACCCAGACCGCGCTCTTCGGCATCCTCGACACGCTGGTCCGTCTCATGGCGCCGCTCCTCTCCTTCACCGCGGATGACGTCTGGAGTCACCTGCCGGGACAGGGTCGGGCGCCGAGCGTCTTCCTCGGCGGTCTCGCCGAGCCAGCGGCCGAATGGCGCGACGATCAGCTGGCGGTGCGCTTCGAGCGTCTGCTCGCGGTACGGGCCGCCGTCACCAAGGCGATCGAGGAGGCGCGCCAGGCGGGTGTCGTCAAGCAGTCCTCGGAGGCGCGCGTCGTGCTGGGTGTCGAGCCACGCGACCTGGTGGAGCTCCTCTCGGCTCGGGCGGCCGACCTCCCCGCGCTCTTCCTCACCGCCGCGGTCACGCTGGGCGACGACGGCAAGGCGCCGGCGAGCCCTGTGCTGGCCGGTCTGCGGGTCGCCGTGGAGCGGGCGCCCGGGAAGAAATGCCCGCGCTGCTGGAACGTGCGCGTGGTTGGCGAGGATGCCCGCCACCCCGACCTCTGTGCGCGCTGCGCGGCGGTGGTGGGGTGAGGGGCCCCCGCTGGGGGCTCGCGCTCGCGGTCGGCGCGGGGGTTCTCGCTACCGACCAGCTGACGAAGGCCATCGTCGAGCGCACCATGCGCCTGCACGAGACGATCGCCCTCTTGCCGGTCTTCGCGCTCAGCTACGTGCGCAACACGGGCGCTGCCTTCGGCGTGCTCGCGGGCGTGCCCTCGGGGGTGCGCCTCCCGCTCTTCCTCGCGGTCACGCTCGCCGCCGCCGGCGCGCTCATCGCCTTTCTCCGCAAGACGCCCGCCGATCAGCCATGGGTGGTGGGGGCCATCGGGGGGATCCTGGGCGGCGCCGTCGGCAACCTCGTCTGCCGGCTCCGCTACGGCGAGGTGATCGACTTCCTCGACCTCCACTGGGGCGCCCTGCACTGGCCTGCCTTCAACGTCGCCGACTCCGCGATCACCAGCGGGGTGGTGATCGTCCTGCTGCAGTCGTTCCGCCAGCGCTAGGACGCCGACCCGAGACACATGTCTCGGGTCGGACCGGACGCGAGTGTGGGGCGGTCCGTACCCGCGCGACCGACCGGTCGCGGCCGGCGAAGCCGGCGCGACAGACGAGGGACGCACGAGCCGCGCTGGCCCAAGAGTCGGCGCGTGCGGCAGGGGGCCGCCGACGGAGCGACTCGCAGCCCTTAGCGCGCGCCACGCAGCGGGTGTCGAACGCCGCAGGCTCGCCGGCGCGCCTAGGGCGAGGACCTGGAGCGGAGTCGGCGGCCCCGCTGCCGCCCACGGACGCGGCGATCTTTGGTCAGTCTGCTAGGCGGTCCGCCGCGCCTCGGCGAGGTGCACCAGGACCCGCTCGGCGATCTCGCGGAAGGCGCGGCTCTGCGGGTGCGCGGGATCCGCAACGACGAGTGGAACTCCGTGATCGCCCGCCTCTCGGATCGCTCGCACGAGGGGAATCTCGCCGAGCAATGGCACGCCCAGGCTGCGCGCCATCTCTGCACCCCGGCCATGGGCGAAGAGCTCCGCGCGCTCGCCGCAGCCCGGGCAGATGTGGAAGCTCATGTTCTCGATCACCCCCAGGACGGGCGCGTGCACCTGCCGGAACATCTGCACACCGCGCCGCACGTCGGCGAGCGCCACGTCCTGCGGCGTCGTGACGATGACGCCGCCGGTGATCGGCACCTGCTGGGTGAGCGTCAGCTGCACGTCGCCGGTCCCGGGCGGGAGGTCGATCACCAGCACGTCGAGCTCGCCCCAGACGACGTTCCGCAGGAACTCGGTCACGAGCTTGGTCACCATCGGCCCCCGCCAGATGACCGGCGTCTGCTCGCCGAGGAACATCCCCATCGAGATCGCGCGGATCCCGTGCTGCTCGACCGGGACGAGCTTGCGGTCTTCTCCGGCCCGGACCTTCGCGTCGATGCCGAGCATGAGGGGAACGCTCGGACCATAGACGTCGGCGTCGAGGAGCCCCACGGTGGAAGAGAGCGTGGCGAGCGCCAGTGCCAGGTTGGTGGCGACAGTGGACTTGCCGACGCCGCCCTTGCCACTCGCGACGGCGACGATGCTGGCGACGCCGGGGATGGGCTGCGGACCCCGTGGCCGAGGAGCCGGCGCTGCGCTCGACACGATCTCGATCGTGCCATCGATTCCCGGCATGGCCGCCACCGCCGTCCGGACGGCCTCCTCGATCTGCCGCAGCATGTCGGGCTGCGCCGTGCTCGGAGCGAGGTGAACCGTGACCCCGGAGGACGAGACCTCGATGTCCTTGACCATCCCGAACGACACGATGTCCCGCGAGAAGCCCGGATACGGCACGCGCTTCAGGCGCTCGAGGATCTCCTGCGGTGTGGGCACCCGAGCCGCGCTTACCAGCCGCCCGGGGGAGCAGCAAGGGGCCGTCACGGATTGGACGGACCGGCCACCCGATGACGCTTTGCGGCGCCTCCCGAGCCGATTGAGCTTCACATTTCACAGGTTAGTTCTGTGGCACCTGGGTTGCTTCCAGCCTTACCCAGCCCTATGGACGCACATAGCGACGCAGAGTTGAACGGTGGGACCCCGCCGGACGCAGCGCAGATCATCCGCGCCTGGCGTCGCCGGATGGGCCTCACCCAGGAAGCCCTGGCGCAGGCGCTGAGCGTGACCTTCTCCACCGTCAGCCGGTGGGAGAACGGCCATGTGCTCCCGAGCAAACTCGCTTGGCGCGCGCTCCAGGAGCTGGCAACCGAGCGTGGTTGTCCGTTCGATCAGGTTCGACGCGACCGCACCGCCTGAGGAATCGGCCCTGGATCGCGGTCCGCAGAACCGGATCGGCGGCGATCCGCCGGCGCACCGGCTCGCGCGCCGCTGGCCCGCGGCAGCGGTGTCCATCGCGCTCGTGGGCCTCGCCGCTCCCGCCTGGGCGGCGGTGACCGACGGCTCCGCGTTCGTGGCCAGCATCGCGGCCGTGGGGGCGGCGAGCGCCGGCCTGCTCATTGCCCTCGTCTTCGGCACGCTGTGGCGGCTGCGGGCGAGAGAGCGCGAGCTGCACGACGAGACGGAGCGGGCACGGGAGGTCGCGGAATTCCAGACCGTTCTCGCCGAGCTCGCGACCGCCGCCCTCACGCGTGATAGCCTCGAGAAGATGCTGAGGCTCGTCTGCCAGCGCGCGCGCCGGCTGGTCGCCTGCGATGCCGTGATGGTCGCTCTCGTCGAGGACCAGCGGCTCGTTCCGCGCGCGCTCGATCCGCCGACGGCCGGCGTCGAGCTGACCCCGCTCCCGCTCGACGAGCTCTCGTACGCCACCACGCTCGCCGCGCGCGATGGTGAGCAGGTGCTACGCGACGCCGCGGACGGCGAGTGCCTCATCCACCCGGGGATGACGGCAAACGGGGTGCGGCGAGTGCTCGCCCAGCCGCTCCTCGGCCGCGACGGCCGGGTCCTCGGCGTTCTCGCCTCGGGCGACGGCGGAGAAGCGCGGGATGTCGCCACCTGGCGCTTCCGGATGGAACTCATCGCCGCACAGGCGGCGGCCGCGGTCGAACGGGCCACGCTGCTCGAGCGACTGCAGGAGGAAGCCGAGCGTGTGCGCAGCCTGTTGCGCGTGTCGCAGGAGATCTCCCACGGTGCGCCCTACGGCGAGCTGGTGGTCGCGATCTGCCGCCTGACGCGCGAGCTCCTCGGCGTCGATCGGGCGACCGTGCTGCGCTGGGACGGCGAGGCAGGCCAGTTCGCGACCACCGCGCACGACGGCATGGCGCCAGCCGAGGTCGAGGAATGGCGAGGGCTCCGCTACGCCATCGCCCAGGACCCGGACCAGGTGCCCTCGCCGTATCGCGAGGCAAAGCAGGAGGGGCGATTGATCGTTGCCCCGCTCAACCACGCCGGCCGCATCTATGGGCTCCTGGTGGCGCGCCGCAGCGATCGGCCGGAGCGCTTCGACGGCCAGCAGATCGCCTTCCTCGAGAGCATCGCCCGGCAGGGTGGCCTGGCGCTCGACAACCTGCGCCTGCACGAGGAGGAGCGGAGCGCAGCCGCCCTGGCGACCACGCTTCTCGAGGTGGCGCGCGAGTTCAACCTGGCTCCCGACGAGGGCCAGCTGCTCGCGCTGCTGACCGCCCGCGCCCTCGAGGCGACGGGCGCGCACGCGGTGGTGGTTGCCCTGTGGAGGCCTCGCGAGGCCGCCTTCCGTATCGAGGCCGCCCAGGGACGAGGTGCGCGCCTCGACATGCTGATCGGCCTCGACATCGCGCCCGAGGCGTACCAGGGCGATGCCGGCAGCGTGCGCCTGGAGCCGGTGTGGGCGGAGCGTCTCGCGCGGACGGCCGGCGCCGACGGGGGCGCCTCGGCGACGCTCTGCATGCCGATCGAACGAGGTCGGGAGCGGGCGGGCGTCCTCACGTTCATCTGGAAGGGCACGGTTGCCGCGTCGCCACTCCAGGCTGCCCTCGCGCGCGGCCTCGCCGACCAGGCCGCCATTGCCCTCCAGAACGTGCGGCTGGTGGCGGACACGCGGGCCGCGAGCCGGCTCAAGTCGGAATTCGTGGCCACCATGTCGCACGAGCTCCGCACGCCGCTCAACGTGATCATGGGCTACACCGACCTCCTCCTCGAGGGCGCCTTCGGCGGGTTGGTCGAGGAGCAGCGCAGCGTGCTCGGCCGCTTGCAGCGCAGCACCCGCGAGCTGCTCGATCTCATCACCGCGACCCTCGACCTCAACCGCCTCGAGGCCGGCAAGTCGCGGGTGACGGTCGAGCAGGTGTCCGTCTCCGAGCTCTTCTCGCAGCTCGAGGCGGAGACGGCCGCCGGGCTCGACCACGACCACCTGGAGGTCCGCTGGCAGCTCGCCACCGAGCTCCCCGTCCTGGAGACCGACCGGGCCAAGCTCCGCATCGTCCTCAAGAACCTGATCGGCAACGCCATCAAGTTCACGCAGCGAGGAGCCGTCACCGTGACGGCGGATCAGACGGAGGACGCGATGCTCTTCACCGTCGCCGACACGGGAATCGGCATCCGCCACGAGGATCTGCCGGTGATCTTCGACATGTTCCGCCAGGTCGAGGCAGCCAACACACGGCGGCACGGTGGGGTGGGGCTCGGCCTCTACATCGTGAAGCGGCTGCTGACCGAGCTGCGGGGCGAGATCAACGTCGAGAGCGAGATCGGCGCGGGATCACGCTTCCACGTCCGCGTTCCCCTCCGACTGCGCGGCTAGCCCCCGCAACCTTCGGTCATCCGGGCAGGTGTGCTAGAGGGTTGGCATGCCCCGCCGCGGGCGACGCCCGGCCGCGAAGCCGACGACCCCGGAGCAGGGTGGTCGCCGGCCGCGGGCTCTGAACGCCCCGTTCGCCGACCTCGGGAAGCGTCTGCGACCGGTGGCCGCTCCATCGCGGCCGCCGCCGGTGCTGACGAAGAGCGTTCCCGTCGACGAGCCGAACATCTTCGCGAATGCCATGCAGGGCGTCGTCCCGCTCGCCGGCTCGCGCGCTCGGGTCGACCCGCCCCGGCCGGCCGGCGGACCTCGGCCTCCCGTCAGCGAGGAGGCGGAGGCGCTGGCGGCGCTCTCGGAGCTCATCAACGGCGGCACGGGCTTCGACGTCAGCGACACCCGTGAGTACGTGGAAGGGGCCATCGTCGGGCTCGATCCGCGCCTTCTCCGCCGTCTCCGGCGCGGGGACTTCTCCTGGCAGGCGTACCTCGATCTCCACGGGCTCACCGCGGACGAGGCCCGTCCCGCGGTCGATCGATTCCTGGCGGAGGCCGTACGTGCCGGGCACCGCTGCGTGCTCCTCGTGCACGGACGGGGGAGGAACTCCAAGGACCAGACCCCGGTCCTCAAGGAGCGACTGAAGGTGTGGCTGGCGCGTGGTGCGTCGGCTCGGATCGTGCTGGCCTTCGCGACCGCGCGTCCGTGTGACGGCGGGGCGGGAGCCCTCTACGTCCTCCTGCGACGCGACCGTCGTCGGCGGCCGATCCAGGTCACGGAGGGGGCCAAGCGGTAGTGTCGCGGCTGGCCGACGCACTCGGCGTCGCCCGGATCGCTGCAGCGGCGGCGTTCCCGCCCGCGCTTGCCCGCACCGTCGACGTGCCGGGCGGGGGCTCGACCCCATTGCTCCTCGTCCTGGTCGCAGCCGCCACGGACTTCTTCGACGGTCGCCTCGCTCGACGCGCGGGAACGACGAGTCGCCACGGCGCGGTGCTCGACATCGCCGCCGACGTCGCCTTCGTGCTGGGAGCAGCGACGAGCGGTGCGGTGCTCGACCTCGTCCCCTGGGTGACGCCGGTCGCCATTGCGGCCGCCGCCGGCAGCTACGGTCTGGCCTCGGCACGTGCAGGACGGCTCGCATACTCCCCGATGGGCCACGCGGCTGGCGTCGGAAACTACGTGCTCGCCGGGGCCCTCGCCGGCGCGGTCGCGTTCCCGGGCAGCGGGCTAGCTGGCACTCTGGGCGTGGTGAGCTTCCTCGTCACCGCCGTCAACCTGGCGGCCGTCGTCGGCCGCTTCGTCCCACGACGCACCGGGCCATCGCATGCGGGATGACGCCCCCGACCGCCGTCGCCCGCCAGCGGCAAAGCCGTGGGCGGCTCCCCCCTCCTAGACCTCGGGCCCGCTAGAAATCTCCGCCGTCGCCCGGCGCAGGAAGAGGAGACCGATGAGCGCGTTCATCAGCATGAACGCGAAGTGGGCCGCCAGGCTGTAGGCGATCAGGCCCGCTTCGGGTGCCGAGCCGCGGAAGAAGTACACCCACGCGGCCTGGCTCGGGCCGAGGTGTGCCGCGGCGATCGGCAGGGCGGCGAAGAAGAAGACGAGGGGCAGGCAGGCGAGGAGCCTCGCGAACGGCACGGTCATCCCGAACAGTGGGAGGGCGAGCCAGTGCACGGTCACGGCAGCGAGCAGGTTGGGGGTCTTGTAGAGCAGCACGAGGAGATAGCGGCTCGGCCGTGCCTGGTAGAACGTCGCTAGGACCCGCGCCCGGCCGATGCGCCCGCGGCGGGGGCGCGAGAAGAACCAGAGGTGGAAGACGAGATAGGCGGCGAGTCCGGCATACACCCAGACCGGTACCGCGCGCCCGAGCTCGCCGCCGGCGACGGCGCCGATGAACGAGTACAGCGCGAGCTGGTAGACCTCGACGAAGGAGAGAAACACGACCGTCCCGGTGATCTCCCAGAAGGGAAGGCCGTGACGCCGGTGCAGGTAGAGGGCGAGCCCGCCCTGGCCGAGCTGCGTGTTGACGAGGGAGAGGATGTAGCTCGTCGCCCGCACGGGCAGCATGTCGCGATAGGGGACGCGGACGTTGAACCACCCGACTGCCTGCTGGACGACGAACGTGTCGACGAGGAAGTAGAAGGCGACGTAGGGGCCCATGAGGGCGAAGAAGCGCCCCCAGCGGGCGTGCGCCACCGTCGTCGCCACCTGGCCGACGGGGACCCGCCAGAAGAGGAAGGCGAAGATCGCGAGCGTGACCGCCCAGGGGCCGAGCTTCCAGATGGCGGCCCGCGGACGTGTTCTCAGGCCGAAGGCTCCTCGTTCTCGAACTGCAGGATGTCGAGTTCCGCGAAGCGCTCGCGGACGAACGGCGTGAGGAGCCCGAGCCGCTTCACGTTGGGGACGATCTTCGCGAAGAGCATCTTCCGGAACTCCTTCATCTGCGGCGAGTCGAGCACGATCTGCTTCACCTCGTCCACCGGCCAGCCCATCTCCTCCCAGACGTCCTCCATGAGGAGACGGTCGCGCATCAGACGGCATCCTTCGGCGAGGAACTCCTCGCGATCGCGCTGCTCGCTCGGCGAGAGCTGGGTGAAGAAGTCGGCCAGCGAGAGCACGCCGAAGGCCACGTGTCGCGACTCGTCCTTCATGACGTAGTGCGTGAGCTCGGTGAGGAGCGGCTCGCGGCAGAGCTTGTGCATGTAGCCGAAGGCCGCCATCGCCAGCCCCTCGACCATGATCTGCATGCCGAGGTACTTCATGTCCCAGCGGCCGTCGGTGAGGATCTGGTCGAGGAGCGTCTTCAGATGGCGGTTGATGGGGTAGGCGCGCGTGAGCTTCTCGCGCAGGTAGCGGGAGTAGACCTCGACGTGGCGCGCCTCGTCCATCACCTGGCTGGCGGCGTAGAACTTCGACTCGATCCAGGGTGTGGCATCGACGATCTGGGCGGTCGCCAGGAGCGCCCCCTGCTCGCCGTGCATGAACTGCGACAGCGTCCACGAGAGCGCCTCGCGCCGGAGCTTCTTCACCTCGCCGGGTGTGAGCTTGTCCCAGATGTGGGTCGCGTAGACCGGGATCTGGATGTCGGGGATGTTCTCGGCCTCGGGATCGACGTCGAGCGACCAGGGCAGCTGGTCGGTCGCGTTCCACTGATCCCGCTTAGCCTTCTCGTAGAGGTTCCGCAGCTCCTGGCGGGCGGCCTCGTAGTTCCAGGTGTAGCAGAGGTCGAACTCGGTCGGCAGGCGCTCCAACGAGTCGTCGGCGGGTGGGACACGGAAGGCGGCTTCAGCCATCGGAGACTCCTTTGTCCGGAGACGTTGGGGGCGTCGCGCAGAGTGCGCGAAGCGCCATGGTCGAGAGCGTATCGTGCACGGTCTGGATGGGGACCGCCTCGTGCGCGGCCCACCAGGAGAGCATCTGCGTGGCCATGCCGATCACGGCCTGCGCGACCGCCGCGGCCGGCAGGGCGGTGAACGCCCCGGTCGTGACGCCTTCCCGGAAGGTCGCCTCGATGTCGGCGGCGAACCGCGCCTGCGCGCGGCGGATGACGTCGTCGTAGGCCGCTGCATGGCCGAAGACGATCTTGAAGAGCTCGCGGTTCTTCTCCGCGAAGGCGCAGAAGGCGGTGTTGGCGGCGAGCATCTGGTCGACGGGACCGTGGGCCTGCTCCCGGGCGGCATCGACGGCGGCTTTCAGGCGCGCGGCGGTCTCCTCGACCACGGCGTGGAAGAGGCCCTCCTTGTCCGGAAAGTGGAGGTAGAAGGTCCCCACGCCAACGTCGGCGGCAGCCGCGATGTCGGTCACCTTGGTGTCGTGGAGACCCTTCTCGGCGAGCACGCGAGTGGCCGCGGTGATGAGCTCACGGCGGGTGCGCTGGCGGCGACGTTCGAAGCGATTCCCGCTCAGGGATGACGCTGAGGCGAGCTTCATGACTGAATCTGGATTCAGTCATATTCCATCTTTCGGCAACCTGTCAATTCCCCCGGTACCCGGTCTCAAACAGTGTCGAGTGGCGAGACGAGACGCGGTTCCCCTGCGTCGGCTGATGCCCGGCACGCGTCCGCGATGAGCACGGCTAGTGCCCCGTCCTCGACCGACACGGGAGGCTGCTCCCCGGCCACGACGAGCCGAGCGAAGGCCCTGAGGGCCTCTCTGACGGTCGGCACCATTCCGGGAAGGGCCAGCGGGGAGCGCTCGAGGCCCCGGACCCCGTACGCGAAGCCGAGGGCGTGATCGCCCACGAGCTGCCCGGCGGCCCCGGCGACGTCGATCAGCCCCGAGCGCCCCGCGGTCGAGCGGGAGCCGCTGACGGTGACCAGCGGCGCCCCGCCCTCGAGCTCGAGGATGGCGACGAAGTTGTCCTCCGTGTGACGGGTGTCAGCCCGCAGCGCGCGACACGACACGCGCACCACCTCGCGTCCTGTCAGCCAGCGCACGAGATCGAAGCTGTG
>Ga0126369_10003040_pt1 | contig 12077 bp, 11 predicted proteins | sample PanSoiMetaPlot_1_FD_109646 | JGI IMG/M metagenome (GOLD analysis project Ga0126369, IMG submission 109646) | Tropical forest soil microbial communities from Panama - MetaG Plot_1 | ecosystem: Environmental > Terrestrial > Soil > Tropical forest > Bulk soil | place: Panama | collected 2016-02-17 | reverse complement strand
GTCGACCCCAACGGCGAGATCTACGTGCTCAACGAGGACAAGCAGGCCGTTCTGAACGGAACCAGGCCGGCGGTCCCGCTCGCCATCCGCTCCAACGTCGGTGACTGCGTGGCCATCACCCTGTCCAGCCAGCTCGTGGACAACGCCGAGAACGGCAACAACTCCAAGGTCAACATGCACACGCACTTCGTGCAGTTCGACCCCCAGGCCTCTGACGGCGTGATCACGGGCCGCTCTTTCGAGCAGTCGGTCAGACCGTTCGCCACCGAGAACCGCACGCTGAGCGCCGCGGCCGCGGCCGGCGCCACCCAGGTGACGGTCAGCAGCACCGCGAGGCTGCGGCCGGGCATCGGCATCGCGATCGGCCAGGGCCTGCCCGACATCGAGATCGCGCGGATCACGGCCATCAGCGGCAGCACGCTGACGCTGGCGGCGCCGCTGGGCCAGGCGCACGCGTCCGGCGAGCCCGCGGGCGTGGAGTTCGTGCAGTACCGCTGGTTCTCGGACGTCGACTCCGGGACGGTCTTCTGGCACGACCACGTCAACGGCATCCTGTCCTGGGGCCACGGCCTGTTCGGGGCGCACATCATCGAGCCGGCGGGCTCGACGTACCACGACCCGGCGACAGGCGCCGCGGTGCGCAGCGGCACGATCGTGGACATCTGGAACACGTCGGGCGGTTCGGTCGGCACCGGCCAGTCCGGCAGCTTCCGCGAGTTCGTGGTGTTCCTCCACAACAACTCCCGCGCCCAGCCGCCCACCACCACGACCAGCGGCGGCGGTGGCCGCACCGGCCCGAGCGATGGCGGGGGCGGTGGCGGCGGTGGGGGTGGCGGCGGCGGGGCCGCCGAGCTGCCCGGCTGCGAGACGGCCACGATCAACCTGCGCGCCGAGCCGTTCAGCGAGCGCGCGCCCTCGAACGTGGTCGCCAACGACCAGACCGGCAAGGTGCAGAACCCGCTGTTCAACAGCGACTGCTCGGCGATCGACTCGACGAACGACCCGAACATCTTCTCGTCGGTGACGCACGGGGACCCGTTCACGCCGCTCTGGCGGGCATACGCCGGGGACCCGGTGGTGATCAGGACCATCGGGCTCGTGGAGCGCGTCGGCGCGCTCCGCATCCAGGGCCACCGGTTCCGCGTCGAGCGTTTCAATCCCAACGGCGAACTGCTGGACGCGGTCACGACCGGCATCTCCGAGCGCTTCGACTACGTGCTGGACGGCGGGGCAGGAGGCCCCGCTCACAAGGCCGGCGACTACCTCTACTACAGCACGCGCAACTTCGAGCTGGAGGCAGGGGCCTGGGGCATCTTCCGCGTCCACGACACGAAGCAGGGAGACCTCGAGGCGCTGCCCGGGCTGACGGCGCCGCCGAGCGGGGCGGGCTTTCCGCATCTGACGCACACCGGCTCGAGCCCGCCGGCCGCGACGAACGGGGGGAACCCCTGCCCATCGAGCGCGCCCGCGCGCGCGTACGCCATATCCGTATTCGCGCGGACGCTGCCAATGGACGGCACGTCAGACTCCGCCGGCGTCGTGTACTCGCTCACCAGCGACGAGGCGGCGATCCAGAACGGGACGCTGCCGACCGTGCCGCTCGCCATCCGGGCCAACTCCGGCGACTGCGTGAGCATCACGCTCAAGAACGACACGTCGTCGCGGGCGGGGCTCGGCCTTGGACTGCTGCCCGCCGACCCCCAGGGCTCGGCCGGCGCCGCGATCGGCTTCGACCCCGACTCCAGCGTCGCGCCGGGCCAGAGCTTCACGTACAAGTTCTGGGCCGACCGCGAGCTGGGCACGAGCCTGATCCTGAACTGGCCGAACGAGTCGTCGATCATCCACGGCGCCTTCGGGGCGCTGATCGTGGAACCGGCCGGCTCGACATACACGTCCGTGACGGACAACTCCACACTCGGCTCCGGCCTGCTGGCCAACATCCGCGCTTCGAGCGGCAACTTCCGCGAGTTCGTGGCGCTGCTGCAGGACAACGATCCGCAGATCTCGCGCAGCGTCATGAACTACGACTCGTCGGTGCCCTCGGGCCTCTCGGCCATCAACTACCGCGCGGCGCCGCTCGACCCGCGCCTGAGCAAGAACGCGGACCCGTCAGTGGTCTTCAGCTCGTCGGTCCAGGGCGACCCGCCGACGACGCTGATGCGCGCGTATCCGGGCGACCCGGTGCGGTTCCGTGTGGGCGTGCCGTTCGCCGCGAACATCCACGCGTTCTCGCTCGAGGGCCACGCCTGGCCGCTGGAACCGACGATGCCCGGCTCCCAGGTGATCAGCGACCGAACGATCACGTCGGGCGAGGTGATCGACGCGCGCCTCATCGGTGGTGCCGGCGGCACGATCGCGGCACCGGGCGACTACCTGTACCTGGACCACCGGGCCCCGTTCACCCGCGCCGGGCTGTGGGGCCTCATCCGCGTGTACGCCACCACGCAGCCCGACCTGGTGCCGCTGTGACCTGAGAGCGAAGGGCTCCTCCCCCGCGCGGCGGGGGAGGAGCCCAGAGGGGGGGAGAAGTCAGACTGCGGCGGTCTCCGGTTCCCGCGTCTCGGGGACGCTCGGCGCCTCGCCGGCCATCGCTCCCGCGCCGGCGGACCGGATCGGGACCTCGCGCATGAAGAGCGTCGCGACCAGGGACACCACGAGGATCGCGGCCGCGATCAGGAACAGGTCGTGCATCGTGCTGGCGAGCGCCACCCGGATGGCGTGGATCACCTGGTCGAACAGCGGCGCCGCCTGGGGCGGCACCTGCGCCCGCAGGGCGGCCAGGTGGGCGGGATCGAAGATCTGCTGCGGGCTGGTGCCGCCGCCGGCCCCGGGCTGCCGGAAGCCGGGCGGCAGGTGCAGCGCCGCGATCTGCGTCGCGATCGCGGCGGGCAGCCGGTTGGCGAGGATCGAGCCCAGCACGGCCGACCCGATGGTGCCGCCGAGGTTGCGCCAGAACTGGACCTGGCTGGAGGCGACGCCCAGGAACTCGCGGGGGAGCGCGCTCTGGACGGCGACCAGGGTCAGCGGGAAGGTCAGGCCCAGGCCCGCGCCGATGATGACGATGTTCGCCGCCACCTGCCAGGTGGGGGTGGCGACCCCGACCCGGGAGAGCAGGACCATCCCGAGGATCATGATCCCGACGCCCGCGGTGCCGATGAAGCGATAACGCTTCACGCGGGTCATGAGCTGGCCGGCCAGGGTGCTGAACCCGATCAGGCCGATGAACATGGGCGTCAGCAGCACGCCGGAGTTGCTGGCGCTGACCGCCAGGACCCCCTGGTACAGCAGAGGCACGAACAGGATCGTGCCGAACATGCCCAGCGCGCTGAAGAACGCGATGACGACCGAAACCGAAAAGACGTTGTTGCGGAAGAGGGTGAACGGGATGATCGGCTCGTCCGCGCGGCGCTCCCAGAAGAAGAAGGCGACGAGCACGACGGCGGCGATCGCCAGCAGGCCCATGACCTCGGGGTCGCTCCACTTGTGGGTGCTGGTCAGCGACAGCGCGATCAGCATGGGCACCAGACCGGCCGCCAGCGCCACGCAGCCGACCCAGTCGATGTCCCGGATCTGGGCGCGCGAGCGAACGAACGGCAGCGCGACCGAGACCAGCGCCACCGCGGCGATGCCGACGGGCACGTTGACGTAGAAGACCCAGCGCCAGCCCGGGCCGTCCGTGAGCCAGCCGCCGATCGTCGGACCGATCACCGCGGAGAGGCCGAAGACGCCGCCGAAGACGCCCTGCATGCGCGCGCGCTGCTCGGGCGGGAAGATGTCCGCCAGGACGGCGAAGACGGAGGCGAACAGCATGCCGCCGAAGAGGCCCTGGATGCCGCGGAAGATGACGAGCCAGGCCATGTTCTGGGCGAGGCCGCAGAGGGCGGAGGCCGCGACGAAGCCGACCATGCCGGCGAGCATGAAGGGCTTGCGGCCGAACATGTCCCCGAGCTTGCCGGCGATGGGCAGGATGATCGTGGACGTCAGCAGGTACGCCGTGGTCACCCAGGCGTAGTAGTTGAGCCCCTGCAGCTCGGACACGATCCGGGGCATCGAGTTGCCCACCACGGTCTGGTCCAGGGACGCCAGCAGCAGCGACATGGCCACCCCGGCGGTCGCCAGGATCTTCTGGTTCCGGGACAGTTCGAGAGTCGACGCCAATGTTCCGCGGTCCTCCGTTTCAGATTTTCGATCCGTTATGACAGATTGTGAAGGAGAAGGTCTCATTCTGGCAAGTCGACCTCCTCGGTGTTGCTGACGAGCTTGAGGCACAGGTGCCGGAGCTGCACCAGCTCGTCGGTCGAGAAGCCGGCCAGCAGGCCCTGCTGCTGCCGGAACGTGTCCCCCGCCATGGCGTCCACCCGCTCCGTGCCCCGCTCGGTGAGCTGGGCGAGTACGGACCGCCGGTCTTCCGGGTCCGGGACGCGGGCCACGAGGCCGTCGCGCTCGAGGTGGTCGATCAGGCCGGTGATGTTGCGCGGGGTGACGCGCAGACGCGCCGCCAGCGCGCCGAGCGGCACGCCGGCGCCGGTGTGCCGCAGCATGAAGAGGATGCCCAGGCGCGTCTCGCTGAGCCCCTCCTTCTCGCACCATCGCTCCATGCGTCCCCGGAGCAGGCGCGCCGCCGCGCCGATGGCGGCGAAGGCCTCGACGGCCGGCAGGGCGTCGCCCGGGACACGCTCGCTCAGCACCTCGCGCATCTGCGGGCTGTACAGGAGGCCGTCCTCACCGGCGGCGACGACGAGCCGCTTCGACCAGTCGGTTGTGGTTGCCTTCATAGTGAACTACTTCATTATCGCTCACTTCAGCACCTGGCTGCAGCGGCGGGGCCCGCGGGCGTGATCGCGGCCATCGGCGATCTCCTGCTCGACGTGACGATCGCGCCCGAGGGCGAGCTGGTCCCGGACGACGAGCGCGACGCGCGCATCGAGCTGGGCGGCGGCGGACAGGCGGCCAACTTCTGCGCCTGGGCGGCCAGCCTGGGCGAGCCGGCCCGGCTGATCACGCGGGTGGGGGACGACGAGGCGGGCCGCCGCCTGGTGGCGGAGCTGGAGGCGTCGGGCGTCGAGGTGCTGGGGCCGCGGGTGCCGGAGCCGACCGGAGCGATCGCGGTGCTGATCGGCCCGGACGGCCGGCGCACGTTCGCGCGCCAGGCGGGCGCCAGCAGCGGCCTGCGCGCGGAGGACGTCGACCCGGGGTGGCTGGAGGGCGTTCGCCTGCTCCACGTGTCGGGCTATGCGCTGTACGGCGAGTCGTCGCCCGGGGCGCTCCGGACCGCGGACCTGGCGCGCGCCGGCGAGGCGCTGATCTCGGTCGACCTGTCCTCGGCGGAGGATCTGCGCGCGTTCGGCGGGGACCGCCTGGCGGACCAGCTGCGGTGGCTGCGCCCGGAGCTGCTGTTCGGCACGGAGCGCGAGATGGGCGAGCTGCTGACGCCGGCCGCAGGGCTGGCCAAGGTGCCGGTGGTCAAGCTGGGCCCGAGGGGCTGCCGGGTCTTCGAGCGCCGCGTGCCGGCGCCGGCGGTCGGCGCGCTGGACGGAACGGGCGCGGGCGACGCGTTCGCGGCGGCGTTCTGCGTCGCGTACCTGGACGGCGCCACGCCGCTGGAGGCGGCAGGCCGGGCGGTGCTGGTGGGCGCCCGGGCGGTGACGAAGCTGGGGGCGCGGCCTTGAGCGGCCGGTGGGCGTGGGTGTCGGCTCGTTCCGCCTGGTGGTATCGCCAACCAGAGACTGCACAGTCGTGCACCCGGAGCCGAAGCCGATGAGCCCGCTTCGCATCGCCCCAGACGTCGCCGACGCGCTCGCGGCCGGGGCGCCGGTCGTCGCGCTGGAAACCTCCATCGTCGCCCAGGGCCTGCCCCCGCCCGACAACCTCGGCGCCGCGCTGGCCTGCGAGGAGGCCGTCCGCGCGGCTGGGGCCGTGCCGGCGACCGTGGCCGTGCTGGACGGCGTCCTCCGCCTCGGCCTCCGCCGGGAGGACCTCGAGCGCCTGGCCGTTCCCGACCCCGGGGTCCGCAAGCTCGGCTCGCGGGACCTCGGGCCCGCCATCGCGGCCCGGGCCACCGGGGCCACGACCGTGGCGGGGACCGTGCGGGCAGCCGCCCTGGCCGGCATCCGCTTCATGGCCACCGGCGGCATCGGCGGCGTCCACCGCGGCCGCCCCGAGGACGAGTCCGCGGACCTGTTCGAGCTGGCCCGGTCACCCGTCGCGGTGGTGTGCTCTGGGCCCAAGATGATCCTCGACGTGGCCGCCACCCTGGAGCGCCTGGAGTCGCTCTGCGTGCCGGTGCTCGGCTACGGGTGCGACGAGTGCCCGGCCTTCTACACCGCCCGCAGCGGGCTCGCGGTCTCGGGCCGTGTGGACGGACCGCAAGCCGCCGCGAGGGTATGCGCGGCGAGCTGGGCTGCGGGCGCGGCAGGCCTCGTCGTGGCCGTGCCTCCCCCCGAGGAACTGCTGGGTGCGGCCGGGCTCGTGGAGCAGGCACTGGCAGAGTCGTCGGACGTGATCGGCGCGTCCGCAACGCCGGCGGTCCTGTCACGAATTAGGGACTTGTCAGGGGGGCGGTCGGTGAGGGTTAATGTCAGGTTAGTGGTAGAGAACGCCGCCGTCGCGGCATCCATCGCCGCGGCCTGGGCTGACGGGGGAGCCACGGACGAGTGAGAGGCGACGCCCGACTGGTCATCGCGGTGCGAGCGCGTGTCCAGGGGTGTCGCTGCCGGAAGACTGCGGGGGGACCGGCGAGTGGGATCGACCGTCGCAATGTTGCAGGTCCAGGCCTGGCTGTGCCCAAGGAGGGGACATGAACCAAGAGCAGCAGATGGTGCAGCAGTTCCACGAGCGCTTCGGCCTCAGGACGAACACGCGGCCCTCGCTTCCCGGGGCCGGTGTGCACCGACTGCGTACGCTCCTGATCGAGGAGGAGCTCGCGGAGTTCCGCAACGCCGGCGAGGCGGAGGATCTCGTCGGGGTGGCGGATGCCCTCGCGGATCTCCTCTATGTCATCTACGGGGCCGCCGCGGAATATGGGGTCGACCTCGAGCCGGTGTTCGCCGAGATCCATCGCTCGAACATGACGAAGGATCCGCGGGCCGGATGCCGGGCGGACGGCAAGGTTGCGAAGGGCGCCGCCTACCGGCCTCCGGACGTCAGGGGGGTGGTGGAGAGCCAGTTCGCGTCGGGTCGCCTGGTGGCCGCGGTGGGCTGACCGGAGCGCCACAACCGGCCCGCCGGTGGTGCTGAGCAGGTGTGAGCGCTCCGGCGTGGAAGAGGGCGCCCGAAGAACCCTTGCCGGGCCGGCAGCCGGAGGTCGTGCTCGAACGCGAGCGGCGGGGCCGCCTGGGCCTGGTGAGGGTCCCGGCGGCCCTGCTGCTGCTCGGCGTGGTTGCGGCCGCCGGCTACCTCGGAGCGGGCACACCGTGGGGAGCGGACCTGCCGCAGCGGGTCGCAGCGATCGCAGGCGGCCACCAGCTGCGGCCCGACGATGTGCCGCCGGTGCTCGCCCAGGCGGTGGTGGCCGTCGAGGACGAGCGGTTCTACGTCCACCACGGCCTGGACACGCTCGGCACCGCGCGCGCGATGTGGGACGACGTGACGGGCCTGTGCGCGTGCGAAGGCGGCTCGACCATCACCCAGCAGCTCGTCAAGAACGTCTATTACCAGTCCGACGACCGGATCGTCCGGAAGGTGCCGGGCATGGCCGTCGCGCTCAAGATCGAGCTCCGCTACGACAAGCGGACGATCCTGGCCGACTACCTGAGCGTGGTGCCCACCGGCTACGGCCTGGTCGGCGCGCGGGCGGCGGCGTGCGCGTACTTCGACCGTCGGCTGCCCCAGCTGTCCGTGAGCCAGGCGGCCGAACTGGCCGGCATGCTCGCGGCGCCCTCGATCTATGACCCGCGCCTCAATCCCGACCTGGCGCAGAGCCGGCGCGACCACGCGCTCGACCGCATGGTCGAGGTCGGCTACCTCTCCAGCGCCCGGGCCGCCGCCGCGAAGGCCGATCCCGTTCTCGCGGCCGACGCCGCGCATTCGCCCAGCTGCGACTGATCCACCTTCGATCTCCGGCCGCGTCATACTTGGGTGCCAGGTGTTACCTGGAGGGGGGGATTCTCTACTTTGAGGAATGCGCGAGCGTGGTCGACAATCCAACGTATGACGTCCTGATCGTTGGTGGGGGCCTGGCCGGTCTGCGGGCGGCCATCGCGGCAGTCTCGACTGACCCCACGGCGTCCGTGGCGCTGGTCTCGAAGGTCTATCCGATGCGGAGCCACACGGTGTCCGCGGAGGGTGGCGCCGCCGCGGTCCTGCGGGAGCCGGACAGCTTCGAGAGCCACGCCTTCGACACCATCAAGGGCAGCGACTACCTGGCGGACCAGGACGTCGTGGAGGTCTTCGTCCGCGAGGCTCCGCTGGAAATCATCCAGATGGAGCACTGGGGCTGCCCCTGGAGCCGCGAGCCGGACGGGACGATCAGCGTGCGCCCCTTCGGCGGCATGACCACCTGGCGAACCGTCTTCGCCGCCGACAAGAGCGGCTTCCACATGCTGCACACGATCTTCCAGACGTCGCTGCAGTACCCGCAGATCCAGCGGCGCGACGAGTTCTTCGTCACCTCGCTGATCGTCGAGGACGGTCGCTGCCAGGGCGTGATCGGGTTCGACATCCGCACCGGCGTGGTGCAGCCGATCGCGGCCAGGTCGGTCGTGCTGGCAACCGGCGGCAACGGCCGGATCTTCGCGTTCACCACGAACGGCAGCATCTGCACGGGCGACGGAATGGCGCTCGCATACCGGGCCGGCGTCGGACTGAAGGACATGGAGTTCATCCAGTTCCACCCGACCGGCATGCCGAGCACCGGCATCCTGATCACCGAGGCGGTGCGCGGCGAGGGCGGCTACCTGTACAACGCCGAGGGCGAGCGCTTCTGCGCCCGCTACGTCCCCAACAAGATGGAGCTGGGTCCGCGCGACATCATCTCCCGCGCGATGGTCACGGAGTTCGAGGCGGGCCGTGGGTTCAGCGGGATCTACGGCAACTACATGCACCTCGACGTCCGCCACCTGGGCGAGGAGGTGATCGACCGCAAGCTGCCGTTCATGCGCGAGCTGGGCCTCGAGTACATGGGCATCGACATCGTCACGGACCCGATCCCGGTCCGGCCGGTCGAGCACTACATGATGGGCGGCGTCGACGCCGACATCCACGGCGCCACCCCGATGCCCGGCCTCTACGCGGCGGGGGAGTGCGCAAACGTGGGCTTCAACGGCGCCAACCGCCTCGGCTCCAACTCGCTGCCCGAGTGCCTGGTGTTCGGGGCTGCGGCCGGACGCGCCGCCGTCAGGTTCGCGCGCGAGCAGCCGGCGCCCACCGCCAACCCGATCGCGGGGCTCGTCCGCGACGAGGAGCGCCGGATCCGGCAGACCTACCTGGATCGGGCCTCGGGCCAGGACCGGATCGGCGAGATCCGCGAGGACCTGCAGCAGGCGATGGACCGCAACGTCGGCGTCTTCCGGACCGAGGACGGGCTCGCCGCGATGGCCGCCGAGCTGCCCGCGCTCCGCGAGCGCCTCGACCACGCGCAGATCGACGATCACAGCCGGGCGTTCAACACCGAGCTGGTGCAGGCGCTCGAGCTGGAGTGCATGCTCGACTGCGCGGACACCATGGTGGCGTCCGCACTTGCCCGGGAGGAGTCGCGCGGCGCACATGCCCGGCGCGACTTCCCGGACCGCAACGACGAGCGCTACCTGGCCCATACCCTGGCGTACTGGCGGCGCGGGCAGGAGCCTCGCCTCGAGTACCGCCCGGTCCGGATCACCAACTTCCAACCGCAGGCGAGGACGTACTAGACGAGATGACCGCCAAGACGATCACGCTGTCGGTGTATCGCTACGACCCCGACAGCGACGAGGAGCCGCGCCTCCAGTCCTACGACGTGCCGTACCGGGACGACATGGTCGTGCTCGACGCCCTGAATTGGGTCAAGGCGCACGCGGACGGGAGCGTGAACTATCGCTGGTCCTGCCGGATGGGCATCTGCGGGAGCTGCGGCATGAACGTCAACGGGCAGCCGAAGCTGGGCTGCTCCGCCTTCCTTCGCGACTACCTGCCCGGCCCCGTCGTGGTCGAGCCGCTGAACAACTTCCCGGTCCTCCGCGACCTGATCATCGACATGGACAGCTTCCTCGAGAAGCTGCGCTGGGTGAAGCCCTGGATCATCCGCGCGGAGACGGCGCTCGGGCCCGGCGAGCACCGGCAGACGCCGGCGCAGATCGAGCAGTTCCGGCAGTTCAGCATGTGCATCAACTGCATGCTGTGCTACTCGGCCTGCCCCGTCATCCCGATCGAGCCCGACTTCATCGGACCGGCGGCGATCGCGCTCGCCAGGCGCTACGACCTCGATTCGCGCGACCAGGCCGGCCAGGAGCGGCTGCGCACCCTGACCGGCAACGACGCCATCTGGGACTGCAGCTTCGTCGGCGAGTGCTCGGCCGTGTGCCCCAAGGACGTCGACCCGGCCAAGGCCATCCAGCAGACGAAGTTCGAGAGCACGATGGGCATGCTGCTGCCGTGGGGCGGATCCAAGTGACCACGAGGCCGCTCCAGCCGAGGGCGGAACGGGACGGCGTGGTGGTGACCCCCGACCGGCCCCTGGTCGCCCGCCCCTACCGGCAGCCCTTCACCTGGTGGACGCGCCGCCGCGGCTACGTCCTCTACATGCTGCGCGAGCTCAGCTCGCTGCCGGTGGCGATCTGGTGGCTGCTGTTCCTGGTCGAGGTCTCTCGGCTGCGGGCCGGTTCCGGCGGCTACCATCCGCTCGACGCGTGGTTCGTGGCGGTCAGCGTGGTCTGCCTGGCGGCCGCACTCTGGCACAGCTACACGTTCCTGAGCCTCGCCGGCCTCATCATGCGCATCCCGCTGGGCGACCGGAACGTCGCCCCGCGGACCATCGTGCGGGCGGCGTTCAGCGGCTTCGTGGTGGTGTCGGCAGTGGTGGCCGCCCTGCTGATCTGGGGGGGCGTATGAGCGGGAAGTCAGAGGCCGGCTTCGCCCCGCGGCGGGGTCCGAACCGCCTGCAGGGCCTGCTCTGGGTGGGTTTCGCCAACGCCGCGCTGCTCAGCGCCCTCGTGGTGCCCGCGCACATCCTGATCCAGGGCGTGCTGGGCCCGCTGGGCGTGGTGCCGTCGTTCGACCACCGGTACTCGACGTTCGCGTCCGCGCTCGGCAACCCGCTGGTGAAGATCTACCTGCTCGTCGTGATCGCGGCCAGCTTCTACCTGTTCGGCCATCGCACCCGCTATGTGATCCACGAGCTGGGCGTGCACGGCAAGCTGGCGGTGGGCGTCGTGCTGTACGGCCTGGCGGCCGCAGGCACCGCGCTGGCGGGGTACCTTCTCTTCACGCTGCCCTAACGTTGGAGGGATGCTGGTCATCTTTCGAACGCGTGGTGACGACTGGGAGCGGTTTCGCACCACGCTGCGCGACAACGAGGCGGTCATTCGGGGCATGGGCTGCTCCCGTCTCGAGGCCTACCGCAACCGCAAGCACCCCGAGGAGTGGGTGATGCTCCAGGACTGGCCGGACAAGAAGACGTTCGACGAGTTCGCGCGGGAGCGGGGCCCGGCGCTGGACCGCCGGGCCGGCGTGCGCTGGACGGACGTGTCGACCTGGCTGGAGAGCGCCCTGTAAGTTTCAGCGCTGTAACGCCACCCCGCCTCCAGCCGTACTGAGGTCGTGCCTGCCAACGACCAGCGGAGGAGGACCGGAGGAGTGTTCGCAGCTTGGGGTCATTTCGTCTACCGCTGGCGCTGGGCGGTCCTCGCGCTGTCCGGGCCGCTGCTCGCCGTTTCCATCTTCGGCGTGCTGCACGGCGGCGCGTTCAGCAGCGGGAACAACGCCACCAGCCGGATCGAGGCCGCTCGGGCCAGCACCCTCATCGACCAGGAGCAGGGCTCCGGGAAGCCGTCCGGCTCGTCCTTCCTGCTGATCTTCTCCAGCACGCACACGCACGCGACGGACCCGGCTTTCCGGGCGGAGGTGCTCTCGGCGCTCGCGCCGATCGCGAACGACCCGCGGGTGAC
>Ga0126369_10003037_pt1 | contig 12084 bp, 9 predicted proteins | sample PanSoiMetaPlot_1_FD_109646 | JGI IMG/M metagenome (GOLD analysis project Ga0126369, IMG submission 109646) | Tropical forest soil microbial communities from Panama - MetaG Plot_1 | ecosystem: Environmental > Terrestrial > Soil > Tropical forest > Bulk soil | place: Panama | collected 2016-02-17 | reverse complement strand
CCCACACCCTTGTGATCGCCGGCGTGGAATCAACTAAGACACCGTCCAAATCAAAGAGCAGCGCGCTCGTGGTTATGACCATACTGGCATGATAACGTACAGCGAGCGGAATCACGGCAGCCCGGCTCCGAAGGTCAATGACTTTACGTACTGGCTTCTCAAGCTGTATCGTGTACGTACACGATAAGGAAAACGTAATTCTCTGCCGCAACGAAGGAACTGCGAATGACACGAGCTTTCGCTCTGGTGGTTGCCGAAAGGCTGGTTCATCTCTCCGCGGTGGACGTGGTAATCATCGCTTTTTACTTCGCATTGGTGCTTGGTATTGGGTGGTATCTGCGCGGCCAATCCAACACCAGCGAAGACTTCTTCATGGCCGGCCGGGAAATGACCGCATGGATCGCCGGGCTTAGCTTCCTGTCTGCGAACCTTGGCTCTCTCGAACTGATGGGCTGGGCTGCCGCCGCCTACCAATACGGGATTCTAGCGACGCATTGGTACTGGATCGGGGCGATTCCGGCGATGTTGTTTCTCGCCCTGGTGATGATGCCCTTCTACTACATCTCGAAGACCCATTCAGTCCCGGGGTTTCTGAAGTTGCGATACGGTGAAGCGGCACGCACACTGTCGTCGGTGTCCTTCGCTTTCATGACGGTGCTCATGAGCGGCATCAACATGTACTCGATGGCGCTAGTGATGAAGGTGGTGTTGGGATGGGACATCAATTTCTCAATTTGGGTGTCGTCGCTCACCGTTGCCGTCTATGTAGCATTGGGCGGCCTGCGCTCGGCGATTTTCAATGAGGTGCTGCAATTCATTCTGATCTGGGCCGGCGCTTTGGTCATTCCTGTGATGGGTCTGATCGAAGCAGGTGGCTGGAACAACCTGAAGGCGCAGATCGCCGTACGGGCGTCAGCCGAATACACGCACCTGTGGTCGACTTTGGGCACTTTCAAAGACAATCCCATGGGGATTCACTGGACGGGCATCGTTTTTGGCCTCGGCTTCGTGATTTCGTTTGGATATTGGACGACGGACTTCCTCGTCGTACAGCGCGTGCTGTCGGCAAAGGACCTGCGCTCGGCGGAGTTGGCTCCGATTATCGGCGCGGCATTCAAGATGTTTGTCCCGTTCATCGTGATCTTGCCGGGACTTCTGGCGCTTGCAGTGCTGCCGCAAAAGCTTGTCGGCGAGGGTGCGGCAATCGCTTCGGGCGGCCACAGCTACAACGAAGTGCTACCGCTGATGCTGTCCCGTTATTGCGGTCCAGGGTTGCTGGGCCTTGGTATCACGGCACTCATTGCGGGCTTCATGTCGGGGATGGCTGGTAACGTCAGCGCATTCACGACGGTCTGGACTTATGACATCTACCGCGCGCTGATCAAGAAGAATGCCAGTGATGAGCACTACGTGAAGATGGGCCGGTGGACCACCATCATCGGAGTCCTCATTTCTGTCGGCACGGCGTACCTGGTGATGCAGTTCCTGAGCATCATGGATTACGTGCAAGCGCTGTTCAGCTTTTTTATTGCGCCACTGTTTGGAACCGTAGTGCTCGGCATGTTGTGGAAGAGAACCTCGCCGCAGGGAGGCTTCTGGGGCTTGTTGGCGGGAACCTTGTCGTCGATAGGCATGTGGTTTTGGGTAAAGTTCGATCCGACGGCGCTACGTTACATCGCATTCTCCTCTGATGCTCGTGCCATGGCCGAAAACATGTACCGGGCTCTGTGGTCGTGGGTTGTGTGCGTGGCAGTCACCGTCATCGTCAGCTTGATGACCGAGCCAAAAGCCGACAGCGAACTCGTTGGGCTTGTCTATGGAGTGACGCCGATTCCACGCGAAACCGGCGCGCCTCTATGGCAGCGGCCGATCTTCTGGGGAGCAGCGGTCTTCGTGGCCTTCGTGCTGTTCAACATCTACGTCTGGTAAGGAGCGCTCATGCGCAAAGAAGGTGGCATATCGATTTGGTTCTTCGTTGGCATCTCGCTCCTGGTGAATGGCGCGTTGATCCTGGGTGCGGGGTTGTGGGAACTGGCCCATCCTCCGGTGAATCCGGTTGTGCTGTTTCATCTGCACGCGAATGCGTGGTGGGGAGCAGTGCTGTTCGCGCTCGGCATCTTGTATAGCCTAAAGTTCTCGCCCAAACGCGCATCTTAACCAAGACGAGTGGCGCAGGGTTAACAGAACGGGGATGTATACTGCGCAATCGGAGATCCTATGAAATCAATCTTTGTACTTCTCGTGGTACTGGTGTTGGTGGTGCAGATGTTGGGGAAGGTTTCCAAACAGGCAGCGGGTACGGCGGACGGCCAGCCGGTCGATCTGTACACCCTGCAGGACGGCAAGATAACCGTTAAGATCCTCACCTACGGCGGAATCGTGCAGTCGATCGAAGCGCCCGACCGCAACGGAAAGACCGCGAATATCGTACTTGGTTTCGACGGACTCGATGGGTACGTGCAGACGGGAAACAAGCCCTACATGGGGGCGATTATCGGCCGCTACGCCAATCGCATTGCGGGCGGCACGTTTCAATTGAATGGAAAGACCTACCACGTACCGAAGAACGATGGCGACAACGCGCTGCACGGAGGCCTCAACGGGTTCAACAAGAAGGTTTGGACCAGCACGGAAACCGAGAACGGCGTGGAATTGAAGTATGTCAGCAAGGATGGCGAGGAAGGGTTTCCCGGAAATCTGACAACGACCGTGCGCTACACCTTGAAAGGCAACGAACTTCGCATCGACTACACGGCAACTACCGACGCTGACACTGTGCTCAATCTTACTAACCATTCTTACTTCAACCTCAAGGGCCAGGGGAACGGAGACATCCTGGGCCACGCGATGAAGATCAATGCCCACCGCTACACTCCGGTGGATAAGAACCTGATTCCAACCGGCGAACTTGCTCCGGTAGCCGGCACTCCCTTTGATTTCCTCGAGCCGACCGCCATCGGAGCGCGTATCGATGCCGATAACGAGCAGCTCAAGTTGGCGCGCGGCTACGATCAGAATTGGGTACTCGAAGGCGACGGAAAAAAAGTCATAGTGGCCGCCGAAGCTTACGAGCCCACGACCGGCCGAGTGCTCGAAGTGCTGACCGACCAACCCGGCATTCAGTTCTATACCGGAAATTTTCTCGACGGATCAGTTACAGGAACCGACGGCAAGGTTTACAAGAAACGCTATGCATTTTGCCTCGAGACCCAGCGTTATCCGGACTCGCCGAACCACCCGAAGTTTCCCACCACAGAGTTGAAGCCCGGACAAACGTTCCGGTCGACGACCGTCTATCGCTTCTCAGTGCGCTAGAATGCTTGGACGCTGGCCTCCGCCGAAACTCTTCCTGGCTATTTACCTGCTGTTCACACGGTATTCACTCAATAAACACCTCATGGTCCTTTCATCGACAATTAATGCTGGTCTTCAGGTCCAATAGGGGATACTAGTTAGTCAGCAAGGAGCTAGCAATCCGACTGAACTGAGGGACCGCTCAATGCCGAATTCGGAATCGGCGAACAGCTACGGCATATTCGGTTGGAATCAAGATTTCCACACACAATCCACAGGCCAACGTATTCACGTGGCAGCGGTTTGTTATCGGCTCAAGGATGGCGAGCCGGAATTCCTGCTGGTTCGTACCCGCAGTGGCCGCTGGACCTTTCCCAAGGGAGGGGTTGACCACGATACAACCCATGCCGCTGCGGCTGCAAGAGAAGCTTACGAGGAGGCCGGCGTAAGAGGCCGCATCGAACACGAACCGTTTCACTGGTACTTCCACTCAAAGCGTCAACGTTTCAAGCCTCACCGTGGGGTAGTAGCAGTGCAGGCACATTTGTGCGAAGTGGAGCGGCTTGAGTCTCCCCTTGAGGGACACCGTAATCCAACCTGGTTCAACGTGGACAAGGCCAAGCGGCGGTTGCGTGAGAATCGCAGCCCAAAACTGGCGCGCGAAGTCCTGGAAGTCGTGGACCGCGCTCTATTGCGAATTCGAGCCCGTGCCAGGCGAGTGGCGTAAACCCTCTCATCACGCCAGCCATTCCCGAGTCAAATACTGTTAATCTTCGGAGATCGCGGATAGTTCGACGCTTTTGCTGTGACGGTTGCGCGTGTAATCGGGCCACAGGAAACGCAGCGGCGACTTCAGGCCGTCAAGTATCAGAAACCGCAGCAGGTGCCACTGTTCCCGGCCGCTCACGTCGTAAGCCCGCAGACCTACATAGGCGGCAATGCTGAAGCTGACGAACAGGTTGAGAACGAAAATCACGGCTATGCCTGCCGTCGCCTCGTAAAACCAGGATCTCTCGAAGCTGCGGGCACCGAAGTGCGCTACGGAAAGCGCCAGGGTTCCTGTGGAGAGCGTGACGTGCCGCACGTCGATCGGCAGACCGAAGAAGTGGCCAATCTCCGGAGCAAATCCGAGCAGATATCCGAGGACGATACTCGTGCTCCACCCTCCGAGATTTCGGTGTATGACGCGGGCGATCTTCTTCATTCGCCCTTGCCCGATACGCAGACCCATCGGGTGCTGTGCGACAGCTTCTGGGAGCCGATAGTACACGGCGAAGTTCTCGCACCAGCTGCCGGCGAGGGCTGCCATCCAAAGGATGACGCCCGTGACAATAGCGTAGAAGGCCGTCCCCGACGAAGTGGGATTGAGCGTCTCATAGATGTACGTAGCCGACTGTGTGGAAAGGAACGAGTCCGAAAAGATTAGTCGCCAAAAACGCTCAAATATTGTGGCCCCCACGCAAACGGCGAAGACGTTGCCCAGGGCGGCGGCTAGCTGCGTGCTGGTGATGCGTGCGACGAAGTCCGTGAGTCTGCTTTCGCGTTCGAGCCCCTGGGTTTCTCGAATGATTCCGGCGAATGTTGCCGCAGTAGCAGCCGGCTGTTTCGTGGCCAATACGAGCCCAAATATTTGCAGGAAAATGAAGCTGACGGCGTAATTGGTGCCTGCTGCAAATGCGTGCAGGAAGGGCGATACGGGCGCATCGTGAACCTTCACTTTGATGGCGGCGGTAAGCACCGTAAGAAGACCGCCGCCGAGGGCAGCAAGCCACATGTGTTTGTATTCCGCCCAATCATGTGCGATATAGTGCTCGCCGCTGTGGCCGGTCCGCTCAACCATCTTGCGGGCGATGAGGTTGAGGTTCTCGCGGAGTAGATTGGAGAGGCTCAGGTCGGCCAACCGACCGCGGATCAACTCGCCCAGAAGTCCATGGACAGCGTTTACCCGGGCGTGATTTGTATCGGCAGCAAGTACTACGAGAATCGAGTCCATTCTCGCCAGGCACGCAGCAATCTTGCGTAGGCCAAAGATCAGCTCGACACTGACACCGGAGTTCTCCATGTGCTCGTGCACCTCTACCATCTCGACGCGGCAGCGATGCTCGATCTTTCGCCAGTTTTCCAGCGCTTCCTGTAAGGATGCTCGATTGCGAGCATGGATTACGTCCTCGGTGGCGGGCACGATCTCGTAGAACGGCGACCCGCAAATGCTTTGAATGGAACTGCGCGACCGCATCTCCGGGTTGAGCCCGATGGCGCTGACACGGGAACTCAGGAGTCTGAGACCTTCCTGCAGGTCGAGGTATTCGTGGCCGGCGAACTGCAGATCGTCGCTTGGTGTGAGCAGATCGACGAGCTTCTGGAATGTCTCCGGCGGCGTTTCCAGAAACCGCTGAACACTGCGCTGCGTTGGGTACATCGTCACTAGTAGCTTGGCCGCATCCGACTCTTCTCGTGCCGAGGGCAGCAGGCGGGCGGAAATGCGAAGTCCAATCTCTGAGGTGAAGCTGTGGTCTGACGGAATGCCGGCTTCCGCGAACAGGGAAACGCAGTTCATTTCGGAGAGCAGCTCGGCAAAGACCGATTGAACTCGCGATCGGATTTCGGGATTCGACTCGAGATGGGCGATTAGTCCGGGTAATCCCGATAGTTCGGCCGATGATTTTGCCGGGCGCCTCGTCCAGTTCAGCAGGCCCACCAGCGCTGCCGTGCGCTTTCGGAGCGTTCTTGCCTCGCAGAAGTCGGAGACACTGCGAACGAGATCCGCGGGAGGGACCCGTTGCAGCTCGAACGAGCGCGGCTCCGGTTCAGGTAGTTGACCCGTATCAGCAGATGGAGACGTGTTCAATGGCTCAATGGACACGCGGACATTTTCCGACAGGTCTTGCAGGAAGCCAAGCCCCCTGGCTCTAATCGCTTGCCATGATGAACACCGGCTTCATTTCAAAGCTGCCGTAATACGGGCGCAGCCGCTCGGTGTTGTAGAACTCCTTGACGTTGACCACTTTCTTGGTGGCAGTCACGACTTCGATGGGGATGTTATCGTATCGACCGTTCTTTACCACCACCAGCCGGCCATGAATGTTCTTCAGCAGCAAATCGAGGGCAAGATTGCCGTACGCCATAGGCACGATGGAATCGATTGCATCCGGATCGCCGCAGCGCACCAGGTATCCAAGCTTTTGCTCGATGCACTCGACAGTCTGCCCATTGTTGTATTTTGGCGAGAGTTCCTTGAGCTTGGCAGCAACTAATTCACCGATGCCGCCCAGCTTCTTGTGGCCGAAGGCGTCGGCTGCCTGGCTTTCGAAGACCATTTCACCACCCTCAAACATTGCACCTTCCGAAACCAGCACCACCGAGTAGCGGCTGGGATTGCGCCGCCGATCAATACTCAGAAGTTCGCAAAGCCGTTCGATATCGAACTTGTGTTCCGGTATCACACAGCGATGCGCGGCCCCGGCCATCGTAGGCAACATGGCCGTGAACCCCGCATAACGGCCAAAAACTTCGAGTACCATGTAACGCTCGTGCGAACCAGCCGACGTCCTTAGGCGATTCGTCATCTCGATCGTGCGCGTCACGCAGGTGCTGAATCCGATGCAATAGTCGGTGCCGGGTACGTCATTGTCCATCGTCTTGGGGATGGCGATGACCTTCACGCCTTCCTGGAAGAGGCGTACGCCGTAGCTCAATGTGTCATCGCCGCCAATGGGAATAAGGCGTTCAATACCCAGCCATTCGAGGTTCTTAAGGACTTCCGGTGTGAGATCGTTCTTGTCCGCGTTGTACTTATCCTGGAGATGCTTCGGCACGCTGTTTTTGCTGACTGTGCTGGGGTTGGTGCGCGAGCTGTGCAGGAAGGTACCGCCGGTTCGTCCGGCGCGATTGACCAGCTCCTCGGTAAGGACCTGATAGTTGTCGCTATTGTCGTATTCTGCGTCGCGAACCGTGTCCACCAGGCTCGCCCAGCCGCGACGTAAGCCGATGACAGTATAGCCTTCTTCCAGTGACCGGATGGTGACAGCTCGGATTGCCGGGTTCAGGCCGGGAACATCACCGCCGCCGGTTAAGATTCCAATCGTGCCCTTCTTCTTGTCGCTGATGACCATGAATCGTACCTTTCTTCCAGGAATTCTTCTTATTAGGAACAGACCAAAATGAGGGACGCGCTATGATGTTTCGGACGCCCGCCTGCAGGCAGGCCTACTTAGTTCCTAAATCGAGGCTTGTTACCAGTTTAAACGCTGATCTGGCGAGGTGGCGACTCTACCCGACTTCCTGCATCCAATCTCACGTCGTTATACTCACAGAGCATCTCTGGCGAAGACGCGGACAGCACAGATCGGATGGCAACAGAAACAACAACCAGGCCTCTATCGGACCAGGACCTGCGAGACCTGGGCTTTGGCGCAGTCGTCTCCCGCGAGAGTCAGCAGCGCCTGTTGAATCGCGATGGCAGTTTCAACGTCGAGCGTAAAGGTCTGAGCTTCTGGTCGTCGTTCAGCGCCTACCATGCCATGCTCACCATGCCTTGGTGGGAATTTTTTGGTATCGCGGCCGTCATGTACTTCGTCATCAATGCACTATTCGCAGCGGCTTATGTTGCGTGTGGGCCTGACGCTTTGAGCGGTTTGTTGGGAAACGACACGGTTGGGATGGAACGCCATCCCTACCTGCGGGCATTCTTCTTCAGTGTCCAGACAGTCTCGACCATCGGCTACGGCCATATCGTGCCTGTTGGCACTGCTGCCAACACCATCGTTGCCATCGAGGCACTGGTCGGTCTGTTCGGCTTCGCCATCGTTACGGGTCTCCTATTCGCGCGTTTCGCGCGTCCCACGGCGAAGATGCTGTTTAGCAGTTATGCTCTGATTGCTCCTTACCAGAACATAACCGCCTTCGAGTTTCGCGTGGCCAATCCGCGCTCAAATGAGCTGATTGAAGTCTCCGCGAAAGTCCTACTCAGCCGTTTCGAAGACGTTGATGGAAGCCGCACTCGGCGATACTACCCGTTGCCGTTGGAGCGACCAGGGGTCGTATTTCTGCCCCTGACCTGGACGGTCGTGCATCCCATCGATGAGAAGAGTCCGCTGTTCGGCGAGACGGCCGAATCACTAAAGGCCATTCATGCGGAGTTTCTGGTGTTGCTCAGCGCCTTTGACGAGACCTTTTCAACCACTGTGCACACGCGCACGTCCTATGTTACGGAAGAGGTCAAGTGGGGTTATCGTTTTGCTAATGCCTTCGTGGCAACGCGAGGTAGGCGCAACAAGGTTGCGGTCGATATGCGGCAGTTCGACCGGTTCGAACGGGCGACTCCAAGCCTTGAGCGTTGATTGTCCGTGTGAACTCTGCAAGAATGTTGCCGCAGTCTAGCGCTACCGAACCGAAGGGCGTATCAACCTAAAGGCCGAACTCACAACTCTGAACCGCAGCGACTCTGCGAATCACCGAAAGGAAGGATTTATGGCAGAAACGGCATTGGGTGTAGTCAAGCGGGCCTCAGGATGGTCCATTGCCTTGGGAATTCTGATGATTGTGGCTGGCGTTCTGGCCATCGCTGACTCCCTGACTGCAGGTGTAGTCGTGGTGATCTTCGTGGCATGGATGGCGATCTTTAACGGTGTCGTACAAATCGTCTACGGATTTCGTGCAGAAACCGGCGGACGACTGGTTCTCGAAATCCTGCTGGGACTGCTGTACATCGTAGCTGGCGGGTTTATCCTGATGCATCCGGCCGGAGGTTTGCTGGCCTTGACGCTGATCATTGCCTCGTTCCTGGTAGTGTACGGAGTTTTCGCAATTGTTCTGGCGTTCCAACTCCGACCGCACAAAGGCTGGGGGTGGGTGCTGTTCGACGCACTCATCACTCTGCTGTTGGGCTGCCTGATCTGGGCACATTGGCCGCTTAACAGTGAATGGGTGGTGGGAACGCTGTTGGGCATTAGCTTCATCGTTTCCGGAGTCTCCCGCCTGATGATTTCGATGGCTGTTCGCAACGTGTCGTCGGCAGCCGCTTAAACGGCACATATCAAGAGGGCCACGGTTGGATCTCCCAGCTGCTGGCCCTTTTTTTTGCCGCAGATTGTTCTCGCGTTGCGTATCCAGCGGATCCTCGATGTCTACAGCGTTTCCCTTCAACCGGTGCGATACGATTAAGCGGTCCGTGTCAAATCATCCCAGCACCCGCACCCGTTTCTGACGCGCGGACGGCTGGAGCAAAGCAGGCCTGAGATGGATCTCCGTGCCGGAATTGTTTTTTTGCTTTTGTGTGCCGTACCCGGATTCGCGCGCGAAAGCACCGACGTCATCGTAATGAAAAACGGCGATCACCTGACAGGCGAGATCAAAGGCCTGAATCAGGGCGTGCTGTACATCAGCATGAAGTACATTCTCGGCACTAGTGATGTCCAGTGGTCGCAGGTGGACCATATCGAAAGCAACCAGCTGTTCCTGGTGAAAACGGAAGATGGCAATGTATACACCGGCACTCTCTCAACCGCCAATGCGGAGAAGGGGAGGCCAATGACGATCGAGGTGGTGCAGACTCCCGAGCGGAAGGTGGAGCTCGAACGGCCGAAGGTTGTCCAGATGGATACGACCTCAGAGAGCTTTTGGCAACGGTTCAATGGGCAGATCAACACAGGGATTACCTACTCGAAAGGAAATCAATCCACCCAATTCAATCTGGGCTCGGAAATAGCGTATCCGCGGGAACGCTGGCAGGCTGGCGCCTCGTATAACTCCACACTCTCTACCAGCACTGGGGTAACGGCGACCACGCGCAACCAGCTCAACCTGGATGCACAACGCCTGCTCCGCTGGAACAACTGGTTCTATGAGGGCCTGGCAGGGCTGTTGCAGAGCTCAGAACAGAACATCGATCTACAAACCAGCCTGGGTGGTGGCATCGGGCGACTGCTGTCGAATACGAACCATGTGAAAATTTATCTGATGGGAGGATTTGGCTTTCAGCGGACGCAATATTCACATGACGTGGCGATATCGAACCCGCAGCATCTGGCGACCGGTCTGGTAGGGGCCGGGGCAAGACTGTTTCGGTTCAATAAAACAACCTTGGACACCACGATCACGGTGTTGCCGGCCATTTCGCAGCCGGGACGGGTCTACACGAATTTGAATGCGACGTATTACATCAAGATCTCGGGAAGTTTGTCGTGGAACGTTGCCTTCTACGGGAACTGGGACAACCAGCCTCCACCGACGTTTTCGGGCAGCGATTACGGCACAACATCAGGGTTGAGCATCACGTTTGGGAACCGGTAAAAACCAGTCGCCAGTGGCCAGTGGCTATCGGCCAGCGATCGCGGTCGGCGCGCCTCAACATTCCCGTCAAATTCGCATCCGAACCTCCTCCTGTATGATTTGCTGTTAAAAAATCGATACTCTTCGGTTGCCTGAAAGGGCCTCATGAATCCATCCAAGTGTTGTGTGCGCGGTTTGGCGGCGCTTGCCGTTCTTGCGGCCTTTATGTGCGTCGGCCTGAATGCCCAAATCGTTCCCACCAACGATCCTCCCGTGTACGGGCCTTACAACGCGACCATCGAGCAGGGTGGCGATGGCCTGCGCAAGAAAATGATGGAAAAGGACACGGTGCTGCGCGCCGATTCTCCCTGGACGATGTATGCCTGGGTGAACCTCGACGCGCCGGTGACGCAACCCGAGTTAGTCGTCGGCATCGGAGATGTGTCGGCGGAGTATTCGCGCTACCTCGGACTTGCACCCGGCAAGTTGGTGCTGTGGATGGGCGTGGACAACAGCCTGAGCGCGCCGCTTACGATTGCGCCGGGCAAGTGGCAGTTCGTGACGGCAACCTTCGACGGAACCTCAGTATTTCGCCTCTACAGCGATGGCGGCCAGGTTGGTCAAGGTGTGCTGGCGTTTGGGCGCGTGGCTCCGACGCTGCAAATCGCACCTCCAGTGCCACTGCCGACGCCGCCGTGGCCGACATTCACGGGCCAGCATTTCGGCGGCAAAGTCGCAGGCTTTACCGTCGTGCGCGAAGCGTTGACAGCGGAGAAGATAAGGCAACTGGCGGTTGCACCTCCCGAGTTCGCGCTGCTCGTCTTCGAACAAGGCGCAAAGCCGTGGCCGGTGCAAACACGCGGACAAGCAGGAAATCGCGCGCCGCAAGATCCGGCGACCTATCCGAAGAGTCGCGCCCCATATTCCGCGCCTGTGGCGCTACCACTTCCGAAGGGACCCGAAATTGTAGCCTCAAGCGACAACCACTGGACTCTAGCCGGTGGATGGAAGATGACGGCGGCGCCACAGGTTAAGGCGAGTGCGGCAGATATCGCGAAACCAGGGTTCGACACCAGGGAATGGCTCGTCGCCACCGTGCCCGGGACGGCGCTGACCACGATGATCGATCGCGGCGTTTATGCCGATTCCGACTATGGGCTGAATAATCTCACCATCCCGGAGAGTCTCAACAAACAGGATTACTGGTACAGGAACGAATTCAAGGCGCCCAATGCGACCGGCCAGCGGATGACGCTGACGTTCGAGGGCATCAACTACGCCGCCGAGATGTGGCTGAATGGGCACTCGCTGGGCAACGTCAAGGGCGCGTTTATTCGCGGCATCTTCGATGTGACGGACGCCCTCAAGCAAGGTCAGACCAACGTTCTTTTAGTGAGGGTGTCGCCGCCGCCGCATCCCGGGATCCCGCACGAGCAGTCGATCTTGGGTGGCCCAGGTGAAAACGGCGGCATCATGTGTCTCGACGGTCCGACCTTCGTTGCGACCGAAGGCTGGGACTGG
>Ga0126369_10003036_pt1 | contig 12085 bp, 10 predicted proteins | sample PanSoiMetaPlot_1_FD_109646 | JGI IMG/M metagenome (GOLD analysis project Ga0126369, IMG submission 109646) | Tropical forest soil microbial communities from Panama - MetaG Plot_1 | ecosystem: Environmental > Terrestrial > Soil > Tropical forest > Bulk soil | place: Panama | collected 2016-02-17 | reverse complement strand
TCCAGAAAGACCACCATTTCGTCGGCGAATGGAATGACAAATGGAATAAGCCCGGATACGCCGCCGAGGAAATGCAGCGGTTCGAAGACATGGTAAGGCGCGGTAACCGCGTCCAGATCAGCTTCGAATCGCAGGCGTTCGAAGGCGTGATTTACGACTGGGAGTTTCAGTACAAGGGCGCCTGGCAGATTCAGTACAGCTTCAATTTCAGCGTTCACACCCGGATCGCGGCAAAGAATACGTCGACCGCCAGGCAACCCCAGCATGTCCCGAATGCCGCCGAAGCGCTCGACGTGATTTCTAATTCGACGCAAGAGCTGATTGACTTGCAGGATGGCATGCCGCGGGGCTCGCTGGTCGGCGACCTTCCTGACCTCGTCGACGCCGCCCTGGCGGGTCTCGTCGACGCCAGGAACCGCGCCGCGGGCGCCTTGGCGGATGCGCCCTTCGGGACGTCGGGCCAGTCGGTCGCCGACGTTTTGGACCGCTATCGCAAGATGGGCGCCCAGCTTCGCGCCGTCGAGCATGAAGCCGCCGAGCTTTGCAACGTGCTTCTTGACGCGCGGTCCGACGTAACCGTCGGATGGCAGTCGGTCGACACCTTTTTCGACCTCGAAAAATGGTCGCGGGCGACGCGGTACATGGGGCGCGCCGCCATGGGGCAAGCCGATGCGGCGGCGTCGGTCATGGAAGCCGAAGCGAAGCCGCCCGCGAAGCGGACTTACCAGGCGCACGCGGGCGAATCGCTATACGCCATTGCCGCCCGCTTCTACGGCGATCCTGGCGCCTGGTCGTTCCTGGCGGCTCAGAATCAGCTTTCGAGCCCCGTGCTTCGCGAGGGCAAGCTCCTGACCATTCCACTGCAAAGGGCGCCGTAATGGAAAGCGTCGTCTATTACCCGCGCTGCTATGCGGTCCTGCAAGTGTTGCTGAACGGCTTCGACGACGAGGGCGACGGCGAAGATGAGCAAGTCGAGATCCCGATCTTCCCGAAGCGGGCAACGATTCATGCCAATTCGTACAAGCAAGCTGATTCGTACGAGCTTACTTTCGACGCCGACGACTTGCCGATCGACCCGAACGACATTCGGGCAATCGCCGTCGAGATTTTCCTTTACCAAACGCCAGCGCTCGACCAGGGAAGCTTTGTCATTGCCGACCCGGGCGACGAAGCCCTGGTCGGCGAGACCCAGGCGCCCCGGATCGCGGGTCTCGTCGACGAACCGGGCATGAGCCTGGCGGTCGAAGGCAAGGAAGTTAGCTTGCGCGGCCAGGATTATACGGCCTACCTAGCTGGTCGCCAATGGCCACCCAAAGACGACGGGACCGCCAGGCGAATCAAGGTCGGGCGCCCCTTGCTCGACGTCGTCAAGGAAATCGTCGACGAAGCCGACCCCATGGGCATTCTCGACGTCAAGGTCGAGCCTGGTTTGAAGCGCATGCCAACGGTCGACGCAGGGGTCAATGCCCAGGCTCGAGGCGTGCCCATTGACCAGTCGACGAGCTATTGGGACGTGATTTATAAGCTCGCCCTTCGGTGCGGTCTCATTGCCTACGTCGAGGGGACGACCGTTTGGCTTGCGCCGCCGCACACGGTCGACGAGCAAGATCAATCGAAGATCGTGCGCTTCGCCTGGGGCGCGAACGTCGAGCGCCTGGAACTGTCGCGGCGCATGGGGCGCGTGTCGGCGCCGACCGTGGTCATGCGGGGCGTCGACAATCACGGGCGCGTGATTGAGGCCCAGTTCCCGGGCGGCTTCCGGGCGAAGCAATCGATCAAAAACAAGCGCAACATGCAGGCGAAGACGAAAAAGACCAGTCAGCGGATCAAGGGTACGCCCCAGACCGCGACGACGTCGCACCGTCGTAAGTCAAAGAAGCCGCATCTAAAGGCATTGAACCTGCATAAGCGCGACGAATTCGAAATCATTCCCGCCGCGAATATCAGCGACCCGGCCATCCTGGCCCAGGTCGCCGAAGCCCGATGGCGCTTCCTGGCCCACGGTGAACGCAAGGCGGTCCTGAAAACCGCGCACCTTCGCGACTTCAAATATCGCGACTTCCAACAGGCCGACCTGTTGAAACTGAAGTCGGGCGACGCGGTTACGATTGACTTCAGGGACTACAATACCGATTACGTCGGCAACGACGATATCGCCCCGTCGGAGCGCATCGGGTACCTGATGGCGCGCGGGTACAAGCCCCAGGTCGCGGAAATGCTGGTCGCGTACGGCAATCGCGTGCGCATGCTAAGGCGCCCGCTTCGCGTCAAAGAAGCGACCTTCAATTACGATTGCGACCGCGGCGTCGCCCTGGAAATCGAATTGCAGGACTTTATCCAGGTCGGCGACGTCGCCGACGGTCAATCGCAGTCGCTCAAAGATTCGGCAATCACTTTCCGCCAGGCCCTGGGCGCGGCGACAGGACAAAAGCCATGAAGCAGCTTCGGCAACCGACGGGCGGGCGTTACCCAGACCTGAACGATCTTCGGCGGCTTCTCGCCGACGACCGCGTATGGTGCTTTCGCGGCGAGGTCTGGAAGCCGCCCGACGCCGACAGTCATTACCGCATCGTCGACCAGGGCGCCGCGGTCCTGGTCGAAGTCCGTACGAAGCCGTCGAAGGCAGACCTGACCTGTCAGCTCGGCGTGCCCGCCGCGGGCGCTGGGCAAGGTCTCTGGTCGATCCCGCCCGTTGGAACCGAAGTCATCGTCTCATTGCCCGACGGTCTCGTCGACTTCCACCCGACGATCATCTGCATCATTGCCTCGCCCAGCTCGCCCGCGCCCGCGCATGTCGCCGACGGTAAGACGATCCTGGTCGCAACGGGCGTCGTCGAGATCACGGCGCCGAAGATCGTGATTTCTTCCAATCCCGATAATGTCGTCGAATCGACCGACGGCTTTGTGCACGGGCGCGGGATCGACGCCTTTACCGGGGCGCCGTACTACGCCCTGGGCAATGCCTCGAAGGTCGTTCTAGGGGAGAAGTAGCCATGCCGCTTACGGGAACCGGTCCAGCGCTGGGGCAAGCCATGTTCGACGCCGTACGCGCGCTGTCGTCGAGCGACCGCGCGAACGTGCCGAAGGTGTACCAGACCATCGGCAAGGCGATCATTGACCATCTGATCGCCAATGGCGCGAATGCCGTCAATACCGTTACGCCTGGCGTGCAATCGGGTCCGTCAGCAGCGACAGGGAAGGGGACGCTGGTCTGACATGGCGATCGTCAACGCCATTCATGCGGGAAACAATACCGCGACCGCGACGAACACCATTCAGGTGACCATCGGCGCCCTGGCGCACACCCTTTACATCGTCGACGTGATCAATATCAACACACCCGGATCGCTCGGTTCGGCTCCGACGATCACGTCGCCGAATATGACCTGGACATCGTTTTTCGGCCGTACCGACGGTCAATCGCCGTCCCCAGGCGCCCGCATGACCCGATACCGCGGCGCGGCGACGCAGTCTTTCACGAGCGAAACCCTCACGGCGACAATCAGCGGCGGCGCTCAGGCGGGTATGACTATCGAGGTCACCGGTTTCAATGGTGTCGACCTCAGCGGCGGGAGCGCCAGCGCCATCGTGCAGACCAACGGCGCGGCGTCGGGCGTCGCGGTGACGACGCTTGCGACGCCAATCACTCTTGTGAATCCGCCCGCGGGTCCGAATAGCGCCGAATTCGGCACCTTCTATTCATCGAATGGAACCGCAATTACGCCCGAAGTCTACTGGGCGGAGATCGTCGATCTTGCCGCTGGCGGCGGCGGGCGCTTTGAAACTCAGTTTAATCAGTTGCCGGACCAAACGCTAAACTGCGTCGCCGGTAGCGGCGTCCTGACTGGAATCCTGACTGAGCTTGCGCCGACGCCGAACGCGATCAATGTCAGCGCTGGACAGATCGGGGGCTTCGCGAATGCGTCGGCGGCGGGTACGAGTGATTTCACTACGACGACGGTGTTTCGAGCGGGGCGCGCCCTCTTTCTGAGCCTGTGTTCCAACATCGTAAACACTGAAACCGATTGCACGATCACCGTGCCGCCGAACGTCACCGCGACTCAGCTTCATTTGAATAACAACGGAAAGATTTTCAAGGTCTGGCAATTGGCGGTCAGCGGCACGGCGGACATCACTGGCCCGCTGCGTCTTTTCTTCAATGGAACGGATGCAAGCCGCACCGTCAATTGGCATCTGATCGAAGCGCAAAATGTAGACACGTCCATCGGTACCAGCGGCGTCGTCGCGAGCGCCAACGCCAACATCGTCAGCAGCGGCACGATTTCCATGCCGCCCGCGGCGTCGCCGAATAACGTGGGCATCGTGTTCGGCGGCGCGAGCGGTTCGGCGCCCGCGGCGAATACTCTCTGGATTCAGGACGCCCGCTACGCGGGCGCGACCGCTGGTCTACTGTCGGCGCATCGAGCGAACGCCGCTGCGCCGATCGTCAACCTGACGGGCCTTACGGGCGCTGGTACGGGCTATTACATGGCCGAATTGGCGCGGCTCATCCCGAAGAGCAAACCGGCAATCGCGCTCGTGTCGCCGCCCGAAGGGTCGATCGCGTACGCGACGCCGATCGTCGTCGATATCACCGATCCCGACGGCGACTTGTCGACTGTGCAAATCAAGGCGAATGGCGTCAATGCATTCAATGGCGCCGTGTCGGGCGGTTTCCTGTCGGGCTTCGCGGCGGGTTCGACGAAGACGGTCATCGCCAATGGTTACCGTTTCTCAGTCGCACGGGACGGTGGATGGGCGCCTGGGAGCGTTACGCTCGTGGCGACGGCGACCGATGCGGCGGGCGGTCTTTCAGGGACGAGCGCATTCAGCTACACGGCGCCGCCGATTGTGACGCATCCGCCGAGCGTTGCGCTCGTGTCTCCGACCGCTGGCGGCTCTATCGGCGCCAGCGCTCCGATCGTCGTCGACGTCACCGATACGGGCGGCGACCTTTCGACGATTCGTATTCAGGTGAACGGCGCCGATGCCTTCAATGGCGCGGTCGGCGGCGCCTTCCTTGCAGGCTTCGCAACGGGCTCGACGAAGACCGCCATCACCAACGGCTATCGCTTTTCCGTCGCGAAGGATGGCGGATGGGCGCCTGGCAACGTGTCCCTGGTCGCCGCGCCGACCGACGCCAGGGGCGACACGTCGACCAGCGCTTACTCCTTCACCGCGCCGCCGCTGGTCACCTTTCCGCCCGCCGTCGCCCTGGTTTCGCCGTCAGGCGCGATTCTGAGCGGCGATCCCGTCGTCTTCGACCTGACGGACCCTGACGGCGATATCGCGTCGTATGCGGTCTCTGCGACCGTTCCAGGGGCAACGGAGACCGTCTGCCAGGGTGGCACCTTCGCGCCCGCCTACGCGACCTCGACGACCCAGACCATCGCGGGCGGTACGCGCCTGACGATTCGGCGGGCGGGCGGATGGCCCGTCGGCGTCCTGGCGCTGGCGCTGACGGTCGTCGACGCCAAGGGTCACGCTACGTCGGCGACCTTCGATTTCGCCGTCAACGTTGCGCCTGGCCCGCCCGAAGAACTGGTACCGCCGAGCGACGGCGAAGACATATGGCTCGACGTCGTCGACGAGGACGCTGACCGCCAGCTCACCACAAACGGCGACTGGCGCTCCGTCGGCGGCGACGACGCCTTGCGCCAGTCGCTGGTCAGGCGGATCATCACCAATCCGGACGACTGGCGCACCCTGCCTGACTACGGATGCGGGGCGCCGCTCTACGTCAATGCCCGACACTCGAAGGCGCGCCGCGACGAGCTTGCCGAACGCATCCGCGCCCAGCTTCCCAGGGATAACCGTGTCGCCGCGGTTCTATCAGTCGACCTGACACCCGTCGAGAATGGGCTAATCGTCAAGGTCAGCTATTTGCCCAGGTCGAAGGCGATCGCGCCCGCGGCGCAAACCCTCGCATTGCAGATAGGTGCGTCATGATCATCGCCCCGTCGTTCAATGACATGGTCGACCAGGGGCGCGCCGAGATGCGAAATCGGCGCAAGGGCCTTCAGGTTCGCGACGGCGACATTACCAGCGCCGACCTGCATGCGGCGGCGGCAATGGCTGATTACGTCGTTCACTACGTGACGCGATGCTTCGCGGCGACCTGGATTGACCAGTGCGACGACGAGGACTTGCCCGCCCTGGCGAATGACCATCTGAATTTGCAGCTAATCCCAGCGACGGCGTCGCAAGTCATCCTGTCCTTTACCCGGGCGGCGCCAGGCGCGGCGGGCCCCATTCCCGAAGGGACATCGGTTTCAACGCTCGCCGACGCGACGGGCCAGATCGCGACGTTCCAGACCGACGCCGACTTCGCGGTCGCCGCGGGCGACGTCGGTCCATTTTACATCGCGGCGACGGCGACGGGGACCGGGCCGCAATCGAACGTCGGCGCCGCGACCCTGACCCAGATCGGCGCAACGCTCTTCGACACGTTCACCGTGACCAATCCCGGGCCAGCGGGCGGCGGGAATGATCAGGAAACCATCGCGGAATTGCGACTGCGCTGTCATACATGGTGGCAGACCTTGCAGCGCGGCACGAAAGCGGCGCTGATTGACGGCGCGAAGACGGTGCCGACGGTGCGCGTCGCGACCGTCGCCGAAGACACGTCGACGGGGATCGCAACGGTCATGGTGTCCGACGCCGACGGCAATTCGACCCAGCAAATGATCGCTGACGTCGTCGCCGCCGAGGACAATTACAAAGCCGCGGGCGTCGTCGTCAATGTCATCGGCGGGCATCGCGCCCAGGTCGACCTGACCATCGGATTGAAGGTGCGCCCAGGCTTCGACGTCGCCAGCGTCGAACCCTATCTGACGAATGCCGTCAAGACGCGCCTCGGGCGCCTGACGGTCAATCAGGCGCTTTATCACGACATGATTAAGGGCGCCATTGTGCCGCTTTATCCGGATTCCATTCTCCGGGTGACCATCGAAGCGGTGACCATGGACGGAAAGGTCTTCGACCCGGCGGTCGACCCGATCGTGTCGGAAGCGGCGTCGGCGGTCATTCGCCCGGGAACGATCACGATCCATGACGAAACCAAGGCGGTCGGAACATGAGCGACCCGACCGTCGACGAGCAAGAGCTTTACGACTGGGCGGTCAATGCCTTGCCCGACTGGTACGCGACCGACGCGCGGGCGAATGAGTACCTGTGGGCTTGCGCCGCGATCTTCGCCGGTATCAAGGCGGTCGCCGCCGACTGGCTTGCTAAGCAGACCTTCATTCTCAAAGCCGACGGTTGGACGCTGGACGCCGACGGAAAGCCGACGTCGCCCGACTGGGTTGGCGAGCATGCGAGGGACCGCGGCACCATGCGCGCCGATGGCGAAGACACCGAAGCCCTTCGCACGCGAATCCATGGCATGCCTGGCGGCACGGTAACCAGTCCTGACCTCGTCGATTCGATTAACGACTTCCTCGAAAGTCAGGGCTTGCCGCCTGACGCCGACCTCGTCGAGATGCCGGGTGATGGCTATTACGTGGTTACCTTCGCCGCCGACGCGGGTACGGGCGGCGTATTCGCCAGCATGGGCGCGCCGAAGATGGTCTTTACGCCGACGACGAGGTACGTCGGACCGCCCGCCGTCGGAATGAAGCTCACTATCGCGGGCGCCATCGCGACTGGAAACAACGGCATCCACCCGGTTACCGGCGCCATCGTCGACGGTACGAGCTACGACGACGCCGACGGCATTGCAGGCAGCGACGCGACCGTCGCCTGGACGCTGGGCAAGGTCGGCGTCGCGGGCGAAGACCTCGACGGCTTCGAAGAGTGTTATTGCGACCGCGGTTACCGATGCGGCATGACGCTCCCGACCATCATCGCAATCCTTCCGTACCCGACGACCGCCGACCAGGCGGCGACGGTTCGCGCCATGCTCGACGAGAAAGCGGCGGCGAGTGTCCAGGTCATTGTCGAATGGAGGCAAATCCCGTGAGTTATTGGACCGCGAATTGGCAACCTGGAATGTCGATCCTGGCAAGCGACCTGAACGCGATCCCGTTTTACCAGAGCATCGGGATGACTGAATTGCTCATGTCGAAATGGTCGCATGACCAGCTATCGGGCTGGCCATTCCCGTACAGTGACAGTGTCGGCGGGCAAGACCAATATTGCTGCTTTGTGCCGACAGGCCACTATGTTTCGCCATATTGGCTAATCAATCCGACGCCGCCTGACTTCGCGAAGACGGGCCAGGCAGCGCCGAAGATCGATGATATCCCGTGGGCGATCGGCAATGACGAAGGGCTGATCTTGCAGATGGTCGGCGTCGGCGCGCATGCCCCGGATCAGGTCAACTGGCTCGCCTATTACGCCGAACGCGAGGAATTGATTACAGCCGCCGACCCGCCCGACGCGACGATGGATCGGCTCGATGCCGTCTATCTCAGGCTTAGCGTCACTGATAGCCCGACGGTCAAGCGACATTTCGAGGACGCCGTTACGCGAAAGAAGACCTCGCAGGATGCGGTTGTTACGCGGGCGACCAAATGCGAAAAGCTCTATGTCAAGGGAACGCCGCATCCGCCAGCGAACCTGACGCAGCATGATTTGCCGCTCGCACCGTCGCCCGATCCAGCGGGGAACTGGATGCTGTACGCGGGCATTCGCGTGCGCCATGGAACGACCGACCTGAATGCCGACGACGTCATGGATTATCGGGTCCCACTGGGTCAGACGGTCATTCACCTGCAAGGCAAAAACTTCGGCTTTAACAATGGCTTCGCGACGAATACCACGTATTCGTATTTCAGCCAAACGACCAAAGGATGGACAGCGCTCGTCGGCGTGTCGGGCGGGTCGCCCGAAGCCATGCTGCCCTTTCCGCTGCACAATTTCCAGCGCCTCATGCGCATTGAATTGATGTCGGGCGGGCTCTATCAGGCAAAGATTTATTGGCGCCCGATCGACACTGGCATTGAAACGGTGACGCAGTCGCTCTTGCCCGCTGACAATGCGTTCATCGGGCCGGATAGGACGAATCGCCTTTATAACCCGCATGGCCAAAACTATTACCCCATCTGGGGCAATGGACGTTCGTCGGCGCGAGCGGAGCTTCGCACGTTTGAGCGGCGACCGCAGTGTTTCTTGCGCGTCTTCGGCACGCCTTCGACCGACCCGACGACGCTGTCACTGATCGAAGACATTCGACTTTACGTCGCAGGGGTTTAAAAGGAGCAAGGCAAATGACGAGTTTCCTGTATGACAGCTATCGTCAGAAGCAATTGGAAAATGCGGGCGTTGCTTGGCTGACCGACCCAGTCAAGGCGGTCCTGATTGACACGGCGGCATACACGCCGAGTAAGGCGACGCACGCGAACCTGTCGGACATTCCCGCGGGCGCCCGCATCTCGACGACGACGGTTGCGACCGCGGGACGCACGTCGACGGCGGGCGTCGCCGATAGCGCGGATATCACGTTCATGGCGGTCTCTGGCCCGACGTGCGAAGCCGTCGCGCTTTACAAAGACACTGGGACCGCGGCGACCTCGTCGCTGATCTGCTACGTCGACCAGGCGACAGGCTTGCCCGCGACGCCAGGCGGCGGCGACATCATCGTCATGTGGGACAATGGGGTGAACAAGATTTTCGCCCTGTAGCCAATGACCTGGAATTGGACAGCGCAAAACCTCGTCGGGACGGGCGCGACGAACGTATCGGTGATCACGTCGCCGTCAATGACGCCGACGCCGTACGGTTTGCTGATCCTGTCAGTTGCGACGAATGCGTCGGGTGGCGGTCCGACGCCGACCGTCGACACGGCGAACGGCATAACCTGGACGCCCTTTGGATCGGTCCTGTCGATTTCGAATTACCGTTGGCATCTCTTCAGGGCGCTCCCGTCGGCGCCAACGGCGGGTCCGATTACCATCCGCACGCCGACGCAGATGTCGGTTTGCTACTATTGGTGCGATCAATTCCTCGGCGCGTCGCAGGCGGGCGTCAACGGCGCGGGCGCCATCGGGCAAATGAAGTCGGCGTCGGATACGACGGGCACGGCGACGACGCTGACCTTGCCGACGATGGCGGCGCTGGTCGCCGACGCCGCGACCTATGCGTCTTTCTTGCCCGCTAACTTCGGCGCGGTCCCGTCGCCGCGCCCAGGCTGGACCCAGCTTCGCGGCTCGACAAATTTCTATAGCCAATGGATTAACCCCGGCGACCCGATCGCATCGCTCGCCTGGCAAAGTGCGTCGATCTGCGTCGGGCAATCCTTCGAGCTTATCCCCGCTGCGTCGCAGACGATCACGGTAACCGCGGGCATTCCGACCGGCGAAGCCTTCGGGACGCCCCGGATCGATCAGGCGCTTTATCCCTCTGGCATCGCGTCGGGCGAAGCCTTCGGGACGCCGCTGGTCTCAGCGACGCTGATCGTCCAGGCGACCGGCATTCCGAGCGGCGAAGCCTTCGGCGTGCCGATGCTAGCGCTGGCGCTCGCCGCCGTCGGCATACCGTCGGGCGCCGCGTTCGGCGTGCCGACGGTATCAGCAACGATCGTCGTCCAGGCGGTCGGGATCGCGAGCGGCGAAGCCTTCGGCGCACCGAAGGTTGACCTCGGCGTCTATCCGCTGGGCATCGCGAGCGGCGAAGCCTTCGGCACGCCGACGGTCAGCGCGACGATCGCCATCGTTCCCGTCGGCATTCCCAGCGGCGAAGCCTTTGGCGTCCCGACGCTGAATCAGCAAATCTACGCCGCTGGAATCTCGAGCTCCTCGGCGGTCGGCGTCCCTACGGTCGGCATTGCAATCGAGCCTGTCGGGATCCCATCCGGCGAAGCGCTCGGCGTGCCGACGGTCGACCACGGCGCCCTGATTATCGCCGCGGTCGGGATCCCATCGGGCGAAGCCTTCGGCGTGCCGCGGCTTGATCAGGGCGTCGTATGCGAGGGCATCGAATCCGGCGAAGCCTTCGGCGTGCCGACGGTGCTGACCGCCCAGATCGTCGCCTGTGAGGGCATCGCGAGCGCCGAAGCCTTCGGCGAGCCCGATGTTATCGTGCGCATTAGGAACGCGGGCGGCATTGGAAGCGGCGCCGTGGTCGGACACCCGATCGTCTTGACGGATACGATCCTGGCGATCGGCATTCCGTCGGGCGAAGCCTTCGGCGTCCCGATGGTCGCCCTGGTCGTCGACGTCGGCGGCTTCGGCATTCCGAGCGGCGAGGCGTTCGGCGTGCCCCAGGTCGGGCGGCGGCTCGACGTCGTCGCGACCATCGCGCGCCTGGGCGTCGTCGGCGGGCTTCGCGGCGCGGGCGGTTTGACGGCGACGATACAAAAGGAGGCCACCGAATGAAAACCGACTTCGCCCGTGGTGAGACCGTGATCGAACGCCTGGACGTCGTCGACCGAACGACTGGCGAGCCCGCCGACCTGACCGGGTGTCTCATCATCTCGACGATTGCGGCCATGCCAGGCGCCGACGCGGTCGCGACCATCGGGACGGACAGCGGCGGCATCGTGATCTCAGATCCGCCGACCGACGGCGTCGCCATCCTGACATGGCCGCCCGGGATGACCGAAGGGCTGACCGCCCAGGTCTGGTATCGAGATGTCTGGGTCGTCGACCCGTCGGCTAACGAATGGGTGGTTATCGAGCCTGAGCCTATCCGGGTGTACGAGCCCGTCAGGCGTCGCCTGACGCCGCTCGAAGCGCGGCAAGCGGCATTCCGCAAGGCGTACGGCTAGCGCCCCGTGGCGGGCTTCCTATTGAGAAATTTCACGCGGGAGTGGGACATGGACGATGCCATCGTGATCGACAGGATCGGGAGTGTAACGGTCTGGCAGATCGGGACCGCTGTGTATTTCCGGGCGGGCATGGCTATTGACGTCGACGGGGCGCCTAACGCCTACCATCCGCCGACCGATGATCACCCTGAAAGCGGGCGCCCGCCAGGGTTCGACGACCTTCGCAATGCGGGCTATCCCGGGAATTGGTGGGGCATCGCGACCGACGACGCGGGCGAGCCTATTGTCCAGGGCGCCGATCAGCCGTTCCCAGGGTGGTACGTGTCGACGACGGCGCTTTCCAGCGGGGCGGCGGCGGACCCGAGGTCCTATGTCGAC
>Ga0126369_10003034_pt1 | contig 12093 bp, 7 predicted proteins | sample PanSoiMetaPlot_1_FD_109646 | JGI IMG/M metagenome (GOLD analysis project Ga0126369, IMG submission 109646) | Tropical forest soil microbial communities from Panama - MetaG Plot_1 | ecosystem: Environmental > Terrestrial > Soil > Tropical forest > Bulk soil | place: Panama | collected 2016-02-17 | reverse complement strand
TGGAGAAGCGCTATTTCGAGCCGGGTGATCTCGGCTTTCCCGTTTGGCGCATGCTCGGCGGGGTGTTCGGCATGTGTATTTGCAACGACCGGCGCTGGCCGGAAACGTATCGCGTGATGGGGCTCAAAGGTGTCGAGATGGTCGTGCTCGGCTTCAACACCCCATCGGAGAATGCGCAGAAAGCCGCCGAGCCCCCCGCGTTGCGCATGTTTCACCACAAGCTGTCGCTGCAGGCCGGCGCCTACCAGAACTCGACCTGGGTGGTGGCGGTCGCCAAGGCGGGCACCGAGGATGGCCATCACCTGATGGGCGGCACCGTGATCGTCAACCCCGATGGAGAGATCGTCGCGGAGTCGAGGACCGAGGATGACGAGATCGTCGCTTACGACTGCGATCTCGACGCGACCACGTTCGGCAAGGAGACCATCTTCAATTTCGCCGACCATCGGCGGATCGAGCACTACGGCCTGATCGCCAGCCAGACCGGCGCGACGCCGCCCGAGGCTTAAGCCGATGACCGCAGGTCTGCATTTCGATCTCGCTAAGCTGGAGCCGCGCGAGCGCTACAAGCTGCTGATCGGGCTGGTCGTGCCGCGCCCGATCGCGCTCGTCACCACGGTGTCGAAGGGTGGCGTGGTCAACACCGCGCCGTACTCCTTCTTCAACATGTTTTCCGAAAATCCCGCGCTCGTCGTCATCGGGATCGACGCCCGCGCCGACGGATCGATGAAGGATTCCGCCAAAAACGCGCGCGACACTGGCGTCTTCGCGGTCAACCTCGTCGACGAAGCGCTGGCCACCGCGATGAACGACTGCGCTGTCGACTTCCCGCCGGACATGAGCGAGCCAGACACGCTCGGTCTGCCGCTCGCCGCCGGGATTCACGTGCCGGTGCCGCATCTCCTCGATGCTCCGGCGGCCCTCGAGTGCCGCAAGATGATGATGATCAATATCGGTCCCAACCGCGAATTGCTGATCGGCGAGATTCTCGGTGTGCACACGCGCGAGGGCATCGTCGATCACGACACCTTGCGCGTCGATTTCGACGCCTACAAGCCGGTCGGTCGTCTGGCCGGATCGCTGTATGCGCGCCAGCACGACCGGTTCGCCCTTGTTCGCGAAAGCTTCGACGCCTGGACCCGCCGCAACGGCGGGCAGGGCGGAGAATAGGGCTGCGTCGTCAACCCGCCCTACACAAACACCGAATTCATTTGATGCAGCAAGACTAGTCCGAGAGCCGTGAAAGCAAAAGATAGAACGACAGAGATATTGTCCGCGCTGATCGGCTATGCCTCCGTCAGCTCGCAATCCAATTTGGACATCATCGCATATGTCGAGGGATGCCTCGCTGAATCTGGAATCGCCAGCCGGCGAATTCCGGATGCGACCGGGGCCAAAGCGTCGCTGCTGGCCACGATCGGTCCGGCGGATCGTCCGGGCATCGTGCTGTCGGCGCATACGGACGTCGTGCCGGTCGAGGGGCAGCCCTGGTCGAGCCCGCCGTTCGTCGCGACCCGCGTCGACGATCGGCTGGTCGGACGCGGCGCGACCGACATGAAGGGATTTGCCGCCAGCGTTCTCGCGCACATTCCCTCCTTCAAGGAGGCGGCAACGGCGACGCCGGTGCACATCGCCTTCTCCTATGACGAAGAGGTCGGCTGTCTCGGAGCGCCGCATCTTGCCGCCGCGGTGGCGCAACTGCCGTCGCGACCTGTCCTGTGCATCGTCGGTGAGCCGACGCACCTGCGCGTCGTACGTGCGCACAAAGGCAAGGTCGCGCGCCGCCTCACCGTGACAGGGCGCGCTGGTCATTCGGCCCTGCCACACCGCGCCGCCAACGCGGTCGTCGCGGCCGCGCGGATCGCCGGCTCGCTGGCGGCGCTTGCCGATCGCCTCGCTCAGACCGATGTTCGGGACGCGGCATTCGAACCGCCGTATTCGACATTGCACGTGGCTTCGCTGCATGGCGGCTCGGCGCTCAACTTCGTCCCCGATCGCGCGACGCTGGAATTCGAGATTCGCCATTTGCCGGGCTCGGATGTGGAGGCGCTGCTGCGCGAGATCGATGCCGAGGTCGCGATCATACGTGCGGATCTCCGGCAGAGTGCAGGGGAAGCGGACGTCGCGGTCGAAGAGCTCATTTCCTATCCTGCCTTTTCCGTCGCGCCGGAACATCCGGCGGTTGCCGCCGTCGCGCGGCTTGCGGGCGATGAAGCCGCAGCCGGCGCGGTGAGCTTCGGCACCGAAGCAGGCTTCTATGCCGCCGCCGGCATTCCGACCGTCGTTTGCGGTCCCGGCGATATCGCGCGGGCGCACAAGGCCGACGAGTGGATCGGCCTCGATGAACTGGCGGGGGCCGATCGGATGATGGAGCGCCTGGCGGCGTTGCTGTCGCGGCCGGTGGAGGAGTGGATCAAGGCGTGAATACCCCGACCCTCACGGTGGCTCGTTCCGTACGTGGTCGCGTCGGGTGTCGTCTGCGCCATTGAAATTGTGGCACGGACTCCTCACATAGGGACTTCGGTGAAGGGCCATGGATCGAGATTTTCCTCAGCGGTGGATGTGGTCGGAGGCTTGCGAGATGCTGGCGCGGGCGGAGCGGCTGCATCGTGAGATGTTTCGGCCGGGTCCCGGGGCGCACGCGCCGACTTGGGAGCCGCCGGCGGACATCCTGGAGACGGAATGGGCGGTCCTCGTGCTGGTGGCGCTCCCCGGCGTTCACGTCGATGGGGTCGAAGCCGCCATTGTGGACGGCGATCTTTTGATCGCAGGCACGCGCACGCTTCTGCGCGAATTGGTCACGGCCACCATTCACCGGCTCGAGTTGCCGCAAGGCCGATTCGAGCGCCGGCTTCGCCTCCCGCCCGGCCGTTACAGCGCCGTCGAACGGCGCAGTGTCGACGGTTGCCTCCTCATCACCTTGACCAAGGCTTGATCATCCCGTGGCTGACAACGCACCAATCCGCGCGCGCGACGCCAACGAAAGCAGCCCTTCCGGCAGCGCTCCGGCTTTGCCGCCGCTGCCGTCCGACGCGCTCATTATAGTGCCGGTGCGCAACACCGTGCTGTTTCCCGGCATCGTGCTGCCGGTCACCATCGGCCGCACCCGATCGATCGCCGCCGCGCAGCGGGCGGTGCAGGAGCAGCGCCAGGTGGGCATCCTGCTCCAGCGCGAGGCCGACATGGACGACCCGTCGCCGAACGACATGCATCGGATCGGCACGCTGGCCAATATCGTGCGCTACGTGACCGCCCCCGACGGGAGCCACCACGTCATCTGCCAGGGCGATCAGCGCTTTCAGATTAGCGAGTTTCTCAGCGGCTGGCCGTTCTTCGTGGCGCGGGTGGTGCGGATTCCCGAGCCGGCGACGCGGACCCCCGAGATCGAGGCGCGTTTCCTGAATCTGCAGCGGCAGACGCTCGAAGCCCTCGAGCTGCTGCCGCAGGCGCCGCAAGAGCTGATCGGCGCGGTCCAGTCGGCAGCATCCCCGGCGGCACTGGCGGATCTCGCCATCGCCTACATGGACGTGAAGCCCAGCGAAAAGCAGGAGATTCTCGAGACCATCGAGGTCGGCGCACGGATGGACAAGGTCTCGCGCCTGCTGGCGCAGCGCATCGAGGTGCTGCGGCTCTCCGCCGAGATCGGCAAGCAGACCAAGGCGGCGCTCGACGAGCGCCAGCGCGAGGTGCTCCTGCGCGAGCAGATGGCGGCGATCCAGCGCCAGCTCGGCGAGGGCGAGGAGGGCAAGAGCGCCGAAATGGCGGAGCTCGACGCCGCCATCGCCAAGGCCGGCATGCCGAAGGACGTCGAGGACGCCGCGCGCAAGGAGTTGCGCCGCCTGCAGCGGATGCCGGAGGCCGCCGCCGAGTACGGCATGGTCCGCACCTATCTCGACTGGCTGATCGAGCTGCCGTGGTCGCTGCCGGAAGAGAGCCCGATCGATATCGCCGACGCCCGTCGCATTCTCGACGAGGATCATTTTGGTCTCGACAAGATCAAACGGCGCATCGTCGAATATCTCGCGGTGCGCAAGCTGGCGCCGCAGGGCAAGGCCCCGATCCTCTGCTTCGTCGGGCCGCCCGGCGTCGGCAAGACCTCGCTCGGACAATCGATCGCACGCGCGATGAAGCGCAAGTTCGTGCGGGTCTCGCTGGGCGGCGTGCACGACGAGGCCGAGATCCGCGGCCATCGCCGCACCTACATCGGCGCGCTGCCGGGCAACATTATCCAGGCCATCCGCAAGGCCGGCAGCCGCAATTGCGTGATGATGCTCGACGAGATCGACAAGCTTGGCGCCGGCATTCAAGGCGATCCCGGTGCGGCGCTGCTGGAGGTGCTCGATCCCGAGCAGAACAACACGTTCCGCGACAATTATCTCGGCGTGCCGTTCGACCTCAGCCGGGTGGTGTTCATCACCACCGCGAACATGCTCGACACGATCCCGGGTCCATTGCGCGATCGTATGGAGATCATCAGCCTCGCCGGCTACACCGCCGACGAGAAGCTCGAGATCGCGCGCCGCTATCTGGTGCGGCGCCAGATGGAGGCAAACGGGCTCAAGCCCGGGCAGGTCGAGGTCGACGACGAGGCCTTGCGCACGATCATCGCCACCTACACGCGCGAAGCGGGCGTGCGCAATCTCGAGCGCGAGATCGGCAAGGCCTTGCGTCACGCGGCCGTGCGCATCGCCGAGGGGCAGGGCGGGCCGATCCGGATCTCGGCAAACGACCTCATTGCAATCCTTGGCTCGCCGCAGTTCGAGAGCGAAGTGGCGATGCGCCTCAGCGTGCCCGGCGTGGCCACCGGCCTTGCCTGGACGCCGGTCGGCGGCGACATTCTGTTCATCGAGGCCACCCGCACGCCAGGCAACGGGAGGCTGATCCTCACCGGACAGCTCGGTGATGTCATGAAGGAAAGCGCGCAGGCGGCGCTGAGCATCGTCAAGAACCAGGCGGCGCGGTTCGGCATTGATGCCTCACGCTTTGAACACAGCGACATCCACATTCACGTCCCGGCGGGCGCGACACCGAAGGACGGTCCGAGCGCGGGGGTTGCCATGTTCATGGCGCTGGTCTCGCTGATGACCGAGCGGACCGTGCGCAGCGACACCGCAATGACCGGCGAGATCAGCCTGCGCGGGCTCGTGCTTCCGGTTGGCGGTATCAAGGAGAAGACCGTTGCCGCGGCGAGAGCGGGCCTCAACCGTGTCATGCTCCCCGCACGCAATCGCAAGGACTATGACGACATTCCCGATCAGGTGAAACGGCAGCTCGAGTTCATCTGGCTGGAGCGCATCGAGGAGGCGGTCGCCGCAGCGCTCGATCCGGTCGCTTCCAGTGAAAGCGCGCCCGCGGTGGCGCCCAGCGCCTGATCCGAAGAACGCGCCAAGGCGGAGCTTTCCGCAACGTCCGCCGGTTCGGGCCGGCGCCGTCTTGCATTCGCGAAAAGCTCCGCCCCGGGGTTTGCGCGGCACGGCAGCGACACCGTGGGCCGCGCAGGAGCTGATTCGGGGCTTCATCGTCACCGCCGGATCGGTTTCTGTGTCCCCAATTGCGTGGGGTAACAGCAAACCGCGTGCGATGCGTCCTCCGATCGGGGGATGTTGCGGAGATTTCGCGCATCTGATGCCAAGCATTCCCGTCACCCGACGGAACTGCGCGTGTCTTCCTGAGTGCGGCGCGTTGGACGACTCGGATTGACGCAGCTGATTTGGCCGCGCCGTTGGGGCACTTCTCGCTGCTGCGCCGCGTGGATCACCTCGAGCCAGCCGGCGGCCGTGGTGATGACGCCTTGACCGAACGTCGCTCGCTCAGCGATCGGGAAACCAAACCGGTTGATAGCCGGACACTTGACGCGGTTGTGAATACCGGCGCGCTTGATCTCATACCAGCACTTGCGGAACGAGAGCGCCGCTGGAGCGCTCGGCGCCAAGCAGGTCTTCAGCATGACGAAAAAGGTCGCCGCCGCGAACGGCTGGGTCGCGGTTCACCGTGAGCCAGATGCTTCGATCTCTAAGTTCAGGGGCGGCGGCATAGTGTCAATTGCATTTTTCCAGTATGCCCCTGGAATAAAAAGGCTTACCCCCGGGTCAATTAGACTCGTGTGGCGGTGACTGTGTCGGAGAACAGCTCGCGTAAATGCGAATCGACATTTGTCGCGGCGTCGCGGATTTCGGGGACGACGAGATGGAATTTCGTTTTGCAGATCATATGCTTAATACTAGCCGACGGGAGCTGCGGCGAGGCAGCAGCGCGATTGCGGTCGAGCCGCAGGTATTGGATCTGCTGACCTATCTCTTGCGCAACCGCGATCGCGTCGTGACCAAGAACGACCTCATCACCGCGATCTGGTCCGGGCGGAGCGTGTCAGACTCGACACTCACGAGCCGGATCAACGCGGCGCGCAAGGCGATCGGCGACAGCGGCGCGGAACAAAAGCTGATCCGCACCATCACGCGCAAGGGTTTCCGCTTCGTCGGCGACGTGCGCGCGCAGGCAGCGGAAAATGCGTCTCTCGCTCGACCGGCGGCGAACGCAAGCAGCGAACAGCCGCGCCCGACGTCATCCCTGCCGGACCGGCCCGGCATCGCCGTGCTGCCCTTCGCCAATATGAGTGACGATCCGGAGCAGGACTATTTTTCCCACGGCATCAGCGAGGACATTATTACTGCGCTCTCGAAGCTGCGCTGGTTCTTCGTGGTCGCTCGCAACTGGTCCTTCGCCCGCAGGAGCGGATCCGTTCCTATCAAACGGATCGGCGAGCAACTCGGCGTCCGCTATCTGGTCGAGGGCAGCGTACGCAAGAGCGGCGCGCGCGTGCGCATCACCGCACAACTCAGCGATGCCGCAACCGGCAACCAGCTATGGGCGGAGCGCTACGATCGCGATCTTGCGGACGTGTTCGCGGTGCAAGACGAGATCACCGAGGCTGCTGTCGCGGCGATCACGCCGCAAATCTATGCCGCGGAGACTTTTCGCGCCCGGCGCAAGCCTCCCGAAAATCTGGACGCCTGGGACCTGGTGATGCGGGCGCTGACGCATTTCTGGCGGGTAACCCGCGAGGACAATGTGGCGGCGCAAAAGCTGCTCGAGCGGGCCATCGCGATCGACCCGAACTATGCACACGCGCTCGCCGTGCTTGCCGTCAGCCATTTTTTTGCGACGTACATGGGCTGGGCGGACAGGGCAGACTCTGTTCCCGCGGCCGAGGCCGCCGCAATGGCCGCGATCCGCGCCGACAGCGAGGATCCGTGGGCGCACCTCGCCGTTGCCGGGGTCTATGTGTATCTGGGGCGTACAAAAGAGGCGCTGGCCCAGTTCGGGCAGGCGCTTGATCTCAATCCGAGCTTCTCGCTGGCGCAGGCTTGTTATGGCGTGATGCTCACCAGGCTCGGACGCTGGGAGGATGGTGCAAACGCGGCCCGGCGCGCCTTGCGACTGAGCCCGAGTGATCCGTTCTCCGCGATCTGCAGCGGCATTGTCGCCCATGTCGAGTTTGTCGGTGGCAACTATCACGAGGCGATGCGTCTCGCGCGTGAGGCGATCCGTCAGCGCACCGATCTTGCGGGTGCCTACCGCGTGCTGACTGCGGCCGCCGCCATGGCGGGCAAGATCGAGCTCGCCACGGTCTCATTGCGGGAACTGCGCGGCGTGCAGCCCAACATCTCGCTCGCCTGGATCAACGACAATATGCCGGTCACGCCCGACGAGCGCGGTCACTCTTCAGCTTTCTCCTGCGCGCGGGACCACTATCTGGAGGCCTTCCGCCGCGCGGGGTTGGATTAGGTGCCACACAGTCGAGGCGAACGGCGACACAGTGCAATTTCTGTTTGACGATCACGTGCTTGATGCGAATCGGCGGGAGTTGCATCGTGATTCCAAGCCGATTGCCGTCGAGCCGCAGGTGTTCGATCTGCTGATCTATCTGGTGCAAAATCGAGACCGCCTCGTGCGCAAGGAGGATCTGATCGCTGCGGTCTGGGGCGGGCGAATCGTATCGGCGTCGACGCTGACCAGCCGCATCAATGCGGCGCGCAAGGCGGTCGGTGACAGCGGCGAGGAGCAGAAGCTGATCCGCACCATCATGCGCAAAGGGTTCCGCTTCGTCGGCGACGTGCGCTTGCAATCAAGTGAAGCTTTGCCTTTGCCGGTCGATCTTCCGAGACATGAGGGTCTCGATCAGCCGCACACGGCATTGGCGTTGCCCGACCGCCCCTCGATCGCCGTGCTGCCCTTCGCCAACATGAGCGATGATCCGGAGCAGGACTATTTTTCCGACGGCATCAGCGAGGATATCGTCACCGCGCTCTCCAAGCTGCGTTGGTTCTTCGTGATCGCGCGCAACTCGTCCTTCGCCTACAAGGACAAATCCGTTCCCATCAAACGGATCGGCGAGGAGCTTGGCGTCGGCTATCTGCTCGAGGGCAGCGTGCGCAGGAGCGGCGACCGCTTGCGCATCACTGCGCAGCTCAACAGTGCTGCGACGGGCAGCCAGCTTTGGGCGGAGCGCTACGACCGTGGGCTTGCCGACGTGTTCGCGGTCCAAGATGAGATCACTGACGCCATCGTCGCCGCGATTGAGCCGCAGATCTTTGCGGCAGAGAATTTTCGCGCCCAGCGCAAGCCTCCCGAGAGTCTGGACGCCTGGGATCTGGTGATGCGCGCGATGTCGCATTTCTGGCGGGTGACCCGCGAAGATAATACCGCTGCGCAAGCGCTGCTCGAGAAGGCAATCGCCATCGACCCGAACTATGCCCAGGCGCTCGCCGTTCTAGCCGTCACTCATACCTTCGGCGTCAATATGGGTTGGGAGGATCGGGCAACGAACCTGCCTGCAGCCGAACGCGAGGCGCTGGCGGCGGTCCGGGCCGATGGCGAGGACCCTTGGGCCCATCACGCGCTCGCCCGCGTCCATATGTTATTGGGGCGTCTCGAAGACTCTCTGGACGAATCCACGTTGGCGTTGCGGCTCAATTCGAACTTCGCGCTCGCGCAATGCTACTATGGCTTGGGGCTTTCCTATTGCGGGCGCTCGGAGGAAGCTGCAGAGGCCACCCGCCGCGCGCTGCGACTGAGTCCACGCGGTCCCTTTTCGGCGATCTATACCGGCATTGCCGCCTACGCTCAGTTCGTCGGACACAATTACCAAGAGGCTATCCGGCTGGCGTGCAAGAGCATCCGTCAGCGCTCCGACTTCGCTGCCGCTCATCGTGTGCTCACCGCCGCTGCCATGTTGGCCGGCGAGACTGATCTCGCCAAGGCCGCACTAAGGGGACTTCGCCGCGCGCAACCCAACATCTCGCTCGCCTGGATCGCCGCCGCCGAATTGCCGATCAAGCACGCTGCTGAGCGCGAGCGCTATCTTGAAGCCTTCCGCCGCGCGGGACTGGAGTGAGCGGACTCCGCCGGAGCTCGGTGCTGTCGCGTGCGAGGGGCTCAATTCAGCGCATATCCCGGACAAGTGGACACCGATATCGGGTTTACCCGATATCGGCGCATCAAAATGCGCAAGTCGGAAACATCCGACTTGCGATATCGGGTTTACCCGATATCGGCGCATCAAACTGCGCAAGTCGGAAACATCCGACTTGCGACATCGGGTTTACCCGATATCGGCGCATCAAAATGCGCAAATCGGAAACATCCGATTTGTGTGGTTTTCCGAAAAGGATATGCGCCAACGCATGAATCGAGAGCGCATCCGATTCCATCGGAACGGAATGCGCTCTAGGGGCTCACATCGACCGCAGTTCTCGGAGAGTCGCCCTTCACCCGCCCTCGCGTTGCGAGTTGAGCCGCGGTGATCGGCTGCCACGTCGGAGAGCCCAAGATGCATTCGAAAGTCCTTGCCCCGCCATGAATTTGTGCTTGAGACGGGCTTGATTTTGACTTGAGACAAAGTCCCGAAGCCGGGGCGGCGCCGACAAAGTGATATTTCTGTTTGAAGATCATGTACTTGATACGAATCGGCGCGAGTTGCATCGCGGTTCCAAGCCGATTGCCGTCGAACCGCAGGTGTTCGATCTTCTGATCTACCTGGTGCAAAACCGAGACCGCCTCGTCAGCAAGGAGGATCTGGTCGCTGCGGTCTGGGGCGGGCGGATCGTGTCGGCGTCGACGCTGACCAGCCGTATCAATGCGGCGCGGACGGCGATCGGCGATACCGGCGCGGAGCAGCGCCTGATCCGCACCATCACGCGCAAGGGGTTTCGCTTCGTCGGCGACGTCCGCGTGCAATCAAGTGAAGCCCTGCCGGCGCCGGTCGATCTGCCGAGACATGAGAGCCGCGATCAGCCGCACGCGGCATTGGCGTTGCCCGACCGCCCCTCGATCGCCGTGCTGCCCTTCGTCAACATGAGCGATGATCCGGAGCAGGACTATTTTTCCGACGGCATCAGCGAGGATATCATCACCGCGCTCTCCAAGCTGCGTTGGTTCTTCGTGATCGCGCGCAACTCGTCCTTCGCCTACAAGGACAAATCCGTCCCCATCAAACGGATCGGCGAGGAGCTTGGCGTCGGCTATCTGCTCGAGGGCAGCGTGCGCAAGAGCGGCGACCGCTTGCGCATCACCGCGCAGCTCAACAACGCTGCGACCGGTAGCCAGCTTTGGGCGGAACGGTACGACCGCGGCCTTTCCGACGTGTTCGCGGTGCAAGACGATATCACTGAGGCCATCGTCGGCGCGATCGAGCCGCAGATCTTTGTAGCAGAGAATTTTCGCGCCCGGCGCAAGCCTCCCGAAAGTCTCGACGCTTGGGATCTGGTAATGCGGGGGATGTCGCACTTCTGGCGGATGACGCGCGAGGACAATCTTGCAGCGCAAGCGCTGCTTGAGAAGGCAATCGCGGTCGACCCGAACTACGCCCAGGCGCTCGCCGTGCTTGCGGTCAGCCACGTCTTCGCCACGCATATGGGCTGGGAGGACAGGGCCGTCTCCATCCCGGCGGCCGAACGCGCGGTGATGGCGGCGATCCGGGTCGACGGCGGGGATGCCTGGGCGCATCTCGCGCTCGCCGGCGTCCACGTGTTCTCGGGGCGTTTGGAAGACGGGTTGGCTGCGTTCGAACGCTCGCTCTCGCTCAATCCGAACTTCGCGCCGGCGCAAGCGTATTATGGTCATATGCTCGCCTGGCTCGGACGCTGGGAGGAGGGTGCCGCCGCAGCCCGCCGCGCATTGCGCCTGGGGCCGCGTGATCCATTCTCCGCGATCTGCAGCGGCGTTGCCGCCGGTGCCGAGTTTCTCGCGGGCAACTATCACGAGGCGATGCGGCTCGCGCGCGAAGCGATCCGTCAGCGCACCGACCTGATCGTCGGGTACCGCGTGCTCACTGCGGCCGCCGCCATGGCGGGCGAGATCGAACTCGCCAAAGCCTCGCTGCAGGAGTTGCGCCGCGTGCAGCCCGACATCTCGCTTGGTTGGATCGCCGTACACGTCCCTGTCGCGCAGGATGATCGTGATTCGGAAGCTTTCCGCCGCGCGCGCGAGCATTATTTGGAGGCCTACCGCCGTGCGGGATTGGAGTAGCACGGCGTCGTTTCGACTCGGACGACGGCGGCGACATTTCCCTTTTTCAAGACGCCCGGCAGGTGAGTGGCAAACTACAGCCATTGCCAGTGCAATGCGTGGCGTCTTGGCCACAACGTGTCAGATTTGTTTGAAAAGAAGTGCCCCATCCTCCGATCGAACGATGCAGGGGACTGCGGTGCGTGGTGGTATCCGGAAGAATAGATCTCGGAGATCCGTATGCGCCGTCGCGTCATTGTTTCACTGGGAGCTGCCGGCCTGAGCGTCGGGATCGTCGCCGTAGCGTCCGCAGCCGACCTGCCGCGTCCAGTGCCCCCGGCCAGATCGAGCGCCACGATCCCCTGGAGCTGGTCGGGATTTTATGTTGGCGGACATGTCGGCGCTGCATTGAGCATCACCGACGTTGCCGACCCGTTTGGGACACCGCTGTTCGGCGATAACGTGAGAAGCCCCGGATTCATCGGCGGCGGTCAGATCGGCTATAATTATCAAGTCGGCCCGACGGTCTTCGGGCTGGAAGCTGACATCAGCAAAGGCGTTTCCGACGGGACCAACACCTGCTTCGCC
>Ga0126369_10003033_pt1 | contig 12093 bp, 7 predicted proteins | sample PanSoiMetaPlot_1_FD_109646 | JGI IMG/M metagenome (GOLD analysis project Ga0126369, IMG submission 109646) | Tropical forest soil microbial communities from Panama - MetaG Plot_1 | ecosystem: Environmental > Terrestrial > Soil > Tropical forest > Bulk soil | place: Panama | collected 2016-02-17 | reverse complement strand
GGTTCGCAAGCGGAGCGGACATCGTGGTTGCCATGAGCTGGGACGTATGGAAGCACGGCCATTCGCCCATCGAGCTATATGGAACGGAAGGATCGCTCCGCGTGCCCGACCCGAATTTCTTCGGCGGCGTCGTGGAATATACCGACCGCGGCGGCGACTGGATCAGTATCGACTCAAGCGACAGACCATTCGGCAGGCCCAATTGGCGCTCGCCAGCCTGGCCTGCGACCACGCCTGATCGCGCAAACTATCGCTGCCTTGGCGTCGCCGAACTCGCCAGTGCGATAAACCAGAAGGCGCCGCACCGATCATGTGGTGCGCTCGCAAGCCACGTGCTCGACGCAATGCACGCCATTCTGCACGCAGGCGAGCACGGCGGGGAAGTCGAGGTGAAGTCGCGCATCGAGCGGCCTGCCGCGTTCACTGACTTTGATGCGACCGCGCTCACGCACGTTTGATCGAGATGGTGACGGCATGCCGGCGACGATGAAAGGACCCGCGATCTTTCTGGCGCAATTCGCGGACGACACAGCGCCCTTCGACTCTTTCAAGTCCATCTGCCGTTGGGCTTCAGGACTCGGATACAAGGGAGTCCAGGTTCCAACGTGGGACGCTCGGCTGTTCGATCTCAGCAAGGCTGCGTCATCACAGGGCTATTGCGACGAGATGCGAGGCGTCGCGGCCCGACACGGCCTCACGATCACCGAGCTGTCAACGCATCTGCAGGGCCAGCTCGTCGCAGTGCATCCGGCCTATGACGAGGCGTTCGACGGGTTCGCTCCTGTCCAGTTGAGAGGCAACCCGAAAGCGCGACAGACCTGGGCGGTTGAGCAGCTCACGAATGCGGCGATAGCATCTCGACGACTGGGCCTGTCGGCGAGCGTCACATTCTCCGGCGCACTCGCATGGCCCTATCTTTATCCATGGCCGCAGCGCCCGCCGGGCCTGATCGAAACGGCATTCGACGAGCTCGCCAGGCGCTGGGTACCGATCCTCAATGCTTATGACGAGGCAGGTGTCGACCTTTGCTATGAGATCCATCCAGGCGAAGATATTTTCGATGGCGCGACGTTCGAGATGTTCCTGGCGCGGGTCGGCAATCATGCACGCTGCAACATCAACTACGATCCGTCACACTTTCTGCTGCAGCAGCTCGACTATCTCGGTTTCATCGATATCTACGCATCACGTATCAAGGCGTTTCACGTGAAGGATGCAGAGTTCAACCCATCGGGTCGACAAGGCGTCTACTCGGGATTCCAAGCTTGGATTGATCGCGCCGGGCGCTTCCGGTCGCTTGGCGACGGCCAGATCGACTTCGCAGGCATTTTTTCCAGGCTGGCAGCGATCGGCTACGGCTCCTGGGCCGTCCTGGAATGGGAATGCTGCCTGAAGAATTCCGAAGACGGCGCGCGGGAAGGTGCGCAATTCATCGCAAACCACATCATTCGCGTTACCGATAAGGCATTCGATGATTTCGCCGGAGCCGTCACCGAGCAGGCGCAGATCAGGCGCATGCTCGGCATCTAGCAATCGTCAGTGGAGCGCCAGCGTGGCTGCCGAAGTGAACGCTGAGCGTCCACCACCCCGGGTCCGGCTCGGCATGATCGGCGGCGGTGAAGGGGCGTTTGTTGGTGCGATTCATCGTATTGCTGCCCGATTGGACGATCGCTATGAACTTGTCGCCGGGGCGCTCTCGTCGACACCGGAAAAGGCGCGTCGCTCCGCGGCCGCGGTCGGGCTTGCGCCGGAGCGTAGCTACGCTGATTTCCATGAGATGCTCGCAGCGGAAGCAGCGCGGCCGGACGGCATCGAAATGGCCGCGATTGTTACCCCCAATCACCTGCATGCGCCGGCGGCCCTCGCCTGCCTGAAGGCGGGAGTGCACGTGATTTGCGACAAGCCGCTGACGACCGCAGTGTCCAAGGCGCTGGAACTGCGGGCGGCCGCGACCGCGAGCAACCGCATCTTCGCCGTCACCTATAATTATTCGGGTTATCCACTGGTCCGCCACGCCCGCGAAATGGTCGAGGCGGGCGAATTGGGTGATCTCAGGCTCGTCCGGGTCCAGTATGCTCAGGATTGGCTGACGGAACCCCTCGAGGCCACTGGCCAGAAGCAGGCGGATTGGCGGACCGATCCCGCGAGGTCAGGAGAGGGCGGCTGCATCGGCGATATCGGCACGCACGCGTTCCAGCTCGCGCATTTCGTTGTTGGCGTACAGCCGCAATCATTGCTCGCCGATCTCTCAACCTTCGTTGCCGGCCGCCGCGTTGACGACAACGCGCAAGTGCTTCTGCGCTATGAGAACGGGGCGCGGGGTGCGCTATGGGCGAGCCAGGTCGCACCCGGAAACGAGAACAATTTGACCCTGCGCGTGTATGGCTCGAAGGGCGGCATCGAGTGGCGGCAGGAGCATCCGAACCAGCTCTCCTGGACGCCGTTCGATGCGCCGACTCGCATCATCGCGCGCGGCACGAAGAACGTGAACGCGGCAGGTTCGCGAGTCACTCGAATCCCTGCCGGCCATCCCGAAGGTTATTTGGAGGCCTTCGCGACGATCTATTCCGAAGTGGCGGCTGCGGTTGTCGCGCGCCGGTCGGGTGCAGATTCCGGCGTCGTCGTTTCATATCCCGGAATAGATGATGGCGTCGCCGGCGTCGCTTTCGTCGATGCAGCCATTCGATCCAGTCGAGAGGGTGGCGTCTGGGTCACTCTCGTCGCGATGTAAGCGTGGACTTTGACAAAAGCCTGGAGGCTCGCAAGCTTGTCCATGGCCGCGTCCTTGGCGGCATCATTGTCGCCAGACATAGACAGTCATGCCACCCCTCACCAGATTGTCTTTCGTACTCGCTCGCTCCAGATGAGCGCCGACAGAGTCCAAGGCGGACTCGCAGTGTGGGAGTTTGCAATGTCAGGCCTTCACCACGTCACCGCAATCGCCGGCAACCCGTTGCGAAATTTGGACTTCTATAGCCGCACCCTCGGCCTGCGCTTCATCAAGCGCACCGTCAATTTCGACGACCCCGGCACGTACCACTTCTACTATGGCGACGAGGCCGGTCATCCGGGAACAATTCTCACATTCTTCCCCTGGGAGCATGCCGGAAAGGGCCGAACCGGAGTCGGTGAGACGCAGCAGACGGCGTTCCGGGTCCCCGCGGACGCGCTTGGCTATTGGATGCATCGCTTTACCGAGAAGGGCGTGGTGCATGAGGCGCCGGAAAAACGCTTCGGTGAATCGGTGCTGCCGTTCTCCGATCCGGACGGCATGAGCCTTGCCCTGGTCGGTGTGGCGGATGAAGCGGGCGAACCTGGGTGGAACGGAAGCGAAGTTGCGGCCGAACACGCGATCCGCGGCCTTCACGGCGTGACGCTCCTCCTCGATGACGCCACAAGAACGGGGGCGGTGCTGAGTGAACTGCTGGGGTTGAAGGAGGCGGGACGTGAAGGCCCGGTGCTCCGCTATCGCGGGGCGGATTCGTCGCTCGGCGCGATCGTCGACCTGCGCGAGGCAAAGGGATTTCTACCGGGGCAGCAAGGACGTGGCTCGGTGCATCACATCGCCTTCCGCGCCAAAGATGATTCCGAGCAGGCTGAAATGGCCCGTAAGCTGGTGAGAGAGCATGGCTTGCATCCGACCGAGCAGCTCGACCGCACGTATTTTCGCTCGATCTATTTCCGTGAACCGGGCGGTGTGCTGTTCGAGATCGCGACCGACAACCCGGGCTTTGCGGTCGACGAGCCGCTGGCTTCGCTCGGCCGCTCCCTGAAGCTGCCGGCATTCCTGGAGCCGCGCCGGAACAAGATCGAGGCGGCACTGCCACCGCTCGAGGCTCTTGCGTGATGTCCGCCCCGACCTTCATTCACCGTTTCGAAACCGCCACCGCGCCTGGAGCAGCGCCGCTGCTTCTCTTGCACGGCACCGGGGGTGATGAAGGCGATTTGCTGCCGCTCGGCCGAGCCATCGCGCCGGGCGCTGCGCTGCTGTCTCCGCGGGGCAAAGTGCTGGAGCAGGGCATGCCGCGTTTCTTCCGACGACTTGCCGAAGGCGTGTTCGACGAGGACGATGTCCGGCGCCGGGCCAACGAGCTTGCCGATTTTGTTGACGATGCGGGCACCCGCTACGGTCTTTCCGCCCCGATTGCGGTGGGCTATTCGAACGGCGCCAACATCGCTGCCGCCGTGATGCTGCTGCGCCCGCATGCGTTGTCGGGGGCGATCCTGTTGCGGGCAATGGTGCCACTCTCCGCAGCGCCGAAGGCCGACCTGGCGGCGAGACCGGTATTGATCCTGTCCGGCGCACAGGATCCGCTTGTACCCGCGGAGAATGCGGCGCGTCTTGCTGATGTAATGCGTGCCGCGCATGCCGTGGTCGAGCACCGTGTATTGCGAGCCGGACACGGGCTGTCCAACGCGGACGTTACGATTGCGCGTGAGTGGCTCCGAAAGGGCAAACCGGAATGCGACAGTATAAAGGGCCCGACCAGGGATGACGAAGTCGTCGTGACGCCGATCCACGCGCAGCTGCATCCGCTCGTGAAGCGTCACACCTAGCACCTCTGCCCAGAGATTTTGACGGGTTGCCCGAGCGCACAGCCTTGCATCTGTCAGGCGAAATGAGACGCTGGAGCGCACAGTCTTTTAGCCCGACTCTGCCGACTTGCGCGGTGCAGCAAGTCGGGAGCTATCTGGGGTACAGCGGCCGTGACGATGCTCGTGACACGCGACCCATTGCGGAAATCCAACTCCGAAGGGTCTACCTCCAAGCTCGGACGGTCTCCTTGAGAGCGGCCACGTTTACATATTACGATCGAGAAAATAGCTTCACCCGTTGACCAGCGGGCAGCCGCCTGCATTGAGCGGTCGGAACGCTTCCGCAGTCGGGATAGTGACGCGTGTCTTGTAGAAGTCGCCAGGATATTTGGATTCGGCCGGCTTTTAACCTCAAACAGGTAGGCATCATGCACAGCTATCTGGGTACAGAGGCCATGAAATCCATGTATTCGTCACGGCAGCCCCGCGGTCCATCTAAAGTAGACTGACCCACCAAGCTCGGGGGACCGAGCAATGCTGCTCGCCAACCCGTCCAACACCTCTATGGGAGGCGCTAGACCTTGGAGAGATCCCACTTGCCGGCCTTGGCGCAGGCCTCGATCGCCTTCTGCGTGAACGCGTTCAGCGACATGCGGGTGTCCGGCGACAGCTTGCTGACCTCCGGATCGACCTTCCAGATTTCGTTGAGCTTACTGACCGGGCCATCCTTGTAGAGGTCCGGATGGCGCTCGGCCTGGCCGTTGAGGGGATAGGCCTTGCCGTCGGCGGTAATAAAGATCGCGAAGGTCGGGGCGCACATGACGGTCACCTCCGGCACCGTGAACGGCCACTCAGCCCCGAGGTCCTTCGACGCGACCGTGGTGCCGCGGTCACAGCCGGCCACGGCGAGAAGCACAGCAATGCCTGCGGCTCCGATGCCGACCGTTCCCCGACTAATGTTCATCCGTCACGTCTCTTTGGGAGCATGTCCGAATAATCACAAATAGCCGAGACTCGGGGAATGAAATTCTCGACTGTGAAAGGGGGGTACGTGTCCCACCCCGAGGTGGGACGGTTTTGTGGTTGACGCTTCCAGAGGCGGCTGGTCTGATCTACCTTAAGCCGCCTGAACGAAAAACGCATCGGCGAAGAGGTTGGAGGCTGCCGGGGTCGGCCGAGCGGAATGCCCGGAAGCCGGTCGCGCGCCGCAGGTTTTCGAACCAAAAGGACGAAAACACTTTGGACCGTGGACTTTGATGGTTCAACAGCGTCAGGGGCGGTTGAATGGCGTTCGCAGGGCGTCGAGCCCGTAGCAGTACTTCGCGACACTCTCGCGAGTGCACGGCGAACAAGGATGCGAAGGGAAGCCGCGAGGCTTCTCTCAACTGAAAGGCTTCTCCATAAGGATTGTCCATCGGGAAAGGGGTTGGCCTCCATGAGTAAGATCGGCTCGCTGAGTCTGGCGATCGGCGCCAGCGTCGTCGCGGTGTCTGCCGGCATTCTTCTCGCGTATGCCCACGACAAGCGCGGCCAAGTGGCGAGCCAAGCGGCCGACGCGGGCAGCGCTCTCATCCCGGAACGTCCCGACTGGAACTGGGACGTGCGCCCGATCCTGTCGCAGAACTGCTTCTCATGCCACGGCCAGAGCACGCAGAAGGCGGGCCTGCGTCTCGACATCCAGAAGGCAGCCTACGACCCTATCCCTGAGGACAAGAACAAGCGCGCCATCGTGCCTAATAACCCGGCAAGGAGCGAGCTCTACAAGCGCATCATCTCCGCCGACCCCGACTACAAGATGCCGCCCAAGGAGGCGCATAAGACGCTGTCGGCCCGCGACGTGGCGGTGATCGAGCGCTGGATCGCGCAGGGCGCCCTCTACAAGCAGCACTGGGCCTACATTACGCCGACGATCGTCAAGCCTGAGAAGACGAGGTGGGATGGCCAGGCAGTCAACGAGATCGACCGCTACGTCTACGCCAAGCTGGCCAACGAGGGCCTGTCGCCCTCGCCTGAAGCCGACCGCGAGACCCTGATCAACCGCGTCGCGCTGGATCTGACCGGCCTGCCGCCGACCCTGCAGGAAGTCGACGCTTTCGTGAACGACAGGGACCCGAACGCCTATGAGAGGCTGGTCGACCGCCTGATGGCATCGGTCGAATACGCCGAGCGCCAGACCAATATCTGGCTCGACGTGGCCCGCTACGCCGACAGCCGCGGCGGCCTGAACGACAACGAACGTCCGATTTCCTACCCATACCGCGACTGGGTGATTAGCGCCTTCCACCGCAACATACCCTACGACACGTTCGTGACCTGGCAGCTCGCCGGCGACCTGCTTCAGAACCCGACCCGCGAGCAACTTCTGGCCACCGCCTTTCTCAAGGCAGGCCGTCAGGACTCCGAAGGGGGCTCGATCGACGAGGAGTTCCGCATGAACTACGTGCACGAACGCACGGAGCTCATCGGCAAGGACTTCCTCGGCCTGACCGTGGGCTGCGCCAAGTGTCACGACCACAAATACGACGTGATCGCCCAAGCCGACTACTATGCGATGACCGGCTTCTTCAACCAGATGGACGAGCGCGGCCTGGCCTCCTTCAGCCGCGGCACGCCCCGGGGCGCAACGCTCGAATGGCCAACCGCACTGCAGTCCGAGAAGCTGGCAGCGGCCCACGCCGTCACCGTGGCCAAGGAAGCGGCCTATCAGAGCGCGCTGCGCGTCGCGCTTGAAAAAGCCTCGGCTGCGGTCGCAGCCGTGCCGGATGCCGAGCGGGCAAACTTCATCGAGGCGTCGATCAAGGCCAGCACCCAGGCTTACTATCCGCTCGACAGCGGCTACGACGGCGACTTCTCGTCCTTGTACCTGGAGCCCCAGGATCTACCCCTCGGCGTTCCGGTCGAAGGCGAGAAGAATCCCTTCGACGGCATGACCCGCGCCCAGGCGACGGCGTTCCTGCAGAAGAAGATCCTGGCCGACGTCCATGCCGGCGAGCCGACCCCGATGGTCGGCGGCGCCTCGAACCGGCCAGGCTCCGAGACGGAGATGCCACGCGCGACCAAGGCGCCGGGTGAAGGCAAGCCCACGCTCGCGGACTCCAAGCCTCTAAGCCCGACAGGCCTCAAGAACACCGTCCAAGAGGACGGCACAGGCGCAGCCAGCGAGCCGGGCCTGACGAAAGCCTCCCAGGGCGATACGGCGGGCAAGCCCGGCCCTCCCGCGGCCAAGGCCCCGGACCAGGCCAGCGCTTCCACCGCCACGAGGAGGGAGCCGTCGCCCTTTGGCCGTCGCGCCTCAATGAGGGGCGACCTGGCGGCCATGAAGGCCGACCCGGGGCTACCGCGCCTTGCCGCGCGCGAAGTCGACTGGGCCATGGAGCAACTCATTGCCTCCGGCTACAGCGACGACCGCCTGGGCGACCCGCAGCGCATCGCCAAGCGCCAGTTGCAGCAATGGATCCACCCTGAGGCGTTGCAATGGACCGACTCTGGCCTCGGCGACGGCAAGAAGGGGTTCCTCAGCAACGTGAAGTTCGTGCCAGGCCACAAGGGGCAGGGTATCCAACTGCACGATTCGGTGTTCTCCGCCGACAAGTCCGTCGGCATGTTCGAGCGCACCCGGCCCTACAGCTTGGACTTCTGGCTGAAGCTGAGGACCGAGCCGTACGTCGACACCACGCGGCCCAACGGCCCGTCCGCCTCGATCCTGTACAACAACGCCAGCATCGAAGGCCAGGGCTACGAACTCAGCATGGCCAACGGCAAGCTGTCGTACAGCATTACGCACAACGCCCCGAGCGAAATGCTGCAGGTCTCCACGACGGAGAGCATCCCGACGGGCCGCTGGGTGCACATCACCTCGACCTACGACGGCAGCTCCAAGGCCCAAGGCATGCACGTTTACGTCGACGGCAAGGAGTGGCCGGTCGAGATCGAGCACAACCAGCTTACCCGGTCGTCCTTCCCGCGCGGCGTCAACAGCCAGTTCGGCAGCTATTTCGGCTTGGCCTCCGGGATCAACTTTAACCGTCCGGAACTGGTGGACGGCGCGCTCGACGAGGTCCGGGTCATTACCCGCGCCCTGACGCCGCTTGAAGTGGCCTATCTGCAGGACCCGGAGGCGGCGCTGGCCGTGCCCCAGCCGTGGGCCCGCGCCGACATGGCGCTGATCGCCGCCGCGAAGGACCCCGCGGTCCAAAAGGCGTGGCAGGAGCTCACCGAGGCGCGGCTCAATGAGCAAAGGGTCGAAACGCCAGTCCACCGCATCATGATCGCCGGCGATCAGCCGATCCAGCGCAAGACGTATGTGCTCGACCGCGGCGTTTACAATTCTTACCTGGAGGAGGTGAAGCCGCGAGCGATCCCGCGGGTGTTCCCGTGGAACGAGAAACTTCCGCGCAACCGCCTAGGCCTGGCCGCATGGCTGTTCGATCCGGGCCATCCCCTGACCGCCCGCGTCTCCGTCAACCGCATGTGGCAAGGCCACTTCGGCAACGGTATCGTGCAGACGGCGGATGACTACGGGACGCAGGGCACAAACCCGACGCACCCGGAACTGTTGGACTACCTCGCCGTCGAGTTCATCCGCTCGGGGTGGGACATCAAGCACATGCACAAGCTGATGGTTATGTCGGCCACCTATCGGCAGAACTCCAACGTCAGCCGCGAGAACCTGGAGAAGGACCCGCGCAATTTCCTTCTGGAACGCGGCCCGCGTTTTCGCATGCCGGCCGAGACCCTCCGCGACAACGCCCTGGCGATGTCGGGCCTGCTGGTTAAGAAGGTCGGCGGCGACGCGGTGTTTCCCTACGCTCCGGACGCCATCTGGGACGGGGTCGCCCAGGGCGCCGTGGTCTATCCGACCAATGTACCGGCTGAGGAAAACTACCGTCGCTCGATTTACACCTTCGTCAAGCGTAACGCCCCGGTGGCGAACCTCGTGCCGTTCGACATGCCTGACCGCCGCGATGCCCTTGCGGTCAGGCCGATCTCCAACACGCCGCTGCAAGGCCTGGTGATGTTGAACGACACTCAGTTCATGGAGGCCTACCGCAAGCTGGCGGAGCGGGCGATCAAGTCGTCCGCCAACGAGGACGAGCAGCTCATCACCATGTGGCGCCTCGCGGTTCGCCGCCATCCCGACGCCACCGAACTGGCGACCATCAAGGGGTACCGCGCGGCGGAAGTCGGCTTGATGCAGAAGTCGCCCGACGAAGTGACGAGGCTCCTCACCATCGGCATGGCCCCGGCCGACCCCTCGGTCGACCCGGTCCAATTGGCGGCGCTGACCGTCGTCACTGCCAGCGTCATGAATACGCCCGACGCTTACACACTGCGCTAGGAGGGTGGGAGGCCGTCGGACCATAGGATGGGTTGAGCGATAGCGAAACCCATCAGGGCCTTCCAGCGGCGAGGCCGACGGCGGGTTTCGCTGAGTTTATCATCGGGCCGGCCAAAGGCCGGACCCGGTGGCTCAACCCACCTCCTCGAGGAGGGATCAGCATGAGCAAGAAGGTCGCGATCGATCCGAGCGAGCTGGCCAACCTGACGCGCCGGGCCGTGCTTGGCTCCAGCATGGGGCTAGGCGCCATCGCGGCGGCTAAACTCCTAGGCGCCGGCAGGTCCCTGGCCAAGGACGCTGTCCCCTTCGGCGGATCCCGCCCCGAATCCCGCCCCGACTTGGGCAAGCTCGCCACCGGTCATTTCCCTGCCCGGGCCAAGCGGGTGATCGACATCCATATGAAGGGCGCGGTGTCCCAGGTGGACACTTTCGACTACAAACCGGAGATCATCAAACGCCACGGCGAAGAGATCCCGCCGTCGGTGAAGGGCAACGCCAAGGTCTCGTCCATGTCCAACGGTCAGACCACGTTCCCACTGATGGGCCCGCTCGCGCCGTTCAAGCAGTACGGCAAGTGCGGGCGCTGGGTGTCCGACCTGATGCCGCACATCGGCTCGGTCGCAGACGACCTAACCTTCATCCACTCGGTCTGGACGCCGCAGGTCAACCACGACCCGGCCGACATCCTGCTGCACACAGGCTTCCAGTTGCCGGGCCGTCCGGCGGCGGGGGCGTGGGTCAACTACGCGCTCGGCACTGACAACGCGAACCTGCCGTCCTACGTCGTGATGAAGTCTCAGTTCCAGGCTGCCGGCGTGGGCGCCACTCAGGCCACCTGGTCGGCCGGCTTTTTGCCCTCCAACCACCAGGGCGTGGAGTTCCGTTCGGGTAATGAACCCGTCCTCTACGTGAGCAACCCCGACGGCATGAGCCGCGCGGAGCGCCGCGGTCAGATGGATGTCATCGCGGAACTCTCGCACTATCAGTACCAGATGACTGGTGACCCGGAGATCCTGTCCAAGATCGCACAGTACGAGATGGCCTACCGGATGCAGGACTCGGTGCCGGAAGTCACTGACCTCAGCGACGAGCCGGATTATATCCTCAACATGTACGGCCCGCAGGTGCATCAGCCAGGCAGTTTCGCCCGAAACTGCCTGCTCACCCGCCGCCTGATCGAGCGGGGTGTAAAGTACGTGCATTTGGTCCAGGTCGGGTGGGACCACCACAATGGCATTGCTCGGCGTCATCCGCCCGATTGCTGGGCCGTGGACCAGCCTTCGGCCGCCCTGGTCACCGACCTGAAGCAGCGTGGCCTGCTGGACGACACGCTGGTCACCTGGAAGGGCGAGTTCGGCCGGACGGTCTACGCCCAGGGTGGAATCAACCCCAACGCGGGCCGCGACCACCACGGCGGCAATTTCACCATGTGGATGGCGGGCGGCGGGACCAAGCCCGGGATTGCCTACGGCAAGACCGACGACTTCAGCTACAACATCATCGAGGATGCGATCGAGATCCACGACCTGAACGCGACCATGCTCTATCTTCTGGGCATCGACCACAAGCAGCTGACCTTCCACTACCAGGGCCGCGATTTCCGCCTGACCGACACTGGGGGCAAGGTCATCCAAGGGATCATCGCCTAAGGCCCGAGCGAAAAGAAAAGGCCCCTTTTCAGGGCCAACCGAGATGAGACCGCAGGCGGTGACAAAAACCCCTGGCGTCATCGCCGGGCTCATCCTGGCGATCTCGCTCACGATGCTCAGCGCCCGATTATCGGGATGGCTCGAAACAAGCACGGCCAGGACGGAGTGGGAACTGCGACGAGTCTAGCCTGTAAACCGGTGCCTTCCCTCCGAGCCACAATGGTCGTGCCTTTTGAAAACCGTTTGGGGGAGGCGAAAAGTTTGATGCAGCTCATCTGGTTTGTCGGGCGTTTCCACGTCCTGATCGTCCACTTGCCGCTCGGCATACTGACACTCGCAGTGGCGCTGGAAATCCTCGTCCGCTTCCGGCCGTTCAGATCCCTGGAGAGCGCGGTGGCCCCCGTCTGGATCGCCGGGGCAATCAGCGCGCTGGCCGCGGTGGCGCTGGGCTTCATGCACGCCACTGAGGACAGCTTCGCGGACAGCGAAGCTGTGGAATCCCACCAGTGGGCGGGCATGACGCTCGCAGCTGTTGCCTGCCTGACCGCTCTCCTTCGGACCCGCATGTAT
>Ga0126369_10003031_pt1 | contig 12094 bp, 13 predicted proteins | sample PanSoiMetaPlot_1_FD_109646 | JGI IMG/M metagenome (GOLD analysis project Ga0126369, IMG submission 109646) | Tropical forest soil microbial communities from Panama - MetaG Plot_1 | ecosystem: Environmental > Terrestrial > Soil > Tropical forest > Bulk soil | place: Panama | collected 2016-02-17 | reverse complement strand
TAAGATGTGCCGCATGGGAGAGATTTCCTTTCTGTGTCCCCAGCGCGTCCCCGAACGCTCTTGCGTCCCCAGATGTCTGGGGTTCTCAAGATCGGTCCTGGGGACACACCGGGGACGCAAAATGGCTGACTGCAACGGAACCCAGCCGAACGCGATGGGACGTAAAACCCTTATAAACCAGGGATTAGTGAGGGGCAAGTGGGTCCGGTTAAATCCGGTTGAATACGGCTACACCAGACTTCGAATCTGGGGGTCGGGGGTTCGAATCCCTCCGAGCGCGCCATCATGCTCTTGATCCCGCTCATATTTTGCTTGCGGCCAGTTTGTCTTACTTGCACGAATTAATGCGATGGAAGCAATGTTGAAGCAATGACCCGAGCCCACGACGAATTCCCGCCCGGCATCAATTCCACGAGGACAAGGTCGATGCCGTCGCATTCGTAAAGACTAAACCTGGGCGGCGCCCTGCCCGTTGCTTGTACCGCCGCTTTCTTCTTCAACGCAACTGAATGGTCTAGATTGACTCGGAATCCGCGAACGGGGTGACCGGTTCAATTAGCGAAATCACTATCAGAAGATTCGATACCTACATCCACGATGTCTCCCCCACGAAGGTTATGGAGACAAGAATGAAGCCTCAAAAACGCTCGAGCAAGCTTTTGCGAAAATGTGGAGACGCCTGCGAAGGCTAAGATCAAGTCTCAAGCCAACGGCTGCCTCCACGCGTCGGGCAATGTCGGGCGAACGTGTTAGCATTTCGGACATGCGCGGGCCTAAGCTGATCGTACAGCCGGACGATGGCGAGAAACCTGTCGTGGATTTTCTTCATTCCGCGCAAAAACGGTTGCCCTCAAGCAGTTCACTTTCACGCATCCGCTACTCCTGGACGCGGTCATGGCCCTCCATAAAAAGGGCGTCCGGGTGCGCGTCATGTTGAACGGTGCAAAGGCTACGGGCGAACGGCTGAACGATCCGTTCTTCGACAAGATGAAATCGGCCGGGGTCGAGGTCCAATGGAGCAACCCCAGCTTCCTGGTCACGCATGAGAAGTCCATCATCGTCGACGGCAAGAGCGCGCTGCTGGCGACGTTCAACTTCATGGAAAAATACTTCCAGGCCACACCCGCGACTACGGGGTCTTGACCAACGATCCGGCCCAGGTCGAGCAGGTCCAGAAGTGCTTCGATTGCGACTGGAACCGCGAACCATTTCATCCGCACGAAGATGCCGGGCTCGCGTGGAGCCCGGGATATGCCCGTCATCTCGTCTGCAAGTTCATTGATCGCGCGCACAAAAGCCTTGACGTCCAGCATCCGAAATTTGCCGAGCCGGTCATACTCGAAAGGATGTTAGCCGCCATCCAGCGCGGCGTTCGCGTGCGCATTCTCTGCGGCGGCAAACACGGCCTTCACCAACCGGACCTGATGTACTCATTCGCCTTGTGGCGCCTGATGCATCAGGCCGGCGCGAAGGTCCACAAGCAAAAGAATTTGCGCGCGCATGCCAAGCTTCTCGTCGTCGACCACAAGCAGGCGCTTCTCGGTTCACAGAACTTTGATCAGCCAGCATTCGACCTGCGGAGGGAGGTCGCCATGGAGCTGTATGATGCGGCCATCGTGCGCGACTTGACGACCATGTATGAGTGCGACTGGGAGACGTCGCGGAAATACGAACCTCCCTATCCGGTTGGGGAACCTGCCGAAGAGGAGGAGGATGAGTTTATGCATGACGCCACCCTCATGCATGAGTGAGCCTGCCACGAAACCGCGCCTACTGGAGCTGGCTCTAGCCTTCAACAAGATCAGCCTGGCGAGCTTCGGAGGTGGTCTGTCCGCTTGGGCCCGCCGTGTGATCGTCGAGGAAAAGAAATGGCTCGACGACGAGGAGTTTCTAAGCGCGCTCACCCTGAGTCGAGTGCTCCCAGGTGCGAATCAGATGAACTTCGCTGTCTATGTCGGCAGCCGCTTCCACGGCTTTGAGGGCGCCCTCGCCGCGGTACTTGGGCTCATTACCATCCCGTTCCTAATCATCCTGGCACTTGCCTACGCCTACTTCCTCCACAGCACTGCACCTGCGATGCAGGACGTACTGCGTGGTGTCACGGCCGTTGCCATCGGGCTTGCACTGTCGGTGGGGCTGGAAACAGGGGAGAAGTTCCTGTTCAATCCGACCGCTCTGCTCTTCGGCGCGCTTGCCTTTGCGGCATCCGTCTTCGTGAAGCTTCCGCTCATCGCCGTCCTCGCGATCCTTGGCCCTCCGGCTTTTCTAGTGGCATGGCGGCACGACCCGGGAAAAAAAGGCGACTCATGAAGCTGGGCCCAATTCTATCGCTGATTAGCTTTTTCAGCGTGCTATCGATCCTCTCCATCGGGGGAAGCAACAGCGTCGTTCCGGAAATGGCGCGTCATGCGGTCGAAGTCGAGCACTGGCTCACGCTCGCCCAGTTCACGGACATCTTTGCCATCTCGCAAGCGACGCCGGGACCCAGCAACCTGATCGTGGCGCTCATAGGCTTCAAGGTCGCCGGCTGGTGGGACGCGCTCGTCGCTCAATTGGCAATGATGCTTCCGGCGGCTTCATTGATGCTCCTGGTCTCTCGTATTTGGCTGACCTCTTCGGGACGCCCCTGGCACCTCGCCCTGGAGCATGGCCTTGCGCCGATTGCCGTTGGGCTCATCTTCGCCAGCGGTTGGACCATTGCCGAAGGGGCCAGCCTCTCAACGATCGGCTACGTGATTGCGGCAGCATGCACGCTCCTCTTCTGGAAATCCCACATCAATCCGATTCCCATCATAGCGGTCGCCGGCGTGCTTGGATGGATGCGGTTGATTTGAGAAATTTCGAGCCCAGCATCTTTTTAGTTAGCCGGCCAACTTGCCAGTCATGCAGCCCGGTCAGGTTCGAGCTGTTCCGGCGGCAAAAACCCGCCGGCGGACGAGCGACCTGCCCGAGCCACTCGCCTCGCCCCGACTGCACATGCGATGCAGATCGCATCCTGCGACACTGTGCGGTTGGTCAGGGCGCGATGTCGCTGTTGCGTTCTACGCGCTTGCTGCGCGGAGAGGCTTGTGATCCCGTACGGGCAATGTCTTCTCAAGCCGCACCACTCCTCGCACGCAGTCCGAAATGATGAATCCAGCCTTACGTGCGAGCGATATCATCGTTTTATTGTCGGCGAATGTCTCCCCGACGATTCGGCGAACGCCGGCTGCGGCCGCGCCGCACTCGAGTTTGGCGAGCATCAGCTTCGCCAGCCCCTTCCTCTGCCAACGCTCCGCCACCGATACCGAAACCTCGGCTAAGGATCGATCCACCGCGCGCACGTAGCGCGCCTCCCCAATCACCGTCTCGCGGCCCTCTGCAAATATCTCGGCAATGAGCGCGACATGCGTCGCATAGTCCACTTGCGTGAACTGCCACATCAGCTTCAGCGACGGCTCGTTGATGGGGTGCATGAACCGACGACAGCGAGCGGCAGGTGAGAGATCGTGGAAGAACTTGACCAAAAGCTCCCTATCCTGCGGCAAGACAGGCCGGATGACGACGCGCTCACCGCTGGTCAGGTGCGCCACGTCGATCAACTCTGCAGGATAACGATGGCTTCGGTAGATCATTGCATGAGGCTCGATGCTGTGTCGCCTGCGGCAGGTGCGCCAGCGGACCTCGCCATCGCCGTCCTCCTGCGTCCTGAGTGAACACCGGGCGCATTGCGGTGGGCACTCCGCTTCTTGCGGTCAAATTAGAGTGGCGCGCGCGGTACGCAGCAATCCGCCCGCTTACGGCGCGCGCTTGAAGTATTCCTTCATCGGCGCGAAGTAGCTGCGCTGCCATCCGCCGTCGCGATAGCTGGTGTGGCCGTCGGGCACATTGCTGTGGCGCACCGTAATTCTCGTGCCGCCGGTGGTCGGCTCGAGCAGCACCTCGATTTCCGAATCCGGATCCGCCGCGGAAAACTTTGTCGTTCGCCAGGATTGAACGATGCGGCGAGGCCGTTCGAGGCTAAGATTGCGGCCGGTGATATAGCCATTCCACACCGTGAAGGCGCCGCCTTTCTGCGCGGACATGTGCGCAGGCTTTCCGCCGGTCATCTTTTGGTGTCCGTCGCTGCTGAGCCACGCGTCATAGATCTCTTGCGGGCTTGCGGGAATGACGTCGGATACGGAAAAATCGAATGGCATGATGCCGCTCCGTGTTGCTCAGTCGCGGCGCACGATAGCGCGCAACGAGCGCCCCGTCAGTCTCACGCGAGCGCACTGTGGCGCCGGGCCGCAAAGCGCTTTCGCGCCCCACAAAATCGCGCGATAATCGGCCGCACCAATGAATGATAGTCGGGAGGTTTGCCGTGCAACACAGGCATGTTTGGCTGGCCCTGGCAGTGCTGGCGGGGGGACTGAGCGGCGCCCATGCGCAAGAGGCCCTCACCGGACGCGTATCCTCGAACGAGGAGGGTGCGATGGAAGGCGTGCTGGTTAGCGCCAAGAAAGACGGGGCGACCATCACGACCACGGTGGTGACCGACTCGCAGGGCCGCTACAGCTTCCCGGCCGCGCGAATCGAGCCGGGCAAATACATCATCTCGATCCGCGCCATCGGCTATAAGCTCGACGGTCCCAAGACGGTCGACGTTCCTGCCGGCACCATCGGCACCGCCGATCTCAAGCTCAGCAAAGTCAAAAATCTGGTGCCGCAACTCTCGAACGGAGAATGGCTGCTCAGCCTGCCGGGCGCCGACAAGCAGAAAGCTTTTCTCACGCTGTGTGTGGGCTGCCACACACTGCAGCGGGTCTTGACCTCGAACCATGACGCCGCCGAATTCGAGCAAGTGTTCTTGCGCATGGCTCGCTACTCGCCCGGCAGCACGCCGACGCATCCGCAACCGCTGCTTCCCGGTCCGCGCGGCGAGCGCCCGGCGGTGACCGGGGAGGCGGCCAAGGCGGCAGCGGAATTTCTGGCAGGCGTCAGCCTCGGCAATTCCGAGGTCGCCGAATATCCGCTCAAGACTCTGCCTCGGCCCAAGGGGCGTTCCACCAAGGTGCTGATCACGGAATACGACCTGCCGCGTCGGAACGCGCTTCCGCACGACGTCATCGTCGATCGGGACGGAAAAGTCTGGTACTCGGACTTCGGTGCACAAGTCGTGGGCGTGATGGATCCGACGACCGGGGGCGTGAAGGAGATTGCAATCCCCGTGGTGCGGCCTGAGCAGCCGAAAGGTGGCCTCGATATCGAGTTCGACCCTGACGGCAACCTTTGGCTTGCGATGATGTATCAAGCGGCAATCGCCAAGATCGACCGCAAGACGCACGAGGTTTCCGTATTCCCGTTCCCCGACGAATGGATTTCGACTTCGGCGCAAGCCTCAATGGTCTCGCCGATGCAATCCGATGTCGACGGCAAGGTGTGGACCAACAATCAGGAGCACCATTCCAGCTACCGGCTCGATCTGGCGAGCGGAAAATTTGAAAATCTGGGCCCGGCCAAGACGCCGGATGGCAAGCAGATCCGGGCCTACGGCATGCCGAGCGATCAGCAGAACAACCTTTATCAGCTGGAGTTTGGCGGCGGCCACATCGGCCGGCGCGATGCCAAGACGCGTGAAGTCACCGTCTGGCCGACCTCGGGCGCGCTCACGCGTCCGCGTCGCGGTCGTGTCGACGAGCAGAACCGGTTGTGGTTTGCCGAGTACGGCGGCAACGCCATCGGCATGTTCGATCCGAAAGCCGGCGCCATGAAGGAGTGGCAGATGTCCACCCCCTGGAGTGCGCCCTATGATGTCGTTGCGATCAAGCAGGGCGCCGAGGCGTGGACCGGCTCGATGCTCACCGACCAGGTCTCCCGGCTCGACACCACAACCGGCGAGGTGGTCGACTATCTGCTGCCGCGCACCACCAATATCCGGCGTGTATTCGTGGATAGCTCCGCCGAGCGGCCCGTGCTCTGGATCGGCAGCAACCATGCCGCCAGCATTGTCAAGGTCGAGCCGCTAGATTAGCCACCGACTTGGCTCGAGATCACAGGCCCACTTTTCCGGCCGCGCCGATGGTAGGATAATTGAAGGGGGGCAGCACCGCGTGTATGGCGCTCTGCGCCAGCACCCCCAAGGAGTGCCCGAATGTCATCCTCGAGCGACTGGGAGATGCCGCACTCCTTCCAGCCGAAGCCGGAGAACTACGCCTACGATCTCGAGGCTGCGCTGACCTCCATGGTGGGGTTGCGCGCCATCATTCCAGCCGATGCCTTCACGGCCGAGACGCTGGGCACCGAGCGCACCGGAAACGGCGTGTTGATCCGTGAAGGCGTGGTGCTCACAATCGGCTACCTGATTACCGAGGCCGAAACGATCTGGCTGCACCTGGCTGATGGCCGTGCCGTGCCCGGCCACGTCTTGGCCTATGACCAGGAGACTGGCTTCGGGCTCGTTCAGGCGCTGGCGCGGCTGAACCTGTCGGCGCTGCCGATCGGCCAATCCAAAGCCACGAAGGTGGGCGACTCCGTTGTGGTCGCGGGCGCGGGCGGACGCAAACATTCGGTGGTGGCGCGGATCGCTGCCAAGCAGGAATTCGCAGGCAATTGGGAATACGTTCTCGACGAGGCGATTTTTACCGCCCCCGCGCATCCGTTCTGGGGCGGCACCGCGATGATCGGACGCACGGGTGAGCTTTTGGGCATCGGCTCGCTGCAGGTGCAGCAGGTGCGCGAAAGCGGCACGCCCGAGCCGCTGAACATGATCGTGCCGATCGACATCCTCAAGCCGATTCTCGAGGATCTGCTCACGCTCGGACGGCCGAACCGTCCGCCGCGGCCTTGGCTCGGCCTCAACGCAACCGAAGTAGAGGACAAAGTCGTGGTGGCGCGGATCTCCGGCGGCGGTCCGGCGAAGAAAGCCAATCTGCGCACCGGCGATGTCGTGCTCGCCGTGGCCGGCGATCAGGTCAAGGACCTTGCCGGCTTTTTCCGCAAGGTCTGGTCGCTTGGCAGGGCCGGCGTGCAAGTGCCGCTCACGGTCTACCGGGACGGTCGCACCTTCGAAGTGCGCGTCCCCTCCGGCGATCGCAATCGCTTTCTCAAGGGGCCGAGCCTGCACTGAGAGAGCTTGCCTCGCCCCGCGGGGGCTCGCTCGCCCCGCAGCGAAGCGTCGGCCAAGGCGGACCCTTTCGTTTTCCGCAAGTCTCCCATGTCGCGGGGATCTCCTGAGTTGCGCGCCGCGTCACACGCACGACATGCTCATGGATTGAGGTGAGAGCGGAGGAGGGATCATGGGAATCATCATGATCAACTGTCCCACCACAGGACGCAACGTCTCCACGGGCATCGAGACGATCGGCATGCAAGACCTTCCGGCGGTGACGGCAAAGATGGTGTGCCCCGCCTGTGGCCGTATCCACCATTGGACCAAAGCACAGGCTTGGCTCGCGCACAGCGGCGAACAGTACGGATTGCGGGCAACCGAATAGCAAAGGGCGCGGCTTTCGCCGCGCCCCGACCTCGCGGCCGCTCGCACAGGGCTGTCAAGCCCTCGGCTGCGGCACGATGCGGATATAAGGCTTGGGCGCTTTCCAGCCCTGCGGATATTGCTTCTTGGCCTCTTCATCGCTGACCGAACCGGCGATAATCACATCCTCGCCCTGCTTCCAATTCACCGGTGTTGCCACCTTGTGCTTGGCGGTGAGTTGCAGCGAATCGATCACCCGTAACACCTCGTCGAAGTTGCGGCCCGTGGTCATCGGATAGACCAGAACAAGCTTGATCTTCTTGTCCGGGCCGATAACGAAGACGTTACGCACGGTCTGGTTGTCGGCGGGCGTGCGCTTCGTCGGATCGCCGGACACGGCAGCCGGGAGCATGCCATAGAGCTTCGACACCTTGAAATCGGAGTCGGCGATCATCGGATAATTCGGAGCGTAGCCTTGGGTTTCCTTGATATCGTTTGACCAGCCCTGATGGTTGGTGAGCGGATCGACCGAGAGCCCGATGATTTTGACGCCGCGTTTGTCGAAGTCGGGCTTGATCTTGGCCATGTAACCGAGCTCGGTCGTGCACACCGGCGTGAAGTCCTTCGGGTGCGAAAACAGCACCGCCCACTTGTCGCCGATCCAATCGTGAAAGCGGATTTTTCCTTCCGTGGTCTCCGCCTCGAAATCCGGGGCCGTATCGTTGATTGCCAGTGTCATGGCTTACCTCCGTCGCGTGCGAGCCAGTTGGCCCGGTAATATAGTGAGTTGCAGTCTCAGCAGCCAGTGTTAGCCGCGATAGCCGCGCACTATCGAACGCCCCCACTTGGCCGCGCCGCTAAATCGTCCTTCAGGGCGGGGCGCCTGGAGAAGGAATGAGCGGCGAGTTTTGTGCGGAGGAGAATGAATCGATACGTGGGCAGAGCGACGGTTTGCCGCGCCGAGGATAGCGCGCTCTTTAACAACGATACGCCGCCCGCTCATACGGCGGTTGGAGGCCGACGATTAGAACCAAGGACGAAAACCAAACGATCGGGACGAAGCGTGGCCCGAGTACGGATTTGGCTGTGCGGCGTGCGCGCGTCGCGGCGCCGTCCGTGGCTCTTGTTTTTTTGTCTCTTTCTTCGGCTCCTCGGTGACACTGCTTTTTGCGATCTCGGGCGCTGGTTCGATTGCCGTGGGGATCGCAAGCGCCTCTGACGGGGCAGGCGGCACCCAGGGCGAGTCCGCGTAGTGCACGACTGTCTTGGGTGGCGGCCGATAGGCGGCCAATCCAGGATTTGCGGCGACGCTTGGCTGCATCAACCAGTAGAGAGCGAGGAAAAAGCCTGCATACGCCGCGAGGAGAATTCCGACTGCGGCGCCTAAGCGGTAATCCTCAGAGCTGCCCCGCCCAAGATTCTCACGCAAATACATGCGCTGCCCCCCCAGTTCGACCAGTCCATTAGTCGCGCGGCCTGGCGAATAGGTTCAGCGTCTACCGCCGCTGACCCGCTGGCGTTGCAGCAATGGCGCCCGTGGTTAGCGCGGTCGGGCGCGCCTTCGGCGCCCCCTCATTTTCGTGGCGTGTGGCCGAAGAGCCACAGTCGCCCTCTTCGTCTTTGGTTATAAGTGAAACGGGGATGAGGAGCGGGGGCAAACATGGGACTCGCGCGCGGGTCTCAGTGGGTCGTGTGGGGCGGCTTGGCGGCATTACTTTGTGCTGGCCTTGCGAATCACGATCGAGACGGCAAAGCGGCGCTGGCTCGCCTTGGTGCGCCCGATATACGGGCCGCGCTGGCTGCCGCACCCGCCGGCTCAGATCTAAGACCCGAGCGCTCTGATCCGGACGCGCCCGATCCGCTCGAAAACATTTCGCTCGCTAAACCAGAAGTCGAGGTGAATCCGCAAGCTGCGGATGAGTGCTTGCTGGCCCAAGACTGCGTCGACCAGTATCTCTGGTTAGTCTACGACCGCGCGCCCAAGGTCGATACCAACAAGTTGAAGGAGCGGATCAAGGCGACGGTCAAGTCCAAGGGCAAGACCCGGACTGTTATGAAAACCGTTATCAGGCTCGTGGACGGGGACTTCACGTGGAAGGATCCGAAGGCCGCAGAAAGAGCCGGCATGTCATTGAAGGACTACGTCATCGGCGGCATGGATCGAGCGTTCAAAGGCAGGCTCTATCGCCTCTTTCGTGCGCTCGACGAGGCTGGACTTGCTCCCGGCATGACCAGCGGCTTCCGCGACGACTACCGGCAATCGATTGCAACCGGCAACAAGGCCGCGAGCGACAGCTCATATCACGGCGGAAGCCGGCGCGGCGGCTATGGCCGCGGGCTTGCAGCCGACATCGTGAGCGTCAAGGGCGAGACGCGGTCCGAGCGTTGGCGCTCGACCGAAATGCTATGGAGCTGGGTCGACGCGCACGGGAAGGAATTTGGGATCGGCAGACCCTATCTCGACAAGGATCCACCGCATATCGCGCCCATCGACGGCAAAGAATATGTCGCTCACCGCGGAGTGAACGCGAAAACGAAACACGCGGGCCTGTAAGGCTGGCGCGGATGTCCGCTTTGAGCGGTAAGACGAACTCGTGTGCGTGTCGGAATGAAGGCCCGCTTATGACCCGGACCGGTCCAAGTGGGCCGGATGGATTGCGACTATTGTTCCGACAAATCACCAGCGCCGATGAGACCAATGCCGTCGGTGAAGGCGCGGCGCGTAGGCGTACGCGCGATACCCGCCTCCGTAATACCCACCCGCCTGGGTCCGTAGGCGGTTCGCCTCCGTGCCGGTCGGTTCAGTCAAGTCCCGACTGGATTGGGCCTGCACGACGCTCGTGCCGCCTATGAGCGAGATTGCAAACACAAGCATGGCTAAAATCTTCATCCTGGGCTCCTCAGACTAGGTTTCCCCGCCAGAGCCTTGCTGGACCCGCGCCTGAGGCAACGCAACGCGCGTACGGCTGTTCCGTCGATCATCAGTTCCACGCTCTGAACCACGATGAATGGTGTCTAATTGTAGCCCCGAGCCGCTTACTCGCTCAGATGCACAAAGCTGTTTGTGAAAAGCTGTTTGTGATGGGAGGACTATCCTGTTTCGAACAATCGCGAGCCACGGGCAACAAATTGATCGACAATGCATTTGGCTTGCGGCCACCGTGCGAGGGCGCCGCGGGCGCCTCCACCGCTGCCCGTCGGACCGTAGTGGATCGCGCTCACATTGAAGCTCTGCACTCGCGCCGATCACAAATTGCTGATCGTGCCGCACCGCACACTGGATGCCGGTGGTAACCGCTCATAACGATCCACGGTAACTGCTCGCGATTTTCCGCTCTTGCACATTGCTGCCGCAACTTCGCCACGGCGGCGTCATCGGCGCACTGCCGGCGCGGACTATGGACGCGTCGAACCCTAGCGCTGCGGTCCGCGACTAAATGTAGAGAAGTGAGGAACCCCCCAGTCTCGAAAGAGTTGGGGAGCCGTCCCTCACAAAAGGTTCCCGGAAGGTCGGGAAGGCGTCAGATGAGCACGGGCGCGTGTTTATATGCGCTGATTGCAGCGATCAAGCAGTCGCCCATCCTTGTGAGGATGAGCGAACGGCTGTTGCTTGCCCGCGCCTGGGCGAGCGTGCGCAAGTCGAAGGACGTCGACGCCTACGTCTTGGCTTGGATCGCGAGCCACGTCCGCGGCCCGCGACGCCCGCGCACGTTGATGTAAATTAACCATTCTCCTGCGGCCTCCCTTTCGCTGTTCCCCCGCGGCGCCAGCGTGTTGACATTTACGCTGCTGCGCAGCAAAGCCTAAAATGGCCTTCGCGGGGTCTGGCGGCATGTTCAAGCGTATCCTGATCGCCAATCGCGGCGAGATCGCCTGCCGCGTCATCAAGACCGCTCGGCGCTTGGGAATTGCCACCGTTGCGGTCTTTTCCGAGGCGGACCGCGACGCCCTCCACGTCGAAATGGCGGACGAGGCCGTGCCCATCGGACCGCCGCCTGCGTCCGAGAGCTATCTCGTCATCGAGAAAATCGTCGCTGCCTGCAAATCGACGGGCGCCGAGGCGGTGCATCCCGGCTACGGTTTTTTGGCGGAGCAAGCGGCCTTTCCCGCGGCGTTGGCGAAGGCCGGTATTGTCTTCATTGGGCCCAACCCCAAGGCAATCGCCGCCATGGGCGACAAGATCGAGAGCAAAAAAGCGGCGGCGAAGGCCAAGCTCTCCATCGTTCCAGGTCATCTCGGCGCGATCGCCGACGCCAAGCAAGCGGCGAGGGTCGCCGATGAAATCGGCTATCCCGTGATGATCAAGGCCTCGGCGGGAGGCGGCGGCAAGGGCATGCGAATTGCGCATTCGCAGGCCGAGGTCGCCGAGGGGTTTGCGCGCGCGCGCTCGGAGGCGAAATCCTCCTTCGGCGACGAGCGGGTGTTCATCGAGAAATTCATCGTCGATCCGCGCCACATCGAAATCCAGGTGCTCGGCGACAAGCACGGCAATGTCATTCATCTCGGTGAGCGCGAATGCTCGATCCAACGCCGCAATCAGAAAATTGTGGAGGAAGCGCCGAGCCCGCTCATCGATGCGACCACGCGCAGAAAGATGGGCGAGCAGGCGGTCGCGCTCGCAAAGGCGGTCGCCTACGATTCGGCGGGCACGGTGGAGTTCGT
>Ga0126369_10003030_pt1 | contig 12097 bp, 8 predicted proteins | sample PanSoiMetaPlot_1_FD_109646 | JGI IMG/M metagenome (GOLD analysis project Ga0126369, IMG submission 109646) | Tropical forest soil microbial communities from Panama - MetaG Plot_1 | ecosystem: Environmental > Terrestrial > Soil > Tropical forest > Bulk soil | place: Panama | collected 2016-02-17 | reverse complement strand
CGAGCTTCTCCTTGTGCTCGTCGAAGGTCTTCTGGGTGTTGTAGACCAGGCTGTCGAGCTGGTTCCTCGCCTCGACCTGTCGCCGCCGCTGCTTGTCCTCCTCGCTGTGCGACTCGGCCTCCTTGACCATCCGCTCGATGTCGTCCTTCGGCAGCGCCGAGCCGCCGGAGATGACGATCGACTGCTGCTTACCGGTGCCCAGGTCCTTGGCCGAGACGTTCACGATGCCGTTGGCGTCGATGTCGAACGTCACCTCGACCTGCGGTACGCCGCGCGGCGCCGGGGCAATGCCCTGCAGACCGAACTCGCCGAGCTTCTTGTTGTACGCGGCGATGTCGCGCTCGCCCTGGAAGACCTGGATGAGCACCGACGGCTGGTTGTCGTCGGCGGTGGTGAAGATCTCCGAGCGCTTGGTCGGGATCGTCGTGTTCCGCTCGATGAGCTTGGTGAAGATGCCGCCCTTGGTCTCGATGCCGAGCGAGAGCGGAGTCACGTCCAGTAGTAGGACGTCCTTGACCTCGCCCTTCAGCACGCCGGCCTGCAGGCATGCGCCCACCGCCACGACCTCGTCCGGGTTGACCCCCTTGTTCGGCTCCTTGCCGCCGGTCAGCTTCTTGACCAGGTCGACGACGGCCGGCATCCGGGTTGATCCGCCAACCAGGACCACGTGGTCGATGTCGCTCAGCTTGATGGTCGCGTCCTTGATCACCTGCTGGAACGGCTGGACGCAGCGGTCAAGCAGATCCGATGTCATCTTCTCGAACTCGGCCCTGGTCAGCTTGGCGTCCAGGTGCAGTGGGCCCTGATCGGAGTGCGTGATGTAGGGCAGGTTGATCTGCGACTCGGTCGAAGCGGACAGCTCGATCTTGGTCTTCTCCGCGGTCTCCCGCAGCCGCTGCAACGCCATCTTGTCGGCGGCCAGGTCGATGCCGTAGCTGTTCTTGAAGTCCTTGACCAGCCAGTCGACGATCTTCTGGTCCCAGTCGTCGCCGCCGAGGTGGTTGTCGCCGCTCGTCGCCTTGACCTCCACAACTCCCTCGCCCACCTCGAGCAGCGACACGTCGAAGGTGCCGCCACCCAGGTCGAACACCAGGATCGTGGCCTCGCCGGCCTTGTCCAGGTGGTAAGCCAGCGCGGCCGATGTTGGCTCGTTGATGATGCGCAGCACGTTGAGGCCGGCGATCTGCCCGGCCTCCTTGGTGGCTTGCCGCTGCGCGTCGTTGAAGTAGGCCGGCGTGGTGATGACGGCGTCGGTCACGGTCTCGCCCAGGTAGGCCTCGGCGTCCCGCTTGAGCTTCTGCAGGATGAACGCGCTGATCTGCTGCGGGGTGAACTTCTTGCCGTCGATCGTGATGCGCCAGTCCGTGCCCATCTGGCGCTTGACCGACCTGATCGTCCTGTCGACGTTCGTGACCGCCTGGCGCTTGGCCACCTCGCCGACGAGGACCTCGCCGTTCTTGGCGAACGCAACCACGGATGGCGTGGTCCGTGAGCCTTCCGCGTTCGCGATCACTGTGGGCTCGCCGCCCTCGAGAACCGCGACGACCGAGTTCGTCGTGCCCAGGTCGATGCCTACCGCTCGTGCCATGTGTCAGTCCTGTCTCGTGTTGTGGCCCGTGAAGCTTGAGTCTGTGCGACGCAAGTTTGCCACCCTGAGCAGGACATGTCAAATGAGTTGAGCGACAATGACTCAAGTTTCGGAGCGCTCTCATGCGACCCGCCGGGGCCGCTCCCGGCGGACCACGGCGGCGGCCGCGATCACGGCGACGACGACAGCCACGCACTCCGGGTAACGTCATATGGCCGGGTCATCGTTCCCGCGGGCACCCGGCCCGATGGCGAGGGCGGGTAGCACGGCGAGGGGTCGACATGGCCGCGGGTAGCGCACCGGCGACGGTGGCCGACGGGGCGCCAGCTGTGCAGGTCAGGACGCGCAGCATGGCAGGCGGCGTCCTCGCGCTCGGATACTTGCTCGCGGCGATCCTGGTCACCTGGCGGTTGTGGGCCGACCCGGCCTCCCGCATCGTGGCGGGCAACCCGGACGACGCTGACCTGTTCGCCTGGTACATGCGATACGCGGCCACGGCCGTTGCCCATGGCTCGCTGCCCGCGCTGGTAACCCAAGCGCTCAACGCGCCGCAGGGCATCAATGCGATGTGGAACCCGTCCATGCTGCTTCCCTGCGTCGCCCTCGCGCCGGTCACGCTGCTCTTCGGACCGCAGGTCAGCCTGACCCTGCTGACGACGATCGGCTTCGCGGGTTCGGCCTTCGCGATGTACTGGGTGCTGCGGCGCTGGCAGGTCAGCGCGTTCGCTGCCGGGCTCGCCGGGGCGGTCTACGGGTTCTCACCGGCGCTGCTGCACGCGGCCACCGGGCACTACGAGCTCCAGTTCGCGGTTCTGCCGCCGCTGATCATCGACGCTGGCCTGCGGCTCGCGGTCGGCGGCCCTGCCGACGGAGGCCGCACCTGGCGTCCGGTCATCCGGTTCCCGGCTTACGTGCGCGACGGCGCCAGGCTCGGCCTCCTGCTCGGCGCCCAGCTCCTGATCAGCGAGGAACTGGCGCTGACGACCGCCATCACCGGCTTGCTGCTCGTCACGGCGCTTGCGCTGTCGTTCCCCGGCCAAGTGCCGCGCCGGCTGGTCCACGCGGCTAAAGGGCTGCCGATAGCCGCCGCGTGCACGCTGCTCATCGCAGGCTGGGCGCTGACGGTGCAGTTCTTCGGCCCGCTTGGCCAGCGCGGCAGCCCGTTCCTGGCGGATTACTACGTCAACGACCTCACGGCGTTCGTGACCCCGTCGCAGTACATGCTGTTCCACACCCCGGCCAGCGCCCAGGCGGCCGCCGCATACCAGGGCGGCGTGCCGGAATACCTTGCCTACCTCGGCTGGCCGCTCATCGCGGTGCTCGTCGTCGCGGTCGCGGTGTTCTGGCGTCATCCGGTGATCAGGGTCCTGGCGGTGGCAGGCGCAGCGCTCGCGACGCTCTCGCTCGGCGGCTTCCCGCTGATCAGCCGGACATCCCAGCCCGGCCTGCTGCTGCCCTGGCATTGGCTCGAGGAGCTGCCGCTCGTCAGCTCGGTGCTCCCGGCCCGGTTGTCCATCCTCATCGACGGCACGGCCGCCGCGCTGCTGGCGTTCTCGGTTGACCTGGCCATGCGCCGCCTTGACCGGGACCGGGCAGATGCCGATCGCCGTGGCAGCCCGGTGCAGCTGGTCGGGGCCCTGGCTATCCTCGCGTGCCTGCCCATGCTGCCCAGGCCGTTGCCGACCGCGACGGCGACTCCGCTTCCCGCGGGGTGGTCGGCGGCCCTAAACGCACTGCACCTGCCCGCCGGCGCCCGGATCCTCGTGGTGCCCGTGCCGCAGGCCCACCTGACGGCCGCGATGCGCTGGCAGGCCGACAGCCCCCGGTCGGAGTCGCTGATCGGCGGTTACTTCATCGGCCCGGCCTGGGACGGGCACGCATACATCGACGGCAACGGCCTGGCCCCGACGGCCGCCTACCTGAACCGGCTCTGGGTCGCGGGCCTGCGGCCCGGCTCAACCGCCGCCCGCGCGGCAGCCCTGGCGAACCTCCCGCCCCCCGGCACTCCACCCCTAGGGCCGCAGGTGACTGGCGATCTTGGCTACTTGCGGCCCGCCGCCGTGATCGCGGTTACCGCGCCGAACTCGGCGCTCGGCAGGTACCTGGCCGGGGTGTTCGGGGCGCCAACGGTGCGCTCGGGCAGCATCCTGGCCTGGCGGCTGGCGTAGCCCGGGGTCAGCCTGCCCAGTTCCCGGTCAGGTAGAGCAGTCCGATCGCCACGCTGACGGGGATCGCCAGGGCGAGGTAGAGGTGCCCAGCCCAGGGCCGCCGGGCTGACAGCGCCGCGAGCCCGCACCACAGCGGCCACAGCAGCAGCAGCGCCTGCGGCACGGACTCGTACCAGACCGACGTCGCCATCGCGCCGATGGTCAGGCCCGTGTACACGGCCTCAGCCCAGCGCCGGACCACCAGCAGCGCGACCGTCGTGAGCACGCCAGCGAGCACGGCCACGATCTCCAGCTGGAAGACGAAGCTCACGGTGGCCGGAAACTCATGCCCGAATGCCGCGGCCCAGGTCCCCTTGAACGTGTCGACAGGGCTGGTGAACTGGCGCTCCCAGCCATGCTGCTCGGCATGCAGCCAAGCGAGCCAGTTGCCCGTGCTCGCGCGCAGATACAGTTCGTAGCACCCGAGCGGGACCAGCGCCAATGCGAACATGGCGACTGCTCGCAGCCGCTCGCCGCCCGCCCGGAGCAGGATCTGTACCACCAGCGCCGCGCACAAGAACAGCCCGTTGACCCGGACCACGCTCGCCAGGCCCGCGAGCATCACGGCCAGGAGCCAGCGCTGCTTGCCCGCCGCAAGCCAGCTGCCAAGGGCAAGTGCGAGAAACAGGGCCTCGGAGTAGCCGGCCGCCAGGAAGATCGCGGCCGGCGAGGCCACAAGGAACAGCACCGCTCGGCTGCCCAGGCCGGCTCCGTAGCCGTCCTCTGCGATCCGGCCGAGCAATACCGCGGCAACCGCGCCAGCGACGAAGGAGATGATGAGGCCCGACACTGTCCACTGCCGCGCGATCGCGTGCACCGCGGCCAGTACGAGCGGGAACCCCGGCGGCGAGGCAACCTGGTCGGCGGTGGCGTGGCCGGGCGGCCCGAAGTAGCCGAACTGCGCGATCGCCGCCAGGCGCACGGCATCCCAGTTCTGCCACAGCGAGAGCCAGCCCCGAGCCGATGCGGCATGGCCGAGGATGTATTCGGCGGGCCAGGTCAGGGCGAGGACCGCGCACCTGGACAGCAGCCAGATTCGCAGTACGTCCAGGTCGGCGGGTGACGGCCGCCAGGCATGCCGGAGCAGCAGCGACGCCGCAGAATCCCGGCGGCTGAGGACCTGCTCAGCGGACGTCATGGCGGGGGGCTCCTCGGGGCACGCTGTCTGTTGACCCGAAGCGTAGACGGGTTCCGCCGGTACCCGATCACCTCGCGCCGCCAGTGCGCTACCGCCGGCGTACGCTGGCACCCAACCCACCCCGGGAGGTCCCCTTGGCGCTGCGGATCGTCATAGGCCTGACTGTGACCGTGATCGCGCTGGCGGTCGCGGGCCGTCGGCTGTCGTGGCTCTACCGGCTGGGTACGAGCGGCCAGCCGGCGCCCGAGCGAATCGAGGCGCTGCGCAGGAACCCGGCCCGCGGTGCCCGCACCGAGGCCACCGAGGTGTTCGGCCAGCGCAAGCTGCTCCAGTGGACGGTGCCGGGAGCGGCGCACTTCCTGACGTTCTGGGGCTTCACCATCCTGCTGCTGACGATCATCGAAGGGTACGGTGACCTGTTCTCGCCGACCTTCGCGATCCCTCTGATCGGGCACTGGGCTTTCGTTGGCTTCCTCGAGGACCTCGTCGCCGTGGGCGTGCTGGTGGGGCTGGCCATCTTCACGGTGATCAGGCTGCGGGAGAACCCCAAGCGGGAGGGCCGCCGCTCCCGGTTCTCCGGCTCCCACACCGGCGCCGCGTGGCTCGTTCTGGCATTGATCTTCCTGGTCATCGCGACCCTGCTGATCTACCGCGGCGCGCAACGCAATACCGGCCACTTCCCGTACCCGCACGGGGCGTTCGCCTCGCAGATCGTCGGCAACTGGCTCGCGCCGCTTGGCCGGGGCACCAACCTGGCCATCGAGACGACGTTCATTCTGGCGCAGCTCGCGATCGTGATGGGCTTCCTGATCCTGGTGACCTACTCCAAGCACCTGCACATCTTCCTGGCGCCGGTCAACGTGCTGTTCTCCCGCCGACCGAACGGGCTGCGCGGCCTCGAGCCCATGCGCTCGGGCGGCAAGGTGCTCGACTTCGAGGAGGCCGACCCGGACACCGACGTGTTCGGCATCGGCAAGGTCGAGGACCTGAGCTGGAAGGGCATGCTCGACCTAGCCACCTGCACCGAGTGTGGCCGTTGCCAGTCGCAGTGCCCAGCCTGGGCGACGGGCAAGCCGCTGTCGCCGAAGATGCTGATTCTCGACCTGCGCGATCACGCCTTCGCCAAGGCGCCGTACCTGCTAGCGGGGTCGGCGGAGGCCAGGGCGGCGCTGCCGGAGTCGGTGCGGCAGGAGGCCGAGCGGCCGCTGGTTGGGCCGGTGGCGGACGGCGGGGTGATCGACCCGGACGTGCTGTGGTCCTGCACCAACTGCGGCGCCTGCGTGCACGAGTGCCCGGTTGATATCGAGCACATCGACCACATCGCCGGGATGCGCAGGCACCAGGTGCTGATCGAATCCGAGTTCCCCGCCGAGGCGGCCGGGATGCTGAAGAACCTGGAGAACAAGGGCGACCCGTGGGGCATGGGCGAGGCCAAGCGGGCCGAGTGGATGGATGGCCTGGACTTCGATGTCCCCGTCGTCGATGGCGCGATCGGCGACGATGTGGAGTACCTGTTCTGGGTGGGCTGCGCGGGCGCTCTTGAAGACCGGGCGCGCAAGACGACGCGGGCGATCGCGCAATTGCTGCACACGGCAGGGGTGTCGTTCGCCGTGCTCGGGCCCGCCGAGACCTGCACCGGGGATCCGGCGCGGCGGATGGGGAACGAGTTCGTGTTCTCGATGCTGGCGCAGCAGAACATCGAGACGCTCAACGAGGCCAAGGTCCGCACGATCGTCGCGAGCTGTCCGCATTGCTTCAACACCCTCGCCCATGAGTACCCGCAGCTCGGCGGCAATTACGAGGTAATCCATCACACGCAGCTGCTGTCCAAGCTGGTCGCCGAGGGCAGGCTCACCCCGGTGACGCCCGTCGAGGAGAAGATCACCTACCACGATCCGTGCTTCCTGGGCAGGCACAACCGGGTGTTCACGCCGCCGCGGCAGATCATGGAGCAGGTGCCTGGCGTGCGTGCGCAGGAGATGCACAGGTGCCGTGAGCGCGGGTTCTGCTGCGGCGCCGGCGGTGCCCGGATGTGGATGGAGGAGCGCATCGGCAAGCGGATCAACGCCGAGCGGATCGAGGAGGCGCTGGGCACCGATCCGGATACGATCTCGACCGGCTGCCCGTTCTGCCTCGTGATGCTGGGCGATGCGATCAGCCAGAAGAAGAGCTCCGGCGAGGCCAAGGCGTCTTTGGAGGTCGTGGACGTGGCGCAGCTGCTGGCCAGGTCGGTGGCGACGGCAGCCGGGCCAGGCCCCACGCCATCGGGCGACCCGTCGTCACCCGCAGAAACCCCCTAGCAAGGAACCATACGGCCGGTGGAGTCACGGCGAGCGGAATCCTTCAGCGACGGCGTGTTCGCAGTCGCGATCACCGTGCTCGTGTTCAACCTGCTGCCGATCGCCCAGCCCGGCTTCACTCAGCACTCCGTCACCGCCGTGGCGTGGCCGCAGTATGTCGCCTACGCGGTTAGCTTCCTCACGATCGGCATCATGTGGCTCAATCACCACACGATGCTCGCTCACATCGTCAGGGTCGACCGGATGACGCTCGTGCTCAACCTGTTTGCCCTGATGGGGATCGTGGCAGTGCCGTTCCCGACCGCGCTCGTAGCCAACAGCTTCGCGCGGAACGCCTGGCCAGATGCCCGTCAGGTAGCGGCAGTCAGCTACGGCATCCTCATGATCGCGATCGCGATCTGCTACTCCGGCATGTGGCAGTACCTGGCCGCGCACCAGGACACGCTCGCCGACAAGCCCATGCGGCCGCCGCGCTCGGCGACGCTCCGATTCACCGCGGGCACGGCTGGCTACGTGGCCTGCGTGTTCCTCGCAGCCTTCGGGCTCCCGGATGCCGCGCTGGTCGGGTACGCGCTGCTCGCGGTGTACTACCTGTTCGAGCACCTGCCCGCGCCTGGCGGACAGCCAGCGAACGAGCGACCGCCCGGCTAGCAGATCGTGCCGGGTAGACTCCCGCGCGAGCGAGGGCAGATCCGTGATCGGCGAAACAGGTGGCTATGGAAGCGGGCGGCGACACCGGCCTGAACCCCGGCCATAGCGGGCCCGTGCTCGAGCCGACCGTCGCCGACGCGGTGCTCCCAACCTCAGCTGAGGCGCGGGAGCCGACCCCACCCGCCGTGGATGTGGATTTGCCCACCGCTACCGGTGGGCAAATCCACATCGATCTTGGGAGAACCAAGGAGCCGGAGCGCTCGGTGCGCAAGGCCGACCCGGTCGTGTGGGCGATCGCGGCCGCCGTGTTCGCCGCCTATACCGCGATCTCCGTGTACAAGTACCTGGCCCTGCAGCCTTCGTCCTGGGACCTGGGCATCTTCACGGAGGCAGTGAAGCAGTACGCGAACCTCCGGGCGCCCATCGTCGACCTGCGTGCCTCGGGGCTTGACCTGCTCGGCGATCACTTCCACCCGATCATCGCGCTGCTTGGACCGTTCTTCCGGCTGTTCCCTTCCCCGGTCACCCTGCTCGTCGCGCAGGCGCTGCTGGCGGCCGTCTCGGTCATCCCGGTGGGCCGCGCGGCGGCCGACCTGCTCGGCGCGGGGGCCGGCCGGGCCATCGCGGCGGCCTACGGACTGTCCTGGGGACTGCAGCAGCTCGTGAGCTATGACTTCCACGAGGTGGCCTTCGCGGTGCCACTGCTCGCATTGTCGCTGTCGGCCCTGGTCAGGGGCAGATACCGGGCCGCGGTCTGGTGGGCGGTGCCATTGGTGTTCGTCAAAGAGGACCAGGGGTTCACGGTCGCGGCGATCGGGCTCCTGCTGGCCTACACGTACCGGCAGCGCACGGCCGGCCTGCTGCTCGCTGGCTGGGGCCTGGGCTGGTCCGCTCTTGCGATCGACGTCATCATCCCGTACTTCAACCGGCAACATCAGTACTGGTACTTCACCGCGGCGCAAGGGCAATCCGGCCCGATCACCCCGAGCCACCTGCTGGGCCAGCTGCTCGCGTCCCCCTCGGCGAAGCTCCCGACGCTCGCGCTGATCGGGCTCGTGACGATGTTCGCGGCCGTCCGCTCGCCCGTCGCGCTCGCGGCGATACCCGGGCTCCTGTTCCGTTTCGTCTCGCCAGTTCCGGCCGCATGGGGCACGGCGTGGCACTACAACGCGACAGTGATGCCGATCGTGTTCGTCGCCGCCATCGACGCGCTGGCGCGGCTGCGGGCCGCCGAGGACGAAGCCCCAAGAGAGGACCTGACCTGGATCGGCCGCGCAGTTCGCGGCACGGGCGTCGCGCTGGGCCGCCATGGGCCGGCGATGATGCTCGCTGTCGCGCTCGCGCTGGCGTTCCAGTTCCCGCTGAGCAACCTGTGGGATCCGCAGACGTACACGCCGAGCCCTCAGCTCGCCGCCGCGCGCGCCGGCATGGCGCTCGTGCCCTCGGGCGCCACCGTGACGACCGACCTGGAGCTGCTGGCACCGCTCGGCGCGCGAACCGACACGTTCTGGATCGGCAACCAGTCCAAGCGTCCCTGGCTCGGCGTCTACCCGCCCAATCCGCCCACCCGGTACTTCGTGCTCGATGAGTACAGCCTCGACTGGAACGGGCAGCCGCCCTCGAACTTCCCCGCGTACGTCAGGTCACTCGAGCCCGGTCGCGGTTACCAGCTGATCTTCAGCCGCGACGGGATCCTGGTTTTCCGGCGCTGAGTCGACTGGGATCGGGCTACGGCTCACGAGGCCATGGCGCTCGCCGCCCTGGCCGGCAGCCAGATCCGCACCCTGGTGCCATGTCCCTGCCACGACTCCAGCGTCGCGTGGCCGCCGTGAGCGTTCGCGATCGCCTGCACGATGGACAAGCCGAGCCCGCTCCCGCCGCCGCCAGTGAAATCCGTTCCCTGATCGGCCGACTCTGCATCGTCGGCCCGGTCACCTGCCCGGTGGAACCTGTCGAACGCTTGGGCCGCGTCCTGCGACGACATGCCCGGCCCAGAATCGGCGACCTCGATCATCACGCCGCCCTGCACCGCGCCGAGCCGCACGGCAACCGGGGCGGAGCGCGGCGTGTGCGCCCGGACGTTGCCCAGCAGGTTCCCCAAGACCTGCCTGATCCGCCTTTCGTCCACCATCGCGATCAGCCGGGGCGGCGCCTGGGCGCTGATCGGCCGGTCGGGTTCCACCGCCATCGCGTCGGCCACCGCATCTCGCACGATCATCGCCAGGTCCGTCTCGGCCAAGTCGAGCGAGGAGGTCCGGTCCAGCCTGGCAAGCTCGAGCAGCTCGGCGACGAGCGTGGACATGCGCTGGGCTTCCTGTTCGATCCGCCGCATCGCCCCGGGCAACTGCTCGGGGCCGAGCGCGCCTTGCCGGTAGAGCTCGGCGTAGCCGCGGATCGTGGTCAGCGGGGTGCGCAACTCGTGCGAGGCGTCGGCCGCGAACTCGCGGACCTTCCGCTCTGAGTGCAGCCGCGCGCCAAAGGCCTGCTGAATCCTATCCAGCATCGTGTTGATCGCCGCGCCGAGTCGGCCGACCTCGGTCTGGTCATCTGACTCGGCCATCCGCTCGGTCAGGTCGCCCCGCGATGTGATGTCATTGGCGGTGCTTGCCATCCGGTGCAGCGGATCGAGCCCTCGGCCAATCAGCCATTGTCCGCCGATCGCGAGCAGCGCGACGAGCCCGGCCCCGGTGAGCATCTCGGCCAGGATGAGCCCGCGCAGCGGCCGTTCCCTCGTTGCTACCTGCTCGGCCACGATCAGCACGCTCGGCCGTGGCAGCAGGCCCTGCCCCGACGGAATGAACCTGGCCGCAGCCTCAAGCTCCGGATCACCAGGCCGGGTCACCGGGACGCCGAACGGTCCGTCGTGGCTGGCCGCCGTCCGCACCCAAGCCGGGCCGAGGCGGCGAACATCGGCCGCCAGCGCGTTGGTCAGTGGCTGCGCCCTCGCCCTGGTCGTCAGCGGCACCACCGAGTACGGCCCGAAGGTGACCTCGACGGCCGCCACGCCTGGATCGGCCGACTGCGCCAGATCCTGCGCGCTGTGCGTGCTCTCGGCCAGGATGATGTTGTTGAACTGGTGCGCGAAGGTCCGCGCAAACAGCACTGTGCTCACCACGCCCATGACCAGCAAGAACAACGCCGTCACCGCGATCTGGAGCACGAGCAGCCTGGTGCGCAGGGACGGCCCGCTCGACGCGCTCATGAGCTGCCCTGTCCCTGTGCCCCCCGAGCTTCGGGCGGCTCGCTGTGCCAGGTCTGCTGTGCTTGCTGCGCCCGGCTGGCGGCCGCCTGCTCGGGCAGCCGCAGGCTGTAGCCCACGCCGCGCTGGGTGTGGATCAGCGGCGGGCCGAGCGGGTCAAGCTTGCGGCGCAGGTAGCTCACGTACGTGTCGAGTATCTGGGATTCGCCGGCGTAGTCCCAGCCCCAGACGTTCTCCAGCAACTGCGCTCGGGTGAGCACCCGGCCCTGGTATCGCATGAGGTAGGCGAGCAGCCGGAACTCGGTCTTGGACAGCTCGATGCGGTTTCCTGACCGGTGCACTGTCATCCTGGCTTCATCGAGCTCCAGGTCGGCGAACCGCAGCGTTTCGTCGGCCTCGCCCGCGTCCTCAGGTGGCGCGGCGCGGGCCGCGCGGCGCAGCACTGCCCGCACCCGCGCTACGAGCGCCTCGACGGAGAACGGCTTGGTCACGTAGTCATCGCCGCCGATCGCCAGCCCGATCACAGTGTCCGATGAGGTGTCCCTGGCGGTCAGGAAGATGACGGGCACGTCATTGCCCGAGGCCCGGAGCCTGCGGCAGACCTCGAACCCGTCGATGTCGGGCAGCATCACGTCGAGGACGATCAGGTCGGGCTTGGATGTCTCGGCCTGCCGCAGCGCATCCCCGCCGTTGGCAGCGGTGCTGACGACGCAACCGTGGAACTTGAGCGCGACCTGGACAAGCTCGCGAATATTCAACTCGTCGTCCACGACGAGCACGCGTGGCATGCGTTCGGGCTCTGTCATCACTGCTGCGCGTCCATAATCGGCCGGGCCGGAATGAGCGGCATCGCCCCGTTGCGTACCGCCTCGTCACAGGTTAGCGGCGGATCAGGATCAGTCGGGCGTCGTCGGCGCCGCTCACCACACGACCGACCGCGAGCACGCGCTCGCCTGCCGCGAGCGCCGCAGCGCCGAGCCGGTGCCCGGCGCTGACGATGACCGTCCGGCCGAT
>Ga0126369_10003029_pt1 | contig 12098 bp, 10 predicted proteins | sample PanSoiMetaPlot_1_FD_109646 | JGI IMG/M metagenome (GOLD analysis project Ga0126369, IMG submission 109646) | Tropical forest soil microbial communities from Panama - MetaG Plot_1 | ecosystem: Environmental > Terrestrial > Soil > Tropical forest > Bulk soil | place: Panama | collected 2016-02-17 | reverse complement strand
CCCTGGGACTACCGAGCTGCCACTGATGGACGCGCTCGTGGACGCGCCTGGACTTCAGTACATCCTAGCCCTACAGGAAGCGAGCGCTGTCGCGATGGCCGATGGATATGCACAGGCGGCACGGCGGCCGGGTTTTCTCAATCTGCACACGGCCGGGGGCCTGGGACACGGCATGGGCAACCTGCTCAATGTTTGTGTTTCCCAGACGCCACTCGTGGTGACGGCAGGTCAGCAAGATTCGCGACACTCCATCACCGACCCATTGCTGTTCGGCGATCTCGTGCGGATCGCCTCTCCGGCCGTCAAGTGGGCGAAGGAGATCGCCCATGCCGATCAGATTCCGATCCTAGTGCGGCGGGCCTTCCACGACTGCGCCGCGCCACCGACAGGGCCGGTCTTCCTCGCTCTTCCGATGGATGTCTTGGAGGAAATGACGGCAACCAGTATCGCGGAGGTCTCAATCATTGATCGCAAGATGGTCGCCGGGTCGCTTGATCGTCTCGCCGACCACCTCGCCGCGATCCGGCCTGGAAAGCTCGCCCTGATCGCCGGCGACGAAGTTGCGGCAAGCGATGCCGCGCCGGAGGTAGTCCTTCTTGCCGAGGCGTTCGGTGCGCCGGTGTACGGCTCGTCATGGCCGTTACATGTTCCGTTTCCCACCGCGCATCCGCTGTGGGCTGGCAATTTACCAACCAAGGCGAGCGAGATCGCCGAGACGCTCAAGCCCTACGACGCCATCTTTGCCCTCGGCGGCAAGTCGCTGATCACTATCGTCTACACTGCGGCCTCGGCCGTGCCGCCCGGCTGCGTCATCTTTCAGATGTCGGCCGATGTTCGCGACCTCGGGCGTACCTATGCGACCAAGCTCTCGGTGGTCGCTGAATCATAAAAAAAGATAAAGACGCTTCTACCGCTGTTGATGCAGCGGCTCGCCGGCAGAGTCGAGGTATATGCTGCATTGTGCGCAAGTGCCCGGCGAAAGCATCAGGCAAGGCGCGCACAGCTCAATGCCGCAGCCGACGCCGCCTTTGATGCACCGCTCATCACGCCGATCGTCGCTGCCCGCGAGGCGGTACGTGCGATCGGCCCGGAGATCGCCATCGTTGACGAGGCGCCGGCTACTGCAGTCTATCTCCGCGGCTTCCTCGACAGCCCATCGACCCGGCAATATTCCTTCTCGCGCGGCGGGGCGCTTGGCTGGGGTATGCCCGCAGCAGTCGGGTTCTCGCTCGGACTTGATCGGGCGCCGGTGGTCTCTATCGTCGGGGATGGAGCCGCGCTCTACTCACCTCAGGCGCTGTGGACCGCGGTACACGAGAAGCTGCCAGTGACCTTCGTCGTTATCAACAATCGCGAGTACAACATCCTGAAGAAATTCCTGAGGTCACAGCCTCGATATGTCTCGGCGAGGAAAAATCGTTTCATCGGAATGGACCTCGCCGACCCGGCCATTGACTTCCTCGCCCTGGCTTCTTCGATGGGAGTTCCCGCTCGCCGCATCCGGCGTGCGGCGGACATCGCTCCCACCATCGCGGCCAGCATCGCCTCTGGTACTACAAACCTGATTGAGATTCCGGTCAGCGCTGCTTGAGGATCTTCCTGACGTCATTCGCTGGACTCACACCGGATCCCGCCATCCGCGAGCCAGTCGGATTACCGCGCAGCGCATTCGTTCCAAACATCGGTCCGCTTCTCTCAAGCTGAGAGACTGCAACAGGTCGTTAGGACCGTCCAACGACGGCTATCAGCGACTCGCGAACGGGGCCGCTTCTGGCCGAACCGCGACCTACTTACAGCGCGTAATAGATGACGAGGGCGACCGACGCGCCCGCCGCGATAATGATGACCGCGTAGAAAACCGCAACCCAGTACCGGGGTATTTCCAAGTGGCGGTGCTCAAACCAGCGAGTCATTCCCAGTTTCGCTCGATTCGCTAACGACTGGAATCCACCGCTTGGCCTACGTCGCGCTAAAGGACGAAGCCGCATGATGATTGAGGCGCGGTTGGCAAACTGCATCCGAAGGCCGCTGCGAAGCTTCGTGGCCGGCTGGAAACCATGCTCCAGTCGACGGTGCCAGAAGGAAGCCGGCTTGTTTTCTCGGACGCGTTCTGCAAGTCATCGACGAGGCGATGAGTCAGGTTCCGTGTTTAGAAACGGATAGTCCGCCGCCAGCGTTATCGCAGGAGCCAGATCCAGTTCGCGACCAGCACGGCGCAGAGAATGATCTCGCCGTACATTCGAATCTTCCCTCTCCGGCGGTCCACAATCACCATCTGATTCCTGTGACGCCGCTCCTTCATCTTCCTCGCCACTTGTTCCTCGGTAGTAGCAAAGCTATGTTGCGGACAGCGTATGCGACGCAACGTCGAGGGTCTGTCAAATCTCGTGAACCGGCATGTACAAATCCATCAATTGCTTGGACTCGCTGCGGTTCGTAATTGCGGCAGTATGCTTCCCGCGGCGCATCGGCGACCCGGCCGACGTTAATGGCCAGCGGCGGGGGGATCTCGTTGACTTAGCGATTCGCGCGCGCAGCGACGATCCATAGTGGCCGGTAAGAAAGCGGCCTAACCAAGGAGACGACCGATGCACTACCGCACGTTTGGCAGGACCGGCCTCCAGGTCTCGGAGCTGGTGTTCGGCGGCGGGTGGGTCGGCGGCCTGCTGATCCACCAGGATGACGACACCAAGCTCAAGGCCCTCCGGCGCGCGATGGAGGCGGGGATCAATTGGATCGACACAGCGCCGAGCTACGGCCAGACGCGGTCGGAGCAGGCGCTCGGCTGGCTGCTCGGGGAGATCGGGGACAAGCCCCACCTGTCCACGAAGGTGCGGCTCGATACCGCGCAGCTGCACGACATCACCGGCCAGGTCGAGCGCAGCATCCACGAGAGCCTCGAGCGCTTGCGGCGGCAGTCCGTCGACGTCCTTTTGCTGCACAACGCGATCGAACCGGCCGCGAGCGGCGGTGCGGTCGCCGTCGATCACGTGCTCGGCGCAAACGGTGTTGCCGACGCGCTCGAACGCATCCGCGAGCAGGGGTTGACGCGCCATATCGGATTCACCGCGCTCGGCGACGCGGCAAGCTGCAGGCGCATCGTCGCGAGCGGGCGCTTCGACGCTGCCCAGGTCTATTACAACGTGCTCAACCCGAGCGCCGCGCGGGCGGCGATGCCCGTCGGCTGGACGGGCCAGGATTTCGGCGGCCTGATCGCCGCCTGCAAGGCGCAGGGGACGGCGGTGATGGCGATCCGCGTGTTCGCTGCCGGTGTCCTCGCCACCGACGCGCGGCACGGCCGGGAGGTAGTCGTCGCGCGAGCAAGCGACCTCCCCACCGAGGAGCGCCGGGCGCGGGCGGTGTTCGCCACGCTCGGCGACCGCTACGGGACGCGGGCGCAGGCCGCGCTGCGGTTCGTGCTCGCGAATCCGGACATCGCCTGCGCGGTCATCGGGCTGGCGGAACCCGAGCACCTCGAAGAAGCCCTGGCCGGCGCAGCGCTCGGCCCGCTGCCGCGACCGGCCCTCGACGCGCTGGAGGCGGTCTACGCCACCGGCTTCAGTGGTGGCGCCTGACGCATCCACATTTTCACTTCGCTAAGCTGAGCGAGCGGCTAAATGTCCGCGTAGGTTGGAAGGGTGGAGAACGACCCTGGGCGAGGGACGGCGCGCTGGTAAGCCGCTCATCAACCAGCTCCGGCCAGACACACCAACTCCTGCAGGACCTGCAGCGAGGTGCCGTTCTGGACGTGACGCCTTGCTCAGGTATGTCGACGTCGTAGATTCTGGCGTCGACTTCGTGGAGCAGGAGCATCCGCAGCCCTCGTCAATCACCTCAACGCAGAGAGCGTGGACCGACTGGCTGCTAGTCCTTGATGTTCTCTGAGTCGCTGGTCGGGCCGCAGGAGCTGCGCCAGCACGCTCTTGAGCACGGCGCGCATCGGTCCCGGGCAGGCCGTTTCGCCATCGTCCAAGATTTCGGGAAGCCGGCGTCCGAGGCGACCGACGCCTTGGGCGAGCACAACATCGAGCTCGCCCAGCAAGCCACGATCTGATCGGCCTCCGCGCTGCGCGCTTTCATCAACCCGCCTCGAGTCCTTGCCAAGCGTTCGCGTCTCTTGATCGGGATGCCCGTTCCAGGTTCATGCCACGTCCAATCATCGGATTGAGCAGGCCGCAGCGGCGCACCGTGTGAACGGGTCACCAGACCGGAACCCAAAGGTCACCGAGACGTCACCGACCCGTTACCGATACGTCACTCCTCGCTCTCTTCATCTCCGTACTCTGGCAAGCGATCGCAGAGCGGTCGAAGTGACCGGCTTTCGGATCGGGTTTTCAGAATTGCGAAGATCGCCTCGACGCCTTTGTGCGTCACCCCAGGAGACGAACGATGGAATATCTAGTGATCGGTGCCGGTCCGGCCGGCCTGCAGCTCGGCCATTTCCTCGAGCGGGCCGGCCGCGACTACCTCATCCTCGAGGCCGGCGACGCGCCCGGCACTTTCTTTAAGACCTTCCCGCGCCACGGCCGGCTCATCTCGATCAACAAGCGGCACACCGGGTGGGACGACCCGGAGCTCAATCTGCGCGTCGACTGGAATTCGCTCCTGTCCGAGCAGGGGCATCCGCCGTTCACCGGCTACACGCCGCGCTATTTTCCCGCCGCCGACGACATGGTGCGCTACCTCGCCAACTTCGCGGAGGCCCATCGACTGCGGGTGCGCTACGGCGTGCACGTGAGCCGCATCAGCCGCGGCGGCCGCTTCATCGTCAGGGACCGGTCGGGCCTCGCTTATCACGCCGAGCGCCTGATCGTCGCGACCGGCGTGTCCCAGCCGTATATCCCGTCGATCCCGGGCATCGAGTCGGCGGAGCTCTACAGCACGGTGTCGGTAGATCCCCGCGACTTCACCGGTCAACGGGTTCTTGTCATCGGCAAGGGCAACTCGGCCTTCGAGACCGCGGACAACCTCGTGGAGACCGCGGCGGTGATCCACGTCGCCGGGCCGAGCTCCATCCGCATGGCGTGGCGATCGCACTACGTGGGTCATCTGCGCGCGGTCAACAACAACCTGCTCGACACCTATCAGCTCAAGGCGCAGAACGCTCTGATCGACGGCACGATAGATCGCATCGAACGCCGGGACGGATCGTACGTGGTCACGACGCGCTTCGTGCGTTCCAACGAGGCCAAGAAAGAACTGCGCTACGACCGAGTGATCGTTTGCACCGGCTTCCGCTTCGACCCCTCGATCTTCGACGAGACCTGCCGCCCGGCGCTGACGCTGCGCGACCGATTCCCGGCGCAGACTCCGGAGTGGGCGTCCGTCAACGTCCCGGACCTGTACTTCGCCGGCACGTTGATGCAGGTGCGAGACTTCAAGCAGTCCACTTGCGGCTTCATCCATGGCTTCCGCTACGCGGTGCGGGCGCTCCACCGCATGCTCGAGCGCCGGTACCACCAAGCGCCTTGGCCGCATCGACGGCTGCCGGCCGCACCGGACGCTCTGGCGCGAGCCGTCATCGAGCGGGTGAACCGCACATCGGCGCTCTGGCAGCTGTTCGGCTTCATCTGCGATGTCATCGTTCCCGGGCGCGACGGCGAGGCGCGCTTCTACGAGGAGCTGCCGCTCGACTACGTGCACGAGGGCGAGCTCGGCGCGGCTGACAGCTACTACACCGTCACCCTGGAATACGGCCCGAACCACGATCTGCACGATCCGTTCGACGTGAGCGTCGGTCGGATCGCGCAAACCGCCGCCGACGCCGCCGGCGAGAGCCGCTATCTCCATCCGGTCATACGGCACTACCGCCGCCGCATGCTCGTGGCCGAGCACCATGTGACCGAGAACCTCGAGAACGAATGGACCGGCGCTGTGCATCGCGAGCCGCTGCGCGTCTTCTTCGCGCAGACGCTCGCGGCCGAGGCGCCGTCCGTCGCCGTGGCGGGCTGAGGCGCGATGATGCCAATGCCACCCCTGTCGCTCCGTGGCCTCGAGGACGAGGCACGTCGCCGCCTGCCGCCGGAGGTGTACGACTTCTACGCCGGCGGCGCCGATGACGAGATCACGTTGCGTGCGAACGAGGCCGCCTTCGCGCGGATCGGACTGCTGCCTCGGGTGTTGCGAGGTTGCGGTCGGCCCGACCTTGGAGTGTCGCTGCTCGGTTGCCGGCTGTCGATGCCGGTGCTGGTCGCGCCCACGGCCTTCCACCGGCTGGCGGATCCTGATGGTGAGCGCGCCGTGGCCCGCGCCTGCGCGCAAGCCGGGGTGATCATGATCGCCGCGATGGCCTCGACGATCGCGATCGAAGAGGTCGCCGCCGCGGCGCGGGCCGCGGCACCGGACGCTCCGCGCCCCTGGTTTCAGCTGTACATCCAGCCCGACCTCGAGTTTACGGCGCGCATCGTGGAACGCGCGCAGGCGGCCGGATGCGCGGCGCTGGTCGTGAGCGCGGATTCGGCCGCGTTCGGCCGGCGCGAGCGCGACTTGCGCAACGGCTTCGTAGACCTTCCGGCCGGGTTGTGCTGCGAGAACCTGCGCGAGCCGGGCGCCGGGGCCGCGCCGGGGCGCGCGCGGCCGATCGTGTTCTGGCCGGAGCTCTCTTGGTCGCATCTCGCCTGGCTCCGCAGCATCACCGCGCTACCTATCGTCCTCAAGGGCATCGCTCATCCGGAGGATGCGCGGCTCGCGATCGAGCATGGGGCAAGCGCGTTGATCGTCTCCAACCACGGCGGCCGGCAGCTCGACACGGTCCCAGCCAGCGTCGAGCTCCTCCCCGCGATCGTGGAGGCGGTCGGGGGGCGGGTCCCGGTGCTGCTCGACGGCGGTGTGCGGCGCGGCGGCGACATCGTCAAAGCGCTGGCGCTCGGTGCGTGTGCGGTCGCCGTGGGGCGGCCGGTGCTGTGGGCGCTCGCCGTCGCCGGTGAACAAGGCGTCACGGACGCGCTCGAGTTGCTGCGCGGAGAGCTCGCTCGCGCGCTCACCCTGTGTGGTTGCGCCTCGCCGGTCGACGTGCGGCGCGATCTGATTCGCCCGCGGGAGGACCCGTGCTGACCCTGCTTGAGGCAGTCGCAGGCGCTCTCGTCGCAGCGAGCCTCCCCTTCTGGCTGCCGGCGGCAATCGTGCGCCTGCGCATGGCGATCTTCACCCGCATCAACGGCGCGGAGGGCATCGCGATCCCTGGGGAGCTGGTGAGCGCAGAGCGCTTCAAGTGGCTGTACTCGCATCCCGCTGCAGACGGGCGCAGCCGCGGCGCGGTGCTATCGGATCTGTTCTGGTACTGGTTATCCCCAGGGCCTGAGATCCATCAAGAGCACCTCGAGCCCGGCGAGCGCTACGAGGAGATCGCGGCCACCACTCGGAGGATTCTCGCCCTTCCGCGGCGCGCCGCCGAGGCACTCGCGCAGCGTTGCGTGGCGCGCGCTCTCGGCGAGCACGAGACCCGACGCGCGCAGCTCGTGCGGCTGCGCGACTTCGCAATGCCGGTCTGGGCCGACTTCTACTACGAACTCGTGTTCGCCGAGCGCTGCCCGCCGGACGCCCACCGCCTCATCGTCGACAACGCCAACGACGTCGTTACGGCGCTCAAGTGCTGCGGGCTGCGGCACATGCGCAAACGCGCGCGCCTGACCGAGTTTCTGGTCGCAAAGATCGAGCGGGGCGAGCTGCCCCACACGCTGCCGGCGCGCCTGTCGGCTCGGCAGCAGGCGCTCTATCTGCAAGGCGTCTTCTTCAACACCGCGATCGTGCAGATGTCGGAAGCCACGGCGCACCTGCTCCTTGTGCTCGCGCAGCATCCGCACATGCAAACCGCGGTCGTGCGCGAGCCGGACGACGGACGCTATCTCGACCGCGTGATCAACGAGACGCTGAGGGTCTATCCGCTGTTCGGGATCTCGCACCGGATCACCTCGAGCGAGATCGCGCTCGATGAGTGCACGACGATCGGCAAGGGTGCGGTGGTGTGCTTCAACCATGCGGATTACCACCGCGCCGGATACGCGCAGCCGGAGCGATTCGACCCCGATCGGTGGCTGACGCTCGCCCCGCGCGAGGCGAACTACATCCCCTTCGGGGTCAGCGCAAACCGGCCCTGTCCCGCCCAGGCGATCGCGCTCGTGACACTGCGCGTGGTGGCGCGCGAGGTGCTGCGGCGCTTCTCGCTCTTCTCCTCCGTGTCTCACGCGCGCTCCCTGCCCAATCGCGGTCCGTGCCTCCTCACGCGGCGCGACCGCGAGCTGCACCGCAGCCTGCGGGGACTGGCGGCTGCGTTCATGCGGGGGCGCGACCGCTGGGAGGACGTGTACCGCAGCCTGGTCCAGCTCATCCTCGGCTCTTACATGGTGTGGGACGCGAGGCGGCTGCGCTTGTGCAGCCGCTACTTCGAACAGGGTGACGGCGACCCGCGGGCCGCTGAGGGAAGCCGTCTGTCGTCGGCCTGCCCGATCGGCGGCCATGCGCCGCATCCGCGCGACGACTGCAACGATGGACCAACCGCATGCGTGAAGAAAGGGATGTGCTGATGAGCTTGGCAACGGACGTGGAATTGCTGCGCAGTTGCGTGGCGTGTATGCAGCGCGGACTCGACCCCCGGGAGGAGCAAGCGCTGCGACGGCGGGCCGAAACAATCGATCGGCGCGCAGCGACTACCGCTACCTCACTCCTCGCGCTTCGTGAAACGCAGTGGGAGGATCTCGTGTACGGCCATCGCGCGCATCGGCATTCCTGGTATGACGAATTGGCCGAACGCGCCACAATCGCCGACTTCGCAGCGTTCCTGCTGGAGAACTGGGCGTTCCCCGCTTTCCTGCCGCTGCTCGAGCGCACGCGCGCAGCGCAGGTCGCCGAGGCGGGCCGTGATGCGATCGATCGCAACATCATGGATGAGCAGACCCCGGTGCCGCACGCCGAGCTGATGCGGCGGCTCATTCTGGCGGTCAAGGCGAAGGCCGGCGCCGAACCGCGGCTCACGACCTATCGAAGCCTGGTCGAGCGCACGCTCGTGTTCTATTACGGCTACTACAGCGACCCCTGGTACCTCGTCGGGGCGCTCTACGCGACCGAAGCCCTGGCCCGGCATCGGGTGACGCGCATGGGTGCGGGACTGCTGCGGCTTGGCCTGGACGCCGCCGAGCTCGAGTTCATCCGCATCCACTCGGCCTGCGACGAAGATCATGCCCGGGACTGGCGTGAGGGAGTGATCGCTGCCACCGTCGCCGCCCGGCCCGACTTGCGCACGCCCATTGCGCAAGGGGTGGCGGCCTGTCTCGAGACCTCTGCAGTCTACTTCGACGAACTGCTCGCACGGGCGGAGAGCGGGCGCTGCGGTGGAGGTGTATCGTGATTCAGACCACCGCTGTGCACGCCACTGAGGACGTCGTCGTCGCGACGCTCATCCAGCTCATCGTGATCGTGCTGGCTGCACGCGTCGCGGGCGGTGCGGCGCGCGCCGTACGTCAGCCTCGCGCGGTCGGGGAGATCGTCGCGGGCCTCCTGCTGGGCCCGTCCTTCCTGGGAGCCTTCTTCCCGGATGCCTCCAGCGCAGTCTTTGCCAGCGCAGCGGCGCCGGCGATGCAGATCCTGAGCCAGATCGGCTTGATCCTACTCATGTTCCAGATCGGCAGCATGTTCGAGTTCGGACTGCTTCGGAATGGCCGGAACAAGAAGGCAGTGCTCTTCGTCACGATCTCCAGCATCGGTGCGCCGCTCGGTACCGGCCTGCTGATCGGTTGGCTGACATCGCCTTTCATGACCGATGGCGACCACGCGGTCGCTTACACCCTGTTCGTCGCGGTGGCCTTCGCCATCACCGCGGTCCCCGTTCTCGGCCGGATCCTGCGCGAATACGCCCTGACCCACAGCGAGACCGGGGTCGTTGCGATCTCTGCCGCGGCGGCGAATGATGTGGTCGGCTGGGTCCTGCTCGCAGCGGTCACCGCCTACGCGTCGTCTCGGCTCTCGCTCGCGCTCGCCGCCGTGCAGATCGGCGGGCTCCTGGTCCTGTTCCTCGCGCTCGCGTTCATCGGGCGCCCGCTCATCGATCGGCTGATCCGCAAGTTCCCCATCAAGGATGGCGAGCTGCCGGGCACGCTGCTCGCCGTTGTGCTCGCGTGCATTTTCGCCGCCGGCATCTGCACCCAGAAGCTCGGCATCTTCGTCATCTTCGGCGGATTTCTCCTGGGTCTGCTGTTCCATCGCCACAGCGCGTTCGTCGAAGCCTGGCGCCGCCAGGTCGGCCAGTTCGTGCTGGTGTTCTTCCTGCCGATCTTCTTCACCTACACCGGGCTGCGGACCAATGTTCTTGGACTCGACTCCGGCGCGAAGTGGGCCTTGTGTCTCGGCATCGTCTTGGCCGCCACGGTGGCCAAGATCGTGCCGGTCTATGTCGCCTCGCGCCTGGCGGGCGTCGAGCCGGTCCAGGCGAGGATCCTGGGCGTCTTGATGAATACCCGGGCGCTGATGGAGCTCATCGTTCTCAACATCGGCTTCAGCCTCGGCGTCATCCCGCAAGACATGTTCACGATGCTGGTCATCATGGCGGTCGCGACCACGGTCATGACCGGCCCGCTCTTGCAGGCCCTGTTCCGGACGACCGGGCACGGGCGCGGGGTCCTCGTCGACGCCTGAGAGATGAGGAGACCAAAGCGATGAGCAATTTCTACGGCGCAGGCGCACGAGCGCTGCAGGACAAGTTCGATACCCGCCGGCTCGCCGACAAGGAGATCGAACTGATAATTCACGACGTGATCACAGACGAGGACCGGGCATTCATCGAGAGCCGCGACATGCTTTTTCTGGCAACGGTTGATCAGGAAGGTCGCCCGCAATGTTCATTCAAGGGCGGAGCGCCCGGGTTCGTCAAGGTACTCGACAAGCGGACGATCGCATTCCCGTGCTACGACGGTAACGGCATGTTCCTGTCGATGGGCAACATCCTGGAAGACGGCAAAATCGGTGTGCTGTTCATCGACTTCGAAAATCCTCGGCGCTTGAGGTTGAACGGCACGGCCACGTTGCATGAGGAGGATGTCTTGCTCCCCGAGTACCACGAAGCCCAGTTCATCGTCAGGGTTCAGGTCGAGAGCCTGTTCGTCAATTGCGACCGGTACGTGCACCGATTCAAAAGACTGGAGAGTTCGCGGTTTGTGCCCTCGGCGATCTGCGATACACCCATACCCGACTGGAAGAAATTGGCTGCAGTCCAGGACGCGTTGCCCACTCGCGACCTCGAAAAGGTCAGGTCAGAACGCGTGCGGCGAGGCTTGGGCGTCTCTCCACTTTCGGTGGCTGACAATTCGCCGAACGGGAGCCGCGGCAAGAAATGATTGGCGAAGCGGCTCGTCCGGCGCAAACGAATTCGCGATGGTGAGGACGTGGGCTTCGGCACACGCACGATGTGTTTCGGCTCGTTCGTCCTCCTTCGCGTGCGAGTACAGATCCCACGCGGTGGCGTGGACCAGCCAGGCCGCCATGGGAACCTCGAATTCCTCCAGAACGGCGAGCGCCCGGCCGACGGATTGGCAGGCTGCGTCCCAATCCTGCTCGGCGATAGCGATGCGCCCTTTCATCTCCCAGGCGAGCGCGTGCAGGTAGGGATCGGCGGTCGCGAGCGCGGACTGGAGAGAGGCCTCTGCCTCGCGCCGCGCGTTCGCCAGATTTCCGGATTCCAGCCACACCCGACTCGACCCGAGCCGGGCAGTCATGCGCCAGAACCAGTGCAGGTAGAACTTGCGGGTGATTCGCGGATCGCCGACTTGCGCGAAGTATTCGAGCGCCCGATCGTAGTTCCGCCGCTCGAGCTCAGCATAACCGGCCGCGACCCGCGCGATCGTCTCCGGCTGCCCGGTCGGATATTCCGCGCCGGCGCTCATGATGACCTCGCACAGCTGGCGCGCACCGGCAAAATCGAAGACCAGCGTGCGCAGCCATGCTTCGCGGAAGTTGAAGAGCCACGGATCGTTGCCGTTTTTCCCGGCGATTTCCTTGGCGGACCGCACGATGCGCAGAACTTCGCCGAACTGGCCCATGCGAAGCAACGCAACTGTCTTGCCGCCGAGTGCGAGGTGATACGCCATCGGGTCGGCAGTCTCGTCAGCTTT
>Ga0126369_10003027_pt1 | contig 12102 bp, 10 predicted proteins | sample PanSoiMetaPlot_1_FD_109646 | JGI IMG/M metagenome (GOLD analysis project Ga0126369, IMG submission 109646) | Tropical forest soil microbial communities from Panama - MetaG Plot_1 | ecosystem: Environmental > Terrestrial > Soil > Tropical forest > Bulk soil | place: Panama | collected 2016-02-17 | reverse complement strand
TGCCGCTCGACTGGTTTTTCCGTCCAGGCGTCAAGCTCGATTTCCGCAAACTGCCGGACGGTCATGTGGTCACGGGGGCGGAGGTCGAAGCCGAGCTCAAGCGCATCGGCCATGCGCTCAAGCCCTTTGACATCATTCTGGTCAATACCCGCGCTTCGAGCTGCATCGGCAGCGACGAGTATCTCACGGCCGGTTGCGGCATGGGCCGCGAGGCGACGCTTTATCTGACGTCGCGCGGCGTGCGCGTCACCGGCATCGATGCCTGGGGCTGGGACGCGCCGTTCGTGCATATGCGAAAGCGCTGGGACGAAACGCGTGACCCCTCGATCATCTGGGAGGGCCACAAAGCCGGCCGCGAGATTCCCTATTGCCATATGGAGAAGCTGTGCAATCTCGAACAGCTTCCGAGTCATGGCTTCACCGTCGCCTGTTTCCCCTACAAGGTGAAGCGCGGTTCGGCCGGGTGGACCCGCGCCGTGGCGCTGTCGATTGAGACGGTCAGGCGCTGTTTCCGGCACCGGCTACGCGGTTAAGGCGTCGGTAGACACCCTATTCAAATATATCGCCAGCCCTTCATGCCGCGAGCGATGGCGGCGATCCGCGTCAGGAATACCCCGAGGATCGTGACAATCACGGCTATTCTGATCTCGTCGGGTTGCAACCGCTCGCCCTCCCATTCCAGGAAAACGGCGAACGCAAGTCCCCAAAGGGCGGCGATTTCAGGATACAGCTCGCCCCGCAAATTCGCGCTCACGCGGTCGTGCCGGAACACGTCCCGTATCAAGCCGCCAAATGAAGCGGTCACGGCCGCGGCGATTGGACCCCACAGCAATAGCGGCTGAGCCGACGTGTCCAACGCGACAACGACGCCAACGACGGTGAACGCAGCAAGACCGATGGCGTCGAACGCTTCGATCAATCGGGTACCGAGATGCCCATGTGATTTCAAGTATTTGGTCGCTCTGTCGGCGCGAATAAGCGAGAAGAGTTTGATGACGATCATCCCGGCTATAACCGTCGCGAATACGATCAGGATTGCCTCGGGATCGCGGACGATGCCGATGGGTTCGCGCTGCAACAAGAGATCGCGAACGACGCCACCGCCCACCGCGGGGAGGGCAGCCAGCATTACAGCGCCGAATAACGTGTACTGGCCCTCATAGGCGAGGATCACGCCCGAGAGTGCGAAAGCCACAAGGCCCATGAATCCGAGAATACGAAACCACTGGCTGTCGAGTGTCTGGTTGATCAGCACCGGCAGGGCATAGAAATCGGCGATGCGGCGAAGTTCGCCGCTGTCGCGCAGCTTATCGATCGCGTCATTGAGACGAGACAGCGTCTGCGGCGTCTCACTCGCGCGACTCAACATGAAACGAATATCGGTAGAGAAGCGCAGCGGATGCTCTTCGATGCGCGCGCCTGCGCCGCGGCGCCACGCTGTGGTGGCGGCGGCAATGCGATCGGCGAAAAAGCCGTCGATCGCACCGGCGAGAAGATTTCGCAAATTTTCGGCATCGCTGGCGACCGGAACGATCCAGTCGCGGTGAGCCGGATCGGCAATGAAATCGTTGACGCGGCTATCGGCATAGACGAAGCCGGCGACTACGCCGAGGCGAAATTTCTCTTTGGCAAACGTGTCGAGCATCTCCGCGACAGTGTGAAACGGATAGCGGCCGCTGGCACCTCGTGGCAGGATCAGGACGTCCGTCTCCGTTCGGTAGGGCTGTGAGAAATACGCGTATAGACCGCGTGCCTCGCTCGCGGTCGCCCCTGCGGCGATATCGGCCGTCCCGGCAATCAGCGCCGCCAGGTGGTTCTTCCAGGCGATTTCCGGCAGATCGATCTCGACGGCCATGATGCGAGCGAGCGCCCGCTCGATTTCCACGTCAAAGCCGGTCAGGACCGGAACCCCGCGTTTGTAATCGCGATACTGATACGGATCCCAGGGATACCAGCCACCGCGCAGATGATTGCTGCCGGGCTCGGACTTGATATCGGATTTGGTCTGGGTCTGCGCCACCCCAACGCCGACCAACAAATGCCAGGCAAGGGTGATCGCGACGAGCCGCTGAACCGCATTGCGCAGGCCGCTGTGGCCGTGCTTCGCAATTGTTCTCGGCATTTTCGCGTTCTTCAAATCGCTGCAGGGATCGAAAGGAATTTTGTCCGGGAATGACCGCCCGAGCAAGCGAGCCACGAGCACGTACCTCGATTGCGATTGGCCCGAGACTCTCTACATAACAGCGATGTCGCCCATTGCTTTTCTGTTGAACCTGCTCTGGATCGTATTCGGCGGCCTGTGGATGGCGGTCGGCTGGGTGGTTGCCGCCGTGGTCATGGCGATCACCATCGTCGGGATCCCGTGGGCCCGCTCCGCCTTCAACATCGCCTCCTACACGCTGTTGCCGTTCGGCAGGAAAGCGGTGTCGCGCGCCGAGTATTCCGGGCGCCACGATTTCGGCACCGGGCCGTTCGGCCTGATCGGTAATCTCATCTGGCTCGTACTGGCCGGCTGGTGGCTGGCGCTCGGCCACCTTGTCACCGCGATCATGCTCGCGGTGACCATCATCGGCATTCCATTTGCCTGGGCGCACCTGAAACTGGCCGGGATCGCGCTGTGGCCGATCGGCAAGGAGATCGTCGCCGCCGACGCGGTTCCGTTCAGCCGTTCGACGGCCCAGCAATAGCTCAATCCCATTGCGTCTGATCGGAGGGCTCGGTAGAAGAGCGCGATCGCGCCGTCGTCGTTGATGGCAGCTCGCTGGCGGATCGTAGCGATCGATGCGTGCGCGGCGGCCCGGTAGCTCAGCACCAGATAAAATACGACGCCCAGATCCCAGCCGACAATAAGGCGCGTCGGCGTGCGCCAAGCCAGCGCGAGCAGCCCCAGCGCCACCGCGGTGCCGAACGCCGCCGACAGAAACAGCCTTGCATGCAGCTTCCACAGCCGTGCGAGCGGCTTCAGTTCGCCCGGCCCGCGGCGACTCGCGGTAGAACCACTCGATTTGGATTTCCCCAACTGACCGTCCTAACTGACCGGCGCGGCTGGCGAAGGGTCCGGCTCACGCCTTTTGCACCCACACCTTGTTGTCGTGAAAAGCGGCGCCGCCGAACGGCGCGATGGAATCGGCGCCGGTCAAACTATTGATGCCGCGGCCGTCGGGGTAAGCCGAATTGGGCCACAGCGATTCGGCGATCAAGACGCCGCGACGTACCCCATCGAACAACCTGGCATGGAGCCGAACCTCGCCGCGCCGGTTGCCGAGCACAACTTCATCGCCATCGGCCACGCCGCAGGCCGCGGCGTCCCGCGGATGGATCATCACTTCGGGCCGGCCTTCATTGGCGCGCGAGGTCGGGGATTCGGTGAAGCTCGAATTGAGAAAGCCGCGGGCCGGCGACGTCGCGAGCCGGAACGGATACGCGTTATCGGCTTCCTCGATTACCTCCCAATGATCCGGCAAGGCTGGCATCGGCACCGTAATCGTGTTGCGGTGCCAGCGCTGGAACGGCACCGTCGGCCAGTCCGGCTTGAAGCGGAATTTGCCGTCCGCGTAGCCAAAACCGCTGAGATAATGGGCGGCCGCGAAATCCGGCTGGCAATCGATCCACCGCTTGGCCTCGAGCTCGGCGAGCGTGCCCCAGCCGGATTTTCGCAAACTGACGTCGATTAATTGCCGCGGCGTCATATCGAAGCCGGGATGGGTGGCGCCGAGCCGCTTCGCCAGCGCGCAGATTACTTCGTGATTATTGCGGCACTGCCCCGGCGGTTCGACGAGTTTCGGCCCGAGCAAAATATATTGGCTGCCGCCGGCGGTGTAGAAATCGTCGTGTTCGACAAACATTGTCGCCGGCAAGACGATGTCGGCGGCCTTGGCGGTGTCGGTCATGAACTGCTCATGCACGCAGACGAACAGATCGTCGCGGGCAAAGCCGCGCTTGACCGTGTTCTGGTCGGGCGCCACCGCGACCGGATTGGTGTTCTGGATGAGCATCGCCGCGACCGGCGGGCCGCCGATGAGCGCCTCCCTGTCGCCGGTGAGGATGGCGCCGATGCGCGACTGATCGAGCATGCGGATCGACGGATCGCGCAGATCGCTGCCCTCGATCACGCTGTTGTTCAGATGGAACACGCCGCCATTGTTGTGGAAGGCGCCGCCGCCCTCGAGACGCCAGGCACCGGTCACCGCGGCGATGCAGCTCGCCGCGTGCATGTTGACCGCGCCGTTGCGCGAGCGCGAGAAGCCGTAGCCGAGACGGAAGAAGGCGCGCTTGAGCTCGCCGATCAGCTTCGCGAAAGCTTCGATGGTCTCCGCCGGGCAGCCTGTAATCGCACCTGCCCATTTCGGGTCGCGCGGGCGCACGTGCTCGGCAAGCTCATGCGGCGCGTCGGTGTAGCGTTCGAGGTAATCCCAGTCGGCCTTGCCGTCGCGAAACAGGCAATGCATCACCGCGCAGGCGAGCGCGCCGTCGGTGCCGGGACGGATCAGCACCGGCAGGTCGGCCTGCTTCATGGTCGTGTTCATATAGACGTCGACGACCGCGATCTTGGCGCCGCGCTCTTTGCGGGCGCGCGTCGCATGCGTCATCACGTTGACCTGGGTGTTGGCGGCATTGGTGCCCCAGATCACCACCAGATCCGATTTTGCCATTTCGCGCGGATCGGCACCGGCCAATTTCCCGGTTCCGGCGATAAAACCGGTGAAGGCCGGATTGACGCAGATTGTGGAAAAGAAGCCGGAATATTTCTTGGCGTGGCGCAGGCGGTGAATGCCGTCGCGCATCACGTAGCCCATGGTGCCGGCGTATAGGTAAGGCCATACCGCTTCGGAGCCGTGTTTCGCTTCCGCGCGCGTAAACGCTTCCGCCACGGTGTCGAGTGCGTCGTCCCAAGAGATCGGGGCAAATTGTCCGCTGCCTTTGCCGCCGACGCGCCGCAGCGGCGCTTTCAGCCGATCGGGATGATGTACGCGCTCGGCATAGCGGGCGACCTTGGCGCAGATCACGCCTGCGGTATAGGCGTTGTCGGGAGCGCCGCGCACGCGGCCGATCGTATAATCGTTGAGAATCTCGACTTCGAGCGCGCAGGTCGAAGGACAGTCGTGCGGGCAGGCGGAAGCGCCAGTCTTTTGCGGGTGGACGAGCTGGTTCATTGGCACATGGTCTTGGTCGCCCGATTCTCGGGCAAATGATTCTCGGGCCGCGCAGCCGGAGCAGTTGAAATCGGCATGGTTTCAACGATACCACACGGTGCAATAGAAGTGCGACCGGAGGATCGATCATGCAAGCCGCTGTCTTAAGTGAAAAAGGCGTCGAAGTTCACGATCTGCCGAAGCCGGCGGCGAAGCCGAACGAGGTCTTGATCCGGGTGCGCGCCTCGAGCCTCAACCGGGCCGATCTTCTGGTCGCGCTCGGCCATCAGCATGGCAGCGTCGGCGGTGTCGGCGCGCGGCTTGGTCTGGAATGTTCCGGCGAAGTCGAAGCCGTCGGCAGCGAGGTTACGGGCATCAAGCCCGGCGACCGGGTCATGGCCTCGGCGCCGGGCGGTTTTGCCGAATATGTGGTCACCGATGCCGGGCGGGTGCATCGGATTCCGGGCAACAATATGAGCTATGAGCAGGCAGCCTGCTTTCCGGTCGCCTTGCAGACGATGCACAACGCGGTGGCCACCGCGGGGCGGCTAAAGCGCGGGGAGACCATGCTGATGCAGGGGGCGAGTGCCGGCGTCGGGCTCATGGGCATGCAGATCGGCAAGCTCCTCGGCGCCTCGCTCGTGATCGGCACCTCGACCAATCCGGAACGGCGGGCGCGGCTTGCCGAATTCGGTTGCGATCTCGCGCTCGATTCAAGTGATTCGGCCTGGCCGGACCAGGTGAAGAAGGCCACCGGCGGCAAGGGCGTCGATCTCATCGTCGATCTGGTCTCCGCCCCCGTCGCCAACCAGAACCTCGAAGCCGCCAGCATTCTTGGGCGCATCGTCAATGTCGGCCGGCTCGGCGGCATGAAAGGGGAGTTCGATTTCGACAGACATGCGCTCAAACGCATCGATTATATCGGCGTGACCTTCCGCACCCGCAGCGCCGAAGAGGTGCGCGAGATCAATCGCTTGATGCGCGCCGACCTGTGGCCGGCGATCGAGGCTGGCAAGCTGTCGCTGCCGATCTACAAGACCTTCCGGCTCGTCGATATCGCCGAGGCGCTAGCGCTGATGCGCGCCAACCGGCATTTCGGCAAAGTTGTCATCAGCGTGGCCTAACACCTTTTATTTCACCTCTCCCCGTTGGCGAGAGGGATTCGATGCGTCGTCATCAGCGTGTCGTAAATTGGCAGCCTACTGGCGGGGAAGCACGGAATTCGGCTTGCCCTTCGCATGGGCATCCGGCATAGGTTTTACATGACTGATTCGGCGAAGGGCCACGCGCCGATTCTGGCCGCTGGGGGCATCGTCTTACGCGGAAAGTCGCGACCTCGCATCGCCATTGTGCGCTTGCGCCGGGAAAAGGCCTGGGTTTTGCCGAAAGGCAAGCTGATGCCGCGAGAGCACCCGCGGGACGCCGCCAAGCGCGAGGTGCTCGAAGAAACCGGCTATCGGGTCTCGGTCCACGAATTTCTCGGCTCGATGTCCTACGCCGCGGAAGGCAAGATCAAGATCGTGCAGTTCTGGCTCATGCGCGCGATCGGTTCGCCGGCGCGCGAGCTCATGGACGACGTCAAGGCGGTGAAGTGGCTGCCGCTGCGGCAGGCCATCGCAACGCTCAGCCGGCCGCATGAGAAAGTGTTCCTCACCCATGCCGGGCCGATCGCAATCGACCACGCCAAGAAACCGCGGCGCGTGCAGGCGCGCAACCTCCTCGGCAACGGTGCGCGCTCGCGCAAGGCGACGGCTCCGGCCTCGGTCGAGCACGTGATCGCGCTCGACTACGACAAGACGCGGCCCAATGCCTTCGCCAAGGCGCTGGCGAGCTGGCGGGCGCGCGCGGTGCAATCCTCGGCGCGGAAGGCGAGCTGAGCGCGCGTCCAGCACTTTCGCATCTGGTCGGTCCGGTCATCCGGCATCTACCGGCAGGATTTCGTGAATCAAGCTGTAGTCGATCACCAAGGCGCCGGTTTTTGAAAAACTGGTGATATCCCGGTAGCGGTGGTTCCAGCGGATGTCCTGATGACTATAGAGCTTGCGCGCGTAGAGATACTGCGCCGAATTGTCGTCGACGCCGCTGACATTAAGGGTCAAAGCCGCGTCGGCGGCGGCGAGTCCGGCCGGGGTCATGCGATAGAGCGGGCTGGTCTCGTCGATAGCGTGGAAAATTGACCACGACAGCATGAACATCGGATGTTCGCTGCGATCGAGCGACAACTCGTAGTATCGGCGAAAATCCGTTCCCTCAGCAGTCGTTTCCATACGAACCAGCCACAGCCGGGCCATGGCCTGCGAAATCGTATTGTTGCGCTCGTTGGCGATGCGGATCATCAATGTCGGCTGTCCCTCGTGAATGGTCACGACCGGATTTCTGGCGAAGATGAAACGCGCGCGCGGCCGCGAGAAGCGGGCAAAGATCAACCCGGTCATCACCGCGAGGAAGGACATGCCGGTGAAGATTTCGATGGTGGCGATGAGGTGCCCGTAGTGGGTCTGCGGATGCATGTCGCCGTAGCCGACCGTGGCCAGCGTCTCGACCGAAAAGTAAAAAAGTCCGAACGATGTGTTGCCAGCAACATTGGCGATCGGTTCGTGGCCAAGCCAATAGAGAAATGCGAACACCATATTGAGAACGATGAAAATCACCGCCGCGGTGCCGAAAAACACCGGCCAGTAGACGGTCATGGAGCGGTGATAGAGATCAGTCCAGAAGCTGTCGGCGAGGCCGCGCGCCTCGATTTCGCGGCCGCTTATGCCAATGAAATGCCGTCCGCGTCTGCGCCTGAACTCAATTTGTTTTGCAGCCTTGGTCAAAGCGGATAAATCCTATGCCGGCGCTGCCACCTTGGTCTTGAGACGGCTGAACACCCGGCGTGCATTGCCTTCAAAGATTTTACGCCGCCCCGCGTCGTCAAGCGCCGGCGCCTTGTCGACATAGCGCTTGGTGTCGTCGAAATAATGCCCCGATTTCGGATCGATGCCTTTTACCGCCCCGACCATTTCCGAGGCAAACAGGATGTTGTCGGCCGGCACGACTTGCGCAAGCAGATTGATGCCGGGCTGATGATAGACGCAGGTGTCGAAGAAAATATTGTTCTTGATGATCTCGTCGAGCTCGGGCCGGCCGTTATTGAGCGCGATGCCGCGGAAGCGGCCCCAGTGGAACGGCACCGCGCCGCCGCCGTGCGGGATAATCACTTTCAGCGTCGGAAAGTCCTTGAACAAGTCGGATAGGATCAGCTGCATGAAGGCCATGGTGTCGGCATTGAGATAATACGATCCGGTCGTATGCATCGCCGGATTGCAGCAGCCGGAAACGTGAATCATGGCCGGTACGTCGAGTTCGACCATTTTTTCGTAAAACGGATACCACCATTTATCGCTCAAGGGCGGCGCGTTGAAATAACCGCCGGAAGGATCAGGATTGAGATTGCAGCCGATGAAACCCATTTTCACGCAGCGCTCGAGTTCGGCGGTCGCGTTCTTTGGCGGTACGCCGGGCGATTGCGGCAATTGACAGACGCCGACGAAGTTCTGTGGAAACAGCGATACCACGCGCGCGATCAGATCATTGCAGATCTGAGACCATTCCAAACTCACGCTCTCGTCGCCGATATGATGGCCCATGCCCGAAGCGCGCGGCGAAAAGATCGTCAGGTCGGTGCCGCGCTCACGCTGCAATTTGAGTTGATTTTGCTCGATGCTTTCGCGGATCTCGTCGTCCGACATTTTCAGCGACGCGCGCGAAGGCATCGCGGCCTTGCCGCCGGAGGTCGCGGCCGCGGTCTGTTCCTTGCGGAAACGATGCAGATCCTTGGGCTCGGTGGTGTAGTGGCCGTGACAATCGATAATCATGGGCGCGCGCCGTAGCGGAGGTTGGGAAGTTTCGATGCTACGGCCCAGCGCGCGATTGTCAAACCCGATGACAGAGGTCGGAGGTGGAGTTCAAAGGTTGACACCTTGTGACATCTGATATCTGACATTTGCACCCGATATCCGATATGGAGGAGAGGATGGCTGAACTTCCGCGGCTCAACGGCGCCATCGGCGCGCTGGAAAAGGGCCGGCACGCTTTGACGACTTTCACGCCGGCCGATGTCGAAGCGGCCATCGCGCTCGCCACCGCGAAATACGACGCCGTGGTTTACGAGATGGAGCACAATGCCTACGACATCCGTGCCTTCCGTGACTGCCTGCAATACATGCTCAATCGGCGTCAGATCGCGCAATCGGGATCGCTGACGCCGGCGGTCGCGCCGTTCGCGCGGATTCCGCCGAACGGCGGCGAGAAGGCTCAGTTTCACGCCAAGCAGGTGCTCGATCTCGGCGCTTATGGAATCATCTGGCCGCATGTCAGCACGGTCGAACAGGCTTACAACGCGGTTGCCGCCTGCCGCTATCCGCGCTTGAAGAACAAGCCGCTCTACGAGCCGGCTGGCATCCGCGGCGACGGTCCGACGCAGGCTGTGCGTTATTGGGGGCTCACGCAGCAGGAATATTACGAGCGCGCCGACGTCTGGCCGCTCAATCCCAAAGGCGAGATTTTTGTGATCTTAATGATCGAGGACACCGAAGGCATCAACAATCTCAAAGACATTCTGAAGAATGTGCCGGGCATCGGGGCGATCCTGATCGGGGAGGGCGATCTTTCCCAGGAGCTTGGTTATCCGCGTCAGTACGAACACAAAGTCGTGCTCGACGCCATGGCGCAGATCGTCAATACCTGCAAAGAGGCCAACGTTGTCGTCGGCCATCCGCATGTGGAAGCACACAATGCCGAGCGGATCGTCAAGGAAGGCTACCGCTTCCTGATGTGTGCGCCAGTGCGCAGCTACGGCCATCTCGACAAGGCCCGCGAACTCACCGGGCGGGTTAGCTGAACGCAATCCGTTCGGGCTTCTTCATTGCGAGCCAACGGGTCCGACCCGAAGTGGCCGGCCCGATGACAAGCTCCACGAAGCAATCCAGAACCTTCAACATTCAACGCGCTGGATTGCTTCGCCGCCCTTCGGGCTCCTCGCAATGACGACGGTGGTTTGTCAAACTCGCGAACCGCTCGGATTAGCCCTCCGCACCGGCGTTCAAATCCGCCGCCAAGTGTTCGAAGCTGGTGTCCTTGAGATATTGATCGAGTCCCCAGCGCTTGACCTGGTCGAGCACCTCGTCGAATTCCGAACGCGGTATCGCCCGGTAAACGAAACGCTCGCCGCGGCCGAAGCTGGCGAAGTCCCAAGGATGCACGTTCTCGAATTCCGGCGGCACTGCGAGCTTCCACAACGGCAGATATTTTGCCAGATCGGCCTCGAGCGCCTGCTCGGCGCGCTCGAGTGCACGCAGATAGCCGGTCACGACGTTGGGCGTTAAAGCCCGCGGCACCCACCACAGCGTATGGAAAGTATCCTCGATGATTTTGCGCAGGCCGAGTTGCTCGGCCATTGCGATCTGCGGCGGCAACAGACTTGCGGCCTCGACCTCGCCGTCGAGCAGCGCGCGCAGGCGCGCCCCGAAGCCGCCGGTATTCACCGTCTTGATATGCTCAAGCGGCAGGAATTTTTCCAACCGAAACGGCACGTTGAAGTGACTGCCGGCGCGCATGCCGACCGAGATCGGAACTTCCTTGAGATCCTGCGGCTCGTGAATGCGCGAATCCGACCGGACGAAAATAGCCCAAGGCGACACGCCATAGGCATCGGCGACGAAGCGTCCCATGCCGGCGCTGGCGTTGCAGATACTGCCCCACACGCAGGCGCCCTGGATGACTTCGGACTTGTCTTCGGTATAGGGCCGGTCTTGCGGACGTTGCAGATAGTCCAGACCCTTCCAGCTCGATTGCGTGCCGCGGAACGTCTTCCAATCGAACTCGACATCGAGGCCCTCGGCGGCGAAGTAGCCCTCCTGCATGGCGACGAAATCATTAAGCCCCATGCCCTTGGGCGCTATTTTGATGCGATGCAACGGCCTCGCCATCGGCTCCTCCCGAGTGATCATTCGCGATTGTGTTTTGGTCAGGTACCGCGAAAATCGCGTTGCGGCGTATCGTAGTCGTATTCGCTAAGTGCCGACAGTGAAAGTTTCTCAGGGCCAAATGCCCTTCGCATCTGAAGGCGGCGGCTTGACTCAATTTAATGACAAAGCCAAGGTCTTCGCGGTGGTTCCCGCATGGGATCAAAAGGGAACGCGGTGCGTGGGCTTGATGACGATGCCCACAATGCCGTGGCTGCCCCCGCAACTGTAAGCGGCGAGCCTCCGGTCGATTTGCCACTGGGAAAGCTATCACTTCGAAAGCTATTCCTGGGAAGGTGACCGGAGACAATGACCCGCGAGCCAGGAGATCTGCCACCGGCAACGGTCACGCGCGAGCGCGTCGGGCGGGGTGTCCTGGCGAATTAAGTCCGGTTGTTGTGCAGTCCGCATGAGGCGATAGCGGACCTCAACCAGCCAAAATCGCGGTGACGGGACGTTCTTCGCCGTTGGGGCGTGACGTGTTTCCTGTCCGTTTTCTGGACCGCAACTGCGGCGGGCGTTGGCTGCTTGCGGCATTCTCCTCCATTTTGGCGATCGGGAGCGCGACGCTGACGGTACGCGCCACGGCGCAGACCGCGACGCCCGTCGCTCAAGCTCAAACAACGCAAGCGCAAGCGGCGCAAAGCCAAACGGCGCAAGGCCAAGCCAATCTTCCGCCGATTCGTGTCTCCGGCAACCGGCCGAAGCATCCAGGCAAAGTCAGAAACCCTTATCGCGGCGCCGAGGCTCCGCCAGCGCCCAATCCGGTGCGCACACCGCCGATCCCCGGTAACGTCGCGGGATCGAATCCCAGCGCGCTCGCCGGAATTCCGATAACGCCGCTCAACGCGGTCGCGACAAGCGCAAGCCGCCTCGGCTTGCCAGTCATCGAGACGCCGGCAAGCGTCGATGTGATAACGGCGCAAACGATTCAAGATCAGGGCTACAGAACCACCACCGAC
>Ga0126369_10003026_pt1 | contig 12104 bp, 6 predicted proteins | sample PanSoiMetaPlot_1_FD_109646 | JGI IMG/M metagenome (GOLD analysis project Ga0126369, IMG submission 109646) | Tropical forest soil microbial communities from Panama - MetaG Plot_1 | ecosystem: Environmental > Terrestrial > Soil > Tropical forest > Bulk soil | place: Panama | collected 2016-02-17 | reverse complement strand
TACAACCTGCTCGGCGAGGGGATTCGCGACGCGCTCGACCCGCGGCTGCGGCAATCCGCGATGGGACGCGTGCTTCGTCTCGGCCGCTGATTGACAACCTGCATAGGGGCCCGCATACTCAGCCTTCGCTGGGCCGAAGTGGCGGAATTGGCAGACGCGCACGTTTGAGGGGCGTGTGGGGCAACCCGTGGGGGTTCGAGTCCCCCCTTCGGCACCATGCATCGCGAAGCGGGCGCCGCGCTTAGTCTACTCGGTCGGAGCAGCCGTTAGCGGGAGTATTTCGAGAGTACGGCAGCGGCGTCTTCCGCAGGGTTGGTGATCGTCTCCTTCCCCTCCATCCGGCTCAGCAAGGCGCTGCCGTCCCGGCGCGTGCGATTCGGGATGTAGCGCGCGTACGCGGAAGAGCATCTCGGGGCTCGTGTGCCCGAGCATCGCCGCCACCCAGGACGGCGACTCCCCTGCGGCCAAGGCATTCGAGGCGAACGTGTGCCGCGTCTGATACATCGTGCGGCGGCTCAGGCCGGCGCGCACCAGCGTCGGATACCAGACCCTGTCCCGCAGCGCGTTCACGTTCAGCAAGCCTCCTCCCTGGCCCGTGAAGACGTAATCCTGTCCCGCCTCGGGGGCACCACGACCCGCCTTGAGGCGCTCGGCGGCCTGCTGGGCCTTCTGCGTCTTGAGGGCGTCCACCACGGGCGGCAGCAGGTCGATGTCCCGCACGCTGCTCGCCGTCTTGGGCGGGCCTTCCTTGCCGCGGTAACGGCCAGCTCGGATTCTTATGATGCCGCGCGCAGCATCTACGTCCCCCCACTTGAGGGCGGCCTGCTCGTTCGGCCGGCCCCCCGTCCAGAAGGCCACCGTGAAGTACGGGCGCCACCACGGGGGACACGCGGCGAGGAACGCCATCACCATCTCGGGGTCCAGGGGGTCGACCTCCGTCTGCGGTTCTCGGAGCCCACGCACATGCTCGGTGGGATCCTCACGCAGCCGGCGCTGCCGGACTGCCATGCGCAGGATCATCTTGAGCACCAGAAGCGCCAAGTTGATCCGGCGGGCGGAGAGGCCCGCGTCCTGCAGGTGCGTGAGGAGCTGCCGGATCTTCGCCTCGGTGAGCGAGCTCACGCGCAGGTCCGGGAAGGCGGGCAGGAGCTGGGACTTCAAGACCTGCTGGTACTGCGCGAGGGTCGACGGCTTCCAGCCCGCGCGCGACTCCTCGATCCACTGGGTGGCGAAGGTGGCGAAGAGCGGGGCCCGCCGGGCGTCCGGCGGCGGCTCGCCACGATCACGTGCCGCCAGGATCTCGCGCTCAATCCGCACCGCCTCGTCCCGCGCAATGCCCTTGATCGTGCGCTTGCGGAACTTGCCGTCCGCGTCGTACCACCAGAGCTGATACCCAGACTTCGTCCGCTTGATCGCCATCGTGGGGTCCTCCCGTGTTACCGGCGCGCGCGCCTGCCACGCCGGTGAGCTTGTTTCCACTGCCGCACATGCCACCGCCGGGCACAGCGCCCGGTGCAGAAGATCCGATCGCCCCGGGTGCGCAGGAAGAACCGCTCGCAGCGCTTGCAACGGCGGAGACGCTTGCCTCCGGTCGCCGCGCCCCAGAGCTCTAGGTAGAAGGCATCCAGGAGTCGCTCGACGGGCAGGCGCGGGACGAGTCCCCGCGGCCCCCGCGCCGCCGAGAGGCGCACATGCCGGAGATGCGCCTCGAGCGCTCGGATCAGGTCGTCCCAGGTGTGTGGCGGCTCTTTACCCTGCTGGAGCGCATGCAGGGTAGCCATCCAGGACGAAAGCTCCCGCAGCGCCTCCCCCATGTACCCGACCCCATCGGCGCCAAAGTCCGCTTTGCCCGGAATCCCCACTCCGAGGAGGCCCCAGCGATTGACGAAGGCGAGGAGCCCCATGGCGTCCGCCGGCGCCGTCTGCTGCGCGTCCAGGAGAATCTCGGCGGCCCGCGGGATCGGGGCGTAGGCCTCCATCGGGGTCGCGGCCTCGTCGGGCACGAAGATCCCACCCGACGGCCAGCCGAGCCGGTAGATCTCCACGGTCTCCCCGGCCGAGGCGACCTGACGTGACGTCACGCCGTAGATGCTCGACACGGGTCCGGGGACCTCCCGCTTCTCAAAGATCCACGGAGCCGGCGGCCTCTCGTCGAAGGGGAAGGGCACGCGGACCCGGGGGACGGCCTCCAGGGCCTCCCTCCAGCGCCCCTCAGGCTCCGCCAGGATGCGGTAGGGTCCTCGCGGCCAGATGAGCTCGAAGGCCCCCCACCAGTCCTGACCCGTGAGCCCGGGCCCCGGCGATCGCCGCCGCTCCCGTGCCGCCACTCGCCTGTCCTTTCACTCGAGGGAATATGAAAAGAAGCAATAGACGTATACCTCCATCATCCAGTACGGTCAAGCCTGTTTATGGGTCAGGGAGGGCCGAGGCAGCAGCAGGACCGACCGAGCGATCGGCGACGCCTCTCGGTGGATGAGGCGGCGGCGATCCTGGGCGTCTCCGTGTTCACCGTGCGCAAGCTGATCCGGGAGCGGGCGGTGCCCTTCTACCGCGTGGGCCGCCGCGTCGTCCTCGACGCCGAGGACCTCGAGCGCTACCTCCGCGTGCACCGCGTCGAGGCGCGCGAGCCGTGATGACGCCGGCGGACAACACGGGCACGAGGCTGGCCGCCCCCTCCACGCCGCCACGCCGTCGACTGTCCGTCCCGTCGCTCAGATTTTTTCAGATCCGCCCGGGCCCTTCGAATCTCGACCCACGAGGAAGGAGCACGCCATGACCACAGCACAGTGTCGGTTCTGCAGCCGGACATTTCGCAACCCGCAGGCCGTCCGGGCGCATCTGAAGGGGCTGGGCGCTCAGGCACCCGGTCCCGCCCGAGATCAAGGCGCAGGCGTTGGCGGCCATCGAGCGGGAGCTCTCCCGGCTGCCCGCAGACGAACTCCCACACGCGGAACTCGTGACCATCGCCGAGGGCATCCGCCACCAGCTCTACGGCCCCGTCCTCGCCGCCCAGCAGCGCGCCCGGGAGGAGCAGGAGCGGCACCAGGCGCACCTCCTTCTCCGCCCCCTGCGCGTGGAGGGCGGCATCCTGCAGGCGAGGCGCTGGCTCGGGCGGCATCCCGATCTGGATGCGAAAACCCGAACTGATCTCGAGCGGACGGTCCGGCAGGCGCTCGACCGGGACCTCGACGGCAGCGAATCGGACGCCGCCGTGCAGCGCCGCGTGGAGCAGATCCTTGAGGACGCGATCACGCCCATCCGGAAGGCCATGCGCGAGACGGGGCGGCAGGCGCTCATCGCCCACGGGATCGAGTACGCGGCGGAGGAGCTCGCCCAGGAGGAGAACCTCTCATCGTGGGAGCGCACAGCGATGGCACGGGCCGTAAAGCGCGCCCTCGAGGACGCGATCACCGGCACAGAATGCGACGGAGACGTTGAGGCCCTCGTCGATGATTTCCTCGACGACGTCCTTGGAGAACCAGCAGACGACGAGGACGACGATACCGGGCTAGAAGACGATGACTAGCTCAGACCGAGAGCGGGTCGGAGGTCTCCCCCCGCATCTTCGAGGGTCGCGCTCCGTGTCGATCTTCCGGTTCCGGCGCGACATGAGCGGGTTCAAATCGGGGGCCCGCAATCACCGAAATCGACTCGCCTCACCTTCGAGGTAGACATCGTCTGAATCACTGATCCCATCGCAGCTTCTCGAGTGGGCTTCATCGTCACGACTTTGACCGGACGAACCGGGCCGTCGTCCGCTTCTACAACCAACGCGGGACGGCGGAGCAGTGGATCAAGGAAGGCAAGACGGCGACTCACTGGACCCGGCTCTCCTGTCATCGGTTCCGGGCCAACGAGGTGAGGTTGCTCCTCGGCGTCATCGCCTATAACCTCGGCAACCTGCTGCGGCGGCTGGTGCTGCCCGACGCCGTCCGGGACTCGTCGCTCACGAGTCTCCAGCAGCGGCTGTTCAAGACCGGGGGACGTCTCATTCGGCACGCTCGGTACTTCGCGCTCCAGCTTGCCGAAAGCTACTTGACGGGGAATCTTTTTCGGCAGATTCTCTGGCGTATCGAGCGGCTCGCATGGCACCCCACGTGATCGAGAAGGCCGCCACGGAGGGGGAGAGAACCGGAGTGCTTTTGGGGGAGGATCTCTCGGCCGGAGGATTGCGGAGGGGCACGCCTGCGGACGATGGGCCGTCGGCCTCACGGTCGCCGCAGAGACAGCCCTATGACGCCTTCCGAACAACCGCAGGGGCTCGTGGCGGATCATACGGTCTGTTCGGCAACGCGACGAAGCGCGGACTTGGGTTCAAATCGCAAATCCCGGACAAAGCCCATTCTCAGGCACGGCTCGACTCGTTGTCGACCTTCGCACAGCGGGTGAGGATGATTCGGGCCAATGAGCGAAAGGTGAAAGAGGTGGTCTTGAACCTCCTCTCCAACGCTATCAAGTTCACCCCGGAGGGCGGTCGGATCGACATCCTGGCGGCAATGAACGAGGAATTGGTCGAGGTGTCCGTAGCCGATACCGGTGTCGGCATCGCCCCCGAGGATCACGACAAGGTATTCGAGGAGTTCGGCCGGGTGGGGACGGCAGACAAGAAGGTGGAGGACACTGGTCTGGGACTCGCCCTGTCGCAGAAATTCGTTGAGCTGCACGGCGGAACGGATCTGGGTCAAGAGCCAGGTAGGACAGGGATCAACGTTTACGTTCACGCTGCCGGTGCGGCGAGGCGAGTAAGCCGATCCGGCCACGAGGGTCGTCATGCCGAGGTACGAGTTCATGTGCGAGAAGTGCGAGAAGCCTTTCGAGCTGATCATGACGATTTCGGAAAGAGAGAAGGCCAGGATCCAGTGCCCGACGTGTAAGGGCACGAAGGTGACACCCGGGCTCGGAACCTTCATGACCCAGACGTCGAAGAAGAGCTGAACGGGCCCGCGGGTGTCGGGAGATGGCCGACCTCGACCTCTCCATTTGACGATCGGTACCCCGAGAGAAAACCGAGAAGGTCCTCTAAACGCGGAACTCCTGTGTCCGCCGCGGGGCGGGAGCCTTCCCTAGTAACGTTCCGGGCCGATCCAGCTAAGGAAGTTATCACGATCCGGCAGATTCCGTTGCCATCTCCTCCGGCGTTTCGCCGACCGTGGTTCGGGGGCGCATGACAGCTATGCCCTCCAGCCGCCCGCACTCGCGGTCAAAATCCTCATTTAACGAGGATCACCATCTCGATCTTCGACGAGCCCGCCCAGCCGACGGGCGAGAGGCCGAGGATGCAGACAACGCCAATGGAGCGCCACGCGCGGATCATGTGGCGTCACCGGTGCGCGGCCGGGGAGGCGCGCGCCTCCCCGACGACACGCAGTGACGAGTGAGACTACGGCTTGATCTGACCCCGAATCTCGCCGTCCGGGTTGGCAGCGCTGTGCACGTTGATGTAGAGATTCCCGTCTTTGAACGCTTGGTAGTCAGCGTCCTGGAGCTTGGCGCCCGGCCCCACGGCCCACCCATTCTCACCATCCTTCGTGAGCGTCACGATGACTTCACCATTTGTCCCCGCCGGGGAGCGGTGGATGTGGGCGGCCGTGCCCTTGACGCCAGTGGTCTTGATGCTGCCGCTGATCGACTGGTCGGCCGCAACGGTAATCGTCCCGCTCCCGGTGGCGCTGGTCGTCACGGGGGGAACTTCCTGGCTTCCGCTGAGCGTCACCTTGACGTCAACCGCCGAGGCAACGCCCACTCCCATCGCCACGAGGATCGCCATCACGCCAGTCAGTGCCAAGAGTGTCCGCCTCATCGTGTGTCTCCTTTCGGTAAGGGATCGAAGCTGCCCGCTCGATAACCTCCGACCGTCGTCGGTGGTTCCTAGGATGGGCCTGGCAGATGGCGAAGTCTAGCACCGTGTGAGCTCGGAGGGGCGAGACAGTAAACTGACGGCCGGCGGATGCGTTCACGCGACTTGGGCGACGGGTAGGCGCCCCGCGAGCTTTTCAGCCGGCGTCTGACCCTGGAGCGCAGGGAGAAGCGTTCGTAGTTGTAGGAGTGTTCCCAGGCGGCGAGGGCGGGCAGGGCCGATGTGAGATCGGCGAAGCGATGCCGGCTCCAAAACTCTTCTTGGTCGGTGCGGTGACTCCGCTCGACCTTGCCGTTCTGCTCGGGATGCCGGAGCTTGATGTACCGGTATCGGATCCCCCGCTTCCTGCACGATCAGCGAAGAGGCCAGCGGGAATTCGGGACCGTGGTCGAACTGAAGTTGTTGAATCGGGAACGGCAAGGCCTGGATATGCTTCAACTAGCTGTACCCGCCGCTTTTTCATATCTCGTCAAAACCCCGAGAGTTGACTCACGAAACCATACTTCCCGAGATGCATAAAACCCCCGAGACCTGAATGATCTCGGGGGTTTCGAATGGTTGCGGGGGCCCGCAATCATCGATAGCAAAGACACTCAGCTTCGAGGTCGATTTGATCGAAACGCAGTGCGGGGGCTTGCAATCACCGATATCAGAGACGCTCAAGTTCTCCGTCGATTTGATCTAGGCCCGTTGCACGGGTCGGATTTGAACCGACGACCTTTGGGTCATGAGTCGTCTCAGGGCTGTGCTCGTAACCCTCTGATCTTGCACAGAACGTTAGAAATGATGAGCAATTGACGTTTCTTTCATCGTCCCGCTTCTTACCTCATCCTTCTGGGTGTTTTGATACGGCCGTCGTGACCGGTCGCTCCGCCGCCAAAGGGAAGGACCAACACGGAAAGATGGATGACCAGCGTCACTGGACCCGAGTGCTTGTTCGGCGGGATGGGCGCTGGCAATGCGTCAACTTCCATGCGGCGCCAATCCGGAAGCCTTGAAAGATCGCTCGGCCCTCGGTGCGACACTCCGAAGAACAACGAGATCATCGTATCGAACGAGATGAGTTCATCGGCTTCCTGTGGCATGAGCTTCGGGGCGCCGAACATGCCATAGGAGCGCTACCAGTACCGCGGGGGAGTCAAACGATGGAAGGCTCGACTCAAACTCGGGTGCTCCCCTTGGTCCACTCTGTCAGTGCGCTGATGACCGTATCGACATCGATCTGAGGATCTGTCAGAATTCTGGGGGCTCGCCAGCATCCCGGTAGATGTGCTGGGAGGTAAACAACAATTGCGAAGCAGAGACAGTATCGCCATCGTGGGCATGGCATGTCGGTTTCCTGGAGCCGGCACTCCGGCGGAGTTCTGGGAAATTCTCAGGCAGGGCCGTGACGTAGTGGGTGAGATCAACGCCGATCGCTGGGGAACAGACTACTACTTTCACCGCAACCGTACCGCACCCGGCAAGAGCTACACGTTCGCGGCTGGCGTCCTCAGCGATGTAGAGCATTTCGACGCCCACTTCTTCGGTATCTCGCCGCGAGAGGCATCCCAGATGGACCCGCAGCAGCGCCTCTTGCTGGAGCTCGCCTGGGAGGCGCTCGAAGACGGCGGGCAGGTGGCGGCGCGGCTCGGCGGCTCGAACTGCGCGGTCTACATCGGCGTCTCGAGCATGGACTGGGGCCATCGCCGGGTGGACGATCCCAGTTCGGCTGATGCCTATTTTATGAGCGGGGCAACACTCAGCATCGCTGCCAATCGGATCTCCTATGTCCTGGATCTCCAGGGACCCAGCGTGTCGATCGACACTGCCTGCTCCTCCTCTTTGGTGGCGATCCACCATGCCTGCCAGGGCTTGTGGCACGGGGAGTTCTCTATGGCGCTGGCGGGCGGAGTGAACCTGCTCCTCAGCCCGTTTCCTTTCATCGGGTTCTCGAAGGCGTCCATGCTGGCACCTGATGGGCGTTGTCGCGCTTTTGACGCCGACGGTAAAGGCTATGTGCGCGCCGAGGGTGGCGCGCTGCTGTTTCTCAAACCGCTTCGAAAAGCCGAAGCGGACGGTGATCCCATTCACGCGGTGATCATCGGTTCTGGCGTGAACGCCGATGGGCGCAGCAAAGGGCTCTCCATGCCCAGGGCCGAAGCGCAGGAAGGATTGCTGCGGTCGGTGTATGAGCAAGCCGAAGTCGCCCCGGAGAGCGTGTGCTATCTGGAAGCCCACGGCACCGGGACGGTGGCCGGGGATCCGCAGGAAGCGTCCGCCATCGGCCATGCGCTCGGAGTGGCCAGGGGGGCGGAGAACCCCTTGCCGATCGGTTCGGCGAAGACGAACGTGGGGCACCTCGAGTCGGCCGCCGGCATGGTCGGCCTGGTGAAGGTCGTTTTGGCGCTCGAGCACCGGGGCATTCCTCCCTCCTTGCATTTCGAGAGCCCGAACCCGAACATTCCCTTTGACAGTCTCAATCTGCGAGTCGTCACTGAATACACGCCGCTGCCGGAGAACGGCGCGCGTGCCGTGATGGGAGTCAACTCCTTCGGCTTCGGCGGCGTCAACGCCCACGTGATCGTGCAGGAATATCCTCACGCTGACGGCGCCAGCTCTTCCGGCTCGCGGCGCCAAATTGTGCCCCTGTTCCTTTCGGCGCGTAGCGAGCCGGCATTGAAGGAGATGGCCGAACGCTATCGCGCACTTCTGTCGCGATTCGAGGCGCCGCTGGCCTACGACGTGGCCCATGCCGCCGCCACGCGGCGACAGCAGCACGAGTATCGACTTGCGGTCTTCGGGCGTGACGCCGTCGAGCTCGCCCAGCGGCTGGAGCCGTTCACCACCGCCGGACACGCCGACGGAGTAGTCAGTGGCCGGACCGTTGCCCGCCCCGCCAAGCTCGCTCTCGTCTTCTCCGGCAACGGCTCGCAATGGCCGGGGATGGGACGGCGGCTGCTCGCGACTGACCCGGTGTTCGGCCGGCATGTTCAGAAGGTGGACGAGCGGCTGCGTCCGCTCGCGGGATTCTCGGTCATGAAAGAGCTGGCGGCGAATTCCGGTCGATTGTCGCTGACGGAGATTGCACAGCCGCTGCTGTTCGCGTTGCAGGTCGGCCTGTTCGAGACCTTGATCGCGCGCGGCCTATGCGTGGATGCGGTGCTGGGCCACAGCGTCGGCGAAGTAGCTGCGGCCTACGCTGCTGGCGCCTTCAACCTCGAGCAAGCCGTGCGCGTCATTCACGAGCGCAGCGCCGCGCAGGGGCCGACGCGCGGACACGGTCGCATGGCGGCCATCGGCCTTGGCCTGGCCGAGGCGCAGGCCGAGATCTCCCGCTATGAGGGGGAGATAGAGATAGCAGCGGTCAACAGCCCAGCCTCCGTGACCCTCAGCGGATCACTGCCAGCACTGGAGCAGGTGAACGCTCAGCTCGACAGGCGCGGAGTGTTCTGCCGGATTCTCGATCTCGACTACGCCTTCCACGGGCGAACCATGGATCGAGTACGAGAATCCCTGGTGCAAGGGCTGGCGGGGCTCGAGCCCGCCCCGCTCTCGCGGCCCTTCGTGTCGACGGTCACCGGTTCGATGCTCGAAGGGAAGGCGCTCGGTGCCCAATACTGGTGGGAAAATGTCCGCTCGCCCGTGCGATTCGACAAGGCGATGGCGACTCTCCTCGACCAGGATTTCAGCATCTTCCTCGAGGTCGGGCCGCACCCCATCCTGCAGAGCTACATGCGGGAGAACCTCCGCGCTGCCAAGTCACCCGGCAGCTCTTTTGCTACGCTCAAACGCGATGCGGAGGACGAGCTGAGCCTGTGGCGAGTGCTCGGTACCGCCCACGTGCTCGGTTGTTCCCTCGATTTCAAGAAGATGTTTCGCCGCCGCAGCCGGTACGTCGGCGTGCCGCTTTACCCATGGCAGCGAGAATCGCACTGGCATCACCGAACCACCGAGTCCCTCGGAGCACTCGGGCAGCCCCTGGACCATCCACTGCTGGGCTACCGTCTGAGTCAGACCGAGGGAGTGTGGGAGAATCACCTGGACGTGGATCGGGTTCCGTATCTCGCCGATCACGTGGTCGATGGCGCCGTCATGTTTCCCGCGGCAGGATTCATCGAAATCGCGCTGGCGGCGGCGGGTCAGTCGGAAGGAACGAGCCACGAGCTTGAGTCCTTCGAAATCCGGGCGCCGTTGGTGTTCGATGGCAACGCCTCGAAGACCGTCCGGTTCACGCTCAGCGACGACGGCTCCTTCACTATCCGCAGCCGGCCGCGGCTGAGCGATCAAACCTGGATTCTCAACGTGGTCGGGCGGTTGCGCAGCCCCTCGACGCGATCGATCCCACCACGGGTGGACGTGCGGCATGCCATGGGCGCGCGCTCCGGATGGATTCTCCGCGAGGAACACTACCGCCGCACGAACGCGGTCGGCCTGAGTTATGGACCGGCGTTTGCCGGCGTGGAAGAGATGTGGTCGAGCGGTGACGAGGCGTTCGCGGTCATTCGGTTGCCCGCGCAGGTCGCGGCCGAGGCTAGCCGCTATCGGCTGCACCCCTGCTTGCTGGATTCTTGCCTGCAGGCGCTGGTCGGGCTCGCCTCCTGGCCATTCGATTCCCGAAAGCCGATCTGCTTTCTGCCGTTTCACATCGGGCGGGTCATCTATCGTCGTCCCGCGGGCGCCGCGGTGTACTGCCGTCTCGTGATCAAGAAGAGGAGTGCGCGATCCGTGGTCGCGCGCTTTCAGGTTCTCGATGAGGTCGGCGACACGGTCGCGGAGCTGGAAGATTTTCGCTTCCGCCGTGCTCGGTTGGCTCGCGAGGGCGCCGGAATGCCGGGGCGCTACGCCTTTCGGCCCGTCCTGAGATCACGCGGCGATGACAGCATGGGCGACTCCCTGCCGCGTCCCGCTGACGTGGTCTCCCGCTTGGAGGAGGCGATCAGCGAGCAGCCCCATCGTTCGCTGTTCTACAACCAGGTGTTGCCGCTGTTCGACGCTTTGGTTGCAGCCTTTGCATACCGGACCATCCGCGGATTGATGGGTAGCCAGAGCCATTTCACCTTGAGCTCCTTGATGGCGGCAGGGACCATCGACCCTCGCCACGCGGCTTTGATGTCGCGGCTGGTCGGGATCCTCGAGGAGGATCGCCTCCTCTCGCGCGCGGAATCTGAGTGGAGCTTGAGCGAGGCTGCAGAACTGGCAAGTCCGGAGGAGATCTGGCGGCTGCTCCTCGCCGACTTTCCCAGCTATCTGCACGAGGCGACCCTCATCGGGCGTTCTGGACTGCACCTGGCCGCCGTGCTGGGTGGCGGCGAGCCTCCCCCTTCATTGATGTCCAGGGGTGGCGCCACTATCGCCGCCCATTTGTGCGACGCGTCCCCGACCTGGCACGTCACCAATCTCGCTGCGAGGGAGGCGCTTTGCGAGATCGTCAGAGAGTGGCCGAAGAGACGGCGACTGCGGATCCTGGAGTTGAGTGGAGGTGGCGTGAACCTCGCTGCCGACGCGCTCTCTGTCGTGCCAAAGGACCGGTGCCACTATGTGTTCGCGAGCTCTGACGCGGCAGTGCGTATGCGGGGTCAGGCGGAGCTCGCCCACCTCGGGAGCCATAGTGTGACGGAGCTCGATATCGACGGCGATCTTGCCGAGCAGGGATGGGCGGCAAACAGTTTTGACGTCATCATCGCCTCGCACATGTTGCACAGTTCGGACAATGTGGGCTGCGCACTGGACAACATCCGTTGGCTGCTCGGCCGGGATGGGTTGCTGTTGATGCTAGAGCGCCCGCCCGAACGCCAGTCTGATCTGGTCTTCGGCATTCAGCCTGAGTGGTGGCGGCGCACCACTGAGGTCCGCCGCCCGTTGTCCCGACTGCGCACTGCGGAGGAGTGGCGTGTTGCAGTTCTGCATCACGGTTTCGTCGAGGCCATGCCGTGGTCCGAGCCTGCCGCGGACGTCCCCGCCAGTACGTACCTACTAGTCGCACGGAATTCTGAGGTGCCCCCTGACGCCGTCGATACGGCGCCGCCGGCGAGCCAGGATTACCTGATCCTCTCCGACCAGGCCGGAGATTCAGCGGCCATCGCCGACTATGTGGTAGAGAAGCTGCGCGCTGACGGGCATCGACCCTTTCGGGTGACCGCAGGCGAACACTTTAGCCGACCTAGCGAGGACGAAGTCGTGGTGGCGCCGGAATGCGCTGAAGACTTCGAGCGCTTGCTCGGCATCCTTCGGGAAGAAGACAAGCATGTGACCGAGATTGTTCATC
>Ga0126369_10003025_pt1 | contig 12106 bp, 12 predicted proteins | sample PanSoiMetaPlot_1_FD_109646 | JGI IMG/M metagenome (GOLD analysis project Ga0126369, IMG submission 109646) | Tropical forest soil microbial communities from Panama - MetaG Plot_1 | ecosystem: Environmental > Terrestrial > Soil > Tropical forest > Bulk soil | place: Panama | collected 2016-02-17 | reverse complement strand
TCGCCTTTACAACTGCCGGCACACGGTCCAGGCAGTACACCACTTGCGTGTACAACGGATGCTCCACCCATAGTGTGCCGTCCTGATAAAATGTGGCTATGCGCTCCTCAGGCGGAACGAAGCTTGCGCTCGTTTTGTCGGTGGTGGCGCGCACGAACTCGGATATCGCTTTCTTCGCCGCGCCATCATTCCATGACGGGAGCGGATCCGTCTGCGGGATGGCTTGCGTGCTTAAAGCGAGGCCTGCAACAATCGCAACTACCGAAGCGAATCGCAGACGCACATACGACTTCATGGAAGTCGGCAATGTCCTCCTGGAGAAGCAGAACGGAATTTGAAGGACATTCCCCTCCTCGTGAGGAGGGGTGGCTGCGGCATCAAGAAAATTTCGGCGAAGCCAACCTTAGCGCCGCAGACGGGGTGGTCGCTCAAGCCAAATAACGGTGTGACCGACCACCCCGGCCGCTGTCGCGGCCACCCCTCCTCACGAGGAGGGGAATACATGTATCCCACGATTCCTCGTAACCGATGCCGCCAATCACTCGGCGGCGTGCCCGCTCCCGCCCTTGATTTGATCTATCACCTGCGTGAGGTTGTAACTCGCTGGCGACTGCATAGGCGGAAACGCCTTGAGAGTCTCGAACCAATCCAGCCACAGTTGCTGCCCAATCGGCAGCATGTTCCAGTCGTACAAGAACGCGGTTGACGGAGCGGCAAGTGCGCCTCCCAAGCCCATCGCACTCTTTACGTCGATGCCGACTGCCTGCTCGAACGGATCGCGCCGAATGTTCTGGACAAGCGTGAAGTGGAATGGGATCAGCGGCATGATCCAACCCTCTGCGCCCGGTTGGGACATCGTGTAATACATTTTCCAGTTCTTGTAGCGCACAGCCGAAGGCGTGGCGCCAGAGAAATAATAGAAAACATCTCGCGCCGACTTGTTGGACTTGCCCGTCAGATAGTCGATCTGGTTGACTCCATCCAGCGTGGTCTTGGCGAACCCCGGATACTGCCCCGCTTCGATCTGCTTCTTGAGCGCGTCCCCCTTTGGGCCACCTGCGATATCCACCAACGTGGGCATCCAATCAAGCGCGGCAAACATGTCAGTGAAGACTGTTCCGGGCTTGATGACTCCCGGCCATCGAATGACCAAGGGCACACGGTAACCACCTTCGTAGGACTCACCCTTCTGGCCCTTGAACGGCGTAACACCTCCGTCTGGGAAGGTGATTGCTTCAGCACCGTTATCTGTGGTGAACACAACGATCGTGTTGTCGAGTTCGCCCATGTCCTGGAGCTTCTTGAGGACATAGCCGATGTTGTCGTCCAACTGTTTCATGCCGGCTTCATTGATGCCCCAATCCTTGCCGCCCTTCTCGCCGAGCATGTCGTTATACTTCGGCGGCAACACGGTTGTTATGTGCATGCGGGCCGGGTTGTACCAGACGAAGAAGGGCTTGTTGGTCTTCTTGGGATCGTTGCGGTCGAGGAAATCGATGACCTTGGCCGAAATCTCTTCGTCCACTGTTCTCGACCGATCTAGCGTCAGCGGTCCCTCGTCCTTGCATGTCTGGTGCTTCGCGGTACCGTCAATGGAGGTACACGCGAGGACCGGACGCGGAGGTGTCAAGCAAGTCGTCGTCTTGGGGTCGACCGCGCCGGGAACTTCAGCGACACCGGGAATCGGCGTGTTCTTGCACGGCGGCGCAACGGTCTGTGCCGTAGGGGTTTTGTTGATGTCTGGGAAACTCACCTGTTGCATCGCGTCGAGGTGATACAGATAGCCCCAGTATTCCTGGAAGCCATGCGCGGTCGGTAGAGCCTCAGTGTGGTCACCGAGGTGATTCTTGCCGAACTGGCCGGTGTTGTATCCCAGATCGTGCATCACCTTGGCGATTGTGGGGGTACCCGGTCTCAAATACGATGGGCTTCCCGGAAGTTGAGGCGGGATCATGCCCGTCCTCAGCGGATACATCCCGGTGATAAAAGCGTTGCGACCGGACGTGCAGCTCTGCATGGCATAGTACGTCGTGAACATTCCACCTTCGTGCGCGAGTCGGTCGATGTTGGGTGTTTCCCCAAGCCCTATGCCTCGGTGGTAGACGCCTACCTGCATCCAGCCGATGTCGTCGCCCATGATGAAAAGAATGTTGGGCTTCTTTTGTTGTTGCTGCTGCTGTTGCACAGCAGACGGCCGTGCGGCAAACGGCACCAAAGCCAACAGTGCGATGAAAATCCATGAAAACTTCTTGATGTACTTCACCGTGTTTTAACTCCAGTAGTCATATCGGGTCTTGCATGACTGAACTTCGTTTCGAAGCTATGGTGGAGGCGTTTAGCCGACAACCCAGAGAACTACCCAGAGTTGGCGTTTTGTTTTCCGGTCACCGTTCCGCTGGCCGCGGTCTCTTGAACCAAACCTGCAGCGATTTCTCTGAGTTTGAAACTGTGGAAGAAGGAGACCCATATACGAACCATGCCGGTCTGTTTGCTGTGGATGAGCGCTATGCTTCTGCTTGGCCCTCAGGCTTCACCTTCACAAGACCGTCGCGAAGTCTTATCGGTCGACGTGGAACTCGTCAACGTCACTGCAACTGCGATCGACGCGTCCGGCAGACCCGTGCACGGCCTCACTGCCGAAGACTTTCAGGTGCTCGAAGATGGCCAGGAGCAGAAGATTTCCTTTTTCTCTCACGATTCGCGCGCGCCAATCAGCCTTGGAGTCCTGCTCGACATCAGTGGCAGCCTGCAAGATAAACTGCGGCAGGGTCTTCAGACAGTCCGTGAGATAGCGTCCACCTTATCGGCCGATGACGAAATGTTCGTTGTCATGTTCAATTCGCGCGTCGACGTAAGACAAAAATTCACAAGCAATCCGGAAGAAATACAACGTTCGCTGGGCGACATCCACGCCAAAGGTGAAACGGCCGTATACGACGCCATCTCCGTAGGTTTGCATGAAATGCAAGCCGCGAAAAATCAGAAACAGATTTTGCTGTTGGTAACCGATGGATTCGACACGAAGAGCAAAATCAACGCTGACCAGGCGCAGGACCTATTGAAACGTTCCCACGTATTTCTCTATGCCATCGGCATCGACGATGATGACAACAACCCGCCCCAGGGACGCGCCAAATACCACATCTACGACTATATGTTGGGCAAATTGACCGACGCCGGTGGTGGCCGCGTTATTCGCCTTTACACAGGCCGGAACTATGACCTGCGTCAGCTCTCTGAAATGTTCGTTGGAGAGTTACATCAGGCCTACACGATGGGTTACTACCGGAGTGCGGCAGCCGAGACTGCCAGCTGGAGAAACATCGAAGTTCGTGTGACAAAGCCGGGTGTGCGCATTGTCGGCGATAAGGACACGCGACCTAAACGCATCATACTTGGCCGAGATTCAAACCGATAGCTATCAACCGGGCGTTAGTCGTTAGGAAAGCCCGAATGTCTGTCCAACACGCATACCGGACCTGTTCCCAAGCGTTGCATATTCGTGCGGGATACGCGCCTGATCGTTGCCACGTCAGTGGCACAGACTAGGTGGGGACAATCGCCTCCTGATCGGAACGCGTAGTTTGGAGCTGACAATTTCCTCATTTCCACGTCGCGCCGGGCCGCCTGCAACTTCATTACAAGCGCGAGAGTTACTGTTTGCCCTGGCCCAGCCGAATCTGGGCTTTAACCCATCTCTTCTGCGGGTAGCTGCTTACGGGCAGCGAGTCTTGGCCGCGTCGGCCCGTGGACGACTCCGCCCGCGCCAGGATGACAATCGGTTGGAAACCGTGTTGCAGGGATAAATGAATAGGGAGAACCCAACATATGAGAACGATGAAGACGCTTCTGCTTTGCGCACTGATGCTGACAGCAAGCTTCGCAATCGCTGATTACGTACGAACGGATTACGATCGCTCTGTGGGGTTTTTCAAATACAAAACCTTCATGTGGATTCAAGAGCCACAACTTGCGAATCCTTTTATGAACGAATGGATCATCAACGCGGTCAATGCTGAGCTTGAGGCTAAGGGATTATGCCTTGTGACAAGCGGCGCTGACCTCGCCATCTCGGCGAATACTGCAACGAACGAGAATAATAAGTCAGAAGTCTTCTATGCCGGTCTTGCAGGAGGCTGGGGTTGGTATCACTATTGGGCACCCAAACCATCCATCACAGTGGTCGAAACGTTTGAAGTCGACTCGCTGGTGATCGACCTATTCGATACTCAGACGAAACGCGTGGTCTGGTGGGCTACCGGAACCGAGGCCGAGAAGAACGTCAGGCATCTCAACAAGGCCGTTGCCAGGATGTTCGAGAATTTTCCGCCGCGACAAAGACTAATTGTGGCGGAGTCATGGTGATTGCGTTCCAGTCTTTTGTAATGTCAAAACGATGTAAAGGCAGAGGGCAAAAACGCAAGCGATTCAAGCTGTGGGTTGGTCGAGCTTCGATGTGAGTCCCATCCATCTTTGCTCGTCCCTCACGTGAGCAATTCCCCGCAATTGGGAATTAATGGTCTCCTTGTACTATTCGCTCTTCGCACTTTGAATACGACGAGCGTCGCCGAACAACGCCGGATGCGAGCTTTCAAACGACGAGCCTACTCGTTTTGCTGACAAACCATTCTCGACCAGGGCGTCGTCACTCACCACCACGAGATCTTGAAACTATAGGCGTACATACACGGAACCAGACTGCCAAGATGAAGGCACGTATCCACCACTATCGCTATCGTGTTGGGTGTTGTGCTTTCTATCTAAAAGTACCTCCCATTTTGGATAGCGGCGTGCCAGAGCGGAAGTCAAACCAACGAGGCGGGTCAGTTCCAGCATGTCTGACTGTGCGCCTGTTACTTCGGCATGCTTCTTGTGATGGTCGCAACTGCCGAAAACCTGGATGACTCTGAATTTCAAATCTGCAGAAGGACAATATGCTCAAAAAAACCGTAATCGTTCGGACACTTTGCTTCATTGCCTTTGCGGGTTTGCTACTGGTCACTGAGGCTCCCGCACAAGTTACCTCCCCAGACGTTCGGCGGATCACGCTCGACGACGCACAAGCGCAGGCGGCCGCATCGACAATGAAGAATCTCGCGCGACTCGGTATCGATGCAGCGAAATATCACCGACAGGCTGTACAGGCTGATTATTTCCCAAAGCTCGACGCTTCATTCCTGAATCTGCACTTCAACAAATTCCTGGGACAGACGATTCCGCTGGCGCGCCGCGACGCAGAACTTCCACTTTTTGGAAAGAATGAAACGGCCGTTGCCCTTACGGTGTTCCAACCCGTCACACAGCTGCTTCAGATTCACCAAGCTGTCAACGTCGCGAGGGCCGACGAGGAAATCGCAAAAGCCAAGGCGGCTGGAATAACGTCCCAAATTGCGATGAACGTCGAGCATGACTACTTCGCTTTGATGATTGCTCAACGACAACAAACTGTTGCCCAGGCGAAAGTCAAAATGCTGGAGAGCGGATCTCAACTGGCAAGCACGATCTCTTTGCCCGTAGGAAACATGATGGAGCGCAAGACCGCACTCCTCGAAGCAAGCAAAGAACTGACAACGGCAAATAATGTAGTGACCGAGCTGACACATTCCTTAAATGCGTTGATCGGCTTCGCCGCTGACACGAGACTTGCCCTGGTTCCACCCGAACCCGCGATTGAAACGGTCTCCCTGCCGCAGGCCACACAGCAGGCCGTGGCCAACAGCCCTGAGGTTGTCGAAGCCAAACAAACAGTGGCCAAGGCGAAGGCTGCGTCGAAGTTAGCCAAGCTGGAATATGTTCCTGCTGTTACCGTCATCGGCGGCTATATCAACCAACCACAACCAGTACTACCCTTTCTGCCCCAGGACTTCTCGTACATCGGCTTCACAGCCACATACACCATTTTTGACTTCGGAAAGCGTGAGAAAACGATTAGTGAACGCAATACGCAGGTCTCAATGGCCGAGGCCAACGTGGGCTTGGTCGAGGCAAAGGTTGCTGCGGGCGTTCACAAGGCCTTCATGGACTTGGAACGCACTAGGAAGATCCGCGACCTGACGCGGCAGTTAGCCGCCAGTTATCAGGAGGCTTCGCTTGATAACACATCGGCACGAGCCAGGGCAGAGGCCGAGATGTTTCAGGCGGAAATGGACTATCGTAGCGCGTATACAGAATTGAAACGCATTGTCGACGGACGTTAAGCCGCAAAACCGTGGGCACATCTCGGCGAGACGGATACTCGGCACCTAATTCAGACCGCCATCTGCCAACCAGACGTTAGTGGTTCGGAAAGCGCGAATCTTGGTCTCGCTCTTCCCCGCCGGGAGAGTTCTCTTGCCACACTTCAACGAGTCCATCGACACCGTCTTATCTTGCTTCAGCAGGTTCTGAGCAAGGACACATCGCCAGCGAATTTGATCCTGCGGATAATTACGGGCCGCTCCAAATAAAACTGCGTGTAATTGAATTTTGGAGCCGGCAATGCTTTTGCGTGACGAAGACAAAATGCGAGGGAGGAAACACTTGATCAAATACTCTTGCCTGTTCGCCCTGCTCCTTCTGGTGCTTTACTGGACCGTCGCGCGCGCTCAACACCCGGTGATGGACGCGATAGCCAACAAAGTCATCCAGAGATATCAGCAGTCCTCATGCGATCAGTTGTTGAAACAGAAGAGCCAACCCAAATCAGCGCAAGAGCAGGAAGCCTTAAAGCTAATGCACAGCGATCCACAGATGCGGACGGCATTCATCAACAAAGTAGCGGCTCCGATTGCCAACAAAATGTTTGAGTGCGGCATGATTCCGTGATGCGCGTGACGAACCCGCGAAGCGAATATTTCCCACTATAGCGGCGGTCATAGACCGCCGCTCAGCGGAACATCTCACCAACGAATTCCAAAGGTCAGAGGAATAACTGTCGTTGCACCGTTTGATGTGAACATGTGGTGGTAACGAGTCTCGACGAAGAATTTGATGTGCGGCGTGAATGTGACTCCACCGCCGACGTTATACCCGCCCTTGTATGTGTTGAAATCACCGGTGATTATTTCACCCGATGTGTTAACGCAAACGTTCCAGAATTCATCGCAGATGGTAACGGGAATCACACCAGGCGCCGCCAGTAACAGCTTGCGGTTGTAAAGCCCATACCCTCCCGTCGCATACGAAGTGAACTTTTCTTGCTTAATAAATTCGTAAACAGGGTTAGCTGTCAGGCTCCATATCCGCAGCATGGAGCCTTGTGAGACGCTGACATCGCTGTTTGGGTTCTCAAGAAAATGTTTGAGGTCCATATAGTGGAGGCTGAAATCGAGGGTGACGCTAAAGCGACGATTGAATCGCGGGCCTGCAGCCGCAACAAAATTGAAGCCGTTTTGTGTACGAGGCGCGATCCTGCCAAGCGGGAAAGTGAAGCCCGCGCCTGCCTCGGCGGTGATGTGATTCAGAAAATCCTGTGCCCGCACGGGCATTGTGAAGAGTACGCAAATAATTGCCGAGAAAAAGACGCGTTGCATCTACAGCTTCTATACCCTCGTCCTGAGCATGGAATTCAAGCGTGGGCCACTCAACCCGGTAAACTTCGGAAAAATTCCATGGGAATTCCGAGTTGGTCGTGGAGGCCCACGTGCACGTTACTACGGACACTTTGTGAGGGAATCTCATGAACACGTTTGCGCGCCACATGAGCCGGCGGTCGTTCCTGAAGTTACCTGCACTTTTATCATTCACTGCATTCAACTCGCCGTTCCCTTCAGGGGAACATCATTTCCAATATGATTACGTCATTGGCACGTCCATGGATCTCGTGGTCTGGACGCAGCATTCGAGCGTTGCTGAACATGCCCGCCGCGTAGTCTTTGAAGAAGTCGATCGCCTTACTTCGATTCTCAACACACGAGATCCGGACAGCGAGATCAGCCTCTTACAGGATTCCGACGTTAGCGGACATTCTCCCGATCTTAACGAAATTCTTGCCGCGTACGATTACTGGGAGCGCCGTACGGATGGTTTCTTTTCGATTCGTCCTGAAGGCGCGAACACACCGCGAAATGTGGATGCGTTGGGCAAAGCATACATCATTGATCAGGCATCGAAGGCGGTGCGCCGGACCGCCTCTGCAATCGACGCTTTGCTACTGAATATTGGCGGCGACATCGCCGTGTGGGGGCGGTCTTGCGAAATTGCGATTGCCGATCCTGACAACTGGTATGACAATGCCGAACCGATCTCCACAATCAATCTTCGCAATGCGGCGATTGCCACGAGTGGTACATACGCTCGCGGTGCGCACCTGTCCGATCCTCGAACCGGACAACCGCTAAAAACCGCTAAGGCTGCTACCGTGGTGGCGCCTGACATGGTCACCGCAAATGCCCTCGCCACTACTTTATGTCTAACCCGGGCGGAGTACGGCTTGCGTCTTGTCGAATCGACACCCGGCGCCGAAGCGCTGCGAGTGGCGCCGGGTCGCGTCTTGCAACGGACCGCCGGCTTCGCAAGTTTGGAACGACCTATATCCCTGCAGAAGGCGACACCCACCGATTGGCCGCCGGGATACCAACTTACAGTCACTCTCCCGCTCACAAGAGGTCGCTCCAAAGAGCGTCCGTATGTGGCGGTCTGGGTGGAGGACTCTTCAGGCGAACTGGTTCGCATGCTCGCGTTCTGGGGTAACAAATCTAAATATTACGGAGACCTTTCTAACGCGTGGGCCCTTCTGGGCCGAAACGCGAATCGGATCCGGTCGGTATCGCGTGCCACACGACCCCCGGGAAAATACGAACTCGTTTGGGATGGTCTGGACGAGCAACACAAGCCGGTTCCACTGGGTACATATCGCATCGTGGTCGAGACGAACCAGGAGCATGGGACTTACGCCAAACAAAGCGGCACGATTAATCTCGGCGAAAGCCCCGCGAGCATCACACTGCCCGCTACGACCAATTTCGACGCCGTTTTAGTCGAATTCGGTCCTAAACAGAACCGCCCATGAAACATGTTGTTCGAAGGATTGCGCACTGGGGGCTTCTGGTTCACATCTACATTTCGATGGCCGGGTTCACTCTCGCTCTTCTCTTCGCCGTCACGGGACTGACCCTGAATCACCAAGATTTCGGACGGAGCGAACCGCGCGTCGCGACTTCCTCTATTACCATCGATGAGAACCTGATAAATAATCCGGATCAAGCCGCACTCAAAAAATTCATCCGCGAAAAGCTGGGGCTTCGCTCACCGGCTACGGACTATCACGAAGATCCCGATCAAATACAGATAACATTTGCCGCTCCCGGTAAACGCACGGTGGTGACAATCAACCGAGCAGACGGCAGCGGAACCGTGGAAATGGAACAACGCGGGTTCCTCGCCAAACTTGGTGATCTCCACAAAGGTGCCGACACCGGCCGTGTCTGGTACTGGACCATCGACATTGCTGCCCTCTTCCTTGTCGTCAGTTCCTTGACGGGTATGGTCACGCTCCTCGCCTTGCGCACCCGTCGGCGCAGCGGTTTCCTCGTCGGCGCGCTCGGTATTCTGATGGTGATTCTGGTGTATGTGATCTGGGTTCCGAAGTAGGTGGCGTTGAGAAGTCTCTCAACCGGAGTCGTAGTCGTGAGAGTATACGACGGTGGTGCCGGCGATACTTGAAACTGCGAGATTGCGGCTGCGCGAGATGGTGGAAGCAGACGTCCATGACGTTTATCTCCTGAATAATTCGCCGAACGTCATGAGATATCTCGGCGCTGAACGCCCGCTATCCAGTCTGGACGAGGCTCTTACGCTCCTTCGCGAACGGATTTTTCCTCAGTATCAAAGTTATAGCGTCGGCCGTTGGGCAGTGATCTTGAAGGACAACGATCTCTTCATTGGTTGGTGTGGTCTAAAGTATGACCCTGCCGCAAACGAATACGACTTGGGATATCGCTTCATCCAAAACTATTGGGGAAAAGGTTACGCCACCGAAGCCGCACGCGGAGTGCTCGAATATTGCCGGGAACATCTCACGGGCAAACGCATCGTCGGCAAGGCGTTGATTGAAAACGTCGCTTCCATCCGCGTGTTAGAAAAAATCGGAATGCAGTTCGAAAGGAACGAAGAAGACAGCGACGGCACGGTTGCGGTTTTTTCACTGAACGTTGAGCGTTGACAATTGAAACATTGAGCATTTCCCTTTAGATCGAGCAAATCAAGGGCGCAGTATACTGGGCGTATGAAAAAGATCGTCATTCGGCACTGCTTAGTCTGAGCGTCCTACCCACCTCGCGCTGCTCGGGTAGCGGCGTTGCTGAAGAAAGAACTCGGCGTTGAGGTCGGCACGATTGGCGGAAAGACGGGAGAGTTTACCGTCTGGGTGGATGACAAAATGGTCGCCGCCAAAGGCTGGATTCGATTTCCAAGCGATCAGAAAGTGCTTGAAGCGGTGCGTGCGGCACTAAGTGCCTAACTGTTAGAGATGATTTATGACAATCTCGACGCTGACTCTCGCAGCATTTCTGGCAGCCCAACTCGTTTCTGTCGACGCCAGAGACATGGATCTTACGGATTTTTTCCGCTTCATGGCAGAAGCCGCAAACGTCAACCTCGTGATTCATCCCTTAGTGCAAGGGAAAGTAAACTTGACGGTTAAAGATGCCCAGTGGGAACAGCTGCTGGATCTGGTCATGAAGAACTACGGACTCGGAAAAGAAGTCCAAGGTAACGTCATGCGAATCGCACCCATTGCTGCCTTTGAGGCGGAATACAAACAAAGGGCCGCTACCGAACAAGCTCGTTTGAATGCTTTGCCTCTTCAGACGCAGATCTATTTCCTCAACTACGCTAAGGCCGACGATGTGGCGCTGGTTGTATCAAGAATGCTTTCGCCGCGCGGCTCCGTTATCACATATAGGCCCCGGAATGCGCTGATCGTCACAGACGTTATTCTTCCACCTGAACTCACGCGCTGAACCTATCGTCTCCGTAACGAACTAATGTCTCCGGAACAAAGTTCTGCCGCTCGGAGTCTGTAGAGCATTCGCTTTGAGGAGACACTATGAAGAAAAAACGACGGAGAATACTGCCGCGCGCGGACATCAACGTCACACCATTTATTGACATCCTTCTGGTGTTGCTTGTGATCTTCATGACGATATCCCCGACCGTTCCGACGGGCCTGAAAGCAAGTATTCCAGAACAACCTCCTCCGGGCCCGCAGCGGCAGGAGCCGGAGAAAGTCATCGTTCTGAGTATGGATCGAAACGGTGTTATCAAAATCAATCAGAACGAAATCCAAGCCTCACATCTGATCGAAGAACTGCAGGATATTTTCAAAACACGTAGTGATCGAACCATATTCGTCGAAGGTGACAACGAGTTGTTGTTCAGCGACATGGCTCGCCTCATCGATGCAGCAAAGAGTGCAGGTGTTGAACGGCTCGGCCTCGTGACGGAGAAAATCAGGGTTCCGTGAGAAGCCGCGTCAGCGGCGCACTCCGACTTGGTGAAATTCGGGGCCGGGCATACGCGCCCGGCTCCTTGAATTTCCGGCTGAGGTTAGAACATAAACCGAAGCTGTCCCTGGAACACGCGGCTTCCGATCTTTTGCGTGAGCTGTCCCCAAGGAATTGCCGCGCCTGTCGTGAGATTCGGGTTGATGGACAGATTCGGCATACTCTGGTTATTCATATAGGCGGGCTGCGGATGGTTCAACACATTGAATGCATCCACCCGGAACTGCAGGGTTTTCGTTTCGGTCACGTTGAACGCCTTCGCGAGGTTCGCATCGAATCTCCACACCGGCAGACCCTTAACGACGTTTTGGCCCAAATTCCCTCGCTTTCCAGGTTGAGGGTTTTGGAGAACAATCAATCCGCCTCTACCTGTTCCGTCATTCAAAGAAACCGCGCCAGGCGTGCCCGCGGGAACTATCTTCGCCACGGCTTGCAGCATGCAGCGTGGCTCCAAGAACGAACGAGTTGCTGCGTAAAGCAAGTGGGCATCTCGGAAGTCGCTATTCCCCTCCTTGTGAGGAGGGGTGGCTGCGGCATCAAGAAAACTTCGGCGAAGCCCTCCTGCGCCGCAGACGGGGTGGTCGCTCACAAGTCACGTGGTGTGAGCGACGACTTTTTCTTGA
>Ga0126369_10003024_pt1 | contig 12108 bp, 7 predicted proteins | sample PanSoiMetaPlot_1_FD_109646 | JGI IMG/M metagenome (GOLD analysis project Ga0126369, IMG submission 109646) | Tropical forest soil microbial communities from Panama - MetaG Plot_1 | ecosystem: Environmental > Terrestrial > Soil > Tropical forest > Bulk soil | place: Panama | collected 2016-02-17 | reverse complement strand
TTAGATATTTGCCGCTGATCCTGGCCGTGCCGGTCCACTGCTTGCCAGCCCGGCCGACACCGACCGGATAGCGCACGGCCTTGCCGTTGCCGAGCACGTAATAGAGCGCCCGCTCATTGGTTTTCACCACGATGGTGCCGCTCGAATAGGGGTCCGAAAATCCAACGATTTCGCGTGCTTGCGCCAGCTGCGGCATGGTCGCAGCGAGCAGGAGCGCGGCCGAAAGGGCCGCCAGCGAGCGTGGCGGATGCATGTAGCCCCCCATCTAATCGCATTTGCCGATCGAGCCCGGCAAAGGCTCTCGACATTATTGGTCGCACTGGCAGTGCAATTGGTTCAACTCGCCAAGGCGCCGTCCTAAGTAGGACACTCTTGTCGGCAAATTAGGATAAGTCGGTGTCGGGCACGGCACCGGCTCCCTTGTTTCTCAGCCCCGCCGCCCAGCGGGGCATTTTTTCTAAACCCTTTTCGGGATTCGCGCCGGGCCCACGGTCCGGGTGTCAATCCAGCGCCAAAAGCACTAGTCCCATTTGTGCCGGTGCGGTACGGTCGGTTCGTGATCAGCAGCGCGCGCTTCTCGTTCCCAACGATGGAGAAAACGATGACCCGATTAATGCTGGCGATTTTGCTAATCGCATCTGCAATCAGTTCGGCAGCGGCGCAGGGAACCCCGGCACCCGGAACATGCGAAAGCAAAGCGGTGTCGAAAGACGGCAAGCCGCTCGCGGGAGCGGCCAAAGCTAGTTTCATGACGAAATGCAAACGGGAAGCTTGCGAGCCTAAGGCAATTGGATCGGACGGCAAGCCGCTCAAGGGTGCCGCCAAGAATAGCTTCATGGCGAAGTGTCAGAAGGAGCAGGCCTGACCGTCATCACGGATCAGGCTCGTTGCCAACTGGACGCGAAGCGTGGGATTTTGCCACTTCGCAAATGTTAGGGAGCGGGGGGTTTGGGCCACGTGCCGAGGAGAGTGAAATCAAGGGAACATTAGTTCATCAGCTCGCAAAATTTCCTTGATATTGATTTTCGCGCGACCATATAGCCTGCATCGCAGGGTGGCTGCGCATCAAATCAATCCACACGCTGCTCATGGCAAACCGACCCACTAAACGAAAGAGAAAGGTTCCGATGTTGAAAGTCGACGAGATGCAAAAGACGAGCAACGAAAGCGTGAATGCAATAACGCGCTCGTTTGAAGGCACGACAAAGGCTACGCAAGCAATCACAGCCGAAATTGCGGATTACACGAGACGCTCATTCGAGCATGGCGCGAAGACGATGGAAAAATTAGTCGGTGCCAAGTCGCCGGACAAGGCGTTCGAGGTGCAGACCGAATACGCCAGGGCCGCCTACGAAAGTTACGTGAGCTACGCTACGAACCTGTGTCAACTCTACGTCGACTTGGGTAGGGAGGCCTTCAGGTCCTATCAGGATTTGACCGCAAAGTTGACGCCCAATCACCACTGATAGGGGCAGCCTCCGCGCTGCCCGCTTATCTGTCGGCGTTAGCCGCAAAAAGATCGGTCTTAGCGCTGCAAAGAGCTCGTCACTCCGCTCGACCGAGCTGTCGTCGGTGGCGGGCGCAGAGGTTTGCTGAGCTGCCGCGCTCCCCGCTTTCCTTGCCCCTTCTCTAATTGCTTTAGCTGCGCATGCTCGTCGGCAATCTGTTTGTGCAGGTACTGCCGCTCTAGGTTGGTGAGCTCGGTCACGAGGAGCCTGCAATAGCGGATGGCTCCGCACCTGGGCCGTATCAAAATCAATCATCCTCCGTCATCTCCTCATATGTTCCGCGATTTTGTTCTTCATTGCATGGTTAATGAAGGTCGGTGTTTACTGGCAGGACCGCTATCGCGATCCGCCTCGTTCGCGCTCTCGAACTACTCTCACGCGATCACCTCTTCGCCGCACATTAAGGCCGCAATGGGCGATCTCTCTGCTTGCCCCAAGAAAGCTGATGCTCTTTCGTGGTGTAGCAACTCGCTGTCGGGCAAAGCGGTATTTCGATGCGGTGCGTTACATCTTCGATAGCAACCAAACGGTCGCTAGCCGCGAACTCTGGCACAAGCGATGGATTTCCTATTCTGCGGCGGCAGCCAGAATTCCAGCCATCAAGACAGTGAATGCCACAGCCAACCATACGAGTTCAGGCTGAATCAGCGGGGACATGCGCAACACCTGGTTTGTATCGTACTCCCGGTAGCTAAATGCCTTCATGGCGACCGGTTCCGGCGCCCTAGCAGCTTCGACCAACCTCTGCGCTGCGCGGGTTGCGCGGCGAAGTCGCAAAGTCGCCAACAGTTGAGTATTCCCGCCCTAACAGTGATCTGCCTCTTGTTGTTGTTCGAGACTAGCTCCAGATGCCATGTTTCTAATCATATCCGTGTTTGACTGAGAAGAGATTTAACGAGCATGGGACTCCTCCTCTTGGTTACTGCAGGGGAGCAACCTGCCCTTCGGCGGACCGCTCGCGATCGCCGGTACTGCGGTTCTGCGGCGGGATTGACAGCCCTCGACGCGATGACGTGCCGGTAAGCTCCTCGCGCTTTGCACGAGCGCCCCAACCCAGGCGACTGCCAAATTAACCAGAGCAGTATTCCACCCGTGAACCAATCCCACTGTCCGGGCGACCAATGAACGGGAGAGGCATCGACAGGGGGGCATCGTGTATCGGTCACGCGCGCTGGCGGCCGCGTCCGCTACCCTCCTGGTTCTTGCGACCGCGGCTCGTGGGCGACAAAGCCTGAACCCTAATGGGCGGCGGTTTTCTCGATCGATCAATTACGCGATTACCTGCGTAAAAACCAATTGTGCGGGTGTGCAGGTCGTTGTACGTGGCGTGGTCGCAAGCCTCTTTGGCGCGATCTTATCTTTGACGGCTAACGCTGCATCGGCCGATGAACCGCTAAAACTCCCGGACAGTCAGCTCGAGCCGGTCAAATGGACGCAGGTCGCAGGTTGGACGGCGGATGATCATCTCGCCGCCTTCGCTGCGTATCAAGCGAGCTGCCAGGCCCTGCGCAAAACACGGCGAGCGAACCACGACGGCGGACGCTTGTCCGGCGCGCTGTGGAGCGTCTGCCACAAAGCCTTAAGCTTCCGGCCGCAGCATTTAAATACCGCCCGCACCTTCTTCGAACAAAATTTTCAACCCGTGCGCATCGCGCGTCTGGGCGAGACACAGGGTTTCCTGACCGGGTACTACGAGCCTGTCGTTCAAGGTTCGCGCTTTCCTGATCCCGAATTCCACGTGCCGGTTTACCGTCGCCCACCCGACCTGGTCGCAGGCGGTAACAAGCCCGGCTCGAAAGCTTTTCCAAACAAGGGCACACGGATCGGCCGCCGTAACGAACAAGGCCAGCTCGTGCCGTACCACGACCGTGGGGCTATTGAGGCCGGTGCGCTCGATGGCCAGAAACTTGAAATCTGCTGGCTCAAGGATCCCTTCGATCTGCTCGCCCTTCAGATTGAAGGCTCGGGGCGCGTCATTCTCGAGGATGGCACGCCCCTGCGAGTCAACTACGACTCGCACAACGGCTATTCCTTTAGTTCGATCAGCCGCGCCCTCATCGAGCGCAATGTCATTTCGCGCGAAGAAATGTCGATGCATCGCATTCGGGAGTGGATGGCTGGGCACCCGGACGAGGCTGCGAAGGTGCGTGCTGCCAACCGCTCCTATGTATTCTTCCGGATTACCGGACTATCGAACGAGGGCGAACCGGTCGGCGCCCAGGGCGTGCCGTTGATGCCGGGTCGGTCCATTGCGGTCGACAGGCTGCATGAATATGGAACACCGTTCTTTATCGACGCCAAACTGCCGATCGAGAGCGCAAAGTCGACTTCAGCCTTCCGTCGCCTGATGATTGCGCAGGATACGGGATCGGCGATCGTCGGACCGGCACGCGCCGATCTGTATTTGGGCGCCGGCGACGACGCCGCTCGGATCGCGAGTCGCATTCGCCATCCGGGTCGGTTCGTGATGCTACTTCCGCGAGAGCTCGATATGGTCGCGGCGGGCAAGCAAATGCCGTTGCCGGTGCCCAAACCAAACGTTGCCGAGCTCGCCGCGGTTAGCAAACAAGAACAGGGTAAAGTCGATGCCGCCGACGAGCCACGAACCTGGGGTCAAGGACCAGCAAGAGGCAAAGAGCAGCAACCGCAGCGACACCATCAAGAGCAACGGCGAGCGCAGCTAGGACTGCAGGGTCGGGGACCAGATCAACAGCAACCAGGGACTCAGCGCGGAGGGCCACAGCAGAAGCAACAGCCAACCGCTGAGCACCATGGGCCGCAACAGAAGCGGCAACCATCCACCAATGGCCGTGGACCGCAACAGAAGCAGCCGCTGCAAGCAACCGAGTACCGCTCGCCGCAGCCGCTGCAACGCGCCGACGGTGGCGGGCCGCAGCACAAGCAGCAAGGGCCAACTACCGACGGACGCGGCGGCTAACGCCGATACCGTCAAAGCTCATCTTCATTGAATGCGGAGCAGCATCACCGCTGGGTCGCTGAGGGGATGTTTGCGAGCCGGTGCTAGTCGAGGCGATGCATCTGCTCGCGCGTTTCTCCAGGGCGCTAGATGCACTGTTCGGGCTTCTCGAAAATGGTGCGCTGATGATCGCATTGCGTATCGACGAGCACATCTCTGCCCTGCGCAAGCTGCATCAGAAATATCGGGACAGTAGACGATCGCGATGCTTTCCGTCAGGGCGTTGTTCGGATAGCGAGGAAGGGGGCGTTACTTTACCGATTTAGAGGGAAATGAGTCAGTGCTCAGCGGAGCGTAGGGTTCAGATACCAGAAACTATTGGGATCAGTTGCGGAGTTCTTTGAATTCCGCACAATCTCACATTTGCATTGAAAACCGTTCCGATGCCTGTAATGACGTTGTCCCCTTTTTATCCAGCGGCTGACCCAAATCCGGCTTTTTGTGTCGGGGCGTCGGGAATGGACACCTCAAATCTATTCGCGATCCGTCTGCGTCCGCATCATTTCTATAAGGAAGGTTAGTTTCTAGTCGCAAGAATCGGCTCAAGCGCCGGATTATGTTCTGCCGCGAGCTTGTCTAGTTGAGCCATGCACCATTTGTAGCCCGCTTCGAACACGTCCGAATGACGATCGAAATCGATGAAGCTTGAACCCGGGAATGGTGGCGGAGCGAGGACGAGGTCAAGCGGCGACTCTATCGGAAGCAGGTCTGGATTCTGGTGAACGCATAAGCAGCGTCGGAGGATGGAAACCGGCCCAGGCACATTCGGTAACTTCTTCCGTGCGAAGGGATTGAGCAGTCTGGGCAGCAATTGCCAGCGCCCGGGAATGCTTTCATACTTTATCGTATAGGGCTGGGTCGAAGGCGTACCGAAGTGCACTACTAGGTTAGGTCCACTCTTCAGAGTTTTCATCGGGGCTAGAGGGATATTGTCGACGACCCCTCCGTCGACCAGCATCCGGCCATCGTCAGTGAACATCGGCGGTAGGAGGGCTGGGATGGAACAGGAGGCACGCACCGCCTTCCAGAGCGGTCCACGACGCATCAGATAGAGACCCTGACCAGCACGATCGACCTCTGTTGCGACGGCAAAGTAGGGCAGCCACACATCCTCGATCTGTGCGCCACGGAACTGTCGCTGCAGCGCCCTGTCGAAGCCGACATGGTCGAGCAGCGAATATCGGGGAATGGTCCGATGTTTGAACCCGCGGCTGGTCACGAAAATATCCTCGAGTCCGAAATCAATCTCTGCGGGTGTGAGAAGCATGGCAAACCCAGCCAGCACTGCGGCTCCGGCACTCGCGCCACCCAATATGTCGAACTTCACACCCAGCTCTTGAAAGGCCTTAAAGATACCGGCATGGGCCGGACCGAATCCGCCGCCGCCTCCAGCCACGAAACCCACTGCGTGGCCAGTTAAAAAACGATAGAGACTCTTGAAGTCCTGATCATCTTCGAGCGAGACATGGTGGTGCATCGCGACATCTCGCTCTCGCAGCCATTCTGCAGTACCAGTAGTGAACGGCACTCGACTATCGTGAATACGCACAAGCCTCCGGTGGCTCGCCGGATGAACCGCGAGTGCGATTTCCTCGGCGGCATTAAGGCCGCCGGTGGCTGGCCCATACGCCAGGAGGACAAGCTGGTCCGCTTGTCGAATTGCCTTTCGCGTCCAATCGGTGGGCTTCTCGTCTGTCAGATAGACGACTAGCTCGTACTCGCTCTCGAGTGCATTCAACCAGTTTACGATAGTCGGGTCGTTAAGTTTCAGCCTCGGAAAGCGCTCTTTGAGATCCGCGCATGTGAGAAAATGACATTTTCCACAGCCTGCAAAGACGGCTCGGAAGCAGTGAAAGAATTCGGGCGGAATGCCGTCGTGTCCAGCTGGAATGACGGTTATGGTCCGCGCCGGCGCGACGCTGCTGCGTGCCACACGGGCGGTGGTGTCGGCAAGCCTTTGTGCGAGGCTCGCCAGCAGCTGGTTATAGATGGCAGGCGTGCGGCGCGCGACCTCCTCAAAGGAAGCACGATCAAGTTCGAGCACGACCGAGTCGCGCACCGCAATTGCGGTCGCGGTGCGAAGTCCTCCGGCAAAAAAGGCGATTTCGCCGATCGGCTCCCCAGCGCCGATTTCGGCCACGGGAAGCGCCCGCCCTTCGGCTCGAATCTCAAACCGTCCGGAAACAACCAGGAAAACTGCATCGGCCGGCGTGTTCTGCAGGACGAGCGTTTCGCCGCTGAGCAGGTGACGAACTTTGGCCTGCGACCAGATCTCTACGTGCTTAACCGACGCCCCTTTGCCTGTGAAGGCCGCGCCTATGACGCGGTTGTAGGCAGGAAGAGCGTCAGAACGCAACCGGGTCTTTGCGCTCATGCTTTCCTTGTGCAGCATACCTTTGTGTGAGGTGTGCAGCGAGATCTTTGCGCTCACAGTTCCCTTATGCGGCACACATCCGCGCGGGGAGTGCGGCGTGAAGGGTGGGTTGGATCTCGCCTTCCGGCTCATTTGGAGCTGACCCGCTACACCATCGAGTTGAATGGGGGACGGCAGCATTGCGCTTCGCTACCCGATTCGAGCGTCCCGTAACGATCTAGCGAGTCTCCGACCACGCGGTGAATCGCAGGATCCGCTTCAGCGAGCGCCGGCGGTTGACCGGTGTCAACACGAACGCAGGGGGTGGCCGAAACGGAAATGCCCTCGAGCGAAGTCACGCGGTTTTCCGACGGCGAGACCGGCGTACGAACGGTCTGGTTGGTCTGTGGGCTCACCAGTCGGTGCGGTGACCCGACCGATCTTTCTGCCAGAAAGGCTTCCGCTTTTGCTTTGTCGACCTCTACGCCGATGGTGATGATGCGCACTCGCCTTGCGCCGCCGATGACACGAGCGTCGTCGTCGGAGAGAGCCGAGGTCTCGATTGCAAGCCTTTCATGGGTCGTCGTAGGCGTTGCTAGATTCCCCCAGGCCGCAGACGGAGCCTGCGCCGACGCCGATTCAACGCAACACCAACTCAACACGTAGAACGCCGCCCAGCCAATCGAGGGAAGTCTAAAGCAACCCTCGATGATACTATGCTGGTGCGGACGATTTATCGTCAAGCATCGGCTTAGGCATAGCAGCTCATCCTGATGGTCTGCGGTACCCGCGGGAGACCTCAGAAAATCCTGTTTGTCGTGCCGCGCCAGTGACCGCTACGTAACCACCCGCCTTTGATTTCTCGGCATTTCTTTTCCGCTAATTTTAGCTTTGAGCGGCAGCTCCTCTGCTCCGTCGAACCTGGCACGCTGCGAATTAACCATTTTTGTTTTTTTGCAACGGAATGGGTGAGATGAAGGATAAGTTTGCTGAATCGCACGTTCTGGCCTCGGGTGGAGCACATGCGAGCAGGCACGTGCTGCATGGCGTTTGCTCTAGCAGTCCTGAGCGCCTGCGGAGAGTCAGCACCTCCAGCAGCACCGATTCGTCCCGTCCGCACCGTTGTTGTCCAAAAGCACGTCGTCGGGGAGTCGGTTGTGCTGACCGGGCACATTCGGGCGCAAGACGAGGTGAGCTTTGCCTTTCGTATCGACGGCAAGCTGACCGAACGACTCGTCAATGTTGGCGACCGCGTCACCGTCGGGCAGTTGATAGGCCGCCTGGACCCGCAGAACGAGCTCAACGCATTACGCTCCGCAGAGGCCGATCGTGCGGCGGCGCTGGCGATGGTGACGCAGACGCAGGCTACGGAAGGACGCCTGCGCGAGCTGCTGCAGAAGGGCATCACCACGCGCGCGCAATACGATCAGGCGCTGCAGCAGCTGCGGACCGCGCAGTCACAGATGGAGTCGGCCGAGGCACGGCTGCGCACCGCCGAGGACCGGCGCAGCTACACCGAACTGTATGCGGATACGCCTGGCGCGATCATCGCCAAGGGCGCGGAGCCGGGCGAAGTGATACGCGCCGGGCAGATGATCGTGCAGGTCGCGCGCGAGGGCGGTAAAGATGCGATCTTTGACGTGCCAGTGCAGCTGATCCGAGCCGGGAAGCCGCCAGAGGTGGAGGTGTATCTTGCCGATAATCCGAACATCCGCGCAATCGGCCACGTGCGGGAAGTCTCGCCGCAGGCCGATCCCGCGACCCGCACCCATCAGGTGAAGATCGGGCTGATCGATCCGCCGCAGGCGATGTTCCTCGGCACGACCGTCGTCGGGCGCGCCACGCTCCATGCCGAAATGGCGGTCGAGCTGCCGGGCACTGCCTTGATGCAGTGGAACGATGGGCCCGCCGTCTGGGTCGTCGACACGGCGACCAAGACCGTGAATCTCCGGCCGATCGAGATCGCGCGTTACGACGCGACTTCGGTGATTGTTGCGCAGGGACTCCAAGATGGTGACATCGTTGTCACCGCTGGGGTTCATGCGCTCCGCCCGGGCCAGAAGGTAAAATTCTCGACCGCTGCGCCATGAACGGAGCATTCAACCTCTCGGACTGGGCGATCCGCCGCCAGCCGCTCGTTTGGTTCTTCATGATCGTCATCGTGGCGGCGGGCGTGATTTCGTATCTGCGGCTCGGCCGCAACGAGGACCCAGCCTTCACTATCAAGACTATGGTGGTGCAGGCGTCGTGGCCTGGCGCCACCATCGATGACACGCTGTTGCAGATCACCGACCGTATCGAGAAGAAGCTGCAGGAAACGCCGTATTTCGACTACATCCGCAGCTATACGACGGCCGGGCAGACGACAATCTTCGTCAACTTGCAGGACAGTACGCCGGCGCGCGTGATCGGCGATGTCTGGTACCAGGTTCGCAAGAAAATCAGTGATATCCGCGGCAGCTTCCCGCAAGGCTTTGTCGGCCCGTTTTTCAACGACGAATTCGGTGATACCTACGGCATCATCTACGCCTTCACGGCCGACGGCTTTTCCCACCGCGAACTTCGCGACAACGTAGAAACAGTGCGCTCGCGCCTGCTGCGGGTGCAGGACGTCTCCAAGATCGACATCGTCGGCGCGCAGGATGAACGCATTTATATCGAGTTTTCGGTGGCGCGGCTCGCGGGTCTCGGCGTTGACCGTCTAGCGCTGATCCGCGCCCTCCAGGAGCAGAACGCCGTCACTCCCTCGGGCATCGTGCAGACCTCGGAAGAAAAGATCCTCGTTCGCACCGCCGGCGTCTTCCGGTCAGAGAACGACCTGAAACGCATCAACTTCGTCGCCGGCGGCCGGCTATTTCGCCTGAGCGACATCGCCACCGTAACCCGCGCCTATGCCGATCCGTTGCAGCCGATCTTTCGTTTCAACGGTCAGCCCGCGATCGGACTCGCAATCTCCATGCGTGAAGGCGGCGATATCCTCGCCCTCGGTCGGAATATCGAGCGCGCCATGACAATGATCATCGCCGACCTGCCGGTCGGCATCGAACCGCGCCTGGTGGCCGACCAGCCGGCGGTGGTGAAACATTCCGTCGAGGAGTTCATGCGATCTCTTTGGGAGGCAATCGCGATTGTGCTAGGCATCAGCCTGCTGAGCCTCGGCTTGCGAGCCGGCGCCGTGGTTGCCGCCTCGATCCCGTTAGTGCTCGCGATCGTTTTCGTCACGATGCAGTTCGTGGGGATTGACCTGCAGCGCGTCTCACTCGGCGCGCTGATTATCGCGCTCGGCCTTCTCGTCGACGATGCAATAATCACGGTCGAGACGATGGTGACTAAGGTCGAACAGGGCTGGGACAAGACGCGCGCCGCGACTTTCGCCTACACGTCGACGGCGTTTCCTATGCTAACCGGCACCCTGGTGACGGTGGCGGGTTTCGTGCCGATCGGTTTCGCGCGCAGCACAGCGGGCGAATATACGTTCTCGCTGTTTGCCGTCGTGGCCATAGCGCTGATCGCGTCGTGGTTCGTTGCAATAATCTTCGCACCGATGATCAGCGTGACCATCCTGCCGTCGACGTTGCAGCACGCGCAGCATCATAAGCCGGGCCTGATCATGCGCGCGTTTCGCCGCGTGCTCATCGGCGCGATGCGCATGCGTTGGGTTACGCTCGCTGTAACGATCGCGCTTTTCGCCCTATCAATCCTGGGCATGAGCTTCGTGCCGCAACAGTTCTTCCCCACATCGGACCGACCGGAGCTCCTGGTCGACCTCAAGCTCGCGCAAAACGCTTCAGCTTACGCCACTGAGACAGCTGCGACGAAGCTCGACGCGCTGTTACGCGACGACGGCGATATAGACCGTTGGTCGACCTATATCGGCCGCGGTGCGGTGCGCTTTTATCTACCGCTCAACGTACGGCTCACCAACGACTTCTTCGCCCAGGCAGTGATCGTCACCAAGAACCTGGAAGCGCGCGAGCGCGTGCGTGCGCGGCTTGAACGGGCGTTGCCGGACGAGCTGCCAACGGTGGTAGCGCGAATCTATCCCCTGGAACTAGGCCCGCCGGTCGGCTGGCCATTGCAGTACCGCGTGAGCGGGCCAGATCCTCGGGAGGTGCGCGAGATTGCCTACCGGCTCGCGCAGGTGATGGCAGAAAATCCCAATACCGATAAGATCAATTTCGACTGGATCGAACCGGCGCGCACGTTGCACATGCAGGTTGACCAGGACCAGGCGCGGCTCCTGGGCTTGAGCTCTGACACGCTTGCGCAGGCGCTTAACACTGTCATTTCTGGTGTGACGATCACCCAGGTACGCGACGGGATCTATCTAATCGACATGGTCACGCGCGCGGCCGCCGACGAGCGCATCTCGCCCACTGCGCTGAAGACCCTGCAGATCCCGTTGCCTAGCGGCCATACCGTTCCCCTCATGCAGTTAGCATCGGTCGATTACGGCCAGGAGCTGCCGCTGATCTGGCGTCGCGACCGGCTGCCGACGCTTACTGTGCAGGCGGACGTAACGCCAGGTGTGCAGCCTGAGACCGTCGTGCAGGCATTGAGCGCCAAAATCGCGAAGCTCAACGACGGCTTACGCGACGGTTACCGCATAGCGCTCGGCGGCACCGTGGAGGAGAGCGCAAAGTCGCAGGCATCGATCGCTGCAGTCGTGCCGCTGATGTTACTCTTGATGGCGACCATCCTGATGCTGCAGCTGCACAGCTTCCAACGGGTTTTCCTCGTGCTCTCGGTCGCGCCGCTCGGCCTGATCGGTGTCGTCGTCGCACTGCTCGTAGCCAACAAGCCACTGGGCTTTGTCGCGATCCTCGGCGTGGTTGCGTTGATCGGCATGATCGTGCGCAACTCGGTGATCCTGGTCGATCAGATCGAGACCGAAATCGCGAACGGGCGCGCACATTGGGAAGCAGTTGTCGAAGCGGCGGTCCGCCGTTTCCGCCCTATCGTGCTCACCGCCGAGGCCACGATCCTCGGCATGATCCCGATCGCGTCGACCATATTCTGGGGGCCCATGGCCTACGCCATCATGGGCGGACTTGCGATCGCAACTGTGCTGACCCTTGTGTTCCTGCCAACGCTGTACGTCGTGTGGTTTCGCGTCAACGAGTTACAGACTTCTGCGCTCGAGCACCCAGTCAGAAATATCGCGACCATGCGAGGCTTGGCGTAGAGACTACAACGAAGAGCGACCACACAGCGCGATCGGCAACAAAGCCCCGATCGAGCTGATCGATCGGTCAGTGGCATACGGCCCG
>Ga0126369_10003022_pt1 | contig 12111 bp, 13 predicted proteins | sample PanSoiMetaPlot_1_FD_109646 | JGI IMG/M metagenome (GOLD analysis project Ga0126369, IMG submission 109646) | Tropical forest soil microbial communities from Panama - MetaG Plot_1 | ecosystem: Environmental > Terrestrial > Soil > Tropical forest > Bulk soil | place: Panama | collected 2016-02-17 | reverse complement strand
CGAGCTAGCTTAAGCTCGCGTGCAATACGGGTTTGGATGTCGTAGTGTTAAGAGGATGGAGCGGGTGAAGCGCTCCAACACAATTCGTTGTTGACGAAAAATGTAAATAAATCAATTACACTAAATGGAAGGTTAAAATCGGCGCGGTAAAGGAAGATGGTGACCGCTGCGACCAGTTGGCGGGAAATCCAAACGACCCGCGTAGGTCTGGACCGGGAGTTCCATATCAAGTGCTGAAGGTACAGGCACAAGACGCGATAGAGGCATGTACAGCCGCTGTGGCCGCAAATCCAAGCGAGCCTCGGTTCAAATATCAGCTGGGCCGTGCTCTAGAGTTTCTAGATCGCAAGAAAGCCTTCGACATCCAAAGCAGGCTTGTAAAGGTTAAGTACCCGGCCGCCTATGACAACCTTGGCTGGATGTATTTCTACGACAAGAAGAATGCTTCTCAAGCTGTTGCACATTTCCGGATGGGTGCCGAGCTTAGTGATCCGGATTCGATGGTGAGCTTGGTGGATATGATTGATCGGGGCGCATTCAATCCGCCCAATTCGATCTACGTTAAGTTGTCACTTCTGAAGAGGGCTGCCGAGCTGGGGGATGAAGCAGCGGTCCGCGCCTATAATACCGAAGTGGAGAAGCAACGCGAATTGCAGGCTCGTCAGCTCAACGAGCAGGAGATACAACGGCGCATGTTGGACGCTTTTGGAGCAATCATGCGGGGCATCGCGAGGCGATAAAACGCGGTCGCTTGGCATTTAGCGTCCTTTCGACCATACACGGTAGAATTGATGTGCTCATGCCTGTGCAACAGGAATAGCCGCAAACTGCACTTGCCATCGGGCCTGCTTTGTCGCAATTTGGTTAACCGAAATTTACTTGTGGGGCGGCAACATGGTCTTTTCGTGGAACAATGCGGATATGAGGATTTCTGCCGTTGGCGGATAGATTCGCGGCGGACCGGCGAGAAGTGCCCACGCGGGGTGAGGGAGTAGAGTATGCATCTGTTTAGTTCGGTGGACTGGGGATTCCTTGAGGCATTTTTTGGGGAACACGGGAAGCTCATCACCGCCGCAATAGCCTTGGTCTGCGCCTTGATTGGATTGGTCGGTGGTCTCTTCAAATATCTTTACGCCAGGATTTTAGAAAAGGAGCGCGCCGCGGCCAGAAGAGATGCGCAGAAGCATCATGAACGGGATGCCCGGGGTGGCGCGGGTGCGCTCGGTTTCGGGCATCGGCCTATCAATTGTCTACGTCGAATTCGACTGGGGCACAGATATTTTCCGCAACCGTCAGCTGGTTTCCGAGCGCCTAGCGCTGGTGCGCGACCAGCTTCCGCGGAACATCACGCCACAGATGGGACCGGTCACTTCGATCATGGGCGAGATCATGCTCATCGCCGTGACCAGCGATACGGCATCGCCCATGGAAGTGCGCGAGATCACCGACTTCGTCATTCGTCCGCGGCTCCTTACCATTCCGGGCGTCGCCCAGGTGATTCCGATCGGCGGCGAAGTCCGGCAATACCGGGTCGCCCCGAACCCCGCCCTGATGAGGGGACTTGAGGTGACGTATGAGCAAATCGAAAACGCGGTGACACGCTTCGGGATCAATACGGCCGGCGGTTTTGTCGATCAGCAAGGCCGCGAATATCTCATTCGTAATCTCGGCGTGACCCGCCGCCTGGAGGACTTGCGCGACACCGTGGTCGCTTATCGCCAGGATCAGCCCGTATTGTTGCGGCAAGTCGCAAGGGTCGAATTCGCGGCCCGGGTCAAACGAGGTGATGCCGGCTACCGGGGCAAGCCCGCGGTCATCCTCTCGGTCCAAAAGCAGCCCGGCGCTGATACAGTGACTCTGACCAATCAGATCGAGGCGGTGCTTCACGTTATTCAGAACACGCTTCCGGCCGGAATCTCCGTAACCAATGTTCAGTTTCGCCAGGCGAATTTTATAGAGGCCTCCATCGGCAGCCTGACGCGGGCATTGCTCGAAGCTGCGGTGGTGGTCGCTCTCGTGCTTCTCGTGTTTCTCATGAACCTGGAGGCGACGCTCGTTTCGCTCGCCGCGATCCCGCTCTCCTTTCTTATCACGCTCATCGTCTTTCATAGCTCGGGCTTGACGATCAATACGATGACCTTGGGCGGCCTCGCCATCGCGATCGGCGAACTCGTCGACGACGCCGTGGTCGACGTCGAAAATATTCTGCGCCGCCTGAATGAGAATCGCGTACGCTCCAATCCGCGCCCGTTCCTGGACGTGATCGCCGAAGCGAGTCAGGAAGTCCGCTCGGGTGTCCTTTATGCAACGATCATCATCATTCTTGTCTTCCTGCCCTTGTTCGCCATGACGGGTCTCGAAGGTCGATTGTTCACGCCTTTGGGCATCGCGTACATCGTCTCTATCCTCGGCAGCCTCCTAGTCTCGATCACGCTGACGCCCGTGCTTTCATACTATCTGTTTTCTGGACGCCGAGATCGTGACCATGACAGTTATCTCTTTAGCCATGCGAAGCGCGCCAATGCGGCGCTCTTGCCTGGGCTTTGCCGAGGCGTGCCCTGGTCTTCACCTCCGTAGTCCTCGCCATCGCTGCCGCTGCTGGTGCCGCGTTCTTTCTGCCCGTACCTTCTTGCCCGCCTTCGCCGAGGGCACGCTTGACGTGAGCCTCGCCTATAATCCCGGGATCTCCCTTAGCGAGTCCAATAGGCTCGGCCTAATCGCCGAACGTCTGTTGATGAATGTCCGAGAGGTTGCTTCGGTCGGCCGTCGCACTGGGCGGGCGGAACTCGACGAGCACGCCGAGGGCGTCCATTTCAGTGAGATCGATGTCGATCTCAAGCGTTCGTTGCGCCCGCGTGAGGAGGTCCTTGCCGATATCCGGGCGCGGCTCAGCGTGCTGCCGGCGTCAGTCAGTGTCGGCCAACCCATCGCCCACCGCCTCGACCATATGCTCTCCGGCATACGCGCAGAGATCGCGTTGAAAATTTACGGCGACGATCTCGACACGCTGCGCAACCTAGCGGAGAGCTTGCGAAACCGCCTCGCGCCGATCGCAGGTCTCGCCGACCTCCAGGTCGAGAAGCAAAATCGCATTCCGCAGCTTAGCATTGAAGCGGACCACGAACGCGCAAGGCTTTATGGCGTCACGCCAGCCGCACTGACCCGCGCGCTAGAAGGCATGTCGAACGGCCACACCGTGTCCCAGGTGGTGACCGCAGGCAACCGCCGGTTCGATGTCGTTATCCGCCTGTCCGACACCGACCGCTCCACAGCGGGTCTTGCCGATCTGTTGGTCGAAACCCCTTCCGGACACGTGCCGCTCCGCTTGGTAGCGCGCATTCAGGACACTGACGGACCAAACCAGATTCTCCGCGAGAGCGGCCAACGGCGCATTGCGGTGTATGCCAACACGGACGGTACACATGATCGCGCCCCGATCATCGCCGAGATCCGAAACGTCCTGGCCGCCACGGCGTGGCCGCAGGGATATCACGCCACGCTCGAAGGGACCTACCAGGCCTACGAAGATGCGGCTTGGCGCATTGCGTTTCTCTCCCTTGCTTCGCTGCTGCTCATCTTCCTGGTCCTGCAAAACCGCTATCGCTCATCCGTGCTGGCGCTGATCATCATGGGCAACGTTCCGCTGGCTTTGATCGGCAGCGTTGCAGCGCTCTGGGTGACCGGCTTGCCGCTCTCGGTCGCGAGCATGATGGGCTTTGTCACGCTCGCGGGCATCAGCACGCGCAACGGCATCCTCAAGATCAGCCGCTATATCAATCTCGCGCTTCACGAGGGCGCATGCTTTGGGCCAGAGCTTGTGATACGCGGCAGCCTTGAGCGCCTCGCGCCCGTGTTGCTGACGGCCTTGTCGGCGGGACTCGCCCTCACACCGCTTCTACGCGGGGCAGGCGAACCAGGTCGCGAAATCCTGCATCCGGTAGCGGTTACGATTTTCGGAGGGCTCATCAGCTCCACGTTGTTAGATGCGGTGCTGACGCCAGCCCTGTTCCTTGTCTTTGGCCGCGAGCCTCTCAAGCGGCTCTCAGCCGTCCACGCCAGCGCGCGCGCACCGGCGGAAATCTACTAAATCGAAAGCGGAGGAAAGAAGACTCGCATGTTAAAGCGCGTATCCGTTGCATTGCTTTTTGCCGCGATTGTGTGGAACGCCGCGGCACAGAGTCCGAGGGGTGAGCATGGTGGCGATGTCGTCGTCATGGAGGGCCATCCGATCGAATTCGTCGGCAAGGACCAGGCGATCACTTTTTATATCTTGGAAGACGACGGCAAGAGTCCGACGCCCACGAAGGGCTTCTCCGGTCGAGCGGTGATCCAGGACAGCGGCAAGACCTTCGCCGTGAACCTCTCGCCCGCCGAACCCAACATGTTTGTCGGCCAGCTTCCGATGCCGCTCGGCCCTAAGGCGCGCGTGGTGTTCTCGGGAAAAGTCGAAGGTCACAACCTCCAAGCACGTTTCACAACAAACTAGGTACTCATCATGCGCGTTAGAATGAACGCTCTCGGGCCGCTGGCGACAGTCGTGGCTCTTATCTTCGCCATCGTCACCACGCCCGCGCTCGCCCATTCGGAAAACGGCGTCGCCATTGATTTCTGGGGCGGTTTCACCCATCCGATTTTTGGCCCTGATCACGTGATCGCGATGGTCGCGGTCGGCTTGTGGGGCGCGTTTCTGGGCCCGCCAGCGATCTGGTTATTGCCGGTGGTGTTTCCCTTGGTAATGGCGTTCGGCGGCGCTCTCGGGGTCGCGGGTATGCCGCTGCCCGGCGTAGAGACCGGCATCGCCATCTCGGCGATCATAGTTGGCGGTATGGTGGCATTTGCCGCGAAGCCGCCCCTTTGGATCGCCGCGGTGCTGGTCGGCGCATTCGCCATCTTTCATGGCCACGCGCATGGGGCCGAACTCCCCATCGGGGCGGACGCCGTTGCGTTCTCGATGGGTTTCGTGGTCGCGACCGGCATGCTGCATCTCGGCGGAATCACCTTCGGGGGCCTGTCACATTGGTCTGCCGGGAGAGTCGCGGTGCGAGTGGCCGGCGGCGTCATCTCGCTACTTGGGTTTGCTTATTTGGGGAAGATCATATGACTCGCTTTTTCTACGCAGCCCTCGTCATCTGCTTGTTCGCGTCGGCGACACCAGCACTGGCCCATGCGCCGCTCATGGGCATTGGTGGTGTATTCGGAGGTGTCATTCACGCCGTGCTGGTCCCGGAACACGGGCTGATGCTGCTGGCGCTAGGTCTTGTGCTTGGGCGACAGAAACAGGACGCTCGCCGTTCAGGCATGCTGATCTTTGTAGCCATCCTGACATGCGGCCTTATTGCGGCAGCCCTCATCAGCCAGGAGACGCTTGCGGCCGATCTGCTCCTCCTCGCAACCTGCACGTTGGGCCTGCTGATCGCGGCAGCCTGGATGCCGCCACATCTCGTACTTTGCCTGGCCGCTCTTGCGGGCCTAATGTTTGCTCTCGACTCAAAGCCAGACGGAACATCGGCCGGAGAATCCACTCGCATGCTCATTGGCAGCGGTCTTGGTGCTGCGGCTGTACTCGCGCTGGTGGCGGAAGGCGCGGTTTACTTGCGGGCCACGCCTTGCTCATTGCAGCACGGGTCGTGGGCTCGTGGATTGCCGCCATCGGCATCATGGTGCTTTCGCTGCGGATCGTGACCCGGATGACGATTGGATGAGGCCGACACACGATTTCGCGACGGCAACCCCGGAGAAATCTCACTCCTAGATTTTTCCCTACAACCGGCCATTCCAAAGGCCAATTCAATGCCGGTGCTGATGATGCATGTCGGGCATATGGGGATGTGTGTGGACCAGAGCCACGTGCCGATGCTCATGCACATGGGGTTCGCCGGGCGGATCGTCTGGCTCATGGGCATGTTGATGATGCTCATCATGCGTGTGAGCGTGCGAATGAGTTATCGGTTCATGGTCGTGGACGTGTTGGTGGTGCTCTGAAACGTGAAGCCACACCCCGAGACCCATTAGTACACCGGCAATAACTAGCGGGAGGGTGGCTGGCTCTCCGAGTGCAAGGATCGCTGTGGCCGCGCCAAAAAACGGGGCAGTTGAGAAATACGCGCTTGTTCGCGCTGATCCGAGATGACGCAAGGCGATTACGAACAGCACCAGACTCACGCCGTAGCCTAGAAATCCGACCGTTCCCGCGGCGACGACCGTAAGAATTCCCGGAAGCTTGCCGCCCATCCATAGTCCAAGGCCGACATTCACTGGCCCGGCGACGAGGCCCTTCAGCTCGACGATCTGAAGTGGATCCGAAAGCGAGACCTTTCGGGTGAGATTGTTGTCCAATCCCCAGGCGATACAGGCGCCGATAATTGCGAGCGGCCCAAGCACACGCGATAGCGTGGGTTGACCGGACCACGAGAGGATAGCGACGCCGGCGAGAAGACACGCCATTCCAAGGACGATTCGTCGGTCAAGATTTTCGTGGAAAAGAAACCATGCCATGAGCACCGTTGCCACGCCCTCGAGTGTCAGCAAGAGCGATGCGGTGGCAGCGTCGGTGCGGCTGAGCCCGACCAGGAGCAGTACCGGGCCGATAACACCGCCGGCAATAATTGCTCCGGCAAGCCAAGGCAGATCGCCATGCCTTAGGGCTATCTCTCCGATTCCGGGGCGCGAGAGCATCGGGCGCAAGAAGTGACGTATCAGGGCAACGCCAACCCCCGCGCCGCAATAGAGCAACCCGGCGAGTACCGTGGGGTCTGTCCAGCCAAGAAATGCCTTCGCCACCGGTGTCGAAATGCCGAACAGGACAGCAGATAGGAGGGCGTAGAGGATAGCGCGAGCAGGCAGAGTGCTGAGAGGTGTCATATCAGGCGGCAAAGCTACGATGGGATTGAGCCGAAACGAGGTCACCCGTTACATGAAGATTTCTGCGGCATACCCCAGAAATTATACTTTGTAGCCAACTCGCTCATCGGGGTATCGAGATGCATGGCAAGCGGTCAGTCCCTCTCCGCTCATAAGCTCCGTTGAGATGAAGCCGTTTACAACGGGCAGCGGAACTTTGGCCTGTGTGGTCGCAGACCTTGAATGGAGGCCATTCGATGATCAGCAAAGAGCGTTGGTCCTTACACCGGCGGACGCTGCTTACCGGACTTGTCGGTCTGGGCGCAGCCGCCGTCATCGAGGGCAACAAGGCTGTGGCAGCAGTGGAGCAGAATACTCTCAAGCGGCGAGGTATTGGTCTGGTCGCGTGCGAACTGGAACGCGCGTCTTCGGGATTTACCTTGTTTGCTCCTCATTTTGTAGAAAGCAGAACCGTGTACCTTATCGATCTTCAGGGCAGAGTCGTCCACACCTGGAATATGCCCTACCCGCCTGGTTTATCCGGCTATCTCACCGAACGCGGGACGCTCTTTTATAACGGACGGACTCCGGAGGAGAGCTTTCTCAGCCGCTTCCCGTTCAAAGGTGGCGTGGTCCTTGAAGTGGACTGGAACGGCAAGATGCTTTGGGAACTGCGCCATCCGGACCACCATCATCACGGCATTCTGTTGCGAAATGGAAATGTGCTGCTGCATTGCATGGGCCAGGTGCCGGAAGAAATTGCCCGCCGTGTCCGAGGAGGGATGGTAGAGAACAATATGCAATCGGGCCAATACGCTGCTCGACCCGAGGCTGACGCCGAGAAGATGTATTCTGATTATTTGGCGGAGTTAACTCCTTCGGGTCAGACCGTTTGGGAGTGGCGCACCTGGGAGCATCTTGACCCGGTTGCGGACGGGATCGCCGAGGTCCAGGCACCTTTGGGCGAGAATGCCGGCGGGTTTCTCGGCCCGCTTGTAACATTGTGGCTTCTATATCTGCTGAATGGCGAACTACGCGTTATCTTTTATGCTGCCCTACTTCCCGCTTTAGCAGGGGTGCTCATAGTGATGGTCGTCCATGAGCGGCCTCCCCAGGCTGAGAAGAAAATTGACCATCTAGAGTCCAGGGCGCTACCAACTCCGTATTGGAAACTGCTGGCCGTGACAGCCGTATTCAGCATCGGTAATTCCAGCAATTCTTTTCTGATACTCCGCACCCAGGAGCTCGGAGCATCAACGATTTCGATTACAATTATTTACGCTTCGTTTAATCTCATCGCCGCACTGGCATCCTATCCCTTGAGCAGGCTTTCAGATATGTTGGGGCGAAGAATTCCTTTAATAGGGTCGTTCGTGATCTTTGCGATCGTGTACTCTGGCTTTTATTTGCTACGCAGTCTGCCCGCGTCCATAGCTTTATTTGCACTTTATGGCGTTCACCAAGGAGTATTCCGCTCCATTGGGAAGACCTATGCATCTGATCTTGCCCCGGAACACTTGCGAGCGACGGGAATCGGTTGGTATCATGCGACAGTTGGTCTTTTGCAGCTTTTCTCAAGTTTGCTCGCAGGCGTCCTTTGGGATAAAATGGGTCATTCTAGCGTTTTTTTGCTTGGGTTGGCTTCGGCCGTCGCAGGCATCGCAGCTGCGATACTGTTTTTGCCCTCCGAGACCGATCCTGCTGCGGCTAGGTCATGACAAGCCAGACAAATGCCGCAGGGTCCCAGGGATTGTTCTTTCTTGGTCATAGATCGAAATGATCTGATCTGCGGGAAGACGTCCAGGCTCTAGCCTATCTCTGAACTGTCCAAGGAACTGGCAATCGAAACCCCAGCTCCCCAACACCTGTGGGGCGCGATCGAGCAGCTCGCTAGCGCGATCGTATACGGTTTCGGCTTGTACGCCCTCGCAAGCAATCCGCCCAAGATCATAGATTCGGGTCTGATCGGAGGCTCGGCCTTTCAGCTTGTCATCGAGAAGAAGCGCCAACCAGACAAGAAAGTAATTGCGATAATCAAGCAGCGAACATGACATCTCGAATGGCTTTAATTCGAGGCGAAGCCCCTCGTCGGGATGGATTTCGACTGCCGGTGCAGCGGCGCTACGATGATAGGTCCGAACTGACTTTCCGACTCTGCCGCGGATGTGCCAGGGCGCTCCGGCGCGCAACGGAGATGACAGAGTAAGGGCTGTGAGGGCTGGTATGTAGTAGTTTATCTTTCCATTCAGGTCCTTTATGTCCGTGCGGGCGCTTACCTCCTTTGGCAGCGCCACGTTGACATCGGGGCCGTACGTGAGCATCGCTTCCATTGCCCATTGCCAAAAGTCGAACCGGCGTTTGTTCTGAGGACCAGTGAAGTCGACTTCCGTGGGATGAAACGAAAGAGCTACGGCCTGAAAACCAAGATTCCTCAGGGCACGTTGAAGACGCGTGTGGAACTCTTTGAGCGCGCTGAGACAGCCATCGATTGACGTCCTGACCGGAGTGCGGATTTCGACCCCTTTGGGCAGGAGATCAATCGGCTCCATCTGCTGATCAGGCAAATGGTATCCTTCTACGATGTAGGGTCCCGCCTTTCGGTGGGGGGGGCTCTAGCTTGAAGCTGTCACATTGAAAATCGTCTGCTGGAATCTCTTCGAGAGCAGCGTTCAGCGTTTGAAAGTTGAGGTCTCGATACCAGAGCGGCCGAAACGAACTTGCGTCAACCAGCAAGAATTCCGCTTCAATGCCGAAACGGAAATCATTATCCGCTTTCATTGGGGCTCTCACCTCAACGGACGTGTAGTCCCGATGCTGTATTCGCAACAAGGTAGCAAACAGCAACTCCGGAAAGGAGCTGTTGTTCCACAGGCCATTCTCTATAAGAGTGAGCAAGCAAGCGCCCATCCCTGTTCGGACTTAAATTTGTCTTAATAAAGATCAACCATGCCGCGAGGGTGCATTATAAATGTCAACCGCGCGCCGAGAGTGCTTTGCGCCGAAATTGCCAAGTCGAACTGTGGTGAAATGACACAATGGCGGTGATCACTGATCTCCTCGCCGATGCGTTCTAAATTAACACACACGAAGGACGAAGGTGCTGTGATGTTTCGGGCCGAAATCACGAATGCCGACGCTTCCGTAATAGTCGAGGCGCTAGCGTTCACGATCGAGGCGCTTCGGTGGCTTCCAATTGGAACCCGGCCTGACAATAATACTGAGAGAATGGAGAAGCTCATTTATGAGTTGGTGTGCAGCGACGCGAGCCTCTTACGGTCTCAGGCCATTGCTCGACACGAGTTGGAATACGTCATGAAGCACTTGCGGTTGGCATCCCGGATTTGAATGAGGTATTGCGCAAAGAAATTTTGCGGAAGGCTGCGCCGCTCCAACAAGGTCTACGCGATCTGCTTGTACCTCTCATACGTGATGATGCCGCCGAGCGCAGGGCGGTCGTGATAACGACGTCATCGTGACGCCGGCTAACACGCGACATCCGAATGGAACAAACCACGGTCGCCCAACGTTTATTTGATCGATACATTCGAAATGCAGGGGCGAACCATGAAGAACCGCTCATCAACTGCTGCTCCCAAGGAAAAGGTATCAAATCCAGAAGCTATCTTTGATAATCCGAGTGAGGTTGTGCAGGACGAAAAGTTGGCTGGGCATGAGAAATCGGCAGCACTAGACACATGGGAGCAGGATGCGCGTCAGTTAATGACCGCTAGCAACGAAGGGATGCCCGCCCCCCGAGAGGGCGTTGACCCAGCGGATCATCACGAGCTTGGGAAGGTAGTGCGGGCCAAAAGCAAGATCGGCGAGAAGCCCAGGCATAAACTGTCACACTAACTCTGACTTGCAATAGCGCAATGGCGATGGCCAGTAATGGTACCGCAGCGGTGGCAGAGCGCTTTCAGCACACCAAGGCAGCCGTCGATGCAAGTCTGAATCTACGGATGAGCCTAGTGCATCAATAGCGCCGTATGATCTCATTCCGTCAACCGGGCCACATAGTTACGCCGTACCGCTTGCTCGACCGCGTGACAGGACAAATCGCGTCTTGAAGTCCAGTACTGTTGCGCCAAACTGAACGCGGCGCAGCTCACAACTTAAAGAATCAAAATGCCGTACTCACGTCGAGGAAGGAGTGCGGGCCACAACCTCACGAGGCCAAAATGAAATTCATCCTCGTTCTCGTTGGCGGAGGCGAAAGAGACGAAGAGCTTTTCCAGACAGCCCTGGAGGTGGCTCGTCCTTTAGACGCTCATTTACAATTCCTTCACGTACGCATCGGAGCCGGGGAAGCAGCTTTGAATGTGGCACATACCGACTTCGCGATGGGGCCAGCCCTAAATGACGCGCTGAAAGATTTGGATCATAGGGCCAATGTCCGTTTCGAAACCGCTAGAAAGCACTTCTACGAGTTTTGTGACCAATCCAAGATCCAGATTTGCGACGAACCCCAGGTCCCAGGTGGAGTGTCGGCGAGTTGGCAAGAGCACGATGGCCATGCGCTCGATCGCATAATTGGAAGCGCGCGGCACAGTGACCTTATCCTGGTCGGGCGCACCAAGAAGCCCTTCGGATTACCGATTAATTTCATAAAAGAACTGGTGCTCTCCTCTGGGCGCCCGGTGATTGTATCGGCATCCGGTCCGCTTCGCAGCCTGAGTGGTACTATCATGGTGTGCTGGAGTGAGACCGCGGAGGCGGCGCGAGCCGTCGGTGCGGCCATGCCGCTTCTGGCCAGGGCTAAGCGGATAGTGCTTACAACAGCCATCGAGCGCGACGAGGACGAAGAGAACGTTATCGCGCGTCTTGATGGGCTCGCTCGCCAACTTGCTTGGAATGGGGTGAACGCGGAAAAGGAATGCATAATCGGAGACGGTGCGGCTACTCACGAGCTCTTATTTTCTGCCGCTCAAGCCTGCGCGGCAGACCTCATCGTCCTCGGGGCATATCGGCATTCGCCGCTATATGAGGTGCTATTTGGCGGGTGCACCCAGTTCTTCGTTAACGATTACGATAGGCCGGTACTGCTCATGCATTAGCAGTCCTGGGCTCGTGGCCCCAAACCCCATATCGCGGCCGCGCACCTCAGAAACTTGGATGGGGCAGGCGCGAGGGCTTAACCGCGAGGGCTTGACACTGTCATAAACTTCGTGTGCGTCGTCCGAGGCGGGTCGTGCTTGCGCGCGGCGGCGCATGGGTCGGTCTGACCAGGACGTGCACGCCAGGGCCACAACAGTGCCGCTCACATGGGAGGTT
>Ga0126369_10003020_pt1 | contig 12114 bp, 9 predicted proteins | sample PanSoiMetaPlot_1_FD_109646 | JGI IMG/M metagenome (GOLD analysis project Ga0126369, IMG submission 109646) | Tropical forest soil microbial communities from Panama - MetaG Plot_1 | ecosystem: Environmental > Terrestrial > Soil > Tropical forest > Bulk soil | place: Panama | collected 2016-02-17 | reverse complement strand
GTCATATTTCGAAAAGTGACGTTGCCCAGACCGGTGATCGGAATCGTTACCGCTCCGGTCAGTCCCTGGGCGACGTTGCTGGTGAAGAAACCCGATTCATGACGCTGGCGCTGCTCGAATGATCCGAAAAAGAAAGTCCGGTCCTTGGCAAACGCGCCGCCGATGGTGCCGCCGTATTGGGCGCGCGTGAACGGCGGATCCTCGATAGGCGCAAACGCGTTCCGCGCCTGAAAGCTCTTGTGGCGGAGAAAACCAAAGACGTTTCCGTGCAGGTCGTTGGTTCCGGTTTTAGTCACCACGTTGACCACACCGCCGGAGGAACGGCCGAACTCAGGCGCGAAGGAATTGCTCACTACCTGGAACTCCTGCACTGCCTCCTGGCTGACCGTGGAGCGCGACGCATTGACCGAGTTGTCGGTGTTGTCCGCGCCATCGACCTGCACCAGGTTCGAGCGGCCCCGCTGGCCGCCGAAATTCAAGCCGGTAGTCGGCGCTGGTCCAATGGGCCGGCCCGCGTCGCGGCTGACGGTGGAACTGGTCAGCGCGAACGAAAGATAATTGCGTTCGTTAATCGGCAGATTCTCGATACGTTCGCGATCGATGATCGTGGCCACGTTGGTGTTCGTGGTCTCGACAATATTTGGAGAGACCGAAGTGACCGTCACCATGGCGCTCAGCTCGCCCACTTCCAGCGGCACATCCTGGTTTATCGTCTGGCCCAGGGTCAGTCGCACCGAAGGAATCACGGCGGTTTTGTAATTTGCGGCTTTGACGGTCAACTCATACGCGCCCGGCGTCAGGTTGACGATCTTATAGAAACCGTCGCCGTTGGTAGTCGCTTCGCGCGTCACATTGGTGCCGGTGTTGCGTGCCGTGACCGTTGCGTTGGCCACGACTGCGCCGTTCGCATCGCGCACCGTGCCCTGCAAATCTGCAGCGTCAGATTGCGCCTGCGACATCGCCACGGTGAAGCAACTGACGATCGCAACGGCAACTAACAGTACGCGCAGCGAGACGTTAAGCAAACCGTTCAAGGACGAAAACATTTTTCTTCTCTCCTTCTCGGACCAGTTCTGAGTTATCAGTTCTAAGTTAGACGACGACACGAACAAATGCGCCGGGCATTACGGCTAATGATTACAACGGATCGATTAAGTGGCCGATGGCGAGGGGCGAGTAATGATGACGAAAACTGCGATCGTTTTGCATCTCGGCCGTTATTGATGGGGCAGCTTCTACCAAAAGGAACCGGAGACGAGCAGTTTGTACCCCAAATCGAGCCGCCAAGGCAAGAACTATTGTCGGCGCCTGTAACGCAAACTGTCAGTTTGCGACCCGGGTACGCACTGTCTGAGATCTCAACAGTCCTATTACCAGAACCTTACTTTACACGTGCAGGGTGAGAATAAGTTTCAGCCCGGTCACCGCGCGTCGCCTGGGCCAATTTGCGCCGAACCAACTCGCTGGTACTGAAAAAAGAGATGGCGGCGGCGGCGAATCCGGGCACGAACGCCGCCCGGCGCAGCCAGGAAGATAATCTGAGTCGCGCATGGAAGAGGTGCTGATATTGATCGCGATACGCCGTGCGTAGGTCCTCGAGGCTCCGATGCTCAGGTGCATGATCCAGGAATTTGCCGATCGCCCGGGCCGCAAGTTCACCACTCTCCAGCGCCATCAACATGCCGCTGCCAGTGAAAGGATCGATAAACGAGGCGGCATCGCCAATCGCCAGTAGTCCGTGGCGCGGAGCGACCGGGCCTCGGCCAAAACTCTCGAGTGAAACCGCGAGCCACGCAGAAGCCAATCGCGCGTGCTCGAGAGTGAAAGCCGCGCGCCGGTTCTGCCAGACGACGTTGCGCATCACGCCATCTGCATCAGCGCCGCTCCGGCGCACGTCGCGCGCGGCAGCGATGAAGCAGAGATTGCTCACGCCATTTTCAATACTGCTCAAGCCGCCGTAGCCGCCGCGATAGAAATAGATTTCGCAGGCGCCGTCTTCAACCCGGGTGTTTTCGAAATGCGCTTTGAAAGCGACCATTGACCGCCGCTGGTGACGCCGGCCTTCAGACATCAGTTTGCGCGTCAGCGCCCGGCTTCGGCCGGTGGCGTCCACGACGACGGGGGCTCGATAGCTGGTTTCGCGCGCCGCTTGCTTTACCCGCAAGCCGCAAACAGTCTGATCCTCAATCAACAGGTTGCCGGCGTGAGTATCTTCCAGGACCTCTGCGCCCGCCGCGGCGGCCCGCCGCAAAAGGCGCTCGTCCATCTCGGCGCGGCTGAGCCCGAGCGCCACCCCATTGGTGGCGAACCAGGAACTCGGCACGCGCACGTTCCGGCCCCGGCGCGAATAGAAAACGGTGGCGGTTAGCTGCGACGGCAGGGCGGCAGTCATGGCGTCCGCAACTCGCAACGTTTCGAAGTGACGGGCGCATTCAGGAGAGATGAATTCACCGCATAATTTTGCCCGCGGGAACTTCTTCTGCTCGACCAGCAACACGCGCGCGCCGCGCATCGCGAGGTGAATCGCCGTGCTCGCGCCGGCCGGACCGCCGCCGGCGATGATTACGTCATAATTCGATTTCGCGCTCATGCGAATTTGTCAGCGACGGGTTCATACCGCTCGTCTCGCTCTGAGAACGAAGCGCAGGGCCTCAGCGGGCTTAATGATCCCGCTCGCTACCGCTCCCGGTTCTGACATGCGGTCAATATCAATCGCGCGGGAAAATGCTTTTCGATCGCGACCTGCGCGAGTCCCGCGCGGCGTCCCAGGTTGCGCAATTCCTCAGGCGTCCAGCTTTTCAAAATCGAGAGGGCGCCGTCTTCACGAATCAAACGATTATGCAGGAACAGACGGCCTATGGTCGTGTAGAAAAAATAAGCCACGGGACTCCGCTCCAGATCGATGACAAAGATGCCGTGGGCCGCGACGCGCGCCATTTCTCGCAAAATTTTGCCCGCGCCGTCGTCGTCAAAGTGATGCAGGGTCAGCGACTGGATGACAAAGTCAATTGAATTATCAGCGAAGGGCAGCTGAAAGCCACTGCCGCGCACCGATGCAATTTCCCGGAAACCGCTCGACTCGTCGAGAATCGCGCGGGCCGATCGCGCATTCAGCTCCAGCCCGACCAACGCCGCCGCGCGACCGGTCTCGCGCGCCCATGACGCAGTTACGCGCAACAACTCTCCCGAACCCGCGCCTACATCGAGGACGGAAAACGAGGGCAAGTTCTGTCGTTCGATCTCGCGGAACAACGAATCGCGCAGGGACGCGGCATCGCCGAGCCATTCGTTAATCCGCCGCAACTCAACCAGACAACCTTCATACTCCTCGGCCGTGTAACTACCTTTGTCCAGGTTCTCAGGTTCAAGACTGCGTTGGCGAAAACGTTCAAGCATTTGCATCCCACCAGTCACTGATCGCTCAGCAAAACATCGATCGCGGAAACAGCTTGCCGGTATCTATCTTCGTATGACCCGCTGAGGAAGGCGAAGGGCCGCTGTTGCAGTGTCAAACTACTTACGAATCTCTCGTGCATCCATTCACGGATGGACTCGCCATCGCGCGTACCGTCCTGAATAAAAGGCAGGTGAAAATCGCTTAACAAGTAAAGGTCAGGCCGGCGACGAGTGCTCGCGATCAGATCAACTTCCGGAGATCTATAACCTACATATCGCTCGTGCCAAATGCCGGTGGCAAACGCATCCGTGTCGCAAATGAGCAGCTGGTTCGAGTGGCATGCGGCTTCGTCTTCGCACCGGCACTGCGTTCGGGCGATTTCCACAAAGTCTGAGGTTCGCCACTGATAAGCTCCGTGCTGTGCGAGCATACGTTCAGAGACTTCACGCCCATACTCTCTCACCCAATTTGTTTGGTAATGCGCCGCCAGATTTTCCGCCAGGGTGGTCTTGCCCGTAGACTCAGCGCCAACAATGCTGACGCGCCTGGCATAGTAACCGCGCACACATGGCTCAAGATATTCCCAATGCGCGAGCGGCCGAGCTCTAATCCGGCTTCCGGAAATTGGCGCCGTCTTGCGTGCCTTGTCTATACACTCGTGCCTGGCGCCGAGGCACTCCGCAAATCTGTCACCGTAGTCCTCAGACGTAAAGACCAGGTCTGGAATGAAGCCGAGCCAACCTCGAGTAAGCCTGGCCCAAAGCGCTGAGTCGTCCGCATCAAAGCCATTATCAGTAACCAGCAACACTTCAACGCCGGGGTGGATCTCGCGCAGCCAGGAGGCTCTTAGCTCTCCATCAGGCTTTTCACCTGCTCGATGACAAACGATCACAAATAATTTATCGACCTTGGCCGTTGCCGAATCGATCAGAAATTTATGGCCGCGATGCGGCGGATAAAATTTCCCGATCACCAGACCACGTATCATCGCTTACGAAACCTATTGGCTTTGCGGCGCCGCATCTGGCTCACTGGCGTTCAAAGTTCGCCACCACCTCACGACACCGGCCACACAGAGAAGTAGAAAGACCAGATAAAGAAATGCGGTCAGACTCAAGTTCCTACTCAGGTAAATGTAGACATAGATCAGATCGGCGGCAATCCATAAAAACCAGTTCTCAAAGTACTTCTTATTGAGCATGTATTGAGCCACCAAACTGAGAATCGTAGTGAAAGCATCGAGCAACGGCAGCGAACCCCACACCAGCCATAAGACGCACGCGAGACCACCGGTAGCTATGAGCGTAATCAAGCTCAGCTTAAAGAGCGTGCTCCGGCGGGCGCGGGTGATGTGCAGAGTGGTGCGGTCGCGTCCGCCGTACAGCCAGAGATACCAGCCCTGAATTCCTAATCCGACATAGATAAGCTGGAGCGCCGAATCGCCAAAGAGCCGGGTGCGAAAGAAAAGCACGAAGAAGAAAATATCGTTAGCTATGCCGACCGGAAAATTCAATACGTCCTCGCGGACGATCAAATATACGCAGGCCGCGCCGGTGACAAAGCCGAGGGTTTCAGTGAGGTCGTACGGAACTAATCGCAGCGACGAACTCACCACGAGTCCCGCACCGATAACGATAATCAGAAGGTAATCAAGTAGCTTCCTCAAATCTGCGGGATGCGGGATCTCTTAGACTTTTCGAATCACCAGCGCGCTGTTCTTTGATCCGAACCCGATGCAATTGCAGAGTGCAGTGCGCACCTCGGCCGCCCGCGCTGTCAGCGGCACGTAATCGAGATCGCAATCGGGATCAGGTTCGTCGAGATTGATGGTGGGCGGGATGAAGCCCGTCTGCATGGCGCACAAGGCAGCCGCGATACCGGCCGCGCCGCTGGCGCCCTGCGGATGGCCCACTTGCGATTTTGTGGCCGACATCGGAATGCGTTGAGAATTACAGTTGAGCGCCAGCTTCAAGGCATTGGTTTCGATTCGATCGTTGAGCATGGTCGAGGTGCCGTGCAGATTTACGTAATCAAGCTCGTCGGCATTGATTTCCGCATCGGCCATCGCCAAGGTCATGGCCCGCGCCGGTTCGTCGCCGCCCTCCTGCAAGCGCACCCGATGGTAAGCGTCGCAGGTCGATCCGTAACCGATAATTTCGGCGTAGATGCTCGCGCCGCGCTGGCGGGCGCGTTCGTATTCTTCCAGCACGTAAATCCATGCCCCTTCACCCAGCACCATGCCTGAGCGATTCCGGGTAAACGGACGCGAAGCGCGTTCTGGTTCTTCGTTCCATTCGGTGGTCAAAACGGTGAGCAGATTGAAACCCGCAAGGATGCCGGGGGCCAGCGGCGCATCGACCCCGCCGGCAATCATCAACTCCTGACGCCCCAGCGCGATGTGTTGCGCCGCATAGGCAATCGCATCAGTCGAACTGGTGCAACCGGTCGAGACCACGTGCGAAAGTCCGCGCAGGCCAAAGGCCATCGAGAGTTCGCTTGAGAGTGTCCCGTGCGTCGCCGCCGGAATTATGTAGACACTCGCTTTGGCATGCGACCCGCCGTTGTACCAAATCGAATAGTGGTCTTCGACAAATGGCAAGCCCCCGCCGCCGGTGCCAATTTGAACGCCGATCTGTTGCCGCTCGGCGAGCGAAAGCGTCTCCACCTCGATGCCGGCGTCGGCTATAGCCTCGCGCGCCGCCGCCAGCGCCAGCGGCACCGTGCGCGGCACATGCTTGCGATCCTTGGGTCCCAGCTGCGCCTGCCAATCAAAGTCGCGAACCTGGGCCGCGATCTTCACCGGCGATTTTGAAACGTCGAATGATTCAATGCGGCGGACGCCGCTTTCGCCATTTTTGAGGCCGCTCCAAAATGCGTCACGACCTATCCCGATCGGCGTGACACACCCGAATCCGGTAACGACCACCCGGCGCGGATGTTTGAATTTATTCAGCATAGCTCTGTCTGCCGGGGGATCGGCTAATGGGTGGGAAGCATAGCACCGGCCCACAGACATTAGCCAATCACTCGTAGTCGCTGGTAGTGCACCGTTAGTGCGCCAATCTTTTCCCGAGGTTGCTTTTACCACCGAGAAACTCAAGCAGCGCCACGCAGATGCCGTGGCGGCAGGCGTTCGCCAAAGCTTAGAATTCGATTGGCGGTTTATTGGACAGACGATTAGTATTCCATTCCAAAATGATGCCGATGAGTTATTCATGGAGCGCTGACGGGCAGGACCACGAGCTTCGTCTGATCGCCGTTCCGGGTACCGAGGGCCATCCGTACCTCTTTGGCCGAGGTACGAACCAGCGGCGCATTGAGATCCCCAGCTTCTACATTTCCGCGACGCCAGTAACTCAGGCGCTCTGGCTCCATGTGATGGGTACGAAGCCGGCAAAATATTCCGCGTCCAATTGTCCGGTCGAAAATGTCTCCTGGCAGCACCTCAATGAACCCAAAGGCTTCCTGGAACAGATCAACTCAAGTGAAATTCTCCCGGCTCTTACCGGCGATCAGCCGCAGCTGAGGTTCCGACTGCCCACAGAGACGGAATGGGAATACGCAGCGCGCGGCGGACCACACTGGAAAGACAATTTCATCTATAGCGGCAGCAACGATCCGGATCAGGTGGCCTGGTATGGCCCACGCTGGAATGCGCTGCATGAAATGATTTCACGCGTGCTGGGACCGGGCCGGGGTTGGCGAACGGTCGGCCGCCTTCCTCGTTTTCGTCGCCGGCCCTCGCACGTTCATGACGTGGCCACCAAGAAGCCAAACCAACTGGGCATCTATGACATGTCCGGCAATGTATGGGAGTGGTGTCAGGATGTCTGCACGGACGACCTCGCCGAGGTTCCTGATGACGGCGCTCCATACCTGGGCGCAGGTGATGAGCGCCGTTTACGCGGAGGCTGCCATCACAATTGGAATCTCCATTGCACGGTATCGTGGCGCTACGGAATCACTCCCGATGCGCATGACGGATGTATCGGATTCAGGCTTGTGCTTGCCGGGGTGAAAACAGATCAATGATCACGGCCGTACAAAAAGCGCCGCAGGTTGGGTTGCCGGAGGCGGTCGCCTTCGCCAATGAGTTGTATGGCTTGAAGGTCACGGCGCAGACTCTGCCCAGCGAACGCGATCAGAATTTTCTGTTGCTTACGCCAACCGGCGAGAAGTTTGTGCTGAAGATCGCCAACGCCGATGAAGACCTTTCATTTCTCGAACTCCAAAATGAGCTAATCCGCTTGCTCGCCAATGCGAATCTCGATTTGACGTTTCCGCGCATTGTGCCGTCGACGTCCGGTCAATACATCACCGCCATGACCGGAAGCGATCGGCAAGAGCACCTGGTGCGTCTGCTGACCTGGGTGGACGGCGATTGCTTCGCCAGGGTGCAGCCGCAGAATCGCTCGTTACTAGCTTCACTCGGCCGCGCCCTGGCCCGGATGGACGCGACGCTGGTCCAGTTTTCACACCCGGCGGCGCAGCGGAGCTTCTACTGGGATCTTCGCTCTGCCGCCATGGCCCGTGAGTTGGTTCCGCTCTTGCCCGCTGCGCGACAGCAAACCGTGCAGCGTTTCTTTAATGAGTGGGAACAGATTGATTGGAGCACTCTGCGCTGCGGCGTGATCCACAACGACGCGAACGATTACAACATTCTCGTCCGCAGCGACGCAGCCGATGGACCACGCGTCGCCGCGATTATCGATTATGGCGATGTCGTGCATTCGGCGATGGTGTGCGACCTGGCCGTGGCGCTGGCCTATGTCATGCTCGATCAGGAGGACCCGCTCCGCGCGGCCGCGCAGGTGATTGCGGCTTATCAGGAAGTCTTCCCGCTGACCGCCGCCGAGATTGACGTGCTTTACCCGCTGGCGGCAACACGCCTTTGTCTCAGCGTCTGCATTGCGGCGAAGCAGACCCGCGACGCGCCGCAGAACGAATATTTGAATATTTCGAATGCGCCGGCCTGGTCGCTGCTGGACCAACTCCAGGGCATCTCGTTCGATTGGGCCAGACGCGTGTTTCGATTCGCGGCCGGAATGCCGGTCGTGGCGGATGTCGCGGTCCATCGCACCACTCCGGAATTGGCCGCGGCTCGCAGCCAAAGACTCGGACCGTCGCTCAGTGTGTCCTATGCAGCGCCGCTGCATATTGTCCGCGGCTCCCGCCAGTTCCTGTTCGACGCCGGCGGCAGGCGTTACCTCGACTGCGTGAACAACGTCGCACACGTCGGCCACAGTCACCCTTACGTGGTGCGCGCGGCGGCTGAGCAGATGGCCCGACTCAATACAAACACGCGTTACCTGCATGAACTCCTGTTGCAATACAGCGAGCGGTTGACCGCCACTCTGCCGCCGGCGCTCCGCGTCGTCTATCTGGTCAACAGTGGCAGCGAGGCCAATGAACTAGCGTTGCGGCTGGCGCGCGCGCACACGAAAAAAAATGCCGTCATGGTTGTCGACTGCGCTTATCACGGAAACACCAGCGCCATGATCGATATCAGCCCATACAAATTTGACGGGCCGGGCGGCCGCGGCTGCCCTTCGTGGGTTTATCAGGTCGCGATGCCCGACGTCTATCGAGGTGAACATCGCGGCGCCGACGCCGGGTCAAAGTACGCCCAGGCCGTTTCGGCGGCGGCCCAGGCAGCTGAACCAAGCGGCGGCGTGGCCGCTTTCTTTTGCGAATCAGCAGTCAGTTGCGGCGGCCAGATTATTTTGCCCAACGGATACCTGCGCGAAGCCTACGCTGCAGTGCGCGCGGCCGGCGGTGTTTGCGTCGCCGACGAAGTTCAGACCGGATTCGGCCGCGCCGGCACGCACTTCTGGATGTTTGCCAACCAGGCTGTCGTGCCGGACATCGTGACGCTCGGCAAGCCGATGGGCAACGGTCACCCGCTGGGCGCAGTTATCACCACTGCGGAAATTGCCGCCTCGTTTGCGAATGGCATGGAGTACTTCAACACCTTCGGCGGCAACCCGGTTTCCTGCGCAGTCGGTTTGGCTGTCCTCGACGTGATCGAGGGCGAGGAACTGCAGCCCAACGCGCTCGAAGCCGGCGCGTATTTGCAGGCAGGATTGAAGCAACTGCAAGCCGAACATTCATTAATCGGCGATGTGCGCGGCCAGGGACTTTTTATCGGCATTGAACTGGTGCGTGATCGAGAGACGCGCGAGCCTGCGGACCGCGAAGCTTCGGCGGCGGTCGAGCGGATGAAAGAACGAGGTATTCTGCTAAGTACCGATGGGCCTTTTCATAACGTGATCAAAATCAAACCGCCGCTGCCGTTTTCGCGCCATGATGCAGACGTGGTGATCGACAATCTGAACACGGTCCTGAAGCAGGCAGGGTGTGAATAGGAGGCTCATCCGGCAATGGCAATGACTAAAGTTTCCCAGCCGATCGTTTGGCAGCCTCCGGCGCATTGGCAGAAGATTACCACCGTCGAAATGCACACCTGCGGTGAGCCGCTGCGTATCTACACCTCCGGTCTGCCGGAAATCAAAGGCGATACCGTGATCGAGAAGCGGCGCTACTTTCGCGAGCATTACGATCACCTTCGCCGGGGGACGATTTGGGAGCCGCGAGGTCACGCGGACATGTATGGCGCCGTTATCACTCCTTCGCGCGACGCTGACGCGGACGTGTTTTTCCTGCACAACGAAGGCTACAGCACGATGTGTGGCCATGCGATTATCGCACTGACCAAATTTGCGTTTGAAACCGGGATGGTAACCGCGCGCGGGCCAGCGCCCGAAATAGTCTTCAATGTGCCGGCCGGAAAAGTTTATGCGCGGCCGCTGATCGAGAACGGCCAGGTTCGCGAGTCCTCGTTTCGCAACGTGCCGTCGTTCGTTTATCTCCGCGATGAAAACGTCAACGTGCCGGGTTTGGGAACCGTGCGTTTCGATGTGGCTTACGGCGGCGCGTTCTATGCCTTGGTTGACAGCGAGGAGCTGGGAGTGCGGCTCGCGGCAGAAGACTATCCGCGCCTGATTGATTACGGGCGAAGGATCAAACGGGCCGTGGCCGCCAATTTTCCGATCGAGCATCCCAGCGAAGCCGATTTGAGTGTTCTTTACGGCACCATTTTTACCGGGCCGGCAGAACAGCCCGACCATCACAGCCGTAACGTCTGCATCTTTGCTGAAGGCGAGGTGGATCGCTCGCCGACCGGCACCGGCGTGAGTGCGCGCGCCGCCCTTCATTACGCCCACGGCGAATTGGCGCTGAATCAAAAAATTGTCATAGAGAGCATCGTCGGCAGCGTGATGTCAGTGCAGGCAGTGGAAGTCACCCGTTTCGGCCGGCACGAAGCGATCATTCCGGAGGTCACCGGGACAGCTTCTTTCACTGGCCGCAACGAATTCTATTTTGATCCTGACGATCCGTTTCGCGAAGGATTTATTCTGCGTTGAAGCCTCAGACGGTGATCCCAATCGGGGCTAGCGTTCGAGCGGCCAACGTCCGCCGATGAACTCCAGTCCCAATCGGGTAATGCCATCGCGCGCCACACTGCGTGACCGCACGGCGGCAAAAATAGAAACCTGATCGCGGAGACCGCTCACTTTCACAATCCGGCCGACGCCCACGTCCAGGTTCGTAGGCACACAGGCCCCGAGGCTGCTGAGGGTTTCGGTAACTGTGTGTTCCTGGAGCGCCGGCTTGCCCTGCTCGTCGAGCGTTTCGACCATCACTTCCAAAGGAATAATTAGGCGCGATTCGCGGCGCTCGCCGGCGACCCGGTGCCGGCCCAAACGGAACACAGACTTTTGGCCCACCTTGACCGGAACGGGTTCGTACCTCAGGGTAGGATCTTCCTGATAACTGAACGGAGCCTCTTTGCCGACAAATCCGACGCCGATGCGAAACAGCGTCGAACTGTCGCCATTCACTTTTGAGATGGCCGCCGCGTGACGCACCAGGCTCCACACCGCATACATGGGCTCGATGTGATCGAAACATCGCAGCTTCTGCGGGAGTGGGATGGTCAATTGAATCAGGCGACCCACGTCGACCGGGCGCGTTAGCGTGAACCCGGCGCCGAACTGGGTGACATCAATGAGCCGTGATTGCTCAGTCCATTCGTAATTACTGCTTTCGCGGCAAAACACACGAATGGGCAGAGCCAGAGACAGGCGTTTCACTCGCCGCGTGAAGTCGGGCGTGCCTTCCATTTTTTGAAGACCCTCCTGAAAATTCTTTGAGAGGTTAGGGCTGGTGAAGCGGGGACCGGAATTATAGCGCAAGGCTCTGAATCGAGATCAGGTCAATTTGACGCTGCACGAGACGCGCTTGCCACGCAGTGAGCAGCAGTAAAAACCACCCGCCGTAGCGGGTGGTATCAAGTTGAGCCTCAGTTTTGCGAAGGATTGATCCGCGGCTGCGGATGGTAGTGATTACGAGTGGGTTTTATCCAATCTTCGTGCCGCACTCGTTACAGAACTTGGCGCCCGGCGGCAGTTCATGCTGACAGTTTGAGCATTTAGTCGGAAGCTGTGACGTGCCGCACTCGCTACAGAACTTGGCGCCCACTTGCAAAGCCGCGCCGCACTTCACGCATTTTTGGGTCGACGGCGCAGAGACAGATTCGTTCGCCGTGTTGCGGGGGCGCATGGCGTCGCCCATCGCGCCCGCCATGGCGTTACCGACAGCGAAACCTGCCCCGAGGCCCGCGCCTAAGCCGGCGCCGCCACTTGGATTCTGCGCCG
>Ga0126369_10003018_pt1 | contig 12116 bp, 5 predicted proteins | sample PanSoiMetaPlot_1_FD_109646 | JGI IMG/M metagenome (GOLD analysis project Ga0126369, IMG submission 109646) | Tropical forest soil microbial communities from Panama - MetaG Plot_1 | ecosystem: Environmental > Terrestrial > Soil > Tropical forest > Bulk soil | place: Panama | collected 2016-02-17 | reverse complement strand
GTTCCATATTGTGAGAGGCAAGCAGCGAGTGCACCTTCTCGTGGATCGCGATGGTTTCGCGAAGGACAAGCCTGTTTCGTTTGACGACGCGCTGTCGATCATCCGGTTCACTTTAGAGAATCGTGCGGCAGCGAGCCACGAAACCCTTGTTCGCGTCGCGGGGCTGCCGGCCGGAACCTATCAAGTGAAAGCCCAAGGACATTCGTTGAGAAAGCTGGAAGTACGGGACAGCGATGAGCAACAGCTGCGAATTCCCGTCGGGGCATCAGGCGCCAGCGTCACGATTGAGCACGTCAAGTAAGTATTGCGACAGAAGACCCGAGCAACAGGCGGCGGAACCAGCCTCGGGGATGCTAGGGAGTTGGAGCAGCGTCCCGCTTCACCAGTCGGATGCGGCCGGTGGTGGCTTTGGCGCGCTGCTCGGCGTTGAGTTTGGCGAGTGAGGCCAGGGCCTCTTTGGCTTTGTCGGGTTTTCCCTGGCGGCGGTAGGCTACCGCCAACTGCGATAAGGCCGCGTTGTCCTGCGGATCGAGCGCGCGAGCTTTTTCCAAAACTGGGACGGCTTCGTCAACGCGATTCTCGAGTAGATCCATCTTCGCCAGCTCAACAAGGGACGGCACGAACTCGGGGCTTAACTTCACGGAAGTTTCCAAGGCTCCGCGTGCTTCGGCGTATTGCGCATCGCCAGGAGAAGCACCGGAGCGGATCAGGGCTTTGCCGAGGAGATATTGCAAAGTAGCGTCAGCGGGCTTTTCCTTCACACGCTCACGGAGAGTGCGGATGGCCGCAGCCACATTTCCTGTTTGCATGTAGCTGACGCCCAGGCCCACGTAGCTGAGATTTTTGTCGGGAGCAAGCTGGCTGGCAAGCTGGAAGTCCTTATCGGCGAGGTCGAACTCATTCTTCATGGCATGAGCGATGCCGCGCTGAAAAATCAGCCGGTCGGACTGCGGCCGGTAGTGTAGGCCGACATTCAGAACTTCGAGCGCCAGATCGAAGCCATCGTGATCAATACAAAGAGCGGCGAGGTCGATGTAATTGTTTTCGTCTTCGGGAGCGAGTTGCGTGGCCTCGCGAAGAGCGTCGATTTCCGGTTGGAGCTGGCCCGTGCCGTGATAAGACTCGGCGAGGAGATTATCAAGCTCAGCAGTTTTGTGGCCGCGGGACTTGCAGGCCGAGAGCAAATCGATGGCTTGCGAAAACTGCTTCGTTTCCACGTAGCACACCGCCAAATTGAAGCCGGCGTCGTAGGAGTCGGGGTATTGCTTTTGGACGGTCTCAAAATAGGGAATCGCTTCTGCGTAATGCTCGTGCCTAGCCAGCGCCAGAGCCAGCTGAAATTGCGCATGAAGCGGAGTTGATTCTGTGCGGATTTGTGAAACGTGTTTGAGCGCGGAAGCGTCTTCTCCGGTTTCGAGCTCGCTTTGGACAAGAGCGACGGCGAGGGCGGGTTCTTGCGGGAAGAGAGGTTCGGATTTACGCAGGTATTGGGTGGCACGCGCATAGTCGGCGCGTTTGAAGGTGATTTTGCCGAGGAAGGAGTTGACGGCTGGGTCGTCAGGGGCAGATTTGAGGGCTTCGAGGAAATGCTTTTCGGAGGCGGAGTAGTCTTTGAGGGTGAACTCGTTGGCTGCGAGATTCTCGAGCGCCGGATAGAACTTCGGGTCAAGCTCTAGAGCGCGGGAGAATTCGCGGTTGGCGGCGGGGAGTTCACCTTTTTGAGTGAGCGCGATGCCGAGAAGATTCAGGGCTTTGAGATTACGCGGCTCCGAAGCGAGCAGCGGGCGCAAGATCGTGATGGCTTCGTTGAAATTGCCCTGACGAACGAGGGCTTCAGCGCGGGAATAGTTTGTCGGGGCTGAGGATGGAGCTTGGCGTGCCGGAGCCGCTGACAGGAGCGTGGGCACGGCAATAAGAAGAAGATTCATCGGGCGAAAGCCGCGCGATGGGGCAAAAATCCTTGCCCCGCTCGGAATGGCAAGTTTGAACATTCTTCAAATAGCCTGCAGGCGATTTTATCACTCCGACCGAAGCTCACCCGAGGCCCCAACAAAAAGACTGGCCCTCTCTCCTTTCGGAGAGAGGGCCAGGGGTGTTAGGGGTGTTGAGTGAGAAATCGCGGTTAGAACTCGATTCTGGCGCCGACCTGGAGCGTGCGCGCGAAGAACGCTCCAGTAGCTCTTCCGAAGGCCGTGTTTGTCGGTTGTGCCGAAGAGTTGAAAGACAGATCCGAACTCACACTGTTGAGATTTACGCGGTTGAACAGGTTAAAGAACTCGCCTCGTACCTGGAGCCGTGCGCCTTCGTGCGTAAACCAAGGAATGTGGAAAAGTCTGCCAACGCTCATGTCTACGTCGGCGTAACCAGGCCCCCGGAAGGAGTTTCGTCCCACATTTCCCTCCCATGGTCCGGCACCACAATTCAATTGGTTGTTGGAATTCAGCGCACAGGGAAGCGCGAAGTTTGTGGCGCTGATGCAACCCGTGATCCACTGCGAACGGTCGCAGCTCTTGCCCTTGGCTGCTGAGACATTGGGCAGTACACACGAGCCTCCGTTGCCGGTTGGATGATGGTTGCAATCGATTACCGTATATGGGTAGCCGCCTTGCAGTGAAGCCGTGCCGGTGAGTTGCCAACTACCCAGGATTTCTCGCACAGCGGTGCTCTGACCCTTTAACCTGGGAAGCTCCCATAGTCCGTGCATAGTCAGCGCATGGGGTATGTCGAAGGATGCCGGACCCACCTGAGCGTTAATGTTATAGGGGTCGTAGACTGGAGAAAGTAGGCTGTCCCGTCCCAAGCCCGGTGCATCCACGACGCTTGTGGTTTTGCCGACCGTGTAAGCGGTCTGGAACGTAAAGGATTGGCTGAAGCGGTGTAACACCGACAGCGCAAGCCCGTTGTACTTGGCCCAGCCGCTGTTGTCTCCATAGTTGATGGCGTTAAAGAAAGAGTTCGGGCGGATGGGCGTGCCGGACGCGGGATCGAAACATCCTACGCAGCGATTGCGATCGGTGCGGACGTACTGATGGACGCTTAAGGACCCGGTGTAGTCCGCTTCCACCATCCAGTTCGGCGTAAGCGAATATTGAACGCCGGCAAAACGGCTGATGGTGTAAGCCTGCTTGGTGGCAGGGTCCACGCCGCCGATGTCCGAGCAGCAGGCGATCGAGCCACCGCGGGCGTTCAAGCCCGTAGGCAGCTGGCTTGGAGGCGGTATGGGGCAGTTGAACGGGGTGTGGTTGTTTGGGCAAAGCCCGTACACCGGTTGCGGGGCGGAAGGGTTCGTGGAGTCGGCTGTTACGCCAGCAATAAACGGAGGATTCGCCCGCACGGCATCCGACCAGAAGATGTTGGGCGGGCGCTCATAAAAGACCCCCAAGCCGCCGCGAATGCTCAATTTGCCTTGCTTGGTGGGGTCCCAAGCGAAGCTAATTCTAGGAGCGAAATATGCGATGCCGTGGTTAGGCATAGCGCTCTTTACAATCCCCACCGAGGCGCCCGTAATCCTGTTCAAAAGTGTGGAACCGGAACCTAGGATTACTGACGACAGTCGGCCAGCCTGCTCGTTCGGGCTGGTATTGAAATCCCAGCGTAAGCCAAGATTGAGCGAGAAATTCGGTCTGAGTTTCCAGTCGTCCTGGCCGAAAAAGCTGAAGTTTGTGGACCGGAACCCAATGCTCTGCTGGGACAGCGCACCAGTGCGAAGATCAAAGTTGATCCCCGGCTCGAGTTGAACATTGTCCTTGGCAAAGTTGAAGATGGCTGGGACCGTGGTGTCGAAGAAAACGTAACCCGGGCGCTGCGTGGGACCGTCGAAAAGGTCGTTTTCCTGGTCGCGAAAGATATCTGTGCCGAACTTCATGCCGTGCTTGCCGTGGTTATAGGAAACCAGGTCGCGCCATTCAAAGTCGTTCTGAATGAACTCAGCGGGCGAGAAGCCGTCGCCGAAATCTGCCAGACCTGAGCCGAAGATACCCGGGACCTGGCAGTTGCTGCAGGAACCCTGGCCGGAAATTCGCGTGACACCCATGGCCGCGTCGTTCACAAGCTCTGGAGTGAAAGTATGAGTCCAATCCACGTTGGCGTAGTTTGTGATGCCTGAGAAGTTATTGAGCTGGTTAAAAGCTGTCCGGGGGTTGGGGCTCAAGACATCAGGCGTTTTTCTATAAAAGTTTCCATAGAAGCGGTCTTTACTGGAAGGAGTAAAGTCGATCCGCGTATTCCATTGCAGGCCATTGTCCCGGACTGCGACTGGTAAGTTGGTCATTTCCCGGACGTCCAGCGAGCATGAAATCCCGGTGACCGGTGCCTGACTAGCGCAATTGGGGTCGAGATCCTGAACGGTCTGAGTGCTTCCAGGAATAACGTGACCCACGGTCGCGGGAAACTTTGTCATTAGCTGGGTAGAAAGGTTGTTTGGGAAGTTGGTCTTCATGAAGTTGACGAAGTCCTGCGTTTCGAGCGTATAGGTAAGCGTAGTCGGTCTCGATGCCCGTTTCTGGTCCCAACTGAAGAAGCCGAACAACTTGTTTTTCATGAAGGGCCCACCGAGCGAGCCGCCAAACTCATTTCTGCGAAACACAGGAACGACACCCGCGTCAAAGAAGTTCGCCGCGGTGAGCTTGTTGTCCTGGTGATATTCGAAGATCGAACCATGGAAGTTGTTTGTGCCGCCTTTGGTAACGGCCTGGATGATCAAGGAGCTACCACGTCCATATTCGGCGGAATAGTCGTTGACGGTTACGTGCAATTCCTGAATTGACTCCGGATTGGGAGTGAGATTGTACACACCGGGATCCGGATTGCTGGTAGCCAGGGTATTGTCCAAATAAAACATATTGGCTTCGCCGCGCTGCCCATTCGCGTTCACCTGGGGATTGTTCACCAGGCTGAAGATGTCGGTGTCGTTGGCGTTGCGCGAGGCGTTAGCGGTGCCGGTGACACCCGGCGTGAAACTAATCAGGTTACCGATGTTTCGTCCAGCCAGCGGGAGTTGGCTGATTTCTTGTGAAGAGATGTCGCCGGCTACTTTGGCCTCGGAGAGCTGGATGGGATTGGCTTCCGCACTGACGGTAATCGTTTCTGTGGTTGCTCCCGCCTTTAGGGCAAGAGGAATGGTACGAATCTCTTCGGCAAGGAGCACGATATTCTCCTGGACCGTGGTGGAAAAGCCCTGCTTGGTGGCGATGAGCTTGTAGCGGCCTGGCCCCAAACTGGGGAAGCGAAACAAGCCTTCGGCGTTGGTCTGCACGGTTTGGGAGACACCAGTATCGACATTGGTGAGTGTAACTTTGGCGTCAGGGACGACGGCGCCCGAGGGGTCAGAGACCGAGCCCTCAATGCCGCTGCGGAACTGAGCAAAGGCCGAGATGCAGAAAACCAAGCCCAGAAAAGGAACAAGCGCCAACCTGCCGAAGCGAGCGAACATCTTCATGATTCCTCCTGAAGGGAGATGCCAAAGGGGGAAGCGATCGCGACACCTGCAAGCGCTTGCAAATAGGCGCAAGAAAAGGGGCCACAAGATCTGTTTTCTTTTGGATTCACCCCAAACACCCCAAACCGCAAACGCTTGCAATGGGATACTGTATAGCATATGCAGGCTGGCGACTGTCAAGCGAATTCGATGGAATTGAAAATACTGGCCGCGGCCAATGGCGCAATGGGGCCCAAGGACAATCCTTAGGCTGCCTAAGCTCGATGTTTTCTATAGGATAGGACTTTTATGCAATCGAGGAGAACCGAAGAGTGAAAGGGACCAGCCCACATCTGCCGGGATGGGGCAAACAAACTTGCGTATCGAGACGCACTCTGCTCGCCTTCCTTGTGGCGGGATCCTTGAGTTTGATGGTGACGGTTCTCTGCCTTTTTGGGTACCAGAAGCTTGAAGCGAACAGCCGAGCAGCGAGCGCCTCGCCACCGCGCGTGGATTTTGTAGATATTGCGGCGCGTGCCGGATTGACGGCAAAGACTGAAGCCGGAGGAGAAAAAGCAAAGAAGTACATTCTAGAAACGACGGGAAGCGGAGCCGCTTTCGTTGATTACGACAATGATGGTTGGCCTGACATTTTTCTGGTGAATGGAACGACGCTTGAAGGATTCCCAAAAGGCCAGGAGCCCATCAGTCATCTGTACCACAACAACCGGGATGGGAGTTTCACGGATGTGACGCACCGGGCTGGCGTGGGACTGACAGGTTGGGGACAGGGTGTCTGCGCGGGGGACTATGACAATGACGGCTGGACGGATTTGTATGTGACTTTCTGGGGGCACAGCGTTCTCTTGCGCAACAATGGTGATGGGACCTTCGCGGATGTGACGAAGAAAGCCGGATTGTGGCATGACGATGTGCGGTGGGAGACAGGTTGCGCGTTTGTGGACTACGATCGCGATGGAAAAGTGGATTTGTTTGTATCTCAGTATGTGGATATTGACCTTGCCAAAACGCCGGTGCCGGGCAGTGGAAATAATTGCATCTGGAAAGGAATTCCCGTCATGTGCGGGCCGCGGGGCTTGAAAGGGACGCACAGCGAGCTGTTTCACAACAATGGGAATGGAACTTTCACGGACGTGAGCGAAAAGTCTGGAGTGGCGGAGACCGACGCCTACTATTGTTTCACGGCATTGACCGGAGATTTTGATAACGATGGATGGCCGGACATTTTCGTGTCTTGTGACTCCACGCCCAGCATGCTGTTTCACAACAACCACGACGGCACGTTCAAGGAAGTTGGCGTGGAATCGGGAGTGGCCTTCAACGGCGACGGCCGCGAACAGGCGGGCATGGGGGCCCATGCGGTGGATTACGACGGAGACGGCTGGCTGGACATTATCAAGACGAATTTTTCAGACGACACCGCCACCCTTTATCGTAATAACCGGGATGGAACTTTCACCGACGTTACGGCTGAGGCCGGGCTCGGGTTCAACACCCAGTTCCTGGGGTGGGGAGCACTTTTCGTGGATATAGACAACGATGGGTGGCCGGACATTTTTCTTGCGAACGGGCACGTCTATCCTGAAGTTGACGGACGGGACCTCAGCACGAGCTTTCGAGAAAGAAAGGTGCTGTATTGGAACCAAGGAAATGGGAGGTTCAAAGACATTTCGCTGGGCGGGGGAAAGGGGATTACGGCGCTATTCAATAGCCACGGCGTGGCCGCGGCGGATATTGACAATGATGGGGCCATCGAAATCCTGGTGAATAACAGCCACGACGCGCCTAGCCTGTTGAAGAATCAAGGGGAGCATCAAAACTGGCTGCTATTGAAGCTGACCGGGACGCGTTCGAATCGAGAAGCGATTGGCGCTCGAGTGACGGTCCGCGCAAATGGCCACCAGCAAACGCAAGAAGTACGAAGCGGTGGCGGCTACAGTTCTCAGAGTGATTTTCGTTTGCACTTTGGTTTGGGGACGGCCAGCAAGGTCGACGCGATCGAGGTCCGGTGGCCCAGCGGGCTTGTGGAAAAGCTTGATAACGTGAAGGCGAACCAAATTTTAACGCTGAAAGAAGGAACGCAGGCAATAAAACGCTAGAGCTTGATTATTCCCACCGAATGCGCACAAGCGAAACGGCTTGCCTGGGAAGAGTGAAACCTACGTGCGTGCTGCCTTTTTCGATGGGTATCCACGCGGGGGAATCCAAAAGCCGCAGTTGCCCGGCGTCCCAAAGCTTCTCGTACTGTTCGGGAGAAGGAGTTTGCGGCGATCCCATCTGCTTCCACGCGGCAAACGAATTGCTATGGCCGGAATCGACGCGAAAATGTTCGAGTAATCCGTGGGTCACGGTAGTAGGCAAACCGGTGACGGTCAAGTCGATGGGAGAAGCGGGGGCGGGGAGATCCTCGTCGTGGTAGTTCCACATCAGAATCTCTATCTCATGGCCGCCCCGTGTGGCGATGGCATTGATTTCGGGGCGAGTACGAACGCCATCGCGCACCACGCCTTCCGTGGATAATGCACCGGGCGACGTAACCTGCACACGGTCTCGGGCCAGCAAGCCAAACATTCGAAATACGTTGAGGACAGGCTTGTCCAGCCCGTTGGTGGCGAGCTCGCGAAATCCCTCAAAATACGGCTGGTTTTCGAATTCGAATGCCCAGGTCAGGGAACCTAGAAGAGTGGCGTGCTCGATACGCGTAAGGGCAAGAGTATGAAATAGAGTTTCCGCCTCGTAAACGGCATACAGCGGTCCGTTGCGATAAGAATTCTGCGGATTGTTTCGCGCGGAACAGGCTGCGCAGCCTTCCGGATCCGACTCACCGAGGATAATGGGAGTGCTGCGCCATTCCTTGAAAGACGAGACAATTTTAAAGCCTGCCTCGATGGAGACAAGTTGGCGGGCTATTCCCATCTGCACGTGGTCGCCCATCCACTTTGGTGAACCTTTGGGGTGAAAACTGATGAATTCCAGGCGAGCGCCAATCTTTCCGGATGCGTAGTTCTTCTGGTGGGCGCAGTGCTCAAGAAAGGCGTGAAGAAATTCTGCGGCCTTCGGATTGCCAGGGCCGGTCGAGTCGGGCCCGCCAATGCGAGCTTCGGGCAGCGCCCGCACAACGGCGTCGACGCTAACATCGTAGAGCTTGAAGAATTCTTCCGGCGTTCCCTTCCAGTACTCGATGTCCGGTTCGTTCCAAACTTCCCAAAGCCACGTTTTCACTTCGGCATTCCCGTAACGGACTCGGAGATGATGGACGAATTGAAAGACAAGCTCAGCCCACTTTTGATAGTCCTTCGGTGGGTAGGCCCAGCCGGTGTAAATCGAGCCTTGCGGGAAGCTGTGCCGATAAGGATCGGGGCGCGTGGAGAGTGCCTGGGGCATGAAGCCGATTTCCACGAGCGGCTTGACTCCGGCAGCATGAAAGGTGTCAAAAATGCGGTCCAGAATGGTCCAATCGTAGATGGGATTTCCTGAGGCGTCTTCCGTGTAGACGTTCGTGGAGCCCCATTTAAGCGACGCCGAGCCGTCTCCTGAGGTCAATAGATTATGAGTGCGGATGTAGACCGCATCGGGACTTAGGGCTCCCAATTCGCGGAGAAGCTTCTGCCCGTTGGGAGCGTAAGTATAGTTGGGCTCGTCGTAGCCAAAATAATTCCAAACGGGCGGGAAGGCTCCATCGGATCGCTCGGCGAACACTTGAATCTCGACGCTGGGAGCAACCTGCTGCGCCTGGCATGGTGCTCCGTTCAAGAGAAACAGAGCGGCGAGGAAAAATGTGATGTGCAACGCGCCTAGACAAAGGACTGGGGCGAATGTGGCGGTACGGACTAGTCTCGGGAAATTGTTATCGCCGCACACCGGATGGTTCAGTACGACCACTGGATTGCAGAGTATGAGCGAGGTGGCACTTCAAAGCGCGTTTGCATGCCCGCCGTTGAAGGCTTCCCGAGCGGTCGTGGCTTCACTCGCTCGGGCGTTTCGGAACTGTTCGATGCCTTCAAATCATCGCCCGTGAGGATTAGTGATTCGATCACGCGCGATGGCGCGTGATCCGCCCACTGCAGCTCTACCTCTCTCGCTTTCGAGAGATCGCGATTCAACACAAACACGGAGATCTCTTTAGCCTCCGCGTTGTAGGTCGCCGCAACGTCAACATAGGGCACGTGATCCATTCCGGTGACCTCATACTCCGGCGATTCGACCAGAAGTTTTAGAGCGGCGCCTCGTGCGAACTGCAAGGCCCAGCTGTAAGGATAGAAAATGGTTTGGCGAAGCAGGCCGTTCGAAGTAGTCACGATGGGAGCGATGACATTTACCAATTGTGCGAGGCAAGCGATCTTGACGCGATCCGAATTGCGGATCAGCGAATTGAGGAGTCCTCCCACGAGCAAAGCATCCTCGAGGTTGTAGACTTCTTCCAGGAGATGCGGAGCTTCCTGCCTTTTGCCGTCGACCGCGTCGCCGCTGGTCGTGCGGTACCAGACATTCCATTCATCAAAGGAAAGCCAGAGCTTTTTCGCTGACCTCTTGCGGGCTTGCACGTAGTCGCATACTGCCGCCGTTTCAGCGATCTGCCGCTCCATCGAGAGATTCATGGCCAGGTATTTCGTGCTTTCACCGTTGGTGTCCCGCACATTGCCGAAGTAGCGATGCAAGGAGAGTCCGTCCACGTAGTCGTAGCACTGTTCCAACACTTCGCGATCCCACTCCAAATAGGTGGGCATGAAGGGGCCACTGGACCCGCAAGCCACAAGCTTGAGCGAGTGGTCCACATAACGCATCTGGCGCGCGGCATCGGCAGCTTTCAATCCATATTCAGCGGCGGACATGTGGCCGATTTGCCAAGAGCCGTCCATTTCGTTGCCAAGACACCAATGCTGGACATGGTGCGGTTCAGCGACGCCATGCTCGCGGCGCAAATCGCTCCAGCGGGTTCCTTTTTCCACGTTGCAGTATTCGACCAAAGCCGCAGCCTGCTCCGGCGTGCCGGTCCCTAGGTTCAAACCCATAAGAGGAGTGGCGTCTACCGCTTTGCACCAAGCCATGAATTCGTTGGTACCAAATTGATTGGTTTCGATGGAATCCCAAGCCTTTTCCAATACGCGCGGCCGGTCTTTTTTCGGGCCGACACCATCCAACCAGTGGTAGCCCGAAACAAAGTTGCCGCCGGGATACCGAACGATGGGCACTCCCAGGTGTTTTACCTCGTCCAAAACGTCCTTGCGAAAACCATTTGAGTCAGAAAGCTTGGAGCCGGGATCATAAATGCCACCGTAAATCGCGCGCCCTAGATGCTCGAGGAAAGAGCCAAAGAGATTCCGGTCGATCGGCGGAAGAGTCCTGCGGGAATCGAGATAGACGCGAATGGGAGTGTTCGCGCCCGGGGTAGGTGTCTGCGCCCACGAGAACCGGCTGAACATGAGTTCAACCGAGCATGCGGCACCTGCTGTCGTGGCTTGCTGCAGAAGACGTCGGCGGGTAAAGGAAGTCATGGCCATCCGTCAAGCGTTTACAACCGGCGTCCAAACCTGCATCGGTGTAGCCGCTCGGTTGGCCCATGCGTAGTAAGGAATGAACGTAAGGCTGGTCGCATGTTTGCCGGAAGTTTCCGGCCTGTAACGGAAGTAAAGCCCGGCACGCGAACTGGACTTGTCGTCAACAGCCCCTGTGCACTTCAGAGTTACGATTCCTCCCAACAGGTCATCGCGAAACTGCTCCTGGAATTGCGATGAAGATTTTTGATTTACGTCGAGACGCACATCTGCGAGTGCGACTCCCTCGGGCTGGTCGAGTTGTTCCAAGCAATAGACAAGCGGGCCGCGCTGTACAGCGACGCGCGCGTAGTCGTCGACGACTCGCGGATTAGCTTCCATCGTATGCGTTGTCAGATCGAATTTCACGCTAATGGCGTCGCCGGGCTCCCACCTCCGACGCAATGCAAGGTATTGCCCAGGTGTGGCTCCCGAAACCGTTTTCCCGTTGACGGTCACCTGCGTGTGCTCCGACCATCCGGGAATCCGCAAGTACAACGTGAATTCTACGGGTTTTTCCGGCGTGACGGTGATCTCCGCTGCATCTTTCCACGGATAATTCGTCTTCTGCTGCACCTTTAGCGCGGTTCCACTGTCGAGATGCCAATCAAGCACGGAATTGTCGTAGAGATGGAGATAAAGGCCGTCGGCGCTGGTGCTGTAGAAATAGCCCGGCAAAGAAGCAAACGTACGCTCGAGGTTCGGCGGGCAGCAGGTCGTGTCATACCAAGGGTTGCGGATCTTGTCGCCATTAGAAGGGTCGAAACCCAGCGGGTTGCGGTAACAATAAAGCGTTCCATCCAGGGACATGCCAGAATTGATCCCGTTATAAAGGGCGCGCTCAATGACGTCGGCATATTTTGCGTCACCGGTGGCGGCGAGCATACGCCAATTCCACATCATGTTGCCGATAGCGGCGCAGCTCTCGCCGTAAGCGGTGAAATTCGGCAACTCATACGGCTCGCCGAAGGCTTCGCCCTCGCTGCGCGCTCCCACTCCGCCGGTCACGTACATTTGATGATTGACCAGATCATCCCAAAGTGTGTTGAGTGTCTTCCAGTACGATGCATCGCCGGTTTCGAGATAGTAGTCGGTCGCGCCGCAGCAGGCGTACATCGCGCGCACAGCGTGTCCCTCCAAGTGTG
>Ga0126369_10003017_pt1 | contig 12117 bp, 16 predicted proteins | sample PanSoiMetaPlot_1_FD_109646 | JGI IMG/M metagenome (GOLD analysis project Ga0126369, IMG submission 109646) | Tropical forest soil microbial communities from Panama - MetaG Plot_1 | ecosystem: Environmental > Terrestrial > Soil > Tropical forest > Bulk soil | place: Panama | collected 2016-02-17 | reverse complement strand
CGAACGGACCCTTGGGCAGCGCGAACGGCGGCATCTAGCCCACGCCCGGGACGGTGACGCTGCCCGACACGGGCTTGCCCTTCCTGGCCTCCGCCTGCTGGCGAAGCACGCTCGCACGCTGGCTCGTCCATGCCGGGTTGATCGGGACGCCCTGCGCCCGCAGCGCGTTCAGCGTCGGAATGTTGACGTAGCCCCAGTCGATCATCTGCATCGCCGCGTTCAGCGCCGCGCCCTGCTTGTCCATATTGCCTGCGACCGTCAGCTTCGCCACGTTGCGCGGCAATACCTCGGTTATGTATTTCTTTGACTGTGGGGTGCCGGCAGCAGCGTTCTTGTCGTAGTTCGGGTTGGGTTGCGGCCCCGGAGTACGGGTCACGTAGTTGTAGTAAGCAATCTGGGCATCGATCAGGTTCGCAACCTGCTGGCCCGGCGTCGCCTTCGAGCCGGGTTTGCTCGCGTTTTTGATCCGCTGCCACGCCTGCTTTGCCTGAACTGCCCAGTGCGACTTGTCCGCCTGCAGTCGCTGGTTGCCCAACCACTGGTTCGCCTGATCGTTCGCGATCGTTTCCGCGTTGCGCGCCTTGCCGAGATCGTAGTTGTTGTTGATCTCCAAGCGCCGCAGCTTCTGGTTGACCACGTCGTTAGAAGCAGTGACGTCGATCCCGTACTTCCTCAGCGCCGCATTCTGTATTTGAATCTGGTAGTTGTACCAGTCCCTCTTACCAGCCTGCTGCTGCGCCAGATTCCTGATCCCAAAGTTATAGGCAGTGAGAAGGTCGCTGATCTTCTGTTGCCGCAGATTGCTGGCAATATCAGGAATGCGCGCCGTCTGGGTCGAGATCAGGTTCTGCTGTGCCGCCTTGTTCGCCGCGAGCTGCTTGCCATACGCGGTCTGCAGGTTCGCGAGGCCGGTCATCCCCGCCGCGGTCTGTGCGCCCGCGAGGCCGCGCAGGAACGTCATACCGGCCTCGTCGGCGGACGGCAGGAACTGGCCCTGGATACCGGACATCTGGCCGGCGTAGGCGCGGTTCGCGGCGAGCGCGTTCGCGGCCTCGGGGCCGAGATAGCCACCCGCCAGGCCCTGCGCGGTCTGGCCTGACGCGTTGATGATGTCCTGGTTGGCCTTCGCGTTCTGGGCGAGCGTGTTCTCGAGCGACGAGGCGCCCGCGCCCTGCTGGTTGATGAGGCCCTGGATGCGGTTGCCGGCGGCCTGCGAGTAGCCCTTGAAGCTGCCGGTCGCGGTCGCCAGATCCTTGGTGATGCCGGCGGCTTGGGTCTGCAGCGGTCCGAGCCCGGCCTGGATGATCTGCTGGGTCTGGCTGCGAGCCTGCTGGTAGGGGTTGATGTTCATGATGTTCTGGAGCGCGTGCGAGATCGCGCTCTTGAGCGTCACCGGCTGCTGCGTCTGCGAGGCGGGCTTGCCGATCGCCTGGCTGATCGCGTTGTGCGCAGCCGCCGCGCTCGGATGGCCCTTGGCCATCGCCGTCGCCGAGTACGTCGTCGTCGGCTTCGCGGCCGGCTTCGCCGCCGCTGCGGCGCGGTTGGCTGCTGTCGCTGCAGTCGCCATCTCAGAACCGCTTCAGCTTCAACGGCGCGGGCGGCGGGCTGACGCGGCCGGGGATCTGTCGGCCCATCCTGGCCTGCTGGCGCATCAGCCGGCGCATCGCGTAGACGGCCATCATGTTGCCCTGCGACGAGAGTCCGGACGCGCCGGGGTTGCGGATTGTGGGCAGGCTCGCGCCGGCCATGTTCGGGTCGATCCGGAACTGCTGTGCCTTCGCCATCTCACCTGCCTTTCTAGTACGTGTTGCCGGTGAAGTTGCTGCCGCTCCAGGCGCCCGGCCTTGCCGCCTTCTTGGCGGCTGCCGCCTTCTTGGCGGCCGCTGCCTTCTTGGCTGCAGCGGCGCGCTGGGCTGCGGTCTGCTGCCGCGGCGGCGGCTTGGTCGGTGTCTTCGGAGGAGTTTTCGGAGGCGTCTTGCCGGACGGTGTCTTGCCCTTGGCGGGCGGCGTCTTGCCCTTGGGCGGGGTCTTGCCCTTGCCGCCACCACCACCGGTCGTACCGCCACCACCGGTCGTACCGCCCGCACCCGGCTGCTCTTGCAGCGCCGTCGACTGACCCGTCAGCCAATCGATCACCGCCTGCGCCGTATCACTGCTCTGAGTCGTCGCGAGCGTCCGCAGCGCATTGTCATAGTCCGACTGCGCCGTATTGAGCGTCGCGCGCAACTGATTCGCGCTGTTGATGTAGTTCGTCGAGATCTGATCGGAGTTGTAGCCGACCCTGCCGGTCGTCAGGTAGCCGCCGCGCTCAGCCGCCTCAAGCGCATCCTGGTAGAGCCGCGGCTGCGCGTTCGTGAGCTGGTTGAGACCGAGGTTGTAGGCAGCCTGGGCCTGGCCGAGCGTCGCGTCGGCGTTGAGCTTGCCGTTCTGGGCCGCATAGTTGATCGCCGCGATATGAGCTCCGTAGGCCGGGTCGGCGAGCATCAGCTGCGACGTGTCGACCGGCGCCGGCGCCGGGGTCGTCGGCGGTGGCGATGGCTGCTGGTTCGTCATCGGTCCCAGCGGTCCCGAGGGCGAGCGCTGCGCGGCCGCGCTCTGCGCAGCTGCCGTCGACGCCGTGGTCTGCGATCCGAGTGCCGGGTTCGGGGTCGTGTTCGACACGCCGGCGGTCGACAGCACGGGTGTTGACGGCACGTTGTACTGGGTGCCTCCGGCGGTGACGTTCGTTACCGGCATCTCATTCTCCTATATGCCCTGCGCGTTCCATGTGATAGTCGCGTTCTGTGCCGAACCGGATGCGACCGCAACGCTGAGCGCGCCCGTTTGACACATCGATGCTTGCACTCCGAAGCCGGCCCATGTGGCGAGCGGCCACGCGCTCATCATGCCGGTGATGAACGTGTTGAGGTTCGCCTGGCCTGGCGTGATCTGGATCGTCGTCTGTCCAGCGCCAAGAGCGGCCGTGAATTGGCCAGATACAGACTTCAGGTTAGTGCCCTGCATCAGCCAGTTCGTGCCATCCCAGATGAACTCTCGAAAGCCATACCCAATCAGCTGTGTAGTCTTGGCACCGACACCGTCGGCATAGATGTTGCCGCTGGCGGTCGTGGTCACGGTTATCTGTGCGGCCTGCGTATAGGTGAGGATGCCGACGCGATCACCCACGTTGGTTATCGCGGGCAGCGTAATCGTGACGGCGACCGCGGCGGGAGTCTCGATCAGATCCCATGCGGCTGCCGTGTAGCTCGTACCCGTGCTCACGACATGATATTTCGTGCGCACGCTCGGGTTCGGGTAGGTGCCGGTCAGATCGCCGCCCGCCGCACCGGTCGCACCACCCTGCGGTCCCTGAGGACCGATCGCGCCCTGTGGCCCCTGTGAGCCCGTCACACCAATCGCACCCTGCGGACCAGTCGCTCCCTGCACGCCCTGCGCTCCGGTTGCTCCCTGCGGTCCTGCTGGACCCTGCGGTCCCTGCGGGCCGATAGGACCAGCCACCAGCAGGGTCACGATCGTGTCCGCGTTATTGGCGGGCAGCGCGCCACCGTTCGCCTTCATCGTCACCGGGAACGTGGTGTAGGCGCTGGCCCCGGAGCCGACGAGGGTACCGGGTGCCGTCAGCGTGTAGCGCCCGAAGTTGGCGCTGTTGCCGGAGTCCTGGAGATAGATGCTGTCGCCGGCCTGCAGCGCGCCGAGAAAGCTGGTCGCGTCGGCACCCGGCTGCGTCGTGTTCGATATGTCCAGGACCGTCGCCGTCGCCCAGCTCGCGGTGTTGATGCCGACATAGCCGTTGGCGGCGCCGCTTGTCGACGTCGTCCAGCGATAGTGGCCGGTGAACGTGGTGCCACCGGTCTGGCCCTGAGGCCCCTGCGCTCCCTGAGGGCCGGGAGCGCCCTGCGGGCCGGTGCCCCCCGGCCCTTGCGGCCCCTGCGGCCCCTGCGGTCCCTGTGGGCCACCCGAGCCGCCGGTCGCCCAGTGCGCGTCACCGTGACTGTCGGCGGTCAGGATCTGGCCGGGCGTGCCGTGACCGAGAATCTCGAGGATCTGCTCGAAGTTGAGCAGCGCCGCCGGGTCGGTCGGGATCGCGCGCGGGCTCGGCATCTCAGTCGCTGTAGTAGATCACCGGATCGAGCGCAATTGCGGTGCCCGACGCGAAGTTCGGAGTGATGTTGCCGCCCGCATTGGCGACAACCACTCCGAACGTGGTGTACGAGGTTTCGCAGACATAGAAGGAGTCGGCCAGCGGCCTCGCACCGGCCGGCATGACCGTGATCGCGTTGCCGCTTGCACCGCCGCTGACATTGCCGGCGAGCCGCACCAGATTGCCCTCCTTGCGCCAGCCCGGCTGATTCGAGCCATATGGTCCCGAAACGGGCCCCCAGCCATTGGCATAGAACGGGAACGGCTGCCAGCCGGAGTCGACAAGCCCTGAGATGATCGCCCAGTTAGTGCCGTCGGCCTGCACGATCAGGACCGAGTTGATATGGACCGGAACCGAAGTCTGGCCGCCGACGCCCGGCCCGTACAGGCCGCCTGAGGATGCGGATAGAATGACACCGTTCGTGGACGCCCAGATCGCGATCAGCGTATCCCTGGCCGGCGCCGGCAACGTCACGACAACCGCCGCGTTGGCCTGTACGAGATCACCGTTCGCCGCCGTGTAGTTCACGGTCGTCGTAACGAAGTGCAGCGGCGACAAGCCCTTCGCGCTCGAAATGTTCGACTGGTCGATGTTGCCGTTCGCCCAGTTCGTGATCGCCGTAAACGCGTTGTTGACCTTCGGGTCTTCGGTCGAGTCGGGCTGGCCGATCGTCGGGAGGACCAGGCTAAGCAAGGACATGGGGCATCACCTCCTTCAGTACATCCGTCTGCTCAGGATTTGCGCGTTTGTGTCGCGTATGAGTACGCATTTATTTGAAACGGGTCGGCGGTCGAGTTGCCGAACCCGACCGACCACTCCTCGGCAATCCCGGGCGCATAGATGCGGGCGTCACCGACCGCGGCGTAGCCGCCCCACAGCATCTGGATGCCCTTGTAGATCGTGCCGCCATAGGTCTGGGCGGTGTCAGTGTTGCCGAAGATCTGGTTGTCGGGCGAGAACCGGATCGGGATCTGCGGATTCCACTGGTCGCCGTTGCCGACAACACCCGGATACTGCGTGCCGGCCTGAGCGTTGAAGTTCTTGAACACGAGCGGCACGATCACGCCGGAGCCGTTGAAATACACCTGGCGCACCCTCTTCTTGACCATCGGCATCGGGTTGCGGTGCCGCAGGAAGTAGGCGTAGAAGCGCTGCCAGGCGCCGAGATAGTAGGCGCTGAACCCGTACGGTCCGCCCGCGTAGGGCTGGCCGAGGTCGGTATAGACGCTGGGCACACCGATCCTGGCGACACCCTTGCCGCTACCCGGCAGCGCGGCGTACAGGTACGGCGCCCCGGACGGCTCATGAACAGCAAACTCGTTGGCGACGATGTCGTGCAGCCACCACGCCTTCGTCTGCATGTCGTAGTCGAGCGTGCGATTGTTCGCGCTCGAGCCGTTCCACGGGAAGCTCAGGTAGTAGTGGTTGGCGAACATCGCACCGCAGGCGTGCTGACCGAGCCCGGTCGTCAAAGCCTGGATCGTCGGCCTGACCTTGTACGAGACCTCCGACGCCGACGTGCCGTTCGTGATGAACACGCCTTGGGTTGCGGTCAGGAAGAACGTGCCCTCAGGGGTCGAGCAGATGCTGCGATGGGAGATGCAGCCGACGTTGTGAACCAGCTGCCGAGCAGCGGCAGTCACGGGATCGGTGATGACCCAGCTCTTGTGCTCCTTGAAGACGATGAGATAGGGGCCGACGTCGCCGATCCCGGTCAGCGGGTAGCCGTCCTGGGCGTCGAACTGGGCAGTGTTCGTCGCCGTCCACGAGCTCGGGTCGGCGATGCCGATCGTGCCCGACTGCGTGATGTCGGAGAAGAACACGGTGCTCGGGCTGGCGGCGACACCGCACATCCAGATCCGGTTCTGGTGGAAGCACATGAACGACCCGTTAGGCAGCGACGGCGTACCGGTCCAGGCGCCTACGTTGCCGGTGCCGGTCCACTGCAGCGGCGGGTCGATGCCGTTCGACATGTAGACGGGTCCCTGGCCCGGAACTGCGATCGATGCCGGTGCCTGGACGACGCACCAGCGCGACCCGGACGTGATCGTCGCGGCGCCCGTGATGTCGGTGACGGTGCCGGTCGGGCCGATCGAGTAGACCTTGGTGCCGCCGAACGCGATCAGGTAGCGCGTGCCGCTGATCTGGACCGAGGTGATACCGGTGATCTCGACCGCCGGCGGCGTGCCCGACATGAACTGGGTCGAGCCGTTGCGCTTGACGATCGAGCCCCGCAACGTGCCGACGACGTTGAGGCAGTCCCTGGATTCCTCGTCGTTGATCGTGAAGGGACTGTCGATCGTGTTGAGGCCTCCGGTGAAGCCGTCGTACAGGAACTCAGAAGGGAGTGCCGCGCATCGCCCCCTACCTCCTTTCGTTCGAGTAGGGCATATGCTCCGCGCGGAAGCGAGCAGCCGCAATCCCGGCTTCATACTCGCTCAAGAAGCGCCCCAGGTTGTACGTGACGTGATTCATCTTGTGCTTCGCAATCCACTTGCCGCGCTTGCGGTCGAAGGTCACCCCGCGATAGCGCGAGAGCGATCCCGGTGTCGAAGGCTTGTTCTGATGGTTCTGGGCATGGGTGACCAGTCTCAGATTGAACTGGCGATTATTGAGCGGATCGCCATCGATATGATCAACCTCAAGGCACGGGGGAGCATCTGTAATCAGTCGATGCAACAACACGTGTCGACAGGTCGCATATCGATGCGAGCCATTCAGCTGCGACCATCGAGCGGCGAAGGCGAGCGCACGCCGATAGTCAGGCTCGTCGATCGCGCTGAATGCCGTGACTGCACCGTCGCGCCGATATAGCGGCAGCAACATGTAATGTCTCAACGCTGGCCCCTCGCGCGCTCGGCCGCAGCCTGCCTGCCGGCGGTCGTCGCCTGCGTGCCGCGCAGCTTCGCGTTGGCGCGGGCGCGGATCGCGGCTTCCTGGCCGCTCGAGAGGCCCTTCGCCTTCGGCAGCATCTGCAACGCGAGACGGGCGTGGCGCAGATCGGGCATCGGGAAGCGTCCGGACGGGTAACCCGCACTGGGCGCGATCGTCGCCGAGCGGCGCCGCTGGCGGGCGTTCAGTACAGCCATGTTTCCTCCTACATGCTGGGGTAGGCTCTTAGGGACGCCGTACTCTCTGGCCCAGCGGTGCGCGATCTCCGGGTGGACCGCGAACATGAACCGCTGCTGCGCCTTCGAGCGGAACGGCAATTCAGGTCTGGCGCGTGTCGTTCGACTGCAGAAACACGCTCGCCGCCTCGGTGTAGTTGACGCCGATCGACTGCTGCACGATCCGCAGCGCCTCGAGCGTCGAGTTTGCCAATACGCCGTAATACATCGTGCCGCCGACGGCGCGCTCAGTCGTCAGCCGCGTGCCGCCCGTGACCTTGGCGACGTTCGCATTGTTGATCTGGCCGCCGTGCTGGCCCGGCACGAACACGTTGTACGGGTTCGCCGGCATCAGGCCTCCTCTTCCACAGGCGCGATCACGCCCGAGCCCTGCATGAACGCGGGATCGTCGGGTGCCGGCAGATCGGTGTTCTGCTGCGGCATCGGCGGCACCGTCACGGGCTCGACCTCGGCCGGCTCCGGCGGGTACGCGTCCTCGGCGTCCTCGGGCCACAGCTGCATGCCGCTCGACATGTCGAGATGGCTGTCGAGCGCGACCGCGAATTCGGCCGGGTCGTCGACGTCGACGGGACCGAAGATGCTGCCTTGGACCGGGCTCACGGTGACCGCGCCGTCGGCGAGGTTGAGTGTCAGGTTCTGCGAGCCTGAGTAGCCCTGTACGAATGCTTTGTAGCCTGGCATCGGTCTCCTATGCGGTCGCGTCGTTGGACTGCAGGTAGATGTGCATCAGCGCCTGCTGGTTGGACATCGGCAGCGCCGCCATCACCGCCGCGCCGGCCGCGGCGACACTGGCGGCATTGACGCCCTGGACCATCATGCCGACGCGCTGCGGCTGGTCGGCCGCGGGCGACGGCGACGGCTGGCCGCCCGTGATGAGGGCCGGGTTGAGCGGGCGCTGGAGGCCCGGGATGAACACGTTGTAGAGCGGCAAGACGGTCTCCTTTCAGTAGCGGCCGCCGCGTGGACCCCAGGTGCCGTCGATGACGCGCGGCCGGTCGACGCTGCGGTTCTGGACATCGGTCGCGTACTCCTGCAGGTCGCTCTTGTATTGGGTCTGGAAGAACTGCGCGGCCTCATAGTCGTCCTCGCCCGAGAACGCGCGGTTCAGCGAATAGTTCACGAGCAGATCGAGATAGTTCTGGTTCAGAACCGGCACGTCACTGTCGTTCACCAAGGTCGGCGGCACCATGATGTAGCGCATCAGCAGCGCGTCCGGATACGCCGGCACCGGCCAGAACATCACGTTCTGCTGGTTGAGCGTGTACTGCCTCGGCGTCGTCTGGACCGCGTTCGTGTAGTTGACGAGGTCGAAGTCCTGGATGTCGATGCCCTGCAGCCGGAACCCGTACAGCGGGTAGCTGATGTCCTGGACCCTGGCGAAGTTGGCGGGCAGCGCGTAGGCCTGCTGGCCCGGCACCATCACCATGCTGTAGTTGACCTGGAACTCGGGCGCCTCGACCTGGCGCGCGATCCGCTGCTGCGCCTGGTTGATCCAGTCCTTGACGCGGCCGCGGTTGATCTGCGGACCATCGTTGAAGCCGAAATTCAGCACCTCGTTGACCAGATCTACAAACGTTCTCATGGCACGAAGATCCTCGGCTTGAAGCCCAGATCCTTGCGGATCGCGTGCGTCAGCTTCTCCGACACCGGGCCGAGCCGCTCGTGCAGGCGGTGATCCCTGTCGGCCTCGGCCTGTGCGTCGCGGCGCCGCATCTCGAGCACGTAGTTGGTCTTCTGGATCCGGCGCAGATGGTTGGGGATGTCGCCGGTCAACTCGTCGACCCACATGACCGTGCGGCGCACACCGTCCTCGCCGGTCTCGTAGACCCGGAACTGCATGCTCTGGAGGTTGTATTCGATGCCGAGCCGCGGGTCGATGTCCTTGATCTGGCGGGCGATCGACTGGACGTCGTCGTCGATCTCGATGAGCTCGCCGCCGCGGCCCATGCTGACGAGGCGCATCTTCGACTTCTGGGGCATGGGCGCTCCTAACGCCAGGCGGGCGCCCCCTGGGAGGCGCCCACCATGACTCGATTCTAGTTGTTGGTCGCGACCGCGGTGTCGGTGCAGAACCGCAGCGACCCGGTCCGGTTCGGCGCGACGGAGCCGAGCGCGACATACCACTTGAACCAGGCCTGCCAGCTGCCGAACGCGACGCTGGCGCCGCCCTGGCGCAACTGGAAGATGTCGCCGCCCTGCGACTGCAGCCAGCCGGGGCCCGCCTGCTCGAACCACTTCAACGCGCTCTTGTTGAACCCGAACGCCCACTGCTTCGGGCAGTCGTCGTCGGCGATCACCGGGATCTCGTTGACCATGATCGCCGAGTAGCCGCCGTGCACGTCGACGGCGGTCGAGTCGTTGAAGCGCTTCTGCGTCGTGTACGTGTTCGCGAGGCCCGTGCGGATGCCGCGGGTCGTCAGGAACACCTCGACGTCGCCGTTACCGGACTGGCCGATGAGGTCGGCGAGGTTCACGAACGACGCTTCGCCGGCGGTCGCGGTTGTCGTCACGTTCGTGCCGACGTTGACCTGGTTGGCATCCCAGAACTGGTTGCCGCTCGCCGTCGAGTCGATCGAGTGCAGCGTGCGGCCCGTGCTCGTGATGTTCCGCAGGCCGTCCATCTCGTTGTTGCGGTTGCCGGTGATGTAGAGCCCGTAGGTCGTGTCGACCGACGCCGCCGTCGTGATCGTGCCGGTCACCGTGATCACACCGGTGACCGTGTTGCGGCCCGTCACGACCAGGCCGGTGCCGCCGGCCGAGACCGCGCCGGTCGACTTGACGACGAGATCGACGGTGTCGCCGATCCGCACGTACTGCGTGTCGATCGCGTTCGTCATCGTGATGTTCTGGCCCGAGGCCGACGTGACATTGCCGAGCAGGCCGGTGCCGTCACCGAACGCCTGCCGGTTGATGTCCTTTCTCATGTCGACCGCGACGCCCTTGGTTTCGGCCTCGAGCGTCGACAGGAAGGCGCCATCGTTTGAGGACGAGGCCTCGATGCTGGCGTCCGAGATGTCGACCGCGTAGTAGTGGTAGCGGATCAGCACGATCGCGTCGAGGTAGGCCTGCTGGCCCGCCGTCGGCAGCTGTCCCGCATCCGCCGTCGAACCGCGGCCGCGGTTGCGATTCTTGTGAACCGGGATTACGGCTCTGCGGCCGGTGTGGTCGATGTGATCGGCATCCCGCTCGAGCTGGTCGATCAGATAGGTCCTGCTGTTGAGCTCCTCGATGATCGGACCGATGTAGTCATCTTTCATGATGGCGTCGGCGTTCGCCAACGTCTGAGCCATGGTGTTGCTCCTTTACGGATTGGCGGCTGATTGACGCAGCCGTTCCGCGGCGCTCCGTCGCGCCTCGTCCCAGGTCTTGGGACCGTGCGCGATCTCGGAGCCGCCTGACTCGAGCGCCGGCGGCGGTGCCGCGGCCTTGTCGGTCACGAACGCGTTCTGTGCCTGCGCCCACACGTCCCGAAACGCCTCCCAGCCGGCGCCGATCCAGTCGTTGCCGTTGACGAGCGCCTGCCCGTCCTCGGGCATCGCCGACAGGCCGAGCCTGACGATGATGTCGCGCTGCTGGTCGGACAGCGTCAGGTTGTTGTCCGCTTCGATCTGGGCGAACCGGTCGTTGATCAGCGCCGCCTCGGCGTTCTGGAACTGCTGGCTCGAGAGCTCATCGATGCGGTCCTGCAACGGCTGGATCTGCTGCTCGAACTGCTGCTGGAGGTTGCGGACATCGTCGTCCGGTTCGTAGGCAGCCTGCTCGAGCCGCTCCTGCTCGGACACCGTCAGGCCTTGCTCGCGCGAGGCCTCGAGCAGCCAGTCCCTGAACGTGTCGGGGCTGGCGGCGATGTTCTGGTGCCACGCGAACAGTTGGCCCATTTCTTCGGGCGTGTAGGAGTCGAACCCCGGAACCTGCTGGTAGGGCTCGTACTGGGTGCGTAGGCTGGCCGCCTCCTCGAGACGGCCGTTCACAGACCGCGAGACCTCCTCGAGGTGCGCTCTGGCGTCCTCTTGGCGGTCGGGCGGAACGAACTGAAGGTAGGAGTCGTACAGACCTCCACTGCCTGGGTCTTGGCCCTCGGGGGGCTGTGCCTCTGCGGCCATGTGCTGCTCCTTCTCTGCGCTGTTGCGCCTCACCGAAGGGCTGTGCCGTCGCCTTGGCCCCGTGTGGTGCGGTTGCTCTTGGCGCTACTCGTCGGGTGAAGTTGCTCGCATCGCGGCGCGCTGGCCCGGCGATGCGTACTGTGCGCTGACGTCGTCGATGACGCGCTGAAAAGCGGCGCGCTGCTCGTCCGACAGGACGTGCTCGGTCAGCTCGTAGGCGTGTTTGAGGTGTGTGACAGGGTCGCGCTTGGTGATCGCGTCCATGCCGTAGATCGTCATGCGATCCGGCCTGGCTGGTTTCGCAGTGCGGCGAGGCCGCGCACGATTCGCGGGCTGATGCCCTGGTTCGGTGTCCGGTTCGCGTAGGCGGCGGCCATCGATCCAGGCGGCGGTCCCGTGTAGCGGGGAATCCGCAGCCGCCCCGCGGCCGCGCGCGCGGCCGCGTTGCTCGCGATGATCTGTCCCGACAGGCCGGTGACCGGATTGACGCGCATGAACGGGCTCATCGCGCGCTGTGCTGCGGCGGCGCGCTGCGCCGGTGTTCTGAGCACCGGCGGTGGCGGCAGAACAGCCATCAGGACAACCGTACGGCCCTGACATTCTGGGCCTGCTGCTGGTATTGGCTGCGGGCCTGCGCCTGGCGCGCGGCAAGCCGCGCGTTTCGTGCCGCAAGCGCCTGCTGATTGGTGTTCTGGCGCGCCTGCAGCCGATTCTGCATCTGCTGCTGCGCCCTGACCTGGGCGTT
>Ga0126369_10003016_pt1 | contig 12117 bp, 11 predicted proteins | sample PanSoiMetaPlot_1_FD_109646 | JGI IMG/M metagenome (GOLD analysis project Ga0126369, IMG submission 109646) | Tropical forest soil microbial communities from Panama - MetaG Plot_1 | ecosystem: Environmental > Terrestrial > Soil > Tropical forest > Bulk soil | place: Panama | collected 2016-02-17 | reverse complement strand
GTGCTGCGGCGCTATGCGGCGGCCCTCGAAGGACGGCGGCGCGACATGACCGGCGAATAGGCGATGCCGGCATTCAAGGGCCCGCGTTTGGCCACATCGCGCCCCGGGCGAGAATCCGTTGCCGCACTGCCAAATGAGCGGGTCGCATCTGCGGAAAATATTGAACGTAAATCATTGCCTTCGATCCGGCCGGGCGCTTTACTAGAGAAAAATAGTCCAATAGATCGGCGACAACATCGCACCTAACGTTCCATCAAACTAGGCCGGGACAAGCCCGTTATGCTCAGCAATCCCTTTGCCGCGCTTTCGGCGTCCGTATCGCCGGCGATCATGCAGGTATATGTCGTCGTGATGGCGCTCCTGGTTGTGGCCGGCACCTTATTCGACATTATTCACAAGCAGAGCGCCACGTACTTTTTCAATAACTGGCGCGATTTCAACAATAGGGCAAAACGACAAATCGGCAGCGGACAAATGGCTTCGCTGGTGATTCAAACCGCCGTCATCGACGTGATGGCTTCCGGCGAGTTCTGCAATATGCGGCGCCGGATAGCTCATTTGCTGACGATGTACGGCTTTGTGATCTATGTCGTGACGACAATCTTCATGGTGTTCGCCTATCCGACGCCTGCCGCCCCCACGCCCGGCAGCCTCGCAGCGCTCTGGTACATCGGCAGTCTGATGGTTTGCGCGGGCGGTTATTGGTTCTGGTTTTTCATCAGGGTCGACGTTGCCGCAGAAGGTCATTCGCCATTCCGCTTTGTTCGCGCCGATTTGTTCATTGTCTCGCTGGTGTTGAGCGTTACCTTCGCGCTGGTGTGGGCCATTGTACAGGCAAGCGGCAATAGCGCATGGAGTTCCATATTCCTTGGCCTGTACCTCGTCGCCACCACGATATTATTTGGATCGATCCCGTGGTCCAAGTTCTCGCACATGTTCTTCAAGCCAGCCGCCGCCCTCGAAAAAAGAGTGGCCGAAGCCAACGGCACCATGAGCAATTTGCCGCCGCCTGCGGACGCGCCGAGCAAGTTCGGCGGCGGCTTGAAACATGCACGGCATTATTAACCGGCTCGGGCGGTCTCGACACAGGAGATAACGACATATCATGCCGACCTTCGTTTATATGACGCGCTGCGACGGCTGCGGGCACTGTGTCGATATCTGCCCGTCTGACATCATGCACATCGACACCACCTATCGGCGCGCGCTCAATATCGAGCCGAACATGTGCTGGGAGTGCTATTCCTGCGTCAAAGCCTGCCCGCAATTTGCGATCGACTGCCGCGGCTATGCCGATTTCGCCCCGCTCGGCCACAGCGTCCGCGTCCGCCGCGAAGAAGACAAAGCGACCATTTCCTGGAAAATAAGATTCCGCGACGGTCGGGAAAAGAATTTCGTCTCTCCGATCCGAACCACGGCGTGGGGTTCGATCAAATCCCCGGCCGACTATCCGCCGCCGAGCGCCGAGGCGATAAAATCACAACAGCTCGCGCACGAACCGGAAGCGCTCAAGGTCCCCGCGCTGCCGACAGTATCCCGCGATCGCTTCAAGCTAGGCTTGGTCTGATGCGTCGCCGCAAGACCGTATTTGTGGACGCCGACATCCTCGTCGTCGGCGGCGGCATGGGCGGCTGCGGCGCTACCTATGAATCCCGGTACTGGGGGCGCGATCTGAAAATTGTTTGCGTCGAGAAAGCCAATATCGAGCGCAGCGGCGCGGTCGCGCAGGGGCTTTATGCGATCAATTGCTACATGGGCATGCAGTGGAACGAAAATCAGCCCGAAGACCACGTCCGCTATGCACGCAACGACCTAATGGGTCTGGTTCGGGAGGATCTGGGGTACGACATCGCGCGCCACGTCGACGCCACGGTTCACAAATTCGAGGAATGGGGTCTGCCGATCATGCGCGATGCCAAGACCGGCAGATACCAGCGCGAAGGTAAATGGCAGATCATGATTCACGGCGAGAGCTATAAGCCGATCGTCGCCGAAGCCGCGCGCAAAGCCGCCAGCGAAGTCTACAACCGGATCATGGTGACGCACTTGCTGATGGATCACGCGCGGCCCAATCGCGTCGCCGGTGCGATCGGCTTTAATGTCCGCACCGGCGACTTTTACGTGTTTCGCGCCAAGGCGGTGATCGTCGCCGCTGGCGGCGCATCGCACATTTTCAAGCCGCGCGCAGTTGGCGAAGGCATGGGGCGAACCTGGTATGCGCCTTGGAGCAGCGCGTCAGCCTATGCGCTGCCGATTCTGGCCGGCGCGAAGATGACGCAGATGGAAAACCGTATCGTGCTGACGCGCTTCAAGGACGGCTATGGTCCGGTCGGCGCCTATTTCCTGCACTTAAAGACCTATACGCAAAACGCCTATGGGCAGGATTACGAGGCGGGCTGGTTCGCTACACTCAAGGAACGCGTTGGCGATTACGTCGACCGTCATCCGGTGCCGACCTGCTTGCGCAATCACGCGCTGCTCGAAGAGGTCAAGGCCGGCCGCGGCCCGATTCGCATGGTCACCAAAGAGGCTTTTCAGGATCCGCACAAGGAGACGGTCGGCTGGGAGAACTTCCTCGGCATGACCATCGGGCAGGCGGTGGTATGGGCGTCGCAAAACATCGATCCCAAGGAGATAAATCCTGAACTGACCACGTCGGAGCCCTATGTGATGGGCTCGCACGCGACCTGTTCAGGCGCCTGGGCGAGCGGCCCGGAAGACTATGCACCCGCTGAATATCAGTGGGGCTACAACCGCATGATGACGGTGGAAGGCTTGTTCGGCGCCGGCGACGCTATTGGCGGGTCCGCGCACAAATTCTCGTCCGGATCGTTCACCGAGGGCCGCATCGCCGGCAAGGCCGCGGTCCGCTACGTGAATGAAATCGGGCGAGAGCAACCCGTAGTCAGCGCGGCGGAATACGAGGAGCTCAAAACGACGGTCTACAAGCCACTAGAGAGCTACCGGATCGGACGCAACGAGATCGTGGCCGGGACCGTGTCGCCGAGTTATCTGCTACCGCTGCACGGCCTGCAGCGGTTGGAAAAAATCATGGATGAATATGTCGGCGGGATCAGCGCCCACTATACGACCAACGAGCCGCTGCTCACCCGTGGGCTCGAATTACTCGGCATGCTCAAGGAAGATCTCGCCCATCTCGGCGCCGAAGATTTGCATCAGCTGCAGCGGGCGTGGGAGCTTCATCACCGGGTGCTGGCTTCAGAATGCGTCACCCAGCACACGCTGTTCCGGACAGAAACGCGGTGGCCGGGATATTATTATCGCGCGGATCATCCGAAGCTCGACGATCAGGATTGGCATTGCTTCACGCTGTCGCGCTATGACCGCGATTCAGGCAAATGGGCGATGGAAAAAGCGCCGGTGTATCACATCATCGATTGATCGCGGCCGCTCTGGCATTCGAACATGGCTCAACTGGTGCCGCCGCACAATTCGGAAGAGGTCAAGCCGCTTCTGCTGCCACAGACGCAGCGATCCGAAGTACGCAAGCGGTCCGAGAAGCTCAAGAAAATTCCTCTCGATTCGCGCGCGTGCTCCGACCTTTTCATGCTGGCGATGGGCGCCTATACACCGCTCGACGGCTTCATGGGCCACGACGACTGGCGCGGCTCATGTCTCGATATGAAATTGGCCAATGGCGTGTTCTGGCCGATCCCGATCACACTCTCGGTCGATACCGATCTTGGCGACAGCATCCGCGCCGAGGAAGAAGTCGCGCTTGTCGATGCGGACAGTGCCGAGATTCTCGCAGTGATGGCGGTTCGCGAAAAATATGCGATCGACAAGAAAATCGAGGCCGAGCATGTTTACCGCACGACCGACCCGAATCATCCGGGCGTCGTGAAACTCTTCCAGCAAGGCGACGTCAATTTGGCGGGACCGGTATTCGTTCTCAGCGAAGGCGAATATCCGGTCAAATATCCGAAACTCTATATCCGCCCCGCCGAAGCCCGCGCGATGTTTCTGCAGCGCGGCTGGTCGATTGTCGCGGCGTTTCAGACCAGAAATCCGATGCACCGCAGCCACGAACACCTGGTCAAAATCGCGGCGGAGGTGTCGGACGGGGTTTTCATCCATCAGGTGCTCGGGAAACTGAAAGCCGGCGACATTCCTGCCGAGGTTCGCACCCGGGCAATCCAGGCGATGATCGACAATTATTTCCGCCCCGGAACGGTCATTCAGGCCGGCTATCCGATCGAGATGCGCTATGCCGGTCCGCGCGAGGCGCTCCTTCATGCACTCATTCGCCAAAACTTCGGCTGTTCGCATCTCATTGTCGGGCGCGATCATGCCGGCGTTGGCGACTATTACGGCCCCTATGATTCGCAAGCCATCTTCGACCAGCTTTGGCCCGGCGCGCTTTACACCAAGCCGCTGAAGATCGACGTCACGTTCTATTGCCGTAAATGCTACGGCATGGCGACCGGAAAAACCTGCCCGCACGATCCGAAATACCACATTGCGATCTCCGGCACCGAGCAGCGAAAGATGCTGTCGAGCAACGCCGAGATACCACCGGAATTCAGCCGGCCGGAAGTGGTGGCGATCCTTAAAGAGTATTACGCCGGGCTGAAGTCGAAGGGCGAGGGATGAATTGGTGTCGTCTCGAAACTCGGGTCATTCCCGCGCAAGCGGGAATTTAGTTCTGCCTAAGAACAGCCTGGGTTCCCGCTTTCGCGGGGACAAGCGGCGGGGTATGCGTCCGACTCAACCCGAAGCATCACGCCTTCCATGATTATTGCGCACATCTCCGACACGCATCTGACGTTTGATACCGCCGATCCCGCGCGAAGACTACGCGATTTCGCGTCGACGATCGCGAATATCAACGCGCTCGATCCGCCGGCCGACGTGATCGTTCACACCGGCGATATCGTCCATAACGGGCGGCAGGACGAATATGCGCAGGCGGCGGCGCTGCTCGCTAAGGCCCGCGCACCATTTTATGTGCTGCCCGGCAATAAGGACGATAGAGCCAATCTGCGCGCCGCGTTTGCCGCGCGGGGCTATCTCGCGCCGGATTCCGAATTCATCGATTACGCGGTCGAAGACTATCCCGTTCGACTGATCGCGCTGGACACGCTGAGTCCAGGAAACGGCCGCGGTGATTTTCGCCCTGAGCAGGCCCGGCGTCTGATCGAGATGATGGATGCCGAGCTCAATAAACCCATCGCGGTTTTCACCCACCATCCGCCGTTTGAAGTCACGGTTGGACCTGACCGCTATCATTTCGAAACGATCGACGGCATGGCGCGGCTGCGCGATGCTTTGCAGGACAATGAACGGGTTACCGCTGTGTTCAGCGGCCACGTGCATCGCGCCGCCGCCGGCCTGATCGGACGCATCCCCGCGCGCGTGGTGCCGTGTATTGCGACGACGCTGCGCAAGGGCGAATATCCGCCGCCGATGATGACACGCCCGGTTTATCACCTGCACCGGTTCGATCCGGCCTACGGCTTTGCCACCGAAAGCCGCATCGTGAGAACGGATTTGCCAGCGGCTACGGAGCGAAGAATCATTTCGACTCAGCCTCACATGAACCCTTAGATGGGCACGACAGCCGTAGCCTCGATCTCGACTTTTGCCTCGTCTTCGACCAGCGCCCCGACCTGGACGAGCGTCATCGCCGGAAAGTGCTTGCCCATCACGTTGCGGTAGGCCTCGCCCAGTTCGCGCAAGTGTGAGAGATAGTCCTGCTTGTCGAGCACAAACCAGGTCAGCCGCGTGATATGTTCCGCGCGGCCGCCCGTCTCCGCAACGAGCGTCACGATATTGGCGAGCGCCTGCCGCGCCTGTGCGACAAAATCCCCGCTCTCGAATTGCTGCTCGGCATTCCAGCCGACCTGGCCGGCGAGAAAGACTGTGCGGCCTTCGGCGACGACGCCGTTGCTAAAACCTTTAGCCGGCTTCCACCCGCGTGGATGAAGAAATGTATGCGTTTGGGCCACCTGCTCTCTCCTCACGAATCACCCTGGCTTTGCCGCAGCCGAAAGCGCTGGATCTTGCCGGTCTGGGTCTTCGGCAGCGCCTCGATGAATCTCACCGAGCGCGGATATTTGAACGGCGCGATGGTCGCCTTGACGTGATCCTGTAGACGCTTGGCGCATTCCGCGCCCGGCGCCACCCCGTCCCTGAGCACGACATGAGCCTGAACGATCTGGCCGCGCTCCTCGTCGGGAACGCCGACCACCGCGCATTCCTTGACGTCGGGATGGGCGAGAAGCGCCGCTTCCACTTCCGGCCCGGCGATATTGTAACCCGACGAAATGATCATATCGTCGGCGCGCGCGGCAAAATGGAAGTAGCCCGCCTCGTCTTGCGCAAATGCGTCGCCGGTCAGATTCCAGCCATTGCGCACGTAGGAGTCCTGCCGCTTGTCAGCCAGATAGCGGCAGCCGGTGGGGCCGCGAACCGCGAGCTTGCCGACCTCGCCGCGCCGCTTTTCTTTCATGTCGTCGCCGACGATCTTGGCCTCGTAACCGCCAACCGGTTTTCCGGTCGAGGCCGGCGCCGCATCGCCGAGCCGGTTGGAAATGAAAATGTGCAGCATCTCGGTCGAGCCGATGCCGTCCAGGATTGGCTTGCCGGTTTTCGCCATCCATTCCTCGAACACCGGTCCGGGCAGCGTTTCCCCGGCCGAGACGGCAACCCGCAGCGAAGACAAATCGGCGCCTTGGTGCATGGCGCCGAGCATGGCGCGATAAGCGGTCGGTGCCGTGAACGAGATGGTGGCTTTATAGGTCTCGATGATCTCGATCATGTTGGCCGGATTGGCGTTTTCCAGAAGCGTCGCGGTGGCGCCGAAGCGCAGCGGAAAGATCGCGAGCCCGCCGAGCCCGAAAGTGAAGGCGAGCGGCGGCGAGCCGACGAATATATCGTCCGGCGTCACGGCAAGAATTTCCTTGGCATAGCTGTCGGCGATGATGAGAAGGTCGCGATGAAAGTGCATAGTCGCTTTCGGCTCACCGGTGGTGCCGGAGGTAAAGCCAAGCAGCGCGACGTCATCGCGGCCGGTCTTCACGGCGCTGAAGGTGACATCCTTGCTTAGCGCGATGCGGTCGAGTTCGGCATCGTGGTTTGCCGTACCATCAAAACCGATGACTTGCTTAAGGTGCGTACTGGTCTTGGCGCAATTGACCAGTTCGTCCATCAGCCGGGTATCACACAGCGCCAGCGTCACCCCGGCCTTGTCGACGATCTTGCCCAACTCGCCGGCGCGCAGCATCGGCATGGTGTTGACAACGACGGCACCGGCCTTGGTCGCGGCGAGCCAGCACGCTACCAGAGCCGGATTATTCGCCGAGCGGATGAGAATGCGGTTGCCGGACTTGACGCCGAAGTCCTCGACCAGCGCGTGGGCGATACGGTTGGTCCAGTCTGACAGCTCCTTGTAGGTGCGGCGGCGGCCGTTACCGATCAGCGCGACATGATCACCGAAACCCCGCGCAACCATGCGGTCGGTCAGTTCGACTCCAGCGTTCAGGGGCTCGGGATATTCGAAATCGCCCAGCAAAATGTCCGGCCATTTGCCGGCGGTCGGCAGATTGTCCCGCGTGAACGTATCCACGTGGGCCGAACGGCCAAGCGCATGCGCTGCCATGATCAACCTCCCGCAAGCATCTGCCGTGCGATGACGACTTTTTGGACCTCAGAGGCGCCCTCATAGATGCGCAGCGCCCGGATGTCGCGATAGAGCCGCTCGACGATGTGGCCGCGCCGCACCCCGTCGCCGCCGTGAAGCTGCACGGCTTTGTCCACCACCCGCTGCGCCCGTTCGGTCGCAAACAGTTTCGCCATGGCGGCTTCGCGTGTCACCCGCGAAGCGCCCGAATCTTTCGTCCAGGCCGCGCGATAAACCAGAAGTGCCGAGGCATCGATATCGAGCGCCATTTCGGCGATCGCGCCCTGCACCAGTTGCAGGTCAGCGAGCGCACCATCGAACATGCGTCGCCCGCGCGCCCGCCCGAGCGTTTCTTCGAGCGCGCGGCGGGCGAAACCAAGCGCGGCCGCGGCGACGGTTGCGCGAAACACATCAAGCGTGGCCATCGCGATTTTGAAGCCCTCGCCGGGCGCACCGATCATTGCACTTGCCGGCACGCGCACGCGACCGAAGGCAATTCGCGCCAACGGATGCGGCGAGATCACGTCGAGCCGCTCGGCAACCGAAAATCCCGACGAATCGCCAGGCACGATGAAGGCGGAAATCCCCTTGGCGCCCGGAGCTTCGCCGGTGCGGGCAAAGACGACATAGAGATCGGCGATGCCGCCGTTCGAGATCCAGGTTTTTTCACCGTCCAAAATGTAGCCGTTGCCATCTTGCCGCGCGGTCATGGCAATATTGGCCACATCCGAGCCGGATTGCTGCTCGGTCAGGGCGAACGCCGCGATTGCCTCGCCGCTGCGCGTGCGCGCGAGCCAACGCCGCTGCTCGGAACTGCCGAACAGGCTGATCGGGCCGGCGCCGAGGCCTTGCATCGCAAAGACAAAATCCGCGAGCGCGTCGTGCCGCGCCAGCGTCTCCCGAATGAGGCAAAGCCCGCGTACATCGAGCAGCGCCCTCGCGCCAGCATCGGGCGCAGTGTGGGCGAGCCAGCCATCGCGTCCGAGGTGCCGCACCAGGTCGCGGCAGGCTGCGTCGAGATCACCGGTCCTGCCGCCGCCGGCAGTGTCATGCGCGGATGAAAGATTTGACGCACACCATGATTCAATGTCTGCCGCAAGCGCACGGTGGCGTTCGTCGAAGAACGGCCAGCTGAGGAAGCTCTTATCCGGCATCAGAGTGCATTTTTTGTTGGCGCATGATCTTTGTCCAAATACCGGCTCCCACTTTTCGGGATCATGCGCTAGTCCCCCTCGAATACCGGTTTCTGCTTGGCGACAAACGCGCGATAGGCGCGTTCGAAGTCCTTACTTTGCATGCAGATCGCCTGCGCTTGCGCCTCCGCTTCAATGAGCTGATCGAGGCTCATCGACCATTCCTGATTGAGCTGCGTCTTGGTGATACCATTGGCAAAAGTCGGGCCTGACGCAATCCGTCGCGCCAGCGATAAGGCCTCCTGTTCGAGCGATTGGGCATCGACGAGCTTGTTGAAGAAGCCCCACTGCTGGCCCTCCTGTGCGCTCATGGAGCGGCCTGTGAACAATAGCTCCGCGGCACGGCCCTGGCCGATGATGCGCGGCAAGATCCCACAGGCGCCCATGTCGCAACCGGCCAGGCCGACGCGATTGAACAGGAATGCGACTTGCGCCTGCGGCGTCGCCAGGCGCAGATCGGAAGCCATCGCAATGATCGCGCCGGCACCAGCAGCGATGCCATCGACCGCCGCGATGATGGGCTTGCCGCAGGCAAGCATGGCTTTGACGAGATCGCCAGTCATGCGCGTGAATGTCAGGAGCTCTTTCATCTCCATGGCGACCAACGGACCGATGATCTCGTGCACGTCGCCGCCGGAACAGAAATTGCCGCCGTTCGGCAGAAAGACCACGGCATGGATTTCATCGGCATAGGGGAGCTTACGAAACGTGTCTCGCAGTTCGGCATAGGAATCGAACGTCAGCGGATTCTTCCGCTCCGGCCGGCTCAGCTGAATGACGGCAACAGCATCCTCGACCCGCCAGAGAAAATGTGAAGCCTTGAAAGCGGTCATCGACGTCATGCTTCGCTCTCCCACTCGCTGCGAAAGGATTTCAGTTTCGCCGACAATTGCTCGGCATCGCGCGCCGAAACGCCGCCGAGCAATTCACCGATCCAGTGCTCATGCGCACTCGCCATGGACTCAAAGGCGTTGCGGCCACGCCGCGTTAAGGTGATGAAGGAGGTGCGGCGGTCGCCATTGCGCTGCGAGCGCGCGACGAGCCCTTCCGAAACCAACCGGTCGACAATCCCGGTGACATTGCCGTTTGATACAATCAGGAAACGCGCTATTTCGCTCATCAGCATGCCATCCGGCCTGGGGTAGAGCGCCGCCATCACATCGAAACGCGGCAAGGTCATATCAAATTGCGCCTTAAAGCGCTCGCGCGTCACGCCTTCGATGAAGCGGCTGGCGCGCAACAGCCTGATCCACAGCCGCAGCCGCGCTTTCCGCTCGATCGTTCCATTATCCTTTTCCATCGCCGCGGCGGCTGCTGCCGGCGTCACCATGTTTCGCCTCCGGAAATCGAAATCGCCTGGCCCGTGATCGCTGCACTGTCGCCGGCGCAGAGCCAGACTACGGCGGCGGCCACTTCTTCCGGCATGATGAAGCGCGCTTGTGGATTATTGGCTGCGAGCGCGCTGCGCGTCTCGGAACCGCTCCGCTTTGTTGCCGCGACGATGCGATCGACGGCCCGCTCCAGCATCGGCGTTTGAGTAAAGCCGGGACACACCGCGTTCACGGTGATTCCGTCGGTCGCGGTCTCAGCGGCCAGGGCGCGGGCAAGACCGATCATGCCGTGCTTGGCGGCGACGTAGGGCGTGACATAAGCGTAGCCTCTAAGTCCGGCGGTCGAAGCGATAAAGACGATGCGTCCCCATTTGCGCTCGCGCATGCCCGCGAGTGCAGGCTGCACCGACAGAAACGCGCCGGTTAGATTGATGGCGATGGTGTGGTCCCATAGCGCACGGCTGACCTTCTCGGCGGGCGCGCTCTCCGCCGCGCCGGCATTGGCGACGACGATGCTGAAGCTGCCACGCGCTGTTTGCGCGTCGTGATAAAGCCGCTGCAGCGATTCCGCATCAGTAACATCGGCCGTTTGCGAATGAATATTCTTGTGCCGGTCAGCACTTTCCTCAAGTTCCGGCAACCGCCGGCCGCAAATTGTCACCGCGGCGCCAGCCTCCGCCAGCGCCAGCGCGATGGCTGCGCCGATCCCGGTGCCGCCGCCGGTGACGAGCGCGTGCTTGCCGGCAAGGGTGAGCGCGCTTGCCATGATCAGATCGCGCTCGACGCCGGCTCGGTGCTGCCGGCGAGCCGGTACAGTTGATCGCGCCCGGCATAATAGGGCGGCGGCCAGGCTTCGCCGCGATCGCCGAGCTTCGCCGCGGCGTGCAGCGTCCAATACGGATTGGCGAGATGCGGCCGCGCCAGGCAGACCAGATCGGCGCGACCCGCCATCAGGATCGAATTGACGTGATCCGGCTCATAGATATTGCCGACCGCCATGGTGGCGATGCCGATCTCGTTGCGGATGCGGTCGGAGAACGGGGTCTGGAACATGCGGCCATAGATCGGCTGCGCCTTGATTGACGTCTGTCCCGCCGAGACGTCGCAAATATCAACGCCGGCCTCTTGCAGCATGCGGCTGATCCCAACCGCATCCTGTGGCTCGATGCCTTCGGCGCCGACCCAGTCATTGGCGGAAATGCGCACGGAGATCGGCCTGTCCGCCGGCCAGACAGCGCGCACCGCGCGGAAAATTTCCAGCGGATAGCGCATGCGGTTCTCCAGCGCGCCGCCGTATTCGTCACTGCGCCAATTGGTCAGCGGCGTGATGAACGACGACAACAGGTAACCGTGCGCGCAATGGATTTCGAGCATGTCGAACCCGGCGCGCGCCGCCATTTCAGTCGCCGCGACGAACTCCTCGCGCACGCGATCCATATCGGCGCGGGTCATGGCGCGGGCGCGCTGATTGCGTTCCGACCATGCGACCGGCGACGGCGCCATCACCGGCCAGTTTCCTGATTTCAGCGGCGCGTCCATTTCCTGCCAGCCGAGCTGGGTCGAACCCTTGGCGCCGGAATGGCCGAGCTGGCAGGAGATCTTCGCATCCGTTTCGGCATGCACGAACTCGACGATCCGTTTCCACGCCGCCTCGTGTTCGGGCGCATACATGCCCGTACAGCCTGGCGTAATGCGCCCTTCCGGACTGACGCAGGTCATTTCGGTGCAGACCAGCGCCGCGCCGCCCTTGGCGCGTTCGCCGTAATGCACAAGGTGCCAATCGGTGGGGCAGCCGTCGACGGCCTTGTATTGCGCCATCGGCGAGACCACGACGCGGTTCTTCAGACGCATGTCGCGCAAGCGGAACGGCGCAAACATCGGCCGGCGGATGGTATTGTCGCCGGCGCCGGCGAGCCGCTGGAACCAGGCTTCGGCGCCTTCCAGCCAGTTG